>Ga0114983_1000913_pt1 | contig 12088 bp, 10 predicted proteins | sample Shrwel_input2_RT_FD_87182 | JGI IMG/M metagenome (GOLD analysis project Ga0114983, IMG submission 87182) | Subsurface microbial communities from deep shales in Ohio, USA - Utica-3 well 1 S input2 RT | ecosystem: Environmental > Aquatic > Deep subsurface > Shale gas/oil reservoir > Produced... | reverse complement strand
GTCAGGAAAAAAGTCCCCTCTCCTTTGAAACTCTTGAGGGTGTCAAGATATTTCTGTCTGCCGCCAAGCACGGCACCAATACAGTCATCGATTGTTTCCCCGTTATTTTCTCTTAGTATTCCCACCGGACAGGGATGATCGGCAAAATCCTGCTCTATGTCTGACAGTACATTGCCACACAATCCGTAAAAAAGTAAGATACCATCGGAGATGGGTGTCAATCTCTTGGTATTTGTGTACACCTCGTCCTTGAGATTTTTTGGGATTGCATGCAGGGCAAATTCAAGTATCTGGATAACTATATTGAATTGGTTATCAGGCAATGGGTTATTCAGCAAATTCACCATGGTTTTTGTTTCAACATCCACTCCTGCTTTGTTGAGTTTGTCCCTGATACCATAAGATTCATCATTTTCGACTATGATCACATTGTCTACCGAATTATCCTCTTCTATGAGATATGCTATCTCATCTTCGAACATTCTGCAGGCTATTATTGTTAGAGTTGACAGGTTAAATCACCTGTATAAAATAGAAAAGGGAAAGGATTTAAAGATTGCGCCTTTTGGTCTTATCTTTTGATGTATCCCCTGTAACATCTGTCGAGGTGTTCTTCTGGCATTGGTTTGGTAGCAAGGCTTACTACTACGGCGGTAATGGCTGCAATCGGTGTGGCAACAAGGATCGGGTCCACAACGGTCCAGGTGCCGGTGAGCAGGGTTTCCATTCCAAAAATAGCCTGTGATATTCCCAGGGGAGCCGCTTCCTTTGCATGGACAAAAGCCAGCCAGAAAAGGCTGCTGAATGTCCCTGCGAGAAGACTTGCAATCGCTCCTTCCCTGGTCATACGCGGCCAGAACAGTGCTCCTGCATAGGCGGGCAGGAAGGCAGCCGCGCACAGACCAAAGAAAATAGCTGTACCACGGGCAATAATGCTGATTGGCAGCATGTAGGCAAGGATAACACTCAATATGATTGTAACAGCGATTCCCAGTCTGGTTACGGATATGGTCTTTCCGGATTTACCACCTTTGAGGAACTCTTTGTAGAAGTCATGACCAATAGCAGTTCCCATTGTGTGATATTGGGAACTGAGGGTTGACATAGCAGCCGCCAGCAGGGTTACCATGAATATTGCAACGAAAAGGTCCGGTGTGGCACTGTTTATGTACTCTGGGATAATGCGGTCCATATTACCGCCTGCTACATCCAATGCAAGCTGGCCTTGTGTATCGAGGAAATACACATTGGAAAGGGCACCGACTATATAGGCAACTCCTGCCATCATGAGGATAAAAGGCCCGCCGGCAAATACTGCCCTGTTGAGGGATTTTTTGCTATCTACTGTCATGAATCGCACGGCCAGCTGTGGTTGTGCCAGTACACCGATTCCCACGCCGAGTATAATTGTAGATACCATAGTCCACCATATCGGTGTGCCAAATGCAGGCATTGATGTCCATCCAGTATGTCCACCTGCGACTAAACCTGCCGGCACCATGGATGACATGTCGGTGAGGGCCTGGTGAGCTTCCGTGATTCCACCGAGGTTAGCATAGGTTAGTATAAGCAGTATTGTCATGCCCCCAAGCATCAGGGTTCCCTGCATGGCGTCTGTGTACATCACTGCCAGTAAACCTCCTGTGATCACATAGGCTGCAACAATAATAGTGAGGATAAATACTGCCACGTCATAATTGATTCCCAGGGATGTTTCCATGAACCGGGCTCCTCCGATTAGTACAATCCCTGCATAAAGGGGCATGAACACTCCTATCAAAGCACCTGAAAAACCCTGTATGAATTTTGAGTTGAAACGTTTGCCCAGCAGTTCAGGGAATGTGACAGCTCCCAGGTTCACACCTATACGCCGTGTGCGTGATCCGAAAAGGACAAAGGCCACAAAGATTCCCACCACGATGTTCATGAAGACAAGCCACAGTGTTCCCATTCCTAAAGTTGCGGAAACTCCTCCAAAACCAACGATTGCCGAGGTACTGACAAATGCCGCTCCATAGGATAGGGCCAGTATGTACGGATGCACTTTCCGCCCCGCCAGCATGTAATCGTCAACTTCTTTTGTGCGCTTGTATGCAATCCATCCGCAATAGAAGACTATCATCAGATAGACCAGAACGATTACACCAAGAACGACCGGACTTACAGGCAATCCTCTTCCTCCTCTTCATTCCATTTTGCAATTCCATATGCCATGCAGGCGATGGCACTTATTATGCACAGAACATATGCACTCCATATGTAGGGGTCCTCTATGCCTAACATTTTTACACCTCTTTTATACTGGGGGTTGTTAGCAAGTAACATACTTGAACTTTTCGAAATGAACAGAGTAAACAGGGATTTAACTAACGGACCAAAAGTTATTTATTGAAAAATAGCAGAAAAGTAAAATTAAGTATTACAATAAGGGTTTTTTGTAATATGATGTTTGTTTTGCAGACTACAAAGGGCGTTGTTGTCAGACCACGCCTCCTCCCTTCTTTTAGAGTTCAATTATCTCGGTTTCCTTTGTAAGAGGATCTACAAGTGCAACGGTAGCTTTTCCTGTAAGTACTCCGGCAGTCTCCCCAGGATTTATCACTCGTGTGTTGCCTATCATGTGGCTGCCTGCCTGGTGGGTGTGTCCCCTGACAATGAGATCAAAATTACCGGATGCAGCAAGAGCTTCAATTTCTTTTTCGTTTATGCCATGTAGCAGGGCAATATGTAAATCCTCTATATCCAGTGTGCCAAAATCACCACATACGTTTGCTCCCTGTTTTACAAACCATTCTTTTATGGTGATTCTGTCTCCCTCATTATTTCCAAATACAAGGTGAAGAGGTGCCTCCAGTTCAGTGAATCCTTTTACATTGAAGGGTGATACGAGATCCCCGGCATGGAGCACAGCTGAGACCTGTTTTTCGTTGAAGAAGTCCACAGCTTTGCGTATCATATCCAGATTATCGTGGGAATCAGCCATAATTCCCAAATATTTTCGTGTTAAGATCATCAACTCCTACAATATTTTATCAGCCTGATTTCATGAAATTACAACTACAGCATGACATTACTTATCGTGCCGTGTGCGTAGTCTATGAATGGGTCCTATCTCTTTAATATATCAGCCTTATAACCGATGAAATAAAATCACAATCTATATATATGGCTATACTCCTGTTTGTCTCATTAATGAGCGGGCATAAAATCGATTTTAGTACCCCACTCCCCAACCGCTCATATATCCCAAAATATAGAGCAGGCAATCTTTATCTGCAATATTACCATACGAATTCCTAGGACAAATAACTTTTGAATATTTTATATGTATGCATCTTCTATGTTTTTGAAAGTAATTGGTCATTGGAATAATGTTATTTTTGTTCTTTGAAAAAGTAAGATTAATTAGTTTTCAATTGAGTGGAAGGGCACGAATTGAACCCAACTTTGACAGCCAAAAGTAATGATAAGTTAGTTATTTTAATCGGAAATCGATGCTTAACTCTATCGTTACTCCAGTGATCTTGCTTTTTTGACAAAGGCCATGACAGTTAGTACAAATGTGGCATGTGCCCAGGTTAGAGGACTCACACTTAAAGGACTCCCATCAAACGGATTCAGCTGCTCTGCCAGCAGACCGGTATCTGTGGCTCTATCTGTGACCCACAGTATTATCTCCCTTGTGTTTTGCAGGTCGTTGATGCTCTTTGCCACCTGTATATGCCATTGTGCTACCCATAAGGTACATATGAACCAAGGATTACCTGGTATTATCTCTGGATCGTATTGCGCAACTTCCTGATATTTATCCTTATAGAAGCGAGCGATGCCTCCTACCTCAGTCTTCACCGAGAGTATGCTTTCTATACTTTTCATAGTGCTAACCACCCTGGCATCGTCCGGGGGGAGCACCCCAAACTGGGATACGGCGTAGAGACTGGCATCTACGGTCACATCCCTAGGGTTGATGCTTCGCAGGAACCTTCCCAGTTCCTTATCATACAGGTGATTCTCGATCCCCCGTTTTATTTCCATGGCAGCCGTGTTGTAGCTCTCTGCGAGGTTATTGTCTCCATACATTGCTGCAAACTTGGCAGCACATATGAGTCCCGCATAAACTGTCGAACATGTATAACTGTGGACCGCTCTTTTCTCCTCCCACAGATTATAACTGGGTTTTGGGAGTCCTGTAGAAGAATACCTGTACTTGGTCATGAACTCGGCAGCTGGTATTATCATTGAGTGATAGACCGAATCGATATTCTCGATAGATCTTGTCATTTTATAATGATTCCACAAAGCCACGATAATAAGTGCTGTGCTATCTTCCTGTATCGGAAGTTGGATATGCCCATCAGGTGTTATCCAAGGCATCCAACCACTTGCAAGAGTACCCGTAGGATTGTATTTTTGCAGGAAATATCCGTGATCATGGAGCAGTCCCCGGCAGTATTTAAAGAATTTTTGCACAGTCCCGGAGTAGCGCGTTATGTCCAGCGCCATAGCGACAAATGCACTGTCTCGCGGCCACATGTAACTGTATGAATCCATGTTGAACCTTTCAAGAATATCACTGTCATTGGCAGCTATGATCGCGCCATCGTAATCAATTTGCGACTTTATAATAAGCAGACTGTGTTTGAATAAATCTACTACTTTTGGTGGAAGATCAAACATATCGTACTTTTCTTTGTTCACCCATGAATAATAGTACTGCCCTGCTTCACTTATCATCTTTTCAGGCGTTGTATTCAGGACAAGTTCATTGAGCCGCTTGACTTCAAAGAAAGTTTTTCCTGCTGCAATCCAGTAATATATTATTTTTGTTTCCCCCGCGGCCAGATGCCGGGAAAAACGGATGAAACTCTTCACTGCCCCTACCTGAATGGAGTTCATGTTAAGCTCTCCAGACTTGATAGCACCAGATTCATCTGTCCCTTTTGGACGTACTTCATACTGGTCAAAGTATGGTGAACCACTAATAAGGAAGTAGCGCGAGTCCTTATAATGTATTATGGATTGCAATGCAGGGTCAAAGATAGCCGTATCACCATTCGGATTCTCGTAAAGGGAAATATCATGGCTGAAAAGTAGCTTCATGTCTACATCTATGGCGTCTGTATTGGTTATTGCTATATTTCGAATAAATATATTCTCATGAGGGTGTACACATTCGTTGAACCTCAACTCAACTTCAAGACGATCATTGCGATAGTAGGTATCAGTTACCAACCGATCTTTCTGGTAACCAAGTTTGTGGCTCCAATCATCCCCTATCAGAGAAACCATACCAAGATTTTTCCCATCCACTTCTACCCCTACTCTACAATGTCGACCATTCACATGGTTCTCATATCCTATATGGGGAAAGTACATGTCCCGGATGCTTGCATTTATATCCAGGTTCACCAGCAGTGATCCGTTTCCAACAACGAGTGGTTTAGGCATTTTAGCATCACCTTTAATACATATTCTCACGTATAAATGTACATCATGAGCTAAAGTAGTTTCCTGCTTGATGGGAAACGAGAAATGGCGCCATTAAATTATCGGGATTCTAATTTAAAGGGTCAACAATATCCAATTGGCTGTGATATTATAACGGAATGAAGTGTGGGGGCATAATTACGGTTTTCAGTCTAAGGAAACCCGACTCTGGTGTCAACATAGGTATCCTTTCTTATGAATATCCACCAAATTTTTATGGTGGAGTGGGTATCCATGTAGGTGAGGTAACCAGAAGTCTTGCAATCGGAAATAATCAGGTACATGTGTTTACATCCAATGTACAGGAATCGAACGAACAGTTGATCAGAAATTTATGGGTACACGGACCAACAGAACTTCATTATCAGGCATCTAATAATTTCAGTGCAGCATATAAAAAGATACAGACCAACATCAATGTGGCTGCGATGGTGAAGAAACAGTTTTCAGGTGGCAGTCTGGATCTGTTACATTCGCATGGTGGGTTGATCCAGTTAGCTACTACATTATCAAAGGAGAGCACCCAGCTGCCACTGGTGATGACAGCTCACAGTATAGATATCAACAGAACGAAGCCAGACGGGCTGAGTGTTATGATGGAGTCAAATGTGGTGGGCATGGTGGACAGGTTCATTGCAGTATCAAAGTCCATACAAGAAGAACTGGAGCAAACATTTGGAATCGAACATGATAAGATTACAATTATTCCAAACGGGGTGGATAGTGAGACATTCAAACACCAGAATGCGGATGACATCAAAAGAAAATACAAACTTGATAACCGATTCGTTGTGCTGTTTGTTGGAAGGAATGACTCACAAAAGGGCGTGATGTATTTGGTTGATGCCGTGCGAAGGCTCCAGAAAGATATTCCAGAAATAATGCTGGTAATGGTCGGCCAGCCGGATATATATCATGACAAGCATATCCTCTGCCTTCCGCATGTGGACAAGCATGAACTCATTAAATTATACTCTCTCTCCGATGTGTTCGTGCTGCCAAGCATCTACGAGCCTTTCGGTATTGTGCTCATTGAAGCCATGGCATGTGAAACCGCGTGCATTGGGACACGAGTCGGAGGGATACCAGACATCATTGACCACAACCGGACCGGGGTTCTGGTAGAGCCGGAAAGCTGTGCAAGTATCGCAGAAGCGATTGATAGATTATATCATGATCCAGAAAAGAGGTGCCTGATGGGGAAAAGAGGGCGTGAGAAGGTTATATCATACTTTGACTGGCAAAATATAGCAAAGAAGACTGGAGAGGTATACCAGCAGGTGCTTAATTAAAACCAGAGTCTGCTCTTGATGCACTCAATGTTAACCTATCATGGATTCGATCCACACATGTGCCTCTAGATTCACTCTTTCTATGTTGCATCTGAAACCCAGATAAATCTCTCCCACTCGCACCTAATGTCGAACCAGATATGATAGTCACACAAGCATCTCTGAGTGAAAATGTACAAAACGGACAGAGAAACATCACAACAAGCAACCATCATCGAATTACAGAGGAAGTGAAACTGCACAATAAACGCAAGATAATTAGCTAAATACTGAATGTGTATGTTCTGGAAATTACGCTTCGTGGAAAAGGTTATGGGTGGCTTGATTGGCTGCTTGTTCTCTAACTATTTTTAAAATAAGGGGAGATATATTGAACAAGGCACAAGGTGATGACATATCTTTAGCTGAAGTTGACAGTAAATTCTCAGAGGAAATTACAGAATTGGCAAACAGTGATAAAGCATATGAGAAAAATAGCTCTGAATACAATTATTTTTGTAAGTACATTTACTTTTATAATAGTTTACTTTCTAACTGAATATTTGTCTCAAGACAATTTCATTGTAATTATAGTATGTCTAGCAGTATGTGCCATCTTTGCAGCTATAATAAGTATTCCTTCTGAGGATATTTAAGCCACTATCAGATGCAATTAATAATGATTCATTTGCTTTGAGTGTGAGTATTTCTTCCTTATTGATTGCATTTTGACTGGCATTGGCGGATTTCTGTTTGATAATAGGCTACTTGTGTTAGGCTCCTTGTCCCTGTCATTTGTACAACTTTCCTTTATATAATGCTTTATGTTGACTTTCCGATCTGAAAGTCCAATCCACTGTTCTATCTGAAAATCCAATCATCAATGTCTCCAAATCCCCTAGAGGTTAAAGATGTTTCAATTGTAGCTGACATTATCCCCAGTTATATTGAAGGTAAATCTGCCATAAGTCCTATTATTTTTATCTTCTACTCATTTTTTATCCTCATTAAGTAGCCTGTTGAAGTTACTGAAAGTTTCATCATTAAAACATACAAATAGAATCCTATCAAAAACCGGGGTTTCTTGCAGAAAATCGATTACTTCATTTATCGCTATTTCAGCTGCCCTGGGTATAGGAAAATGGTAGACTCCTGTACTTATTGCGGGAAAAGCAATAGTTTTAATCCCTTCCTCTGCCGCCAGCTTAAGGCAATTACTGTAACATTTGGCCAGCATTCTGTCCTCCTCATTGTTTCCGCCGTGCCATACAGGTCCCACTGTGTGTATGACCCATTTTGCCGGCAGATTATAGCCATGCGTGATTTTTGCTTCACCTGTTGCACAACCATTCAGTGTCCTGCATTCATCCAGCAGTTTAGGTCCTGCAGCTTTGTGTATTGCTCCATCAACCCCTCCTCCGCCAAGCAGGGAATTGTTGGCCGCATTCACAATGGCATCAACTTCCTGTTCTGTGATGTCACCTTTAATTATCCTGATTATTCTCTGACCCATAATCTTTGGTCTTTGTTTATTGGTTAATATTTGTTGTCACTTCAGAACAGGAAATAATCAATCAGTAAGACTGAAGTGAGTAGTAATATCCCCAGTATGGCAAGTGGAATGGTATAGTTCGATACTACGGTTTTCACATCATCGCCCGTGGTTCTCTGGATCAGCCAGAAAAACGGATCTGTAACGTAGGAAAACACCATGGTGCCAGCTGAAATCATCAATATCAGGGGAATGGTTGCCACATCTGAAACATAGGGGCTGTAGGCGAGTATGGATGATGTTATTATTGCAGTGACAGCCCTGGAGCCCTGCGCAGTCTGTATTATCGCGGCGAAAATAAACGGGATGAAAAGAGCAGGTATTATGTGTCCGATAAGATTATAGACATTTTCTGCAAATGAACTTGCAGCAATTACTCCTCCAAGCGCCCCGGCACCGCAGAGGTCCAGTAATATCATACCGGCATTGCGGGTGCCCTTTTCAAAAACGATATCCAGATTTTCTTTTTTTACCAGTAAAAGGGAAAAACTGGCTGCAAGAATAATGGCAAGATTGATATCCGCCAGCAGGGAAGCTCCCGGTAAAAAATGCCCAATTGCCAGGAAAACAATGGGCAGTATTAAGGGGACCCATCCAATAGGTGACTCATTTGCTGACAATTCTCTTTCTTTCCATGTATCTTTGTGTTCTCCTCTTTTTGATATAAGCAGGTATCCAAAGATAAAGAGAATTACAGATATAGTGATTGCAGCCAGGTTGAAGCCAGCATCAACATTAAAATTGAGACTTCTTGTAATACTGTATATTACAGGAAGTGGGTACAGAAGGACAAAAGAAAGTGTACTTCCAATTGCAGTAGCGTAATAACATTTCTTCCTGATCTCGGAGTTTACTTTCAGGTTTTCAACAAGAGGGACCATTACTACATAAGCTGTCAGGCAGCACATGAGGGGGATGGATAACAGGTAACCTGCAATTCCTGATGTAAGGGTGGGTCGTGCGGATATTTTTTGCATATCCGAGACAATCCGCTGCGCAAAATTTTCCTGTCTTATTACCAAGGCAATTAATGACCCTGAAAATATAGGAATTGCAAGGAGTGCAAATACCCTGCCTGCACCCTGTGTTGCCATTGCGATTGCGTTTTGCTGCATTCCGCTGAATATGCCATAAAAAAGGGCTGCACCTGTTAGTACAAGGAAAGGTGGCAATCTAATCTTCCAGAGAAGAATTGTAATTAATACTATGGTTATCGTGAAAATCAGGATGTCTTGCACATTTTTCACCGTTTTTGGTTAATTTACATTCTATATATCAACTCCAGTTATATTTTCTGTATATTTTAAACCAATGTTTTTAAAAATGCCTCTAATATGGAACAGCAATTTAAGTAGCAAAAGAATAGGTTTAATTATAAAAAATTCTAATTTGATATCCTCTTAAAACAATCGCATCAAAGGTGCTTTTGCCATGACTAAAATCTCAGTAATAGGAGCAGGGAATGTTGGTGCAACTACTGTGCAGAGACTTGCCGAAATGGAGTTCGGTAGCATTGTCCTTGTGGATATAGTTGAAGGTTTACCACAGGGAAAAGCCCTGGACCTGATGCAAGCAGGAGCCATAGTAGGATATGATACTAAAATCAAGGGTAGTAATGACTATGCGGATATCGTCGGTTCGAACATAGTGATCATAACTGCCGGTGCTGCAAGGAAACCCGGTATGAGCCGGGCTGATCTGATAAATATCAATACTAAAATCATGAAAGATGTTTGTGAGAACATCAAAGAATATGCACCTAATTCTATTGTTATTGCTGTTACCAATCCTCTTGATGTAATGACTTATGTAGCCCTGGAAGTCACCGGTTTTGAACCAAATCGTGTGTTTGGAATGAGTGGAATACTTGATACAGGACGTTTTGCCAGTTTTATTGCCGATGAGCTTGCCTGCTCCAAAAGAGATGTTGAAGCAATGGTGATAGGTGGTCATGGGGATCAGATGCTTCCCCTTCCCCAGCATTCTTCAGTATTCGGGACGCCTCTGCCAGAATTGCTTGGAGAAAATGTCATTGCAGGACTTGTAGAACGTACTATTCATGGTGGTGCTGAAATCGTTGCTCTTCTCAAACAGGGTAGTGCCTTTTATGCACCCTCTGCTGCCATAGTCCAGATGGTTGAATCAATCCTGAGGGATGAAAAGAGAATCTTACCTGTTTCTGCTTATCTGGAGGGGGAATACGGCCAGAAAGGAATATATTTCGGTGTACCTGCCAAAATTGGTTGTGATGGCATTGAAGGGATAATAGAGCTGGAACTGACAGAAGAGCAGAAACAGGCACTAAAGGAATCTTCAGCAAGCATAAAGGGAAGCATCGAATATCTGAATATATGATAATTCGCTGTTTGGAGAAGTTTTTGTAGGAGAAAACGGTACAGAGAAGAATAATGCGGGAGATTAATGCTACCATTTCAAGGCCAGTTTATAGTTTTTTGGCCTTGCAGAGGTTTTTGTCATCCTTTACAACCCTGCCATATTTATTGCAGTAATATGAAGGATTATTAATAAGTTTTTTTAAATTCCTTTGTATTTTCTTTATATCATCTTTTTTCCAGGAGCACATCTTTTTTGACATATTTATCCTCCTTAAAAAGATCATAATCAAATCAAACAATGCGATAACAGTTTGGGATTGCTATTACTTGAAGTTATCCTGCAGTTCAGAAATCCCATAAATGTGCTGCATTTTTGTACAACACTCTGTCAACATCCTTTGTTGAAAGAGTTCCCTCTTCCTGTAGTTTAAGTATGGTTTGGAGTTGTTCCTGAAGGTTTCCCCAGGGTTCATCTGAACCAAAAAGGACTTTTCCTTCAGGCTGGCCGGTTATTATATCCTCAGTAGTCGTGCCATGTTCTTTATACATGTACCTGTATGCTTCATGGTTTGACATTGCCGTATCCAGATAGAGATTGTCAAGATCATCAACTGCTTTTATAATTTCAGGAATCCCATCCCCCAGATGTGCAATCTGAAAATTAATATCCGGGTATTGTTCCACTTTATCCAGTAATCTACAAGGGTCTTTACTACACGCCATCGGGATGTGTAAAAGGAGGTTCATACAGTTTTCATTCATATAACTCAGAATTGAATCATCAGGCATATTTCCATAGATTCCATAATACTTTATCCCTGCAGGAGGTTTTTCGTTTTCATCTTCATATTTTGCAATATTTTCGGCACTATCATTTGCAGCTATAAACGGTATAAAAGCGACCCGGTCATCATCAATTGACCATATTTCTTCGTTTGCTCTGGTATAATCTATCTTCCAACCAGAGTATGGTTCATCAGGGTCTGGGGATTTATTTTTGAGATGGTAGAACAGGCCTTTCCAGAAATGCCCGAAAGTGTTTGACGGTTCGGGTTGTGCAAACAGAACACAGTTTTCAACATTGTTCCGATCCATGTTCTCCTGCAGCCTTTGTATGTTATTGCTGATTCTGGTGGTGGGCCGTAGCGCCATTGTCATAAAGATTGAATTTGTTCCATAATGGCAATGTGCATCATTGATCCGATATTTTCCACATTTTTTCATGAATAACTGTTTTAATTTATTGCAGATATACATACTCGACACAAAGATTTGCTTGCTGCTGTCTTTTCTTAAGCCTTTGTCGAATTGATGGGGCTTTGTACATAATATATTGCCTATTATGGAGTACAGAAGGATTAGATTATATTAAAATGGCATAGATGCGAGTTTTTCACAATATTTATTTGCGGATGCCGGCAAATTTTGGGTGTGGTTTATAG
>Ga0114983_1000912_pt1 | contig 12099 bp, 25 predicted proteins | sample Shrwel_input2_RT_FD_87182 | JGI IMG/M metagenome (GOLD analysis project Ga0114983, IMG submission 87182) | Subsurface microbial communities from deep shales in Ohio, USA - Utica-3 well 1 S input2 RT | ecosystem: Environmental > Aquatic > Deep subsurface > Shale gas/oil reservoir > Produced... | reverse complement strand
TTACGGTTCTTATATGGGCGTGTATGAGCGCAAGACGCTGGACAAGATGATTGGTTGGCCTATTGTTGCCGACAAGATGAGTTCGATTGCCAACGAGATCATGTGGACTCGTGACTATTCTGAGCGTGCGGGCGGCGTGCCAGTGTTGTTCCCTGAATTGCGTGATGCTGATGGTGTGCAACGGGAAAGGTTTGGGCGCGAAAACCTAGTTTTAGAAAATGATTACTTTAGGAAATGGAAAGGCACCTGGCGATGAGGGTTTTAACGATTGGCACTTTTGATTTGTTGCATCCCGGTCATGTTGCACTTCTTGAACGCTGTGTGGAGTTGGGTGGTGAGCGCGCTCATGTTTCTGTTGGTGTCAACACTGACGATTTCATAAAACGCTATAAGGGCAGTTACCCGGTGATGTCGCTGGTGGAACGCCTTGAAATGTTGCGGGCTATCCGGTGGGTTGATGATGTGCTAATCAATAAGGGCAATGAGGATTGCAAAGTATTGATTGACGAGGTGAAGCCTGACTTGCTGGTGGTTGGTTCTGACTGGTTGGGCAAAGACTATTTGAAGCAGACGGGGTTGACGCGCGAGTATTTGGAACGGCGCAACATCGCTTTAGTCTTTTTGCCGTATACGGTGGGGATTAGCACCACACAACTCAAGGCGCGCCTAAAATAGCCTCATGATTAGTAATGGCTATGCAACGCTTCAGCAGGTGAAAGACGCGCTGCGGATCACTGACGCGGTAGACGATAGCCTCATAGAGATGAGCATTGAGGCGGCTTCGCGCGAGATTGATTCTTACTGCCAGCGCGTGTTTTATCCGACTACGGCAACGCGCACCTACCGTTGTGACAGCAACTTTTTGCTCGAGATTGATGACCTCATTTCTTTGACCACGCTTAAGACAACGGCTCAGACGGCGTGGGATACAACTTGGGGCGCGGCTGACTACCAGCTCGAACCGACGAATGGCATTGTGGGCGGACTTACTCAGCCGTACACTCGTGTGCGGGCTATCGGCAATTTCACTTTCCCCATCATGCCTAATGTGACTGTGCAGATTGCTGGCGTGTTTGGGTGGTCGGCGGTGCCGGTTGATGTGCGCCTCGCTTGTGTCATTCTTTCTCAGCGTTTGTTTAAGCGTTTTGATAGCCCAACGGGAGTTTTGGGCATGGGAGATTTGGGAGTCATCCGCATTAGCCGAATCGACTCAGACATTCAGGCGTTGCTTGCGCCGTATCAAAAGGTGAGCGTAGCTTGAGCATCGCACTTATCCGCAAGGGGCTTGGCGATAACCTCGGCACTATTCGGGGGCTTCGAGTTGCGGAAACAATACCCGATCAGGTCAATCCACCTGTGGCGGTTATTTCGTTGCAAACGGTTGAATATGACGGCGCATTGCGTGGTGGCCTCACAACTTATAGCTTCATGGTGACTGTGGTTGTTGGGCGCATCTCTGAGCGCACTGCACAGCGCACACTTGACGCATACATTTCGCCTGGCACTGGTTCTATCAAGACGGCGATTGAGTCTGAACGCTCGTTGGGCGGTTCTGCGTTTGATTGTCGTGTCGAGGGCATGAGTAATGTTGGCAGTGTCACAATAGGGGATATAACTTATTTGGCGGCAGATTTCACTGTCACCGTTTACGGAAACTAGGAGAAAAACAAAATGGCAAAACAGGTTTTCACTAACGCTGTGGTCACCGTCAACGGTACTGACTTCAGTGACCACATCGCCGCCGTAACCATTGAGCAGTCGGCTGACGAAATCGAGACAACCGCTTTTGGTGCGACTGGTTGGCGCACGCGCACCGTTGGCCTGAAAGATGGTTCGGTCACGCTTGACTGGCACCAAGACTTTAGCTCGTCAGTTGACGCTACTCTCTCGAGCGCGTGGGGTGCTGTCGGCACTGTTACGGTCATGCCGAACGGGACAGCCATTGGTGCAACAAACCCTCGCTGGACTTGCCCTGTGGTTCTCAGCGGTTATTCGCCTGTTGCCGGTTCGGTTGGTGACCTGCTCACCTTCTCAACCACATGGGCTGCCGCTGGTGCGTTTGCACGCGCAACCGCGTAACACTATAAGATAGGGGCATGAACCCTATTGATCTTGAAATCATCTTCAGCGATGGTACTGCCAAAACGGTTAGTGCCATCGCTGTTGATTTGATGCGCTTTGAAGCTCACTTTGACATGAGCATTGCAGGCTTGGCTACGCCTAAGCTGACGCACCTTTTCTTTCTGGCGTATTCGGTTGAGAAGCGCACGAAGGCTACTGATCTGGAGTTTGAGCCGTGGGTGGAAACCATCCAGCTTGTCAAAGAAGGCAACAGTTCAAAAAAATAGAACCTCTCGGGGCGTGGAGTTTGCATTGGACACTTGCACAGCTTTCACATGAGTTCAAGATTTCGCCACGAGAGTTGATGGAACTTGAGCCTCGAATGTTGTGGACTATGCAACGGTATCTTGTCGCGGTGTCGCGCACTCGGGAACAGGGTGCTCAGTAGACTTGAGCCATGACGGTTCAGATGCGTGCTGAGGTGAACGCGCAAGATTTGGCGATGGTGGCGAAGATTTTGCGCCGCGTTGACAAAGAGTTGTTGAATGATTTGGGGCGTTCAATGCGCACCGGCATTGGTGGTACTGCCCGGAAAATTGCTGAGTCGGCTAACAGTAACGGTGCACCACTTTCGGGCATGACGAACCACAGGGGCGCAACACAGTGGGGAAATGTCAAGGCAACCATTTCCGCCCGACCTGGTAGGCAGCGTTTCGGTTGGGGCGATCTGGTGACAATCAATGTTGATGCCGGGCGTAATGCTCGCGGTATGTACATTTCAGAGTTTGCCGGTTCAAAAAATCCTAACGGTTCGCCTACTGATGCGCGTGGCCCGTGGTTTGTGGGGATGCTGAATATTCGTGTTCCCGGTTGGCAAAAGGGTGGGCGTTATGTTTACAAGGCGTTCATGCCGTTTAAGGATTCCATTTACAAGTTGGCTGAGTCACTTACTGAGAAGTGGCTTGACCGTGTGAACCAAGAATTGAGGTGACGGCGTGCCATTACGGATACCTATTGTTTCTAAGTTTGACAACACTGGTGTTAGAGACGCTTCGAATAGTCTTGACCGGCTGAGCGGGTTTGCTAAGGGTGTTGGGGGCGTGCTTGCTGGCGCGTTTGCTGCGGCGAGCGTTGGCGCAGTTGCATTTGCAGCATCGTCTCTAAAAGCTGCGGATGAGTCTTGGAAGGTAAGCAAGGGGCTTGAGCAGGCGGCAATTAACGCTGGCGTGTTTGGTTCGAGTGCGGCTGATATTGCTACGGCTACGGGCGCGCTCGAGGAACATGCTCAAAAGCTTGCCGAGCTGACTGGTATCGATGACGAGGTTTTGTTGTCGATGGAGAAAACTTGGCTGGCTGTTCCTCAGTTGGCTCAGTTGGGAACTGACGGTATTGCGAATCTTGCAACGGTTGCGGCGGATGTGGCTGCCGGTACGGGGCGCGATATTGGAAGTATCGGCTCGGCTTTCGTCAAAATCGCCGGTGACGCCGAGACTGCCATGTCAAAACTTGTTCGCCAGGGTGTGGTGTTCAGTGATGAGCAGAAGGCCACCTATCAGGCGATGCTTGACACTAATGATGAGATTGGCGCGCAACAGTATCTCATTGACACGCTTGGCACTAAGTATTCGGGTATGGCTGAGGCGATGGCTTCACCGTTTGACCGGCTCAAAGTCATTTTTGAGAATCTGCAAGAGACTGTTGGTACCGCAATGTTGCCAGCGGTTGAGAAGCTTGTGCCGGTGTTGGCAACTTTTGTGGAGACGCTCACAGCATCTTCAGGGTTTGCCAGTTTTATTGACGCTTTGACGATGGCGTTTGACACGCTCATTGATGTGCTTGTGCCGTTGCTTGATCCGTTCATGGATTTGATTATGGTTTTGTTGCCACCGTTGCTTGACATTATTACGATGCTTGCACCGCTGGTTGGTGACCTTGTTAAGGCGTTTATTCCGTTGCTCGAGGGCATCCTGCCACCGCTGGTGAGCCTTATCGAAACCTTGTTGCCGCCACTGATGGATTTGCTGATGGCTATTTTCATTCCGCTTGTGCCGATTCTGGTGCGACTTGTTGAGGCGTTTGCGCCGTTGGTTGAACGGATGTTGCCGCCGTTGCTCAACATCATCACTGCGCTTGTGCCGATTGTGTTTGCACTCATTGACGCTTTCTTGCCGATTATTGAGGAAATCGGCCCTCAGCTCATGGAAGTTTTTATTGCAATCATTGAGCCGTTGTCTGTGATGCTTGTTTCGTTGTTGCCGTTGGCTGTGCCACTCATCAAAGGCTTTGGAGACATTTTGAAGTGGTTCATGGACACCATGCTCAAACCGTTTATTGACGGCATTTCTAAGGCTGTCAGTTGGTTGGCTGAGTTGTTTGGGTATGACGGTAAAACCCTTAGTGTCGGTGGGCGAGTCAATTTCAATACCAGTGACGGCAATGGCGGCGTGAAGCTGGCTACGGGTGGCATTGTGATGCCTCGACCTGGCGGAACGCTCGCAACGATTGGTGAGGGCGGTCAGGCTGAGGCTGTTATCCCACTTGACCGTTTGGGCAAGATGATGGGCAACGGTGGTGGCGGTGCTGTTTACAACATCAACATCTCAACTTTGAAGGCTGATGCGTCTGTTGGTGAAATCATTGTGAACGCCATTAAGCGGTATGAGCGCACTTCGGGTGCAGTGTTTGTGGGCGCATAATGTCTGTTGCAACCACTGTTGAGGTTTCGTTTCTTCTTACTACTGGTGACGCGCCATATTTTCGTGTGGGTGATCCGGTGCGAGGCGTGGTGGGTGGCGCAACCTATCGTGTGGCTGGCCCGATTTGGATTGACATTACTGAGTCTGTTGTGTCAGCTTCTGTGAAGCGTGGGCGCAACCGTGAGCTTGACAGGTTTTCTGCCGGTCAGTTGTCTGTGGTGTTGAACAATGAGACGCGTTTGTTTGATCCGTTGAACACGGCAAGCCCTTATGACGGAAACATTATTCCTCGGCGCGCTATCCGCATCATTACGGGTGGCATCGTGCAGTTTACGGGTGTTATTGAGGATTGGGATTTTGAGTATTCGACCTCTGGTGAGTCCAAAGCGTCTGTGAAAGCGGCTGACGCTTTTACTTTGTTTGCTCAACAGTCTTTGACTGCTGGTACTGCGACAACACAAACGACAGGTGCGCGTGTTGAGGCGGTCTTGTCACAACCAACTGTGGCTTGGCCTGTGGCGGATCGCAACATTGAGACGGGCGCACAAACGCTTGGGGCGGATGTTTTTGAAGGCGGCGTGCTTGATTATCTGATTCAGGTTGAAGCGTCAGAGCAGGGTCAGTTGTTTATTGGCAAAAACGGTTTTGTCAACTTCATTAACGGGAACAAGACTATTGACTCGACTGGTGTTGTTGCATCGTTTTCGGATGATGGCACCGGTATTCCTTACTCGGCAACATCAGTGAACTATGGGACTGACTTGCTGTATAACCAAGTGCAGTCAACTTCGCCTGCTGGAACTGCTGTGGCAAATAACATTGTGTCTCAAGACAAGTATGGGATTGCCGCAACGAGCGTTGAAACTTTGTTGAACACTTTTACTGCCACAGAAAACCTGGCTCAATATTGGGTGAACAAGTATGCGGAACCCGAGTACCGTTTCGATTCGATTGTGGTTGTGCTTGACGGGTTGACGGGTGAGCAGTCTGTCGATGTTCTCTCCATTGAGCTTGGTGACATTATTGACATTACTTTTACGCCTAATCAGATTGGCTCGGCCATTTTTCGTTATGGTCAGATTATTTCTATCAACCATGATGTGAAGCCGGGCAGTCATCAAGTGACTTTTGGTGTTGCTTCGTTGCAATATTCGTTCCTAGTTTTGGATGATGTCGGCTTCGGTATTCTTAATGTGAATGCGCTTGGATTCTAAGGAGAAAAATAATGGCAGGCTTGGGCAACAAAATATGGGCAACTGATGACATTTTGACGGCTGTTGATTTGAACGGCTATTTGGCAGATCAGGTGACAATGGTTTTCGCTTCTGTGGCGGCTCGTACCGCCGGTATTGCGTCACCTTCTGAGGGGATGGTCACTTACCTTTCTGACAGCAATTCTTTGTGGCATTATTCCGGAACTGGTTGGGTGAACATTCCGACTGCTGCTGTTGGTACTGCCAGCGATTCTTTGAAGATTGCCGGGTCGACTGTGTTCATTCAGGCGGGTACGCCTACGGCTTTGGCTACAAACGATTTGTGGTTTTGGTAAGCCATGCCCACACAAAGCGTTGCGTCTAATAACAATTCCTCATTCACGGGGACTATTGGCAATTTTGTTTATCAGGATTCTGTGGGGATGCCTACGGCGCGAACGGATCGTGATGGCAACGCACCTATTCGGGTGACAAGCGTTTATGCCGGTTATTCTTCGATTGCCGCTTATTGGCGCATTGTTTACCGTGGTGTTGAGACGGGTGGCCCGTACCTGTTTAGTGCTTCGGGTTCGACTTTTCAGATTCGTCAATATGTCAACGCGTCAGGCCAGATGTTTTTTGGGCGCAACACTGGTGTGTCTGGCACTGTTTACGACAATGCTGACGGGCAACCGTATTCGGCTGGTGCGCTTTCTTATTCGCTTGATTATCAAACGGTTGCTACGGCACCTGCGACGGCCACGGCGGCGGTTTCGGGCCGTTCGGTCACGGTTACACGCGGCACTTCGTCTGATGCTGGTGGTGGCACGATTTCGTCTTATCGGGTGCAATATCGCACTTCAACAGATAATTCGACTTGGGGCGCGTGGGGTAACGAGCAAACTTTTTCTGGTACGACTTCGACCTATTCGAGTTTGACGGCGGCACTCTATTACCAGTTCCGGGTTTACGCGGTGAATGAGGTTGGCAATTCGGTTGGCACTTCTACTGCGTCAGTTTTTGTTTCTGGTGGTGGCAAACGGTGGGATGGGTCGGCGTGGGTGGCTACGGCTACGGCAAAACGGTGGAACGGTTCGGCATGGGTGGATTTGACTATTGCAAAACGGTGGAGTGGCAGTGCTTGGGTTGACCTGTCTTAAGTAGACTGAACACGATTTAAGGAGAACTGATGGCTGGTCTTGGTAGAAAAGTGTTTGCACCTGGTGAGGTGTTGACGGCTACTAATGTGCAGAATTACCTGATGGATCAGGCGGTGCAGGTTTATGCCGGTACTGCTGCGCGTGGTTCTGCTATTGGTTCGGCAACCACTGAAGGCATGGTTTCGTGGTTGCAGGATACTGACCAGTTGCAGGTTGCGACTGGTACGGCCTCGTGGGTTGATGTGTACCCGCCTGTTGTGACTCGTAGCCTTTTGCCTACTGGCAGTATTTTGCAGGTCGTTTCTACTACTTTGACGACGGCAACTTCGGCTTCGCCAAGTGCGTTTGCTTGGACTGATGTCACGGGTTTGTCGCTATCTATTACGCCAACTAAAACTTCATCAAAAATCTTTGTCACCTACAATTTGCCGGTTGGTGCCAGTATTCAATGTTTTGTTGGGGCAAGAATTGTGCGAAATTCAACCGCTATTGGTGTAAACACGAGTTCGAGCACACTGCTAGCTTCTTCTGTCACATTTATTACTGACAATGGTCGTCTTGAAACCTTGTCGGGTTCGTTTCTTGATTCGCCGTCTACCACTTCGGCAACAACATACAAAATGCAGTATGCGCAAAATACTACGGCGACTATTTACGCAAACCGCCGCGCAGCGGCAACCGATCTTGGTGGGGCTGCAACAATTACCGCTTTTGAAGTAGCCGGATAATCTTGGAGAATCAACAAATGGACATTTCAGCCATACTTTCAACTAATTATGTTGGGTGTGTTTGGTCACTTGCTGGCAACGAGTATGAAAACTTGGATTGGCTTGATGATTCGCCTAAGCCAACTGAGGCTGAGCTGTTGGCGCAGTGGGATGCTGTTGAGTATCAGCGCGACTATGACGCGGTAACTTTTGCGCGACAGTTCGCCTATCAGCAAACCGCTGACCCAATTTTTATGCAATATCAGCGCGGTGAAGCGACAGAAAAAGAATGGCTTGACGCTGTTGAAGCTGTGAAAGATGCCAACCCGTACCCTGTGCGAGCGTCATGATGGCTGATGTAACTCTGCAAGATATTCTGATTGCTATAGCCCGGTTCGAGACGAAGCAAGATGCCATGATGCAAAAACTTGAGGACTTGTCTCGCACGAGTGACCAGCATTGGAAGCGGATCAACGAGATTGAAACTAAGTTGGCGTTGCTTGAGCAACGGCAACCGCCACGAGTGCATCCGACAGTGTGGGTTGTTGCGGTCATTGCGGTGTTGGGTTTTGTTGCAACTTTTGTCACCTATGTAATCAACTAGTTGGAAGGCTTTGACAAATGGCTATGACTAACCCTTTTGCTGGATATCGTGTGAGCGATGATTGGGCGGCGCATCGTCGGCGCGGATCGTTGGGTGGCGTGGATTTTGCGACACCTGTTGGCACACCAATTTATGCGCCTGTTGCGGGGTCGGTTCGTTTTGAGGCGGGCAACGGTTCGGGCGGATACATTATTAGCCTTGCGCTTGCGGATTCGCCGGGCTATGTCATGCAGTTTTTGCATTGCTCAGGGTTCAACGGTTCTAACCGTTCTGTGAAGGCGGGTGAATTGTTGGGTTACACGGGTGGCGCAAAGGGTGCGCCGGGCGCGGGTTCGTCAACTGGCCCTCATGTTCATGTTCACCTTGTTGACCCTAACGGGGTGCGTGAGGATGTTATGCCGTGGTTTGGCAACTCAGCACCGTCAGGCATTGCGGTTGACGGCGATTTTGGATCACAGACGAAACGGGCGTTGCAAACCGCGTTGGGTGTTACTGCTGACGGCGATTTTGGCCCTAATAGTACGCGCGCTTTGCAGTCGTTTCTTGGTGTGACTGCTGACGGTTCGTGGGGGCCAGCTACGACACGGGCGTTGCAAGGCTTTTTGGGTGTGCCTGCTGATGGCAGTTTTGGCCCTCAGACTGTGCGTGCGTTGCAGGCTAGTTTGAATGGTGGAACTTTTAAGAAGGTTGTCCCAGCACCATCTAAGCCACCTGTGCCACCTGTGCCGGTTTTGAGTCCAGCGAAGCAAAAGAAGCTTGAGATGTTGACGGCACGCAAGAGGGCTGCCGAGGCTCAGTTGAAGATTGAGCAAGACAAGTTGCCGGGACTCACAAAGGTGCGTGACGATGTGGTGCAGTCGGTCACGAAACTGACGGATGTTTTCAACAAGGCTAAGTTGGCGTTGGAGAAAGCCACCGCTGATGTGGTGAAAGCTCAGGCGGATCGTGTGACTGCTGAGACTGGTGTTGCGTCGGCGCAAACTCGTGTTGCGTCGTTGCAGAAAGATGTTGTGCGTTTGTCTGACCAAATATCGAAAATCAAGTAGGGAGAAAAAATGAGTTGGTTGAAGTCTGTTTTCACTGAGCAGGTTCGCGGGTATGTTTACCGGGTGCTGATTGCTGTGGGTGCTGTTGTGGGCGCGTATGGCCTGCTCGAGGCTAACGAGGTTGCGACCTGGTTGGGACTTGCAGCTGTGGTGTTGAACATCATGCCTGCTGGTAACACTTCGGTTAAGAAGTAGGCGCGCATGGAGAAAGAACAGGTTGGCAAGTACAGTGTGCCAGTTGATCCGATGGATGGACTTGTCTGCGAGGCGTGCGAATAGTTCGCTAAACTGATTACGCGCAATCCCCTTCCCTTGCGTGTTGCCCCGGCTGAGTCTTTGATTCGCCGGGGCATCTTTTTGCCCAAATAGTTGACAGCCGTATTACAAACCGTGTTAGAGTCGTATTACGGCAACAAGGCCGGTTCTTGGAAGGGAACACAATGGAACAGCAATGGGAAAATGACGACGAGGTTGTGACAACCTTTCGCACTATCAAGATGATGCAGGCAGAGAACTATGATGCCGGTTTTGCAGCCGGTGTTGCATGGGCTGAAGCTCAGGTTAAGGCTGGTGCGTGATGGGCAGTTTTTCGGAAATTCACGCGCGTATTAGTGAGCTGATTGAGGCTGAGGCGCAACTGAATGTGTGCGGTTGGACAACCTTTGAGGCGTTGCCTTACCGCGAACAGTGGCAGCAGGCGTTTGAGGATTTGAACACCTTTTTTAGCCCGTTGGAGATTCGTGAAATGATGATTGAGGTGGGGAACTGATGGATCAGTATGGTTTGAAGGCGCATAACCGTCGTGTGGCTAATCCACGCACTGTGGCGCACACACCGGCTTATTACCGGGTGCGTTCGTTTGCTCGAGGCGTGACCGCTTTGGTGGTCAACTTGTTTTGGGTGGCCATCTTTCTTGGGCTTGTTGGTGGCGTGTGGTTTGCTGCCGGTTCGCTTGGCGAGTGGTTGACGGCGGTGACGAAGTGACTAGCCGTGTGCGCTCTGTGCGCCTGCCTGACAGCCTTTGGGAACAGTTGCAGGTGCTTGCGTCGGCGCGTGGCGTTAGCGTGTCTACGGTCATTTTGATGGCGTTGAGTGAGTTTGAGAAAGGGGAAGCAAAATGGGAAAAGCGTTAAGGCGTAAGACTTTCATAAGGTCACCGCGCGTGTTTTGGTGGGGGCTGGCCTGCTGGTTGGTCATCGGTGTGCTGTTTGCGCTTGTGGTTGCCGGGTTTGGGTACATTGTTTGGTGGTTGGCGCAATGACCGAGTTCAATGAGTGGCGTGAACGGATCAACGCGGCACACATTCCGGCACCGCGCACCTATCAAGAGGCGTATGAGGCGTTTATTTTGAGGTTTGCGGAAATCCCGGCAACGGATAAGGCTTCGGGGTTTCATGCTGGCTGGTTGGCTGCGTGTGATGCGTTGGCGAATCGTTTGGTTGAGTGGCTTGATGAGCCTGCTGGTGATGATGTGGCGGCGTTTCTTGAGTTTGTGGCTGAGCTTCGCAAGGGTGACCTGTCGTGAGCGTGGCTAATTGCCCACCGGATCACAAGCACCGTTCAGGCTGTTATCAAAAGCACAAGTGCAAGTGCGACAAGTGCCACGCGTGGGTGAACGAACTGCATCGTGTTTGGGCTGCCAAGAAGCGCGCTGAGGTTCGAGCAAATCCTGTTGAATACAGTTTCACTGATGAGCAATTACAGATTGCATTGAGGGCTTTGGGCAATGACTAGGAATCGGGCATCAGCGAAGAAAGCAGGCGCATTGTTTGAGCGGGTTGTGGCGGATTATCTTGCCGCCGAGTTAGATGATGACCGTATCGAGCGCCGGGTGCGAAACGGCAACAAAGACAGGGGTGACATTTCTGGTGTGCGCTCGCCTGTTTGTGGCCGGGTGGTTATCGAGGCAAAGGATTATGGCGGTGTCTACCATGTGGGCGAGTGGTTGCGTGAGGCTGAGGTTGAGCGTGGCAATGATGATGCTGCTGTTGGGGTTGTGGTGGCGAAACGGCGTGGTAAGTCTGATCCGGCTGAGGCTGTTGTCTTTATGACTTTGGAGGCGTTTGCGCGTCTTGTCGGTAGTACGGAATAAGTTGATTGAGGAAGGGAAACAAAATGGATTATCGGAAAATGTTTTCTGAGTGGCACAAGGCTCAGGTTGCTGAGAATGCGAACCCGTACCCGACAGGGGTGCAAGGGTTTCAGGGTGGCGTTGAGGCTGAGCGGGCGCGCATCATTGCTTTGTTGCAGGATCATGTTTGCCCGGCTTGTGAGCGTGGTGAGAATTTGCATACCGCTTGTGATGCGTTGCTGGAAACCATTGTGCTGATTGAGGTCGAGAGCGCATGACCTTCGCTGACCAATACGCAAACCACGCATACGCTGACCTAATTCGCGAGGCAGAGACTCAAGGTATCGTAATTGGTGCGAGCCAAGAGCGCGAACGCATCATTGCGATTCTTGAACGCGACGCTGACGAATGGTACAGGCTTGGCAACAAGCACACACGCAACGCAATCAAGCTCGCTATTTGGCTTATCAAGGGAGAGAGTCATTGATTGCGCCAGGTCGGTTTGTTGCCCGGTCATCGGATCGTGACTTGTGGTTGGAAGCCCGGAAACAGGGTGTGACGG
>Ga0114983_1000907_pt1 | contig 12148 bp, 6 predicted proteins | sample Shrwel_input2_RT_FD_87182 | JGI IMG/M metagenome (GOLD analysis project Ga0114983, IMG submission 87182) | Subsurface microbial communities from deep shales in Ohio, USA - Utica-3 well 1 S input2 RT | ecosystem: Environmental > Aquatic > Deep subsurface > Shale gas/oil reservoir > Produced... | reverse complement strand
CCGCCTGGTGATGCCGCTGGCACGGCTGCGCTCGCTGATGGCGCCGATCCTCGACTGGCTGGGTGACGAGAACGATGCCGAGGCGGCGCTGCGCCTGCCGCTGACCGCCGCCGAGCAGGTAGCGCCGCTGGCCGAGCATGAGCGTTGGGCCGGGCGCGAGGACGTTACCGCCCTGGCCCGGCGCCTGCGAGAGCTGCCCGCCAGCCTGCCGGCACCGCCCGGCTTTGCCGGCGAGCTGCGCGACTACCAGGCCCGCGGCGTCGCCTGGCTGCGCTTTCTCTCCGAGCTCGGCACCGGCGGCATCCTGGCCGATGACATGGGCCTGGGCAAGACGGTCCAGGTGCTGGCGCATCTGCTCGACGAGCGCGCCCGCGGCGCGCTCGCGCGCCCGACCCTGGTGGTGGCGCCCACCAGCCTGGTGGGCAACTGGTGCGCCGAGGCGGCACGCTTCGCCCCCGAGCTCAACGTCGTCGCCCTGCAGGGCGGCAAGGCTCAGCGCGAGCGTCAGTTCGAGGAGGCGCTGCCGAGTGCCGACCTGGCGGTGACCACCTATGCGCTGCTGATCCGCGACCTCGAGCGCCTGCGTGAGCACGACTTCGGCCTGCTGGTCCTCGACGAGGCCCAGGCGATCAAGAACGCCGCCAGCCAGACTGCCCGGGTGGTTCGCGAGCTCAACGTCGACCGCGCCATCGCCATGACCGGCACCCCCCTGGAGAACCATCTGGGCGAGCTGTGGGCCCAGCTCGACGCCGTGGCCCCGGGAGCGCTGGGCAGCCAGCAGTGGTTCGGCCAGCGTTTCCGCACCCCCATCGAGAAGGAGGGTGATGTGGCACTCCGACAGCGCCTCTCCCGGCGCATCGCGCCGCTGATGCTGCGCCGAACCAAGCAGCAGGTGCTGGCCGAGCTGCCGGAGAAGACCGAGGCCCGCCGCGAGGTCACCCTGAGCGGCGCCCAGCGCGAGCTCTACGAGAGCCTGCGGCTGGCCCAGCACCAGCGGGTGCAGCAGGCGGTGGCCGAGCGCGGCCTGGCCGGTTCCGGCATCGTCATGCTCGATGCGCTGCTCAAGCTGCGCCAGGTGTGCTGCGACCCGCGGCTGGTCAAGCTGGAGAGTGCGCGCCAGACCCAGCGCTCGGCCAAGCTGGAGCAGCTGCGTGAGCTGGTGCCGCCGCTGGTGGAGGAGGGGCGGCGGATCCTGATCTTCTCGCAATTCACCGAAATGCTGGCACTGATCGGCGAGGCCCTGGAGAAGGATGGCATTCCCTTCACCACCCTCACCGGCGACACCCCGGGCAGGACCCGCACCCAGCGGGTAACGCTCTTCCAGCAGGGCGAGATCCCGGTGTTCCTGATCAGCCTCAAGGCCGGCGGCACGGGCTTGAACCTCACCGCCGCGGATACCGTGATCCACTACGACCCCTGGTGGAACCCGGCGGTGGAGGCCCAGGCCACCGGCCGCGCCCACCGCATGGGCCAGCAGAACCCGGTGTTCGTCTACAAGCTGGTGTGTGCCGGCACCGTGGAGGAGCGCATTATTGAGCTGCAGGCGCGCAAGGCCGATCTCGCCGCCTCGATCCTCGAGGGTGGCGCCGAGCACACAAGCGACGGCCCGCTGTTCGACGAGGAGGATCTGGCGCTGCTCTTCGCGCCGGTAGCGTAGTGGGTGAGGTCACTGGTGAGCCAGGTGAAGAAAAATTGGTTGATCGCAAATTGGCGTGAAAACAGCGGGAATGTCGCGTAGGACGGATAAGCCGGAGGCGCATCCGGCGTTTCCGCCCGGTGCGCTGGCGCTTACCGGGCCTACGGGGTCTGATGGCCAGCCGGTATCGTGCAGTTAACGATCACGCCAGTCTGTGAAGAACCGAAAAATTTCCGCTTTCGTTGTGAATTGAAGGGTGTCTTGTATGAAGACGTGGTGGACGCCATCGAAGCGGAAGTCCGCAAGACCCTTGGCCAGGAGGCGGATGAGACGCCCGCTACCCCTTGAGCCCAAACCCCAAACACGCTTCGGCAAGGAGGCTGAACATGCCCCGTTTCCTGCACACTGCCGACTGGCAGATAGGTCGCCAGTACGCTCGCTTCGCACCCGAGGATGCCGTGGCGCTGGCCGAGGCGCGCTTCATCGCGGTGGAGCGCCTGGCACGCCTGGCCGATGAGGAGCGCGTGGATGCGGTACTGGTGGCCGGCGATATCTTCGACGCCCAGACCCTGAGCGAGCGTACTCTGCACCGTACCTTCCAGGCCCTGGCCAGTTTCAGTGGCCCCTGGATCATGCTGCCGGGCAATCATGACGCCGCCTTGGCGGAGAGCGTCTGGACCCGCGCCCGGCGCATCGCGGCCATTCCCGACAAAGTACACCTGCTGCTGGCGCCCGAGGTGTCGCTGTTCGAGGAGCTCGGCGTGGCCATTCTCCCTGCGCCCCTGACCCAGCGCCAGACCCACCGCGACCTCACTGCCTGGTTCGACACGGCCGAGACCCCGCCGGGGCTGTTGCGCATCGGTCTGGCTCACGGCAGAGTGGAGGGGCAACTGGCAGAGGGCATCGACGCTGCCAACCCTATCGCCACCAACCGCGCCGCCAGCGCCGGGCTGGACTACCTGGCCCTGGGCGACTGGCACGGCCTCAAGCGGATCGACGAGCGCACCTGGTACAGCGGCACCCCCGAGCAGGAGCGCTTCAAGAATAACGCTGCCGGCCAGGCGCTGCTGGTGACCCTCGATACCCCCGGCGTCATGCCTGAGGTGGAGGCCCGGCCCATAGGTCAGCACGGCTGGTACGCCTGGCGGCGTCGGCTGTCGGTGGCCTCGGACCTCGACGCCCTGTTGGCGGAACTGGAGGCGCTGCCGCCCATGTCGGTGCTGGACCTCACCCTGGAAGGCCAGCTGGATCTTGCCGGTCAGCAACGCCTGGAGCAGGCGCTGGGTGCCGCGGCCGGACGCCAGCGTAGCCTGCAGGTGGAGACCTCCGGACTCGGCCTGGTGCCCACCGCCGAGGATATCGCCGCGCTGCACGCCGACGGCTACCTGGGCCATGTGATCGCCGAATTGCAGCGACGCCAGGAGGTTGAAAGCGAGCGCGAGGTCGCTCGCGAGGCCCTGGGCATCCTTGCCGGGATGCTGGGCGCCCGTCCGTCTCAACAGCGTGAGGAGCCCCAGGGATGAAGCTGTCGCGTCTTCGCCTCGAGCAGTTCCAGCAGTTTCGCACCTCGCTCGAGGTCAATGACCTCGGCGAGGGCATCAACCTGTTTGCCGGCCCCAACGAATCTGGCAAGAGCACCCTGGTGCGCGCCATCCGCGCCGCCTTCTTCGAGCGCCATCGCTCCACCAGCCTGGGCGAGCTGCAGCCGTGGGGCGAATCCTCGGCGGCCCCCGAGGTCACCCTGGCCTTCACCTGGCAGGGGCAGGAGTGGCAGCTGGACAAACGCTTTCTCCGGCGCCAGCGCTGTGAGCTGGTTGCCGCCGGTGAACACCTTAACGGCGACGAGGCCGAGGAGCGTCTGGCCGAACTGCTGGGCTACCAGTTTCCCGGCCGCGGAGCCAGCAAGGCCGAGCACTGGGGCATTCCGGGCCTGCTCTGGGTCGAGCAGGGTGCGGGTCAGGAGGTACGCGACTCGGTCGGTCATGCCGGCGAGCATCTGCAGTCGGCGCTGGTCGGCAGCCTGGGCGAGGCCCTTGGTGAGATGACCAGCAGCAGCGGCGATGCGTTGATTCAGCAGGTGGAGCGTGAGCGCGGCCGTCTGCTGACGGCTACCGGCCGGCCCACCGGCGACCTGCGCGAGGCGCAGCAGGCCTGTGAAACGCTGGAGGACGAACTGGCCCAGCAGGAAGAGGCGGTCAGACGCTACCAGGCCAGCGTCGACCGCTTGGGCGAGCTCGAGCGTGAGCAACAGGAGATCGATGCCGCCCGGCCCTGGGAAGCCCAACGAGAAAAGGCCCGCGCGGCCGAGCAGCAGCTGAGGGCCGTCGAGAAGCTGCAGCAACAGCAGGCTCAGGAGCAACGCGACCTGGAAGGCTGCCAGCGTCAGCAGCGGCTCTACCGCCAGCAACTGCAGGACTTCGAGACCCAGGCGGAGCAGCTGGTCACGCGCCAGCAGGACAACCAGAAGGCCCGCAGCCGGCTCGAGGCCTGCCAGGTTGGCGAAGAGCCCGTTCGGCGCCACCTGACGGACGCCACCGCGGCCTACGAGCAAGCCGCAGCCCGTCTGCAGGCTGCCCGTGAGCGCGACCACCGCCAGACCCGACAGGCGGAGCATGGCCGGCTGGCCGAGCAGGTGGCAACGCTGGACGAGACCCTGGGCAGGGCCCGCAGCCTGCGCGACGCCCTGCAGCGCCTCGCCGCCGATTACCAGGCCCAGGCCGTGGACGGTAAGGCGCTGGGCGAGCTGCAGCGGCTCGAAGCCGAGCTCGGCAGGTTGGCCATCCAGCAGCATGCCCTGGCCACCCGGCTGGGCTTCTCCCTGGAGGCGGGGCAGCGGCTCGAGCTGGACGGGCAGACCCTCAGCGGCGAGGGTGAAACGCTACTGCTCGAACAGGCCGAGTTGCGGATTCCCGGGGTGGGCAGGCTGACCATCCAGCCCGGTGGCACCGACGTCACCGACTTGCTGCGCCGGCAGCAGCGCCGAGAGGCAGAGCGCGACGCACTGCTTCAGCGCCTGGGTGTGGCCGACCTGACCACCGCCGAGGCGCAGGCCAGGCGTGCCCGCGAGCTCGAGCAGCAGATCCAGGAGGCGCGTGCGCGACTCGAGGGCCTGGCGCCTGAGGGCGTGGATGCGCTGGAGAGCCAGCACCGGCTGGCCGTCAAGGGGTATGAGCAGCTGGCCGCAGAGCTTGCCGGGCTGCCAGCGGCAGAGCAGCAGGCCGAGCTACCCAGCATGGCGCAGGCTCAGACCGAACTCGACAGCGCCGGTGAAGCGCTGAAGGCGGCAGAACAAGCCGAGGTGGCTTATCGCCAGCAACTCAGCTTGGCTAAGCAGGCTCTGGCGACCGCCGGGGCCGAGTGGCAACGGCTTCACGATGAGCTCAATGCCCCTGATCGCCAGCGGCGTCAGCAGGAGGCCCGCGATGCGCTGACCGATCTCAAGGCGGAGGAGCAGCGCCTGGCCACATCGTTGCAGGCGCTCAAGCGGCAGATCGACGCCGCCAACCCCGAGCTGCTGGCCCAGGACGTCGAGCGCTTCTCCAGGGCCGCCGATGCCATGCAGCGCCACGCCAGGGAGCGTGAGGCCGAGATCACCCAGCTCAGGATCCGCCTGGAGACCCTGGGGGCCAACGGCCTGGAGGAGCAGCGTGACGAGACTCGCCAGAGGAAGGAGAGCCAGCAGCGCCGCCGCGAGCAGCTTCAGCGGCGCGCCGCCGCGCTGGACCTGCTGCTGACGCTGCTCAAGGAGCAGCGCCAGGAGGTTACCCTTCGCCTTCAGGCGCCGCTGCAAAAGCACCTCAACCGCTACCTGAAGCTGCTGTTCCCCGGGGCCGAGCTCACCGTGGATGAGGAGCTCAAGCCGGAGACGCTGATACGCACGGATGCCAGCCCGGAGGAGCGCGGTGATCTGGAAGCGCTCAGCTTCGGGGCCCGGGAACAGATGGGGCTGATCAGTCGCCTGGCCTACGCCGACCTCTTGCAGGAGGCGGGCCGCCCCACCCTGATCATCCTCGACGATGCCCTGGTGCATTGCGACCAGGCGCGCCGCGAGCAGATGAAGCGCATCCTCTTCGATGCTGCCCAGCGCCATCAGATCCTGATGTTCACCTGTCACCCGGAAAACTGGCAGGACCTGGGGGTGGTGCCCCGCGACATGCGTACCCTGAAAGAGGCAAGCTAGCCGCTCGGCTGATCCGTAATGACGCAAGGCAACGAAACCCGGATAATGAACGGTTTCGTTCGCCTACGCTCAACATTTTACCGGTGCCCCATGGAAATCAAGGTCAATTATCTCGACAACCTCCGCCTGGAGGCCAGGTTCGACGACTTCACGGTCATCTCCGACCAGCCTATCCGCTACAAGGGGGATGGCTCGGCGCCGGGACCCTTCGACTACTTCCTGGCCTCCTCGGCGATGTGTGCGGCGTATTTCGTCAAGGTGTACTGCAACGCGCGTGACATCCCCACCGAGAACATCCGGCTGTCGCAGAACAACATCGTCGACCCGGAGAACCGCTACCAGCAGATCTTCAAGATCCAGGTGGAGTTGCCGGCGGAGCTATCCGACAAGGACCGCCAGGGCATCCTGCGCGCCATCGACCGCTGCACGGTAAAGAAGGTGGTGCAGACCGGGCCCGAGTTCCAGGTCGAGGCGGTGGAGAATATCGACGAGGATACCCAGGCGCTGCTGATGGGCAAGGTGCTGGGCGAGGCGAATGGCGAGAACGGCACCTGGATCGAGGGCAAGGACCTGCCGCTGGAGCAGACTATCGCCAACATGACCGCGATCCTGGCCGATCTGGGCATGAAGATCGAGATCGCCTCCTGGCGCAACATCGTGCCCCACGTCTGGTCGCTGCACATCCGTGACGCCGCCTCGCCGATGTGCTTCACCAACGGCAAGGGCGCCACCAAGGAGAGCGCGCTGTGTTCGGCGCTGGGCGAGTTCATCGAGCGGCTGAGCTGCAACTTCTTCTATAACGACCAGTTCTTCGGCGAGCGGATCGCGGGCAGCCAGTTCGTCCACTACCCAAACGAGGAGTGGTTCCAGCCCGGCCCCGACGACGCGCTGCCGGCAGGCCTCCTCGATGCTTACTGCCGGACGATCTACGATCCCGAAGGGGAGCTTCGCGGCTCGAACCTGATCGACACCAACTCCGGCCAGCAGGCGCGCGGCATCGTCTCGCTGCCCTTCGTGCGCCACTCGGACGGCGAGGTGGTCTACTTTCCCTCCAACCTGATCGAGAACCTCTACCTCAGCAACGGCATGAGCGCCGGCAACACCCTGCATGAGGCGCAGGTGCAGTGCCTGTCGGAGATCTTCGAGCGGGCGGTGAAGAAGCAGATCATCGAGGAGGAGCTGGCGCTGCCGGACGTGCCCCAGGAGGTGCTGGCGCGCTATCCCGCCATCGTCGAGGGCATCGAGGCGCTGGAGGCCCAGGGCTTCCCGGTGCTGGTCAAGGATGCCTCGCTGGGCGGGCAGTTCCCGGTGATGTGCGTCACCCTGATGAACCCCAGGACCGGCGGCGTCTTCGCCTCCTTCGGCGCCCACCCGAGCTTCGAAGTGGCGCTGGAGCGCAGCCTCACCGAGCTGCTCCAGGGCCGCAGCTTCGAGGGCCTCAACGACTTCCCGCCGCCCACCTTCAACTCGCTTGCCGTCACTGAGCCCAACAACTTCGTTGAGCACTTCATCGACTCCTCGGGGCTGGTCTCCTGGCGCTTCTTCAGCGCCCGTTCGGACGTCGAATTCGTCGACTGGGATTTCTCCGGCAGCGGCGCATACAGTAACGAACAGGAGGCCGCGACCCTGTTCGGCATCCTCAAGGAGCTGGGCCTCGAGTCCTACATGGCCCTCCACGAGGACCTGGGCGCGCCGGTGTGCCGCATCCTGGTGCCCGGCTTCTCCGAGGTCTACCCGGTGGAGGACCTCATCTGGGACAACACCAACAAGGCGCTGCTGTTCCGCGAGGACATCCTGCATCTGCACGAGCTCAGCGACGCGCAGCTGGCCGATCTGCTCGAGCGCCTGGAAGAGAGCCAGATCGACGACCACCAGGACATCATCACCCTGATCGGCATCGAGTTCGACGAGAATACCGAGTGGGGTCAGCTCACCATCCTCGAGCTGAAGCTGCTGATCAACCTGGCGCTGGGCCAGCACGAGGCGGCGTTGGAGCGGGTCGAGATGTTCCTGCAGTACAACGACAATACCGTCGAGCGCAATCTCTTCTACCGTGCGGTGCAGGCGGTGCTCGAGATCGTGCTGGATGATGATCTGGAGCTCGATGACTTCCGCTACAACCTCGGCCGCATGTTCGGCGAGGCGACCATGGCGGCCGTGGTGGGCTCGGTGAACGGCAGCGTGCGCTTCCACGGCCTGACGCCCACCAGCATGGCGCTGGAGGGGCTGGAGAAACACCAGCGCTTGATCGAGAGCTACCAGAAGCTCCATGCTCACCGCGCGGCCCGGGCCGGGCTGGCCGTGTCGATGGCGTAGCCGGTCGCCATGGCCCTGGTCAAGCGGCTACAGGAACGCCTCTAGTTCCTCGCGAGCCAGATTGCCGCCGGTGACCACCACTACCACATCACCTTCCGGCGGCAGCGTCACGGTGCCCTGCCGCAGGGCGGCCACCCCCACGGCGGCACCGGGCTCGGCGGCGAGCTTGCTGCGGTAGAGCAGATGATGCATGGCCTCGTGGATGGCGGTCTCGTCCACGGCCACCAATGCCTGGACATGTTGGCGGCAAAGCGGATAGGTATGCTCGCCGACGCCATTGGTCACTGAGGGCGTGGTCGAGCACCAATGGCGTCGCGGAAAGGGTGTCGGCCAGGCGTGCCTGCGCCTGCCGGATACTGGCCAGTTCGATCATCTGTTAAGCGTAGCCTTTCATCCCCGCCATGATAAAGCCTCGCACCTGACAATGCCGGCGGCCCACCGGACAGGTGGCATCAATCGTCATCCTTGCATACGCTGACTGTTCAAGATTCCGGGTTCAGGGCATTGCACACGAGGTAACGATGCGTAACCACAACCGCTATTCTGCCATCTCGATCATTAACCATTGGCTTACCGCGCTGCTGGTTGTCGTCATGCTGGCATTAGGCTTTGCTGCAGGGGCGGCGCCGTCTGAGGAAGTCGAAATATATATCATCGGTGTTCATATATCGCTGGGCTTCTTTGTACTGATCTTCGTTGCCTGGCGCATATTATTCAGGCTGTATGAAGGTTTCCCCGACAATATCGGGAAAACTGCCTTGGAGCGTCGCACCGCCTACTGGGTTCACAGGGCGATATTGGTGCTTCTGGCACTCCAGATCGTGACAGGCCCCCTGTACCTGTTCACAGAGAACGAATGCATGGGGGTGTTCGGATGGTTTTCGGTGTGCATACCGCTGGAGAGCTTGTCGTTCATCCATGAGCCCATGGAATGGCTGCATCTGAATGTTGGCATATACCTGCTTCCGGCTTTGCTTGTGCTGCATTTTCTTGGCACGATACGCCACTATGCCACTACCGAGAAACAGCAGGCGCCGTCGGATCTGTGAGCGAGTTCCCATCGTCACTCCCTCAGGTTGACCGCTTGAGGGAGTGACACATTACCCCGCCTCATTCATCAGGATGCCGAACGAGAGAGTCGACCTACTTCAACGTCATCCGATCGCTTGATAGTCGGTTGACCCAAGCTCGATTCGGCCTTTGCTCGTCTTTTCATCACATCGGGTCATCACATCGGGTCATCACATCGGGGGCCAAACCATCCGCCGTTGCAGACCCGCATGCATGGCATCGGTATTGTCATTGCGGCCACGTCATCTGCTGAGCCGCGGGGCGCGTTGCGGGTTTACCGATCACCACCGAAGGAGCGCACATGGCGACATTGAGTACGCTGTTCGTGCTGCTGGCTGCCCTGTTCTGGGGGCTGTCCGGCGGCATCGCCGGGGTGCTCATGGCCGACGGCTGGAACCCGCTGGTCGTTTCGTTCTATCGCGGTGCGATCGGGCTGGTGTTCGTGCTCGCCTGGCTGGCACTGCGCCCGGGCCGCAGCGGCCTGGCTGATCCCCGGCTGTGGGGTTGGTCGGTGATGGCCGGGCTAGGCGTGGCCGGCAACTTCACCTTCTACTTTGTGAGCATCTCCGAGGGCAGCGTGGCGGTGGCGGCCACGCTGATGTACTGCGCCCCGGTGTTCGTGTTTATCGTCTCCTTCGTCCTCAAGCTCGAACGGCCCACGCCGCTCAAGTGGGCCGCCATCGTCATGGTCATGCTGGGGATCGTGCTGCTGACGCGTATCTACGACATCCAGCCGGATGGGGTGACCCCCCTCGGCGTTATCGCCGGGCTGCTCTCCGGGTTCTCCTACGCCGTCTTCATCTTCGGCTTCAAGTATGCCGCGCCCCATGGCAGCCCCCAGGCCATTCTCGTCATCGCTTTCGCGGCTCTCTCGCTCATCCTCTTCCCGCTGGGCGATACCGGCCAGACCCTCTCGGCGTTGGGCACGCCGAGTTGGCCGCTCTTTGTCGTGCTGGGCGTGCTGGGTGCCGGCGTGTCCTTCATCCTCTATGTCATCGGGCTCAACTATACCGCCCCGGCCGTGGCCGCCATCGTGGCCATGGTCGAACCGGTCACGGCGTCGCTGTTCGGCATCGTGGTGCTCGATGAGCGCCTGGTCGGGACCGAGCTGGTCGGCATGGGCCTGATCCTGCTCACGGTAACGGCGTTGAGCGTTGTGTCCAGCAGCCGCTGAGCGTTCCGGCCGAACGATCTGGAACATATCGAGTCTGAGCCACCCTCTGCAACCGGATTGCTGCCATGTTTCGCGCCCTCTTGCGCTATTTCGAGACCTTGGTCAACCCCTATCCCGAGGATTCCCGCGGCACACCCCCGAGGGGGTTGTACGCCTTCATCCTGCACTTTTCGCGACCCGTGCTGCCGCTGCTGATCGTGATGTCGCTGCTGACGGCGCTGGTCTCGGCGGCGGAGGTGCTCTTCTTCAGCTACATGGGTGACCTGGTGGATTGGCTTTCTGGCGCCGAGCGCCAGGGCTTCTTCGCCGAGCATGGCTGGCGCCTGGCTGGCATGGCGGCGCTGGTGGTGGTTGGCCTGCCGCTGTTGACCCTGCTGCAGGCGCTGGTGACCCAGCAGAGCATCTTCGGCAACTACCCGATGATCGGCCGCTGGCTGGCCCATCGCCACATGCTCGGCCAGAGCCTGGCCTTCTATCAGGACGAGTTCGCCGGGCGGGTCTCCCAGAAGGTGATGCAGACGGCCCTGGCGATACGCGAGACGGTGATGAAGCTGATGGACCTGATGGTCTATGTGCTCGTCTACTTCACCGGGGCCATGCTGCTGATGGGCCGCGCCGAGCCCTGGCTGATGCTGCCGCTGGTGCTCTGGCTGGGCGGCTATATTGCCATCATGTGGGTCTTCGTGCCGCGCCTGCGGGCGGTCTCCATGGCGCAGGCCGACGCCCGGGCGGTGATGACCGGGCGCATCGTCGACAGTTACAGCAATATCCAGACCATCAAGCTGTTCGCCGATACCCGCCGCGAGCAGGAATACGCCCGCGACGCCATGCAGGGCTTCATGGAGACCGTGTATCGGCAGATGCGCCTGGCTACCGGCTTGACCGTCAGCTTGACCCTGCTCAACTCCTTGCTGCTGGTCAGCGTGGCGGCCATGGCCATCGGCGCCTGGTACCTGGAGGCGGTCTCGCTGGGCATCATTGCCGTGGCCATCGCCCTGGTGATGCGTATCCGCTTCATGTCCGACTGGATTCTCTGGGAGGTGGCCGGGCTGTTCGAGAACATCGGCACCGTGCAAGATGGCCTCAATACCATCGCCCGGGAGCCGGCGGTGCAGGACGCGCCCGATGCCAAGACGCTGACGGTGCCGCGGGGCGAGATCCGCTTCGAGGCGCTGCGCTTCGGCTATGCGCGCCCCGACGGCCAGGGCCGGCGGATCTTCGATGGTCTCGATCTGACCATCGCCCCCGGCGAAAAGGTAGGGCTGATCGGCCGCTCCGGGGCTGGCAAGTCGACCTTGGCCAGTCTCCTGCTGCGCTTCTATGACCTGGAGGGTGGACGCATCCTGATCGACGGTCAGGACATCGCCGGGGTGACCCAGGAGTCGTTGCGCGGACATATCGGCATGGTCACCCAGGACACCTCGCTGCTCCACCGCTCGGTGCGCGACAACATCCGCTACGGCAGCCCCCAGGCCAGCGAAGCGCAGATCCAGGAGGCGCTGCGTCGCGCCCATGCCGACACCTTCATCGACGACCTGGTGGACCTCCAAGGCCGCCGTGGCCTGGATGCCCATGTGGGCGAGCGCGGCGTCAAGCTTTCCGGCGGCCAGCGCCAGCGCATTGCCATCGCCCGAGTGCTGCTCAAGAACGCGCCCATCCTGGTGCTGGACGAGGCCACCTCGGCGCTGGATTCCGAGGTGGAGGCGGCGATTCAGGAGAATTTGTATCGACTCATGGCCGGCAAGACGGTGATTGCCATCGCCCACCGGCT
>Ga0114983_1000903_pt1 | contig 12211 bp, 11 predicted proteins | sample Shrwel_input2_RT_FD_87182 | JGI IMG/M metagenome (GOLD analysis project Ga0114983, IMG submission 87182) | Subsurface microbial communities from deep shales in Ohio, USA - Utica-3 well 1 S input2 RT | ecosystem: Environmental > Aquatic > Deep subsurface > Shale gas/oil reservoir > Produced... | reverse complement strand
CCGATCTCGGTGTTGTTGAGGGCATCGGGATCCTCGCCCTGATAGACGAAGACATCGATGGTCGTCTGGCCGTCATCGACGGTGTAGAAGACTTCGCTCTTGGTGACCGGGATGGGGGTGTTCTTGTGAATCAGCGGGACGAACGTGTAGGGATAGGGCTCGCCTAGACGGTCCGAGAGGGCACTGGTGCCGAAGGTGTAGGGCGTCACGTCGACTAGCACGTTCGCTACCACCGGCTGCCCGCCGATGACCGCCGCCTGAATCGCTGCCCCGGTGGCGACACATAGCTCCGGGTCCACCTCGCTGCGCGGCGAAATTCCCAGCTCCTCCTCGAGCCTGTGCTGGATCATCGGCGTGCGGGTCGCGCCCCCCACCAGCAGCACTTCATCCACATCGGACACCGTGAGGTGCGCGCCGTCCAGGGCGATATGCACTGCCTCGAGGGTTTCGTCGATGAAGGGCGCGATCATCGCCTCGTAGTCCTGGCGATCAAGCTCCAGGGACAGGTGGATGGGGTGTCCGTTGTGCTCGAGCAGATACTCTTCCTCGATGCGGGCATAGGGGCCATCGCTGAGCGCGATCTTGGCCGTCTCGGCGGCGCGTCCGAGGCGTGCCATGGCGGCGCGGTCGTCGCTGGGATCGACCCCTTGCTCGGTCTTCAGCCGCTCCACCAGGAATTCCACGATCTGGCTGTCGAAGTCGTCGCCGCCGAGACGGTTGTTGCCGTGACTGGCCAGGACCTCGGTAACCTCCTGGCTCAGGCGCACCACCGAGACATCGAAGGTCCCGCCCCCCAGGTCATAGACCAGCAAGGTCTTGTCCTCGCCCTGGCCGCTCTCATAGGCCAGGGCCGCGGCGGTAGGCTCGTTGATGATGCGCACCACTTCCAGGCCAGCCAACTCGCCGGCATCGCGGGTGGCCTGGCGCTGGGCGTCGGAGAAATAGGCCGGCACGGTGATCACGGCCTTGCCCACGGCCTCGCCCAGGTGCTCTTCGGCGGCACGCTTGAGGCGGTGCAGGATGAGAGCGGAGATCTCCTGTGGCGTATAGGCCTGCTCGCCCATCCATACCTTCTCGTCGTCGCCCATGCGTCGCTTGATGGAGCGCACGGTGCGCTCGGGGTAAAGGGCGTACTGGTTGCGGGCGACCTGCCCCACCAGCAGGCTGCCGTCGTTGGCCAGGCCCACCACCGATGGCAGCAGTCGGGCGCCGTCCACGTCGATGATCTGCACCTTGCCGTCCTGGACCACGGCCACCTCGGAGTTGGTGGTGCCCAGGTCGATGCCGATGATGTGTTCGCTCAAGGTTTTGTTTCCTCAGTGCGCTTGTTGACGATGACTTCTGCCGGGCGCAGCAAACGGTCGTGTTGCAGGTAGCCGCTGCGCAGCTCGTCTACCACTTCGCCCTCTCCTCGGTCGGCCTCCCGGACGACCTCGGTGGCGTGCATGGTATGGGGATCGAAGACCCGGCCCACGCTCGGCAGCGGGTTCACCCCACGCCGGGCGAGGATCTCATCCAGTCGCGCCAGGTTCATGGCGGAGCCGTCGGCCATCGCCGCGACGAACGTGCCCGCGCCGCCACGACGCGCCAGGAAACCCGGCCGATAGCGGCGAGCCTGTTCGTGGCCGGCGCGCAGACGATCACGCAGCTCCAGCAGCTCGAGCAACAGGCCGCGCTCGGCGTCGCGTTGCTGGTCGCGGGCCGATTGTTGCTGGCGCTCCAGTTCCTCGCCGAGGCGGGTGTTGCTCTGGCGCAAGGTGTCGAACAACTCCCGGAACTGATCGAGAGCGGCCTTGATCTGACGGGATTCGAGTTTTACCTCGTTCTTGAGCGCCGCCTGCTCGGCCAGCAGGGTAAACAGGTCCGGGGATTCGGCCTCCGCGGTGTCTTTTGTCTCTGCATGCTGGGCGTGCTCTTCAGGTTGGGCGTCGCTGGCCTCCAGATAGGCACGAAAACGCTCGACGAGCTGCTCCTTGGCGGCGGCGTCCATCACGATTCCCCGCGTAGCAGGGCCGCGAACTGTGCCGGGTCCGGGCGGCGCGGCTTACCCGTCGGGGCGGCCTTGTCCAGGATATCGCTCACCGTCGGCGGCGAGGTGTCGAACAGCTCGTAGCCGAGGCGCTCGCGCCGGGTGCGTAGCGCCTCATAGGCGCTGCGCAGGGCCTCGAAGCGTTGTGGGTCGCGCTCTGGGGGATGACGTTTGACGCCTGCACGATAGGCGGCCTCGATGTCGGCATCGGTGGCCTTGGCTGTCACTCCCAGGGTCAGGTATGGGTCACTCATGTGAACAGGTCCGGCTGGTTAAAAGGATCATCATCGTCCGATGGCGCATCGTCTTCCACGGCATGCCCCCTGCTTTCCGTCCGCCGTCTGGGTCGCGGTGCCGGGAAAGGGGGAAGGTCATCGGGATCGGCGCTCAGCATGGCACCGAGCATCTTGATCAGCGCCGGGCGACCCAGCTCCCGCTCGAGCTCCTTGAACTGGCGCTTCATGTCGCGACTCAGCCCCAGCATGTCGAGGAGCCTATCCAGCCCCATCAGGTTGATGAGCATAGGCAAGGCCTCGGGCCCCAGCTCCTCTCCCATCTCCGGCGGGAGGGGGAAATCCTCGAAGGCAGTGGGGCGCAGGCTGTCGAGCACGTTCAGCAGGCGCTCGGTGCTGCGCGTGTCGCCTTTTTCTCGGGCGTGTTCCAGCGCCCGCTCCAGTCGCCTGATGTCGGTTGAGCTCGCATACCATGGCGCGCCCTTGTACTTGGCCTCGAAGGCATGAAAGGCAAATACCGGTGCGTCTTTCCAGCGCTTGAGGGCCGCCTGGGCGAAGGCTTGACGAACCGCGTCCCAGCGGCAGCGGCGCAGGGTCTCGCAGGCGGCTTCCATCTCCTGGAAGGAGAGCTCGAAGTGGGCCGAGGCCTTCAGGACCTTCTCGAAATAGCGGGTCACCTCGGGCGGCAGCTTGCCACCGCTGTCCAGGTGCTCGCGAAGTTGGGCGAGGCAGGCCTTTAGGTCTTCAGAGCCTCGCGGTTGCGGCTTGGACAGGCCAAGGTCCGCGAACAGGGCCTTGGGCGAGATGCCCACTGCGGCCGCTTCCAGCGCGAGGCTCAGTCCAGCGGCAAGGCCATCGCCGAGACGCTGGTTCACCTCCCGTAAGGCTGAAGCGCCGGTCGGGGCATCGGTGGCAAGGGTTATCAGGGCGTCGACGATCTCTAGCTGGATGTCGAAGCGGTTGGCGCGATCCCAGGCGCTGGCCTGCTCGAGTTCCCGGCGGGCCAGATCCGGGCGGGCATTGCGCAGCTGTTTGCGCGCATGAGCGAGGTGGGCCTTGACAAGGCGTTCCCGGGCCGTCTTGTTGATCGGGTCGACGGTCAGGATGCGTCGGGCGAAGCCTGCCGCCTTCTTGAAGGCGCCGCCCGCCACGGCCGTGTCCAGGGCCGCCGTCAGTACCTGGAGGTTTTCAGGCCAGCGGGCCAGCGCCGGCTCGAGGAGACGGCGTGCCGCCTTGAGCTCTTTGCCACGCAGGTAGTAGCCGATCAGGCGCAGATAGGCCTGGGGGGCATCCGGGTCGTAATCGAGACTCCTCTCGACGTACTGGGCGACCGCCCGGTCCAGGGCGTCGGGCTCCGCCGACGGCGTGGCGTGTGCCAGGATGTCCTCCGTCTGATCGACGCGCCGCAGTACCAGGGCGATGCGCAGCGCCTGGTCACTGCCGGGTGCGGGGACATGGGGCGCTTCCAGGTGCTGGGCCAAGAGTTCCCAGCACTTCAGGGTGTACCAGGGGTCGCCATGCTGTCGCTCGGCCTGCCAGGCGCCTACTTGCACTTTTTCCGCTTGCGAGAGGGAGCGTCCACCGGCCTCGCGAGGCCAGGCGAGGCTCTGTGGGGCGTCATCGATCAACAGGCGCCGTGCCCGCTCATGTACCCAGTCGTCGCCTAGCTTGTCACGGTGGCGGTACAGGAAGTGCAACAGCGCCTTGGGCGGCGGGTGCTCGCCCAGCTTGCGGGCCTCTTCGAACAGTGCCTGGCGCTCGGGGCTCCAGCCGCGCAGGGTCAGCGCGAAGCGACGGGTGGCCTTGCCGACATCGGCGAGGCGAGAGGCCAGTTGCTGTTCCGGTACCAAGGCGAGTTCGGCCGCCTGGCGCAGCGGTGCGAAGGCCGACTCGGCCGGCACCCTGGCCAACAGGGTCGCAGCCTGGGTCGGCTGCTCGGGCAGGCGTTGCAAGGCCTTGAGGATGTGTACGCCATCGCGGTAGGGCGAGCGAAACGGAATGGTGGACAGCGCCTGTTCCAGAGCCTCGTCGTCGCCGCGGCAATAGGCCGCCAGGGCCGCTTGCGCTGCCTCGCCGTGGAGCACCACGGGATCCTCCGGCGCCAGGCCCTGCATGACCTCGGCTTGCCCGCCCAGGTAGAAGGCCGCCAGCTGAGTCCGCAGTGCTGCCAATTCGCCAGCAGGCAGTGTGTCAGCGGCCTGGTTGAATATCGCGACCGCCTCCTGGACGCGCCCCATGCGCAGCAGCAGGGCGGTGTGTGCCAGATGCGTCGGGGCGGCGGCAGCCCCCAGCCGGTGGCGGTTCTCCCACATCACTAGCGCTTCCTTGAGCATGCCCTTCTCGGCGAGATCGCGGGCGCGGCCCTCATAGGCCCGCGCCAGGCCCTGGCGCCACTCCTCCCGCTGCTCTCGTTTCAACAGCTCCTTGAAATGGGCGATGGCCTCGCGGAATCGGCCCTGCTGCAATCTCTCTTGGGCAGCGTTTTCTAAGGCCTTGGACGAGAGCGAGGCGGGCCCCGGCTTGTTGCCTGCTGAACGCTTGTTTCGTTTCTTTGACATGCTCTGGCCATGGAGACAAGTTGATGATGCGCCACCAGGGCTTTTGGTGCGTTGATCCCGGCACGCTATGCGACAGCCGCGCCAGGGGCGGGCCGATGGTGATAGGCATCTTCAGGTGCGACTATAACGTGTCCGACGTTGGTGGTGAAACTGGGCACCTATCCATGGGTGGAGCACCGCGCCATGGGTGGAGCACCGCGCGCGCCAACTGTTGCTCATGAGTCATGTTCCTCGCTGATCGTCTGGATGACCTCGAAGTCCTCGAAGCTCGGTGGGCCCAGGTAGAGACCCTCACGCCGGCTCTGGCCGGCATTGGCGTGTGCCGCGCGAAACGCCTCGGAGTGCGTCCAGGCCTCGAAGTCCTCGCGGGAGCGCCAGACGGTGTGGGAGGCGTAGAGCACGTGGTCCTCCTTCTCGGGGCCGCGCAGCATGTGGAACTCGACGAAGCCGGGCAGGCCTTGCAGGTGCGTTTCCCGCTCCAGCCAGATCTGTTCGAATTCCTGCGTTCTCTCGGGATTGACCCGGAAACGGTTCATGGCAATGAACAAGGCGCACTCTCCCATGGCCAGGTGGATGTCTTTACCGGTTGAAGATGACACCTTGCCTCGGGAGAGACAAGCTGGCGCAGGTAATACCCAACCCGGTTAGCTTATTGCTGCCCCGCTTGAACCCTGAGCCGAATCACCCTTGTTCGGCTCGCCGACTCATTCAGATGCCACCGATGGATGCGACCTCCACGACGCCGATCAGGATCTGGCAGCAGCGGCTGGCCCAACCTCCATTGGCAAACCTGCTCGTCAAGGGATGCCCCGAGAAGCTCCCTGGGGGAGGGCGCAGCATGGGCGACCGGATAGCCCTCAACGCGGGTGAGGCGCTCCACCTCGCGAATGGGCGTGCGCACTCATGACGCCGTATAGTCTTCCAGCGCGAACGGATTGAGAAACAGCCTGCCCCACAAGAAGTTGCGATCTACCGTGCTCAGAGCGGCTTCGTCGCACACGGCCTCCCATTGTTCCCGGATTGTGGCAAGTTGTTGGTCGATTATCTCCCTGGCTTGCGCCAAGCTCAGGCTGAGTCGCTCCGCGGCCGTCAGGCAGTGGATGAGCTGGCTGCGCCGCTCCTGGCCACTCAGCAGCATAGCCTGGGTGGCTTCGCCACCGGTTCGGGATTGTGGGCAGGTGCCATAGGCCGGCGATAGCGGCGGCCATAGGTAAAGCGGTAGTGGTCCTGGTCATCGCGCTCGACGAGACTGGAGGCATCGGCCCGGGTGGCACGGGGAGGGGCTTGTCCACCTTGGCCTGCAACTCGTCTAGCTTGGCGCGCAGCTTCTGATCGTCGGCCTCCCTGTTGCTCATGGGGCGCTCCTTTCCGTTTCCGGTTCAAGGGTGGCATATCGAGCGGGGACGGATTGAATGAAATGAAACCGAGGACGACAGCGTAACGCGTGCCGCATGCGAGAGTCGCAGACAGTAAACTTGGCGTTCCCGGACGCGATCAGCCAAGCTGTTAAGGACTCCTTGTCTCACCGGATGCTTACCACTGTGTCAGGTCAACCAGCGCGCTCTCTGGAGCTGGCCCCCGCCACTCCTGTACCGATCGATACGGCGCAATGCCTGGCGGCACTCAGCCGAGGTGGCAAGTTCCTGATGAGCGCCGAGCATTGGGCAGAAGGCGTCGACCAGCTGCTGGCCGAGATCGGTCCTGTTACCGGGGCGAGCCGCGTCTGGGTCTTTCAGCTCATGGAGGTGCAGTCCAATGCTGTGGTTCAGGATTATGTCTTCGAGTGGGCACCATCGGAGCACTATCGACAGCTTAACCAGAATCGGTTTCGCTTCTTTTCCTCGACACTCGAGGACCCCGTCTATCGTCGTTTGGTCGAGGAGCGCCAGGCGGGGGTGTCGCATGACTTTTGCATCCCGCTCATGCCCCAGGGGCCGCTGCGAAGTGACCTCGAGAACCAGGCGATTCAGTCCACGGCCACGGTGCCTCTCTTCTTCAATGGCCATTGGTGGGGCACCCTGGGTATCGATGATTGCGAGCGTCCCGTGAGTTGGCGGGGGCCGGGTCTCGACCTGCTCGAGGCCGTCGGCCAGCTGATCGCGGCGGCCCTTTACCGTGACCAGCTGAATCATCGCTCCCGTCAGATCGAACTGTTCCACACGCTAGCCAACTGTGGCGTCTGGGAAATCAGCCTGTGTAATGGGCGGCTGTGGTGCTCCCAGTCGCTCAAGACGTTACTGGGCTACCCCGAGGCGTATTCGCGGGTGTCCTTGCGACGCATGCTCGCCCGCCTGCACCCCGAGGATCGCGCTGAGCTCTGGGCGCGTCTGAGGGCTCTTTGGCGCATCGCCGAGTCTACCCAGTTCCGCCTGGATGGTCGGCTGAGGCTGGCCAACCGATCGTGGATCTGGCACGAGCTCATCGGCGAGATCCAGTGCAACGAGGTAGGGCAGCCGGTCGTTGTCGCCGGGCTGGTGCTCGATATCAGTCGGCGCAAGCAGGATGAGGAGCAGGCACTTGCCGCCTCTCAGCTCGATGCCCTGACCGGCGCCCTCAACCGGCGGGGCATGGCTCAGCACCTCGAAACGATCGGCCCGGCGACGGCGCCCCGCCACCTCATTCTCCTCGATATCGACCATTTCAAGCAGGTCAACGACACCCATGGCCATCTGGTCGGCGATACGCTGCTGCGAATGATGGTGGAACGGCTGCGCCACGAGCTTCGCCCGGGTGATGGTCTGGTGCGTCTGGGGGGCGAGGAGTTTGCCGTCCTGACCAGCGGCATGCAGGATGACCAGGCCCTGGCGCTGGCCGAGCGCCTGCGACGGTGCATCGCCGATGAACCCTTCGTTGTGCAAATGTCAGAAGATGAACCACCGCTCAAGGTAATGATGTCGGTCAGCCTTGGGGTCGCCGGCCAGGGCGATGAGGCTAGCCAGGCGACGAACCAGTTGATGGCCCAGGCTGACCAGGCGCTCTATGCCGCGAAGCACGCCGGCCGCAACTGCGTGCTGTTTTATCACGAGGCGATTGAGTCCCGCGCTGTGAGCCTCGATTCGGAATAGGGCTGTTCACCTGGGGGGTAGCCCCGCGGCCGAGACTAGCAATCCGGCGCGCTCCGGTCACTCAGCTGGTGGGGCAGGGGCTGTGGCATACTGGAACTCCGTTGTGCCGACGGGGTTGTGCCACCCGACAGGAGACCATGCCATGACCGCTCCCCTCGAGGGCGTGCGTATCATCGATCTGACCGCCATGGTATCGGGGCCGCTGGCCACCATGATGCTGGCGGACCAGGGCGCCGAGGTGATCAAGGTAGAGAACCCCGCCGGGGGTGACTTTACCCGCTCCGCTGCCAATCGTCAGGGCGGCTTGTCGGCGTCCTACCTCAACAACAACCGCAACAAGCGCTCCGTGGCCATCGATCTCAAGGCAGACGAGGGGCGGGAGGCACTATGGCGACTCATCGAGAGCGCCGACGTGTTCGTCCAGAACTTCCGCCCCGGCGTCATCGAGCGCATGGGGTTCGGTGAGGAGGCCGTGCGTGCCCATGCTGCGGAGATTATCTACGTCTCGATCAGCGGTTACGGGGAGCAGGGGCCCTATGCTGGCCGTCCGGTCTACGACCCGCTGGTTCAGGGCCTCTCGGGGCTTGCCACGGTGCAGGCCGGCTCCGACCAGCGGCGGCCTCGGCTGGTGCGCACCATTCTCCCGGACAAGCTCACCGGCGTGACCGCCGCCCAGGCGATCACCGCCGCCCTCTTCGCGCGTACCCGGACGGGCAGGGGCGAGCATGTACGCCTCTCTATGCTGGAGGCGACGATCGCCTTCCTGTGGAGCTCCGACATGGGCAGCCAGACCTTCGTGGGTCAGGAGCTCCCGCAGCAGGAGGCGGCCAGCTTCCAGGATCTAATCTATGCGACCACCGATGGCTACATCACCATCGCCGTGCAGAGCGACCGGGAGTGGCAGGGGCTGGTCCGCGCGCTGGAGCGCCCCGACTGGGCAGAGGATCCGCGCTTTCGCACCGCGCAGTCGCGCCAGATCCATATCGACGCTCGCCTGGAGCTGACCCAGTCGATGATCCGCCATGCCTCCAGCGAGCACTGGCTGGCGCGACTCGACGCCGAGGGCGTGCCCTGTGCGCCGGTGCTGACGCGCGGGGAGATGATCGACCACCCGCAGGTGCGCGCCTGCGACATCATCCACGAGTATGACCACCCGCAAGCGGGGCGCATCCGCCAGGCCAGGATGCCGGCGCGTTTTTCGAGCAGCGAAGCCCTTCCCCTCTCGGCAGCCCCGGCGCTGGGGGAGGACACCCGCGCCCTGCTTCGTGATAGTGGCTACGACGAGGCGAGCCTCGATGAACTGGCCCGCACAGGCGTCATCACCACCCCAGAGGAGCCACAGGGATGATCGACTTCTACTACTGGCCGACGCCCAACGGCTGGAAGGTCTCCATCATGCTTGAGGAGTGTGGCCTTCCCTACCGGATGATCCCGGTGAATATCGGCCGCGGCGACCAGTTCCGCACCGAGTTCCTGGCCATCAGCCCCAACAACCGTATGCCGGCCATCGTCGATCATGACGTCGACGGCGAGCCGCTGCCGGTGTTCGAGTCCGGTGCCATTCTCGTCCATCTGGCCGAGAAGACTGGCCGCTTCCTGCCCGGTGACGGGCGAGGTCGCAAGGAGATGCTGGAGTGGCTGTTCTGGCAGGTGGGCAACCTCGGCCCCATGGCGGGGCAGGTCAGCCACTTCGTCAATTATGCACCGGGGGAGCATCCCTACGCCGAGCAGCGCTACGCCAAGGAGTACCACCGCTGCCTGGGCGTGCTGGAACGTCGCCTGGAAGGCCGTGCGTATCTCCTCGGCGACGACTACAGCATCGCCGATATGGCCTCCTGGCCCTGGGTGCTGATTGCCAGGCCGTTGGGGCAGGATCTGGACGACTTTCCCCGCGTGAAACGCTGGCGCCAGGCGATCAAGGAGCGTCCGGCCGTTCAGGCTGGGGTCGACCTGGGCCGTGACTTCCGCCGCCAGGGTCCGCCGGACGAGGAGGAGCGGCGCAACCTCTTCGAGCAGGATGGCCGCTCGGCCGGCGGCTGATGGCTCAGAGGACCACTGCCACCGACCTATCCTGTTGGCCTGTCTATCGATCCAGGCTTGTCACTGCCCGGCCGGGCTCACATCACGCGTCGCAGCGGTTGCTGCAGGCGTGGCGAGAAGGAGACGTTCAGTCGCGGCGCTCAGCCGTGGATATAGCGTAGCCGGGCATCCCGCCGGAGACGCAAGATAGTGATCACATTGGTTACAAAGATCAGGCTTTCGGCAAGGGTGCCGCCGATGGACCCGGCTAGCACATTGCTGATGATCCAGCACAGCGCCGCCACGGCCAGGGCGGCGCGCATGGCGATGCCACGCAGCATGAACATGCCCCAGGTGCCCAGCAGCCCTGCCGCCAGGGCCGGGATGTCCCGCGGGCCGCTCCAGGTCAGCGCCGCCACTGCCAAGGTGGCTGCCAGCATCGCCAGCATCAGTGCGCGCTGGCGGGGAAAGCGGCGCACCAGGGCGATGCGCACCACGATCAGCGCCGAGATCCCCGCCGCCACCCAGCTCTCGAACAAGGCGAACTGCGCGGCGAAGGCAACATTGGCGAATAACAGCAGCACGAACAGCTTGTCGTCGCGCTTGCTGGCGAAGCCCAGCAGGCAGAGTGCCAGGGCCACCAGGCTCACGCCCTGGCCCAGCAGCCAACTCAGGCCGATCTCTTCCATGGAAATTCCACTGCCAAGGTGAAGGATGAGAACAAACCGCGCCATGCTAGCACACCGGCCTGGTCGCCGGAGGCGGGCGATGGGCTTTTCCCATGGCGATCGCAGTTGAATCTAACGAGGGGCGCCGAGGACATGTCGTAGAGGGGGGCGCCAGGGATGGCGTCGGTAGTGCCCAGGGGGGCCACAGCGCTTCCTCGATGGTTCGGCACTCCGGGGCCTGTCGACGGCTTAGCCCTGAGCGGTGCCGCTCTCTGCGATAGCCCTGATCGCTCTGCCTGGCTCATGGACGGCCCGTCAAGCCACTGATAGAGTGGACACTCTATCGTCACCACACACAAGGATTGGGAGGTGCCATGAGCCATACGCCCCACGAGCTGGTCGAGGAATTTCCCGATCACATTGAGCGCATCCACAGCCTCAAGCAGTCGGATACCCATTTCGCAAAACTCGCCGAGGATTACCATGAGGTGAATCGGCAGATCCACCGGATGGAAACCGAAATTGAGCCGGTGGCCACTCACATCGAGGAAGACGCCCGCAAGAAGCGCGTCGCCCTCAAGGATGCCATCGCGACCTACCTGGACGAATGACCGAACCGGCTCTCGCCTGAGCGGGTTCACGCCACACGCCGATCGCTCGGCTCGCCCTCGTGGCCGAGACGGGTGATCGGCGTTTTGTCGTCATCTGCCGGTACGCCGTCGGGAACGACGGCCCAGGCCAGGGAGCATCAGACGAGGGGAGGGCGCCGCTGACGGGCGCCCAGCGAGAGGGGCGGCGGATTACTTTCTAAAGCGGGAGTGTGCCTTTTCGAGGGATTCCTGAAGGGATGCCCAGGCGCTTTCCATGCCGGCCTTCATGTCCTTCCAGGCGCTATCGCTGGCTTCCTGGAATTCCTCCATCCGCTTGAGAGCATCCTGTCGCTGCTCCTCAAGCCTGTCGATCTGCTTCTGATACTCAATCCGGGTATCGGCTTCGGCGGCATCCGCCTTGGCTTTCAACTTGTCTATCTCGGCCTGCCACTGATCCAGCTGGGCCTCTAGCTTCTTCTCGTAGGCTTCTCTATCTTCGCTATTGCTCATGGTGGCATCCTTTCTATGGGGGGTATGTGGGTGCATGCACCCTTGAGGATAGTCTGTTTCAGGAAGACTCGATATGACCAGCTTGCGCCAGGCCCTCGGATAGACCCTCGATGTAGGTGATTGGCCATCGGCACGGGCCTGCCGAGCTGCTAAGAGCCTATTTCGATAGGTAGTGAACGTGAGCTGTGCAGCCCCCTCTAAATGTAAGACAGGATAGCAGTTGGGAGGACAGGTCATGGGCTTGATCAGTAAAGACGGTGGCTGGCGCATGCCGGACGAGCTCTGGGCACAAATCGAGCCGTTGTTGCCACCGGACAAGCCGCACCCGCTGGGCTGCCACCGGCCGCGGGTCCCAAACCGGTCGGCGATGGATGCCATCCTGTTTGTGTTGCGTACGGGATGCCAGTGGAATGCCCTCGATGCCACGGGGATTTGCTCGTGCAGTTCGGCCTACCGTCGCTTTCGGGAATGGTTGGAGGCGGTGTGTTTGAAGAGCTCTGGCGCCGGGGGGTGCTGGAGTACGATCGGCTCCAGGGCAT
>Ga0114983_1000901_pt1 | contig 12215 bp, 9 predicted proteins | sample Shrwel_input2_RT_FD_87182 | JGI IMG/M metagenome (GOLD analysis project Ga0114983, IMG submission 87182) | Subsurface microbial communities from deep shales in Ohio, USA - Utica-3 well 1 S input2 RT | ecosystem: Environmental > Aquatic > Deep subsurface > Shale gas/oil reservoir > Produced... | reverse complement strand
TTTCAATAACCGGATGGACAGTGACATCTGTGATCACATGGGCACAATAGCCCAGCAACCATGCCAGGCCCTTGTCGCGTTCTTCCCCTTCACTGCAGGCCAGGTGACGAACGCCGGCTTTGAGCATTTCGCCGCTATGCTGGTAATGCATCTTGTCGGCCCAGCTTTTGGCCTGTTGGCGGTCATTGAGAGCAAGATAGGGATAATCCGGGCTGACAGCCCCAAGCTCGCAGTACTTGAAGTGCTTCAGTAAGGCGCGAATAGCGTCCTTGGGCATATGGGTAACCGCCTCCAGCTCAAGTGGCTGTCTGAGGCTATTGACCAGTGTGAGGTGTGCATAGGCGCCTGGCATTCCCTGGCCTCCAATCCTTTGTTATTGCGTGCGGTTCCTTGGGGTTAACCTTAGCCGCTTAAGGTGACAACGGCCATAGCCCGAAGCTACTATCAAGCGCAATTCACTCAAGAGTAAATCAGACTGGCCGCTTCCCTTGGTTGATACCCGGAAACCACCATGCCGCCTTCCTTAGTTAGGATACGGCTGGTGAAGCTTGGGCTCTACTGCGGCGGATATGGCGCTCGACCAGAGCACCTATCAGGTACATCATCAGGTAACCGCAGCCGAGGGCGAGGATTACCGCCACCACATTGGCCGTCAATTGCCTGAGCAGGAAGAAGGCGCCCACCAGAGTAATGATGCCGGCCAGGCGGATCAGCAAACTGGCATTAAAGTAGCCTTCGGCCTTGATATAGGCTAGTTGATAACCGTTGAGCATCAAAAAGATGAAGAAAATGGCATAGTGCAGCAGTACCGGGACGGCGCCGTGATACTGGGGCGGAAACAGCATTCTGAACAGACTATCGCCGCCCAGCAGCATGACAACAAAGAAACTGGTGCTGACAATTAGCGCCATCTTGTAGAGCCAGTGTTTGATGGCGCGGATCTGTTCATTGTCCCGGGCGCGAACACAGACCGCCAATTCCGGCAATACGAAGCGGTAGATAGGGAATACAAACAGCAAGGTCATGTAGGTGAATACCGGTCTGACCACCACTTGGAAATCCCCCAGCTCTTCGACACTGAAATAACGTATGGTCAGTAGTACGGTAATATAGATCATCAGAATGCTTGAACCGGCCTCGAGCGAGGCGGTGACACTGCGCTTCATAAAGCTCTTCAGCGCCGGCTCAAGATTGACCTTGGCGAGCGGCGCGGTGGCGATTTGGCGCCGCCTTCTCAGATACATAAAGACCGCGATAATCAGAGACGACAGCGTCGTGGCGTAAAAGAGTGCTCCCAGCGGCGCCATGCTCAGCCCGTAGTAACACAGGGCAAAGGCCAGCACCAAAGACAGCGGCTCCATCCAGGTTACCTTGTTGCTGATTTCATAGAGACGATACATGGCAACCAGGTTGGTAAAGTACACCTTGAGCCCCATGCTGACTATGATGCCCACCAGTTGCAGGTACTCCACATCTATGGCGAGTTTGTGCTTGATATAGGGCAGTATAATGCCCCAGGTCAGCAGCACTACAAGTATCAGCACATAGCGGAAAATATTGATGATATCCCTGTCGTTGCGGGTCTGGCTGTATGACACCACCATAGACGAGCGAAAGCCTGTCATCAGGATAAGTGACAGCGAGATGATATCGATAACTGTGTGGTAGATAGCCAGATCCGCCTTGGGAACCCAGCTTGCGAGCCAGACTTTAAAGGAAAACCCGATTGCTATGCTGATGAGCGTGGCCCAAATACCGGCGACAAAGGCACGTTTCAACCGCGAAACGGCGGTTTCATTGGAAGACTGAGAGAGGCTGGACATAACAGACGCTAACCGAAAAGGGGACTCTATATTAGTTGAGAACTGTTCTCATTGTCCATGATAAGGATCACAAGGGCAGATCCGGGCTTGGTTTCGGCGTATTTGATGGTATGATCCCGCCGCTATTAACTCGCCGAAGGCTATACCTTCGCTTATCAAGGTTTAAACCATGACATCGACTACACTTGCCAATTCTCCTGTTATTCTGGCTCTGGATACCTGTACCGAACTCTGCTCAGCGGCGCTGGCATGGCAAGGTGGCAGTATTGCCGAATCTGTCGATGCTCCCCGTGAACATAGCCAAAGATTGCTGCCCATGATAGAGAACTTGCTGAGCCAATCCGGGCTCAAGATGCAGGATATCGGCCTTATCGCCTATGGCCGAGGGCCAGGCAGTTTCACCGGCATCCGCATCTGCACTTCTATGACTCAAGGGTTGGCGCTGGGGCTGGATGTACCTGTAATCGGTATCTCTACCTTGGCTGCCATGGCGCAGCAAGCGATAACCGAACATGGTGCGCAGCAGGTGATTTGTGCCATAGATGCCCGCATGGGCGAAATCTATTGGGCGGCGTTTGAACAGGAATCCGGCCTGGCCAAACTGGTGGGCATAGAGCAAGTGAGCGCCCCTGAGACAATGACCTCGCCCTTTGCCAATGCGGACAAGGTGTATTGCTGCGGTACAGGGTTTGACGCCTACCCGGCACTGTTACAACATGCCGAGAACTTGACCTTGCTGGATGCGGTGAAATATCCTCAAGCCAGTGCTATGCTTGCTTTGGCAAGCCTTGGCTGGCAACAAGGACAGGCCACCTCGGTCGATGAGCTGGCGCCTGTGTATTTGCGAGATACAGTTGCCTGGAAGAAACTGCCGGGAAGGGAATAGGGCTTCAGGCGGGTTAACTGCCTCAAGGGCTTGGGGCAAACGGGGATCAAACCAGTATCATGATGATCAAGCAGACGGGACATCCGGGGGCAGTTCAAAGTCTGTCGCAGGCGGTAGCCGGCAACAGGCCACCTGAAAGTGCCCAGCAAATCATTGAAACTAAAGATGAAATCCTTGTCAGCCCATCCAGACAGTTGCTCGAGTTTGACAGCCAAGCCCTTAACGACAAATACCAACAAAGAGAGCAACTTAAGCGGGAAACCGCAGGTCATTCTGATGCTATCGCCCTCTATCTTCATACCCAACACGCCGCGCAGCGGGACGCTATCTCAGCCATGGTGGGCATAGATGTCTACGCCTGACAATCCCGCCGCCGATAACGCGTTTGTAAAACCCTCCCATTCTCTGGCGTTGCCGGGAAGAGGCCAGTTTCTGCTGGAACTCTTGCTGGCCTTGATGTTGACTCATCTGCCCTATGTCTCTGTACCTTTTAAATGGTTGGAAAGCTATTTCCATGAATTGTCTCATGCGCTAGCCACGCTGTTAAGCGGCGGGATTGTCAGCCATATCCAACTCTTTCCGAGTGGCGCCGGTTTCTGCTTCAGTCAGGGCGGTTGGCCGCTCCTTATCGGCTTCAGTGGTTATTTGGGCGCGGCCTTTTGGGGCTGCCTGCTTTACCACCTGGCCACTTGGCCGCGGGGGATCCGTGTCAGTTTCGCCTTTATCGGCGCCTTGGTGCTGCTCACCATACTGCTGTGGGGGCGGGACTTACTGACTCTGAGTATCCTCATTAGTCTGAGTATATTGTTTTTGCTGCCGCTGAAATTTGGCGGCAATCGACTGCTCAGCGGCAGCTTGCGCCTAGTGGCCTTGATGGTGATGCTCAACGCGCTCGCCAGCCCAGCAGTATTGCTGGGGCTGGACAACAGGGGAGATGCGGTATTGCTGGCTGAGCACAGCTGGGTGCCTGCGTTCGTCTGGGTATTGCTGTGGTTCGCTTCCGGCTTATTGGCGTTACTGCTTTGCTGGCGCCGCATAGATGGAAAATCAAACTGATCCTTGGCAAGTCTGCCGCTCACTGTTAGCTTGAACTCCAATCTTATTTGGCACCAGTGCGTGCCAAAAAGTCGTTTCGGCGGGTTTGTTGCCGCAGCATAAATCCACATTCAAAGGAGAAGGGAAATGGAATACAAGCAATTTAATCGCAAGCTGGCAACGCCGCTTGGCAAGGCGTTGCTGTTTGCAGGCATGCTGCTTGGCAGCGGTGCGCTGCAGGCCGGCGAAAAGGCGTTGCAGGAGGCGGTTAACAGTGACTTTCGCCGGGAAGCCAATGTCGAGCGCGACCAATATCGTCATCCAGAGCAGACACTGGCTTTTTTCGGGATCAGTGCGGAGCAAACCGTGATTGAGCTCTGGCCCGGCGGCGGCTGGTACACAGAAATCCTAGCGCCTATGTTGGCGGACAAGGGGCAGTATATTGCCGCCGGTTTTAACACAGCGCCGCAGGAAGACACCCCGGGCAGCCGTTATCGGGCCAAAGCGGGCAAGCGTTATCTAGAATGGCTGCAAGCCCACCCCAAAGAGCTTGGCAAAATCGAACTGGTGGTTTTGGATCCTCCCGCACAGGTTAAACTGGGAGAAGATGCCAGCGCCGATGCTGTACTCACTTTCAGAAACCTGCATAACTGGGCCAGTCAGGGGCAACTGCAAACCGTGTTTCAGGCTGCTTTTAATGTGCTTAAAGATGGCGGCGTCTTTGGTGTGGTTGAGCACAGGGGCAAAGCCGGTAACGGCCCTGACAGCGGCTACATGATGCAGGATGAGATGATAGCACTGGCAGAAAAGGTCGGCTTCACCTTGGAAGCCAGCAGTGAGATCAACGCCAATGCCAAGGACAGTAAGGATTACCCCAAAGGCGTCTGGACCTTGCCGCCGACATTGCGACTGGGTGAGCAGGACAGGGACACTTATCTCAAGATAGGAGAAAGTGACCGTATGACACTCAAATTTATCAAAAAAGCGAACTGATACACTGACAACAGAGGCATTATGTGGCAACCTTCCGCCCCCGTAAAAGCACTGAAGATCCCGCTGCCGCACCTCACGCTGGCTGCCCAATGCTGGGGAGCGGAAGATAAGCCGCTGTTACTGGCATTGCATGGATGGCTGGATAACAGTAACAGCTTTGCTCCTTTGGCCGAGAAGTTGATGAATGATTATCGTATTCTTGCCATTGATTGGCCGGGGCATGGTTTATCGGAACACAGGCCAGGGCGTTATCCGCTGCACTGGATTGACTATCTGTATGATCTTGAGCAGCTGCTGGACCACTTGGCCGGCGATGCACCAGTCACTCTGTTGGGGCACTCGCTTGGGGGAATTGTTGCCAGTGCTTATGCTGCCGCATTTCCCGAGCGAGTTGCCAAGTTGCTGTTGATTGAAGCCTTTGCACCTCTTTATGAGGCGGTGGAGCAGGCCAAACCCAGGCTGAGAAAGAGCTTTGCTGCCCACAAGCGTATGCTCGCCAGCAAACGTAGCCAAGTGGTTTATGACAGTATCGAACCGGCCATCAAAGCCAGAGTGCAGTTGACCGGCTTGGCGGAGCCCTGGTCCAGATTATTGGTGACACGCAATATGCAAATTGATGCACAGGGTGCCAGATGGCGCAGTGACCCAAGGCTGCGGCTTGACTCGCCGATGCGACTTTGTTTTGAGCAGGTAGCATCCCTGATGCAGGGGATCGCCATCCCCAGCTTACTTATCACGGGTGAGCAGGGATTTCCCGGATTGGTGCAGAGTTTACCCCAGGCACGTGCCTGGTACAGGGATTTGCAAATAGTACAACTACCAGGGGATCACCATCTGCATATGGCGAACGCCGATGGGGTAGCGCAAACTCTGGCCGGATTTCTCCAAGGTAGAAAATCCAATCCGGGGGACTAGGCAAATAAAAGCTTTTATGTGATGATGATCAAAATTTTAAACGCCCGTATGATTTTTTGCGGCGCGAAAGTTAACTACCAAGAGTCGAGGCCAAAGGCCTTAATAAGAACTTTATAAAAAATACTCAGTGCTTTGCCCGCAGATGCTGCGGGCTTTAACGACATAGAGAGTCGTTTCCGCTGAAGACGGAATTTTAGGAGAGATTTGTGGACCAGCCCTGGATTAACAGTTTGCCTGCCGACGTGCCTGCCGAAATTGATACCAGCCGCTATGCTTCCTTGCTGGAGATGTTGGAATCAGCGGTCAATACCTACGCCGATCAACCCGCATTCGTCAATATGGGTGCAACCCTGACGTACCGAAAACTGGAAGAGCGCAGCCGGGCCTTTGCCGCCTATTTGCAAAATGATCTCAAATTGCAAAAGGGCGATCGGGTGGCGATCATGATGCCGAACCTACTGCAATACCCCATCGCCCTGTTTGGTGTGTTGCGGGCCGGTATGGTTGTGGTCAACGTCAATCCGCTTTATACCCCGAGAGAGCTAAAGCACCAGTTGGTCGACTCCGGCGCCAAGGCGATAGTGGTAGTGTCCAACTTTGCCAGCACACTGGAGCAAGTGGTCGATCAAACTCCGGTCAAGAATGTGATTATTACTGGGCTTGGCGATCTCTTGAGTGCGCCCAAGCGTACCTTGGTTAATTTTGTGGTGAAGTATATCAAGCGCTTGGTGCCCAAATACTCTTTGCCACACGCCATCTCTATGCGCCGGGCGCTTCGGGCCGGTAAAAAGGCACAGTACGTCAAGCCTGTGGTCAAGAGTGATGATATCGCCTTTTTGCAGTATACCGGCGGTACCACTGGCGTTTCCAAGGGCGCCATGCTCAGCCATGGCAACATAGTTGCCAACGTATTGCAGGCCAACGGTGCTTACGCCCCTTTGCTCAACGATGGCAAGGAGTTTGTGGTAACCGCCTTGCCGCTTTACCATATTTTCGCCTTAACGGTGAATTGTTTGCTGTTCCTGCATAAAGGCGCCAATAACTTATTGATCACCAATCCAAGGGATATCCCGGGATTTGTGGCGGAACTGAAGAAAACACCTTTCACTGCTCTCACTGGGGTGAACACCCTGTTTAATGCTCTGGTCAACAGCGAAGAGTTTGCCGCTCTGGACTTCTCCCGCCTCAAACTTTCTATTGGTGGTGGAATGGCGGTGCAGCGCGCCGTGGCCGACAAGTGGCAGAACATCACCAAGACTCGTTTGCTTGAAGGATATGGCCTGACCGAAGCTTCACCTCTGGTGGCTTGTTGCCCTTACGATCTGGCCGGTTACAACGGCTCTATCGGCTTACCTGCGCCTTCGACGCAAATTCAAGTGCGTGGCGATGATGGTCAGGTGTTGCCTCAGGGGGAGACGGGTGAACTTTTTGCCAAGGGGCCTCAGGTGATGTTGGGCTACTGGCAACGTCCGGAAGAAACCACCAAAGTTATCGACAAAGATGGTTGGTTGGCCACAGGTGATATCGGCTATATGGATGAAAAAGGTTTTTTCTATATTGTTGATCGCAAGAAGGACATGATCCTGGTTTCCGGCTTCAACGTCTTCCCCAATGAAGTGGAAGAGGTAGTGGCCTTGCATCCCAAGGTGGTTGAAGTGGCTGCAGTAGGGGTACCCCACGAGGTCAGTGGCGAACTGGTGAAGATTTTTGTGGTGGCAAAAGACAAATCTTTGACCGAGAAAGAGCTTATCAAACACTGTCGCCATCATTTAACAGGATATAAGGTGCCGAAGCTGATAGAATTCAGGGACGAATTGCCGAAAACCAATGTAGGAAAGATCCTGCGCAGAGAACTCAGAGATGAGGCCAAATCTGCATAATATAGAGAGCCGGCGCCAGCCGGCTCTTGTGTTTCCGAGACCTGGAAACTCGCGCAGGATGGGAGTTGAAGTTGCAAGATTACCTGTATGTAAAAGATGACGCCACCCTGGCACAGCTGGTGGCTCAATACCGTGATGCCGAACTGCTGGTGCTAGATACCGAATTTGTACGCACCCGTACTTATTATGCTTGTTTAGGGCTTATTCAGGCCTATGACGGCAAGACCTTGGCTCTGATAGATCCCTTGGCCATCTCGGATCTGTCGGGCTTTTGGGCCTTGTTGACCGATGAGAAGATCACCAAGTTGTTGCACTCCTGCAGTGAAGACTTGGAAGTGTTTGCCCGCCAGGGTCAGTGTCAACCAAAGCCTTTGTTCGACAGTCAACTGGCAGCGGCCATTGCCGGCATGGGGCATGGCCTGGGTTATGCCAAGTTGGTGCATGAGTGTCTGGGAGTGGAGCTCGACAAGGGCGAGTCCCGTACCGACTGGTTGAAAAGGCCGTTATCAGAGGCGCAGCTCAGTTATGCCGCCAATGATGTCTATTATCTCTACCAACTCTATCCTCAGCTGCAGCAGAAACTACAGCAACAGGGCCGGATTGAGTGGGCATTGGAAGAAAGTCGGCGCATGACAGAAGGGCGTCTGGATCCGCCGGATGAAGACACGGCCTATCTTAGAGTCAAAAACGCCTTTCAGTTGAGTACACCACAATTGGCTGTGCTTAAGGTGCTGGCGGCCTGGCGTTTGCGTAAAGCGTTAGCAAAGGATATGGCGTTGGGTTTTGTCATGAAAGATCATGCCCTTATCGGCTTGGCTAAGCGTCAGCCAAGAGGGATCAATGATGTGCTTGCCATGAAAGAGCTGACAGATCATGAAAAGCGTCTTTACGCCAAAGATGTGCTCAAGGTTATGGCCAAGGCGGATATGAGCAATCTGCCTGAGCCCTTGGATGTGCTGGCGCTCAAGCCCGGATACAAGAGCGCTTTCAAAACCATTAAGCAGTGCTTGAGTGAGGTTGCAGAATCCGAAAGTGTGCCCATGGAGTTGCTTGGCTCCAAGCGTCATATTCACGAATACCTTGAATGGGTATGGGATGGCAAACAAGGGGCCTCGCCCTTGGTGTTGCAGGGATGGCGCGGTCAACTTGTGGCTGATAAATTGGCAAAATTGCCACTCTGATCCAGGTTTGACTTATATGACTTTGGAACTTGGAGACATTTGACTGGTAAATTTTTGGCATTCCCTTCAGGGAGCCGCGTTGTGTTCTAACGCGGTTTCCATGGGGAATGCCATAGGTGAACACAGGTGTTTTTACACGCTTTGACAAATGGCGCCTACCTGGAAAAATATCGCCGTTGCTTTGTTGTCAGAACTGGGCGATGAGCTCTTTTTGACGTTCGCTTTGCCTGGTGAGTTCCTTTCCATGATGGCTTGCGTCCTCACTGTTATCGGTTAAACAGCCAACGCCCTGTTGCAACTGCTCTGAATGGCGGTGTAACTGTTCTACCACACAGGCTTGCTGCTCGGTGGCAACGGCTATTTGCTGGCTATGGGCGGCAATTCGGCCCAGTGCACTGGTGGCGTCGTCCAACCGTTGCGCCAACTTTTGCTCCAGTTGCAGACTTTCTTGGGTCAGTTGCTGGCTACGCTCCATCTCGGTCACTGTCTGGCGACTTTGCAGACTGAGCTCGGCAATAATTTGATGTATTTCACCGGCGGATTCAGAGGAGCGTTTGGCTAGGTTTCGCACCTCATCTGCCACTACGGCAAATCCGCGGCCGGCTTCACCGGCTCGGGCCGCTTCGATAGCCGCATTGAGCGCCAGCAGATTGGTTTGATCGGAAAGTTGCTCAATCACTTCCAACACAGTGTTTATACTACTGCAGCGTTTGTCCAATGCCAGCAACTGTGCTTCAACCTTCGCAAGCAGAGCGGTGACTTCGCTGTTGGCGGCGCGGCTGGCGACCAGAGCTTCTAGAGTGTGCCGGTTGCTTTGCTCAAGCTCAGTCACTTCGTTGGCCGTTTCGGCTGATGTATCAGCAATCTCGGTCACGGCTCCTCTGAGTTCGTTGATGGCATCACCTTGCTGTTTCAGGGCGCCGGTTTGCTGTGCCAGTTCGCGGTAGTTGGCATCGACGGCAGCCTGATGGGCACTCAAACTGTTATCGAGGATCTCACCACTGTCTTTTATCCGTCCTGTGATGGCGAATATCTCGGCCTGATGCATTCTCAAACTCAATTCCAGTTCGGCGAGTTCATCTGTGCTGTTGCAGTAAATAGCCTGCATTAGTGGGTTATTCTGTACTCCGCGGCTGAATTGACTGACTTTATTTAACCTTTGTTTGAGCCTGAAAAGACTCCAGCCCATCAAAGTTGCCGCTGCGCTGACCGGTGCAAGTTGCCAGAGACCGCTTAGCCAGGGCAGGGGCACCAAGGATAGCAGTGATGCACCCCAACAGAGCGCCAGCTTTGCCGTTAGCCCTATTCGAAAGCGTGGCAGTATCGATTTCCCTTGATTGATAGCCTGATAGCAGGTTTCGGCTCTGGCAATCAGCTCAGGGCTAGCCTTGGTACGTACAGATTGATATTCAACTATTTTACCCTTGCGGCGAATCGGGGTGACGTAGGCGTTGACCCAGTAGTGACCGCCGTCCTTGCGGCGGTTTTTAACCAAGCCCATCCAGCTGTTGCCACTCTTGACCTGATGCCAGAGATCGGCAAACGCCTCCTTGGGCATATGAGGATGGCGCACTATGTTGTGACCATGCCCCAAGAGTTCCTCACGAGAAAAGCCGCAAAGATCAATAAACTCCTGATTGATATGGGTGATGCGCCCTTTGAGATCTGTGGTGGATAGAATGCGGGCATTTTCCGTCACAGGTGTTTCAATGTCGGTAATGGGCAAATCTCTGTTCATCGTGATTTTGTTTAGGCTGGATTAATTCAGCGGACGATTATCAACAAAGAGGAGTGTCAAATTTGTGACAGCGCACGAATGGATTATGATTGTAATATAATAACTTGCAAAAGTTTGAACGGGATCATAAGCGGCACCTTGGGTGCCGCTTGAGTAGGAGTTTTTATCAGGTCTTGACGCGGGTCACATCCACGAACAGGGTCAACATCTGTCCGGGTTGCAGGTACTTACTGGCCTTGAGCTGGTTCCATTCCAGCAGATCATCCACACTGACATTGAACTTGCTGGCGATTCGAGCCAGCGAATCACCGGAGCGAACCTTGTATTTCACTGTGCGCATTACGGCATTGGCACTCTGGGATTGCCCAGAGGCTTTAGTCCAGATGGTCAGCTGTTTGCCGGGACGCAGCGGCGTCTTGGCGGAGATCCCGTTCCATTTCACCAGTTCATTGACACTGACGCCGTTATCCTTGGCTATCTGCCACAGGGAGTCACCGGACTTGACCTGGTAGCTGCGTTTGCTCTTGCCGGACTTATTCTGACCCAGACGTTGCTCCTTGGAGAGCGGGTAGGCCGATGCATCCTTGAGGGCGACCGGGATCAACAGGTGCTTACCGGCGACAATATTGTTGCCACTGATGCCATTGACAGAACGAATAACATCGATACTGGTATGATGCTTCTTGGCTATCATGCCAAGAGAGTCACCCTTGCGGATCTTGTATCTGAGCCAGTTGAGGCGCTCGCTTGGTTCCGTACTGGCCAGGGCAATTTCAAACTCTTTCGCTTTGTCCAGCGGCAGTACCAGCTTGTGTGGCCCTTCCGGTGCAGTGGCCCAGCGATTAAAACCTGGGTTGAACTGTTGCAACTCATTGACCTCCATGCCGGCAAGACGCGCCGCCAGGGCCAGATCTATCTGGCTGCCGACATCGACAACTTCCAGTTTCTGCTCGTTGGCAATTGGTGTCAGGTTAATGCCGTATTTGTCGGCGTTTTTGATCACATCGGCCAGTGCCAGCAGTTGCGGCACATAACGCTCGGTTTCCTTGGGCAGCGACAGGGACCAGAAGTCTGTAGGTTGTCCCTTTTGACGGTTACGCTTGACCGCGTTCAACACCCGACCTTCGCCAGTGTTATATGCGGCAATGGCATAGAGCCAGTTCTCGCCCGTTTTTTCGTAAAGGTATTCCATCATATTCAGAGCGGCAGTGGTAGCTGCGGGAACGTCGCGGCGTCCGTCATACCACCAGTTGATCTCCAGGCCAAAATGCAACGCCATTGGCGAGGTAAACTGCCATAATCCTGAGGCGGCACCATGGGAGTAGGCGAAAGGATCGAAGGCACTTTCCACTATCGGCAGCAGTGCCAGCTCCATCGGCAGTTTGCGCTCTTCTATCTGCTCGACAATCAGATACATGAAGGGAGCGGCTCGCTCGGAGATCTGCTCCAGGTGTCTTGGATTATCTATGTACCATTGACGGTATTGGCGCACCAGCTTTTCATCGGGAACCGACATATTGAGTTGGTTGCGGATCCGCTGCCACACGTCAGTGACAACAATTTCCGGCTCGCTGATGACTTGTGGAGCCTGAGTAATGATCGGAGCTGGGGTGGCCTTAACCGGCGCTTCGGCAGTAGACTCCGGCGCTTGAGATAGCAGCTGACAGCCGCCAAGCAGGGATAGGCTCCCCGCCAATATAAAAAATCTGATTTGCTTCAAAAACAGCAATCCTCGAATGATGGCCTGAACAGACAGGCAAACGC
>Ga0114983_1000900_pt1 | contig 12221 bp, 6 predicted proteins | sample Shrwel_input2_RT_FD_87182 | JGI IMG/M metagenome (GOLD analysis project Ga0114983, IMG submission 87182) | Subsurface microbial communities from deep shales in Ohio, USA - Utica-3 well 1 S input2 RT | ecosystem: Environmental > Aquatic > Deep subsurface > Shale gas/oil reservoir > Produced... | reverse complement strand
GTTTGTGCAGCAGGGTTCAACAGAGCTTTGATCTCAGTGAGTAGCAACTCATAGGTGATCCCTCTGGAGCCAGTGTCGAACTGGTGCCCTTCGTCATAGACGATCAGCCCAATGTGCTGAATCAGAGAGGGCTCTTGACGCAGCACGTACAGAAGCTTCTCAGGTGTCAGGGCCAAGACATACTTGGATGTCGGGATAGCCTCTCCAAGCAGTTCAAAGAGCTGTTCGGTAAAGTCCAGCTGCAGTGCATCGGTGAGCTCATTCACCTTGATGTCTTCGCCGAGGAAGGCCGTCCGAAGGGTTGCAGCGATCTCATGGCAGAGCGCCCTGAATGGCGCGACGACGACTGCCACCTTGCTGCGCTCAGACATGAATGCACTGCGAAGGATCATTTCGACAGAACGTGTCTTGCCGGCGCTGGTGGGCATCTGCACAACGCCAGAGCGGCCCGAGAACAAACCTGCCCTGCCTAGGAGCGTCTGAGATGGCCAAAGCTCTTTTGGGAAGCCGAGCTTTGTGATTGCAGGTCGCCACAGCTCGACATCCAGCGCCGAAAACGCTGGAAGCTTTGTCCATGACGAGTTGTCCACGCGCATGCGGATCACCGCCAGTGCGATTTCTGCCCACACCAGATCTCGCGATGCGGCCACGTTGTGCGCTATGGCTCTGACTTCGCCGGATAGCTGCGTGATCTCCTGTACAGGTGATCCATTCGTGAAGTGACCCTGCACCAATAGGGCTAGCCGTTGCAATAGGTCGCCGAAGACTGTGTGGGAGAAGTCATGAAGCTCTTCCCACGCTCCTTTCAGGAGCCAGTGCGTAAACAGAGGGAGAGCTCCATCCTCTGGAGTCGAGGTGTGCCTACGAGCCAGAACAAGGCTGCTCCCTGGTCGCCTTACAAGCAAGTATGCGGCCGATGCAAGCAGCAGCACTTCGCCAGAAATTGCATCGTTGAAGTGTGAGGAGAGGTAGGCGTCGAAAAAGCGCGCGGCGAAGTCCAGATCCTGGGCTTCATCCGGCGCGAGTGCCTGATCTACTTCGTCTGCATCAAGAATGGCCGCAGCGGCATCGACAAGTGTGCCAACGGTCAGTGGGAACAGCGCTGCTGCGTCGACATCTGCCGGTATGGCAATGTGATCCCCCTCTGGAACACCGAGTTCATACATCTTCCCCTGCGAACGGGTGATGCCAAAGTACCGACGGCTGTTACGTTCAGGCTTCATCTGCAGCTCGCTGGTACAGGGCGTGGGCCAGATTCATGAGGTCATCACCTTGAACCACCAGCAATGAGAGTGCTTCGGCGTTGTTATGCCCACTGGATCGCGTCATCTGGATCTTGGCCGCATCAAAAACACCGCTGATGAGCACAGCGGCTGCGCCGGACTTGAACGTGTACGGCAAATCCACGATGTTCTGAAAGCGTTGGACGCGAAGAGCTTCGACTTGCTGGCGCGCGTGAAGCATCCTTCGCTTCATCGCGGCAAGGGTCTGTGCGATCCGGAGATAGTCCTTTGCGGAATCGTCCACTGCGATCTGAAGGCGATCTCCGTAGGTACGTCCACTGAGTTGTGCCTTCACCTCAAACGTGAGGAGTTCGTCTTGATCGGTTGGTCGATCTGCATCGAACAGCTTGAAGCCTACGATGTCGACCCCTTTTACGGACTCGTCCCTGCTGCCCTTCTCGGCGTACTTACCGCGAGGAACCCAATAACCCAGGATGAATTCGATGTAGTCAGAAATGAGCAGCTCAGCGAAATCACCCGATCGCACGCCCGGGCCTGGTGCGTTCGCTTTGTCAGGGAAGACCAGGTCGAGCAGGTATTGAGACCTCGACTTGCCGGTCCCTGCTCTCAAGTCATCGAGCTCATCATCCAAGCAGTAGGTCTGTCGGAAGCGCCTTGCCCAGTCACTCAAGCACGCATGTCCCACAGGGACCGACAGTTGAAAGACATCACATTGACGCCCATCGGCCGTGGTGAGATGTTCGCACTCTTGAAGAAAATCCAGATAACTCGGCCTGTTGTTGGCGGGCGCAATTGCTTCAACTAGCAATGCCTCCCTGCCTGCCGCATCGCTTCGCGATTCATCAAGTCCCTGCGAATTCATAATATTTTTCGGTTCTGGCTGGAGCAGTTGAGGCAAGAAGTTGCTTGGCTCAATTGCCGATCTCAAAGAGATCGGCGCTTCTGCTGTAAGTTATCGGTGAAGGTTTATGTTTACATGGACCACTTTGACGATTTCATGGCTGGAGTGGCGGTGGTTGCTTGAGTATGCCCACTTCATTTGGTGATCTTGTGTTCCCCCCTGTTGTTGCACAGGGAGGTCAATGTCAGCCCTATCTCGCAGCTTCAATACAATTTCGGCGATTCCAGGATTTTTGACATACTCGATCACATAGCCTCGACTTTGTCGCCCAGTCGAGTAGCGAGAAATCAGCTGCTCAATGGCCTGTGCATGGTATTTGGGGCCGCCATAGATCTTTGCTTCCGCTAAACGGCGCTCTGGCGATTGGATGCTCTCAGATTTGAAGGTCAGATCCACTCGTCCATTGCTGTAGCCCTCGCGAACCACTGCGAGGCCAGGCATGCTTATGGCCGCAGCCAAGAACGCTGAAAGCTTCTCTTCGCTGTCGTCCGTCAAATGATGAGCCTCTGCCTCCATGCGCTGGACGCACTCTTCCAAATGCCGATCAAGAAACTCGTCGAAGTCTCCCGCAGTCTTGGCCTCAAAAAGCATACGGAGCGCGGGGAACCAGCCGAACAAGGTTTTTAAGCTATTGCCCATGATTCATCCCTGCGTTTTCTTGTAGTTTCCAGCAGATCGACAGGCTTTGATCCCACTCTGTTTTCTCTTGTGGCTCTGCGGCCAGGAGTCGTGCCTGATCGAAGTCGACGGGCTGTTGATGGTCAGCGGCGTCCACGCGTACGAAGTCGCGGCGAAGCAGTCCGACGTCATTGGCCGAGAGGAGATTCAAGACCGGAAAAATGGTGTGGCTGACCGACAAGCCAGTGTTCTCTCCGATCAAGGCCAGGTCGGAAATGCCCATGCAGTCGTGTTCGTCTGTCGTAAACCAGTCGAGAAGCGCATTGGTTGCATGAGACCAAACCTTGGCGGTGCCGAAGCTGTCTTGAACGATTGTTAAAGCACGCGCTCGCAGTGTTACGTCTCCAGGATTTTTCTCTGGCGCCTTCTGGTAAGTGATGTCGAATACCATGTCCGTCAGCCAGCGCTTGAAATTCGAGTTGTCGCTGAACTGTTTGAAGAGCTCGGTATGGTCCGACAAAAGTTCCAGAACTACGCGGTTGAGCGCTTTGTCATGCTCAAGTTTGGCGTTTTGCTTGTCGGAGTTCGCTTGGGCATTCTGATAGGCTTTGTCCCTTGCGACGCGCGCTGGGATCTCCTCAGTAATCACCTTCCGGATTTGATCTTCGTCTTTCCATTCGATGTTGCCAAAAAGGTCATTGAACGTCTTGATGATGTTGGATAACTTGTCGATTTCCGGATCAACCTTGCCTCCGCCGCCGCCAGAGGGAACGGGGTCCACCGTTGCGTCGGTATCGTCCATCGCCATCTTGAGCGCGGCCTGAGCCTCGACTCGATAGCTGTCCATGTCCACCGATTCAAGCACCCCCTTGGAAAGGTCTTCTTCCTTCGGTGCAGGCAGTTTTGGAATGAGGAAGTTCAGGAAGATGGACAGCTTTTCCCATGCGGGGTGTCCATAGCTGAGGATTGCGGCGAGGAAGCCATAACTGCGTAGAAACGTCTTCGCTCTTCCCTTGAATTTCACCTGGCCGTCTTCGTCCAGGTTGTTCAGATACTCCTCCACGCAAAGATCGAGGATCGGGTCGAGCTTGTCTCGATCTGCGCCACCAAGGTAAAGCGCCACCAAGTCATCCACCTGCTGCCAACCGTAGACCTGTTGCCCGTCCAGTTCGGCTTTCAGGTCATGCAGCTTGTTGGCATCGGCTTCGCCTGTTTGGATCGTGGCACGGTAGTAGTCTTGGAACGCTTTTTTCACCGCTTCTGCGTTGTCCGCGAAGTCGAGTACGAACGTGTCGTGCTTCTGTGGGTGGGCGCGATTGAGGCGAGATAGCGTCTGTACCGCCTGTACACCCGCCAGCGTCTTGTCCACGTACATCGTGTGCAACAGTGGCTCGTCGAAGCCGGTAACGAACTTGTTGGCAACGATCAGGAACCGATACGGGTCTTGTTTCAATTTGGCCGGGATGTCCTTGCTTGGAAACCCGTTGAGGTCAGCCTCAGTCTTCTTCTGGCTGCCAATCTCGAAGTCACCCGAGTACGCGACGATGGCGTTGTAGGGGCTCTTGATCTTTGTGAGGTAGTCAGATACCTCACGCCAGTAGTCGATGGCCCGTGCGACGCCGTTGCAAACGATCATCGCCCGTGCCTTGCCGCCGATCTTCTGCTTGCCCGCCACCTGTGTGATGAAGTGATCGACCATGATCTCGGCCTTGCGGCGGATGGCCTTGTCGTGCGATTCGACGTAGTGGCGGATTTTCTTCAGCGCCTTCACCTTGTCGAATTCCGGGTCATCCGCTACCGTCTTGGCCACTTGGTAGAAGCTGTCGTAGGTGGTGTAGTTCTCAACCACGTCGAGGATGAACTTCTCTTGGATAGCTTGCTTGGTGGTGTAGGTCAGTTCTTCGGGCGAGCGGAACTGCACTTTGTCGCCGACGAGGGTCTTCTCACCGAACAACTCCAGCGTCTTGTTCTTGGGGGTGGCCGTGAACGCAAAGTAGCTCGCGTTGCCCAGAAGCTTTCGCGAGGTAATGCGTTTCTCGATTTCTGCGTTGACCGCATCCTGGGTGCTGTCCTCTTCGAACTCCTCCTCGGCCAACTTGCCGCCCAGGGCTTCGTGCATCCGCGCCGTGGTCTTGCCTCCTTGGCTGGAATGCGCCTCGTCGATCAACAGTGCGAAGCTCTTGCCGGAGAGGTCGCCCAGCTCATCAAGGATGAATGGGAACTTCTGCACCGTGGTGACAATGATCTTCTTGCCCTTTTGCAAGAAGCCTCGCAGCTCCTGTGCGTTGTCAGAGTGGCCAAAGATCGACGCCACATGGTCGTAACCCTTGATGGTGCGGGCGATCTGGGTGTCTAGCGCTCGCCGATCGGTGATGACGATGATGGAATCGAACTGCGCTGTCAGCGGGGCGTCCTTGCGTCGCAGTTCCACCAACTGGTGCGCCAGCCAGGCAATGGTGTTGCTTTTGCCGCTGCCTGCCGAATGCTGAATCAGATAGCGGTTGCCCACCCCATCGGTATGAGCGCGGCGCAACAGGGCACGCACTGTTCGCAGCTGATGGAAGCGGGGGAAGATTTGCTTGCGCTTCTTGCGCTTCTTGCCGTTGGCATCGGCTTCTTCCTCTTCCACCACCTGGGCGTAACTCTCGATGATGTTGGCCAGCGATTCGCGGGTCAGCACCTGCTTCCACAGGTAATCGGTCTTCAGGCCATCCGGGTTGGGCGGGTTGCCTGCGCCGCTGTTCCAGCCCTGGTTGAATGGCAGGAACCACGAGGCTTTGCCCCTGAGCTCGGTGCAGAACGCGGCTTCCGCGTCATCAACCGCGATATGGGCCACGCAACGCCCCAACTGGAACAGCAGCTCTTGAGGACTGCGCGTGGTCTGGTACTGGACGATGGCGTCCGCTAAGGTCTGCTTGGTCAGCGAGTTCTTTAGCTCGAAGGTCAGCACCGGCAAGCCATTGATAAAGATGGCCAAATCCAGCTCGTTACCAGAATCGTTGCTGTAGCGAACCTGCCGAGTAACGCTGAAGATGTTCTTGCCAAAAGCCTCCGCTGCAGTGGCATTGCCCGGCGTGGGCAGCAGCTTGTAGAGATCGACGTGTACCGGCCCGTGGCTCACACCCTTGCGCAGCACGTCCACCACACCACGCTTGGTGATCTCGCCCTGCAGTCGGTGCAGGAACTGAGTGCGCTTGATGCCTTCCGCCGCAAGTTCAAGCGTGTCCACCGCCTTAGGCTGGGTGGCCTGCAAGAAGGCCAGCAGCTGCACCACGTCCAACGCTACGTCGCGGTTGTAGTCGGTGGGCTTGCCCTGCACGTAGCCATTGTGGGTGGCAGCGAAGTCCGTGGGAGCTAGCTCATGGCTGTACTCGGGCTGCGGCACGCCGGTCAGGCCACGCACCACGCGCGCCTCGAACCAGCGCTCGCTGGTGTCAGTCTTCGCCATCGCCATCCTCCTCTTCTGTTACGTCTTCTTGGTCGTCACCTAGCGCGGCCAGTACCGCGTCGTCCACCAAGTCCTCCGGGCTGGGCTGCCAGCCTCGCACGTCCACTTGGCCTGTGACCACATCGGCAATCAGGCGGTCGCGGTATTCGCGGATCAGTTTGATTTCATCTTCGGCGCGGGTGATGACGTCATCCAGCGGCTTGCATTCCTCGGTGATCCAGCGACAGAGGGTTTTTTGCTCTTCGATGGGTGGTAACGCGATGACCGCGTTCTTCACATTGTGCTTACCGAGTGCAAAGCGTGTGACGCCGGTGGCAAGAACGTGAAACTGTTGCGCAGTGCGCGCTGAGCCGATGGCGCGAAACAGGAACTCGCCCAACACGCGATCCGGTACGGGGCGCAGCAGGCCGAGGTGATAGGCGCAAACCACGCCGGGCAAATCCTCCGGCACCCACGCGGGTACGCCGATGTCGTCCGGCGTTTCGGAGTCCTTGGTCAGAATGACATCACCCGCTTTCAGCGTCAGGCGGGCTATCTCCGCCGCCGTCGCTGTGGCGCGCATCAAGTCCATATCGGCGGTGATGCGGTCGTTTTTGTAGACGTCGGTGTAGTTGCACAGGAGCACAGGCGTTTCATCGTCGTGCGAATGCTTGTCTACGCCGCTGAAGCGCACGTCCGCGATGTGCTTAATAAAGGCGACTTCCCAGTGCGCCGGCACCTCACCCAGCCATTCGATGCCGGACGGTCTCAACGCTACCGATGAATCGAGGCCGCGCGTGACCGCGTGATCGATGATGCGCAGCTTCTGTTCGGTGAGCAGCTTGATAAGGTCCCTTTTGGCCTTGATGAAGCGGGCGATGTGTCCGTCCTGCACCCGCAGATAGGCGACGATCTGGTCTTGCTCACGTCGCGGAGGGACAGGAATTGGAATTTGCCCGAACTGGTCGAAATATAGCCGGAGGCGCATATCCATTATGCCCCTCGACCTTATTTTGAATTGCTGGAGATACTTCTTCGTTCTAAATAGGAAATGATAGTAGTCAGTGTTGCATGGTTTGATTGGCCTCAAAATATCATAGGCTGGGCTGGTAACGCCTTGATAGTGAGATGCACCAATGGCGCCCATCCAGGCGAGGAGCTTGTTGCAAATTATGTCCCCCTCTTTGACAACCCAGTATCCATCGGTTGTGGATGCTTTGTTGCCGCGTTGCTCAAGGCTTTTTCTCGGCCTGACGCCAATATGAGTGTAAACAGATAGCAGCTCCATCTGATTGTTTGCTGGAGCTTTTTCAATGGCCAGGCGGAACATTTGCTTGGTGCGCAGGATAGTCCACGAATCAGGCAAATGTTCAAACCATTTAAGATCAGTTCGTCTGTAATCCGGGTAAGGACTAAACATTATTCTTCTGCCCCCATAATCTTGTGAAGCAAACCCTCGCTTTGCTGCTCTAGCGCGAGGATGTCGGCTCGGATTTCGGCCAGCGTGCGTAGAGGCACTGGCTTGTAGAAGTAGCGGGCGAAGGAAATCTCGTAACCGATCTGGGTCTTGTCCGTCGCAATCCAGGCGTCCGGGGCGTGTGGCAGCACCTCGCGGGCGAAGAAGGCCTCGATACCGCCAGGTTCCTTCAGCGGCACCTGCTCGGTGTCGCGTAGCTCGCTGTCGGGTTCGTACTCGACCATGAAGCGATCCTTGCCCAAGGTTTCCAGGTATGCGCCATCGAAGCCGGGCTCAAAGAAGTCCCCCGCCTTGAGCTTGCTGCGCTTGGCGATGACTGGCGGCGCAGTTTCGTCGCGCCAGCTCACTGCCTTGTAGATGGCCTTTTTTTCCGGAGCGCCCAGCTTATCGCCCTGAGCCTTCAGCGCAGCATCGAAGCGGGAGCGGAATTCATTGTGGTCGTCGAACACGGCGCTGCCCATAGCCTTCTGCGCCCGATGCGCCACATCCATCAGGCCCTTATCGCGCAGCCACGTCGAGGCGTCGAGCAGCTTCTTGCGGCGCTTGGCTGGTACGGCTTTGCGCGCGGCTGGAGCCTCACCCTCATCGCCGCTATCACTGTCCTCGCTGTCGTCGTCTTCTGCCTCGTCCTCACCCTTCAGCCAAGCCTCGATGGTCGGCTTAAGCTTGGGGAACTCGGTATAGAGCGTGTCGCCGTGGGTCGCGTAGATCTCGGCGCGTAACGCCTCGTCGCCTGAGGCAAACCGCAGTGGTTCGATGCGCTCGTTGGATAGCTGGCTTTTCAAACGCTTGGGCCGCTCAACAGTGATCTTCCAATAACCGAAGTCTTGGTTCTCGAACCATTTGGACTGCGCGGTTTCCTGTTCTTCGCCAAGGTAGAGGTCGATGATTCGCTGGATGTCTTCGCCCGAGAGTTCGCAGTTCTTCTTGCCGAGATTGCGGCGCAGCGGCTGGAACCAGCCACTGGCGTCGATCAACTGCACCCTGCCACGGCGCGCTTCGTCCTTCTTGTTGGCCAGCACCCAGATGTAGGTAGCGATGCCGGTGTTGTAGAAGATGTTGAGGGGCAGGGCGATGATGGCTTCGAGCCAGTCGTTTTCCAGCACCCAGCGGCGGATGTTGCTCTCTCCCTGGCCCGCGTCGCCGGTGAACAGCGCTGAACCGTTATGCACCAGTGCAATGCGGCTGCCCAGCGGTGTGTTGTGCTTCATCTTTTGCAGCTTGTTCACCTGGAACAAAAGCTGCCCGTCGCTGGAGCGTGTGATGAGTTTGAATTCGGCGTTACCCGCGTGGTTGACGATGAAGCGGGGGTCGTTGAATTCCTTTTTGCCACCCATGCGCTCCAGATCGGTCTTCCAACTCTTGCCGTAGGGCGGGTTGGAGATCATGAAGTCGAATTCGCGACTGCGGAACTGGTCGGCGGCCAAAGTGGATTTGTCCGCGCCGCCAACGATGTTCTCGGCTTCCTCGCCTTCACCCTTCAGGAGCAGGTCGGCCTTGCAGATGGCGTAGGTTTCGTCGCTGATTTCTTGGCCGAACAGGTGAATGGACACTTCCTTACCGTGCTGTTCGGCCAGTTCGTGCAAGGCTTCCTCGGCAACGGTCAGCATTCCGCCCGTTCCGCAAGAGCCGTCGTACAGGGAGTAGGTGCTGGACTCGATTTTGTCGGCCACTGGCAGGAACAGAAGCTTCGCCATGAGCTGCACCACATCGCGAGGGGTGAAGTGCTCACCGGCCTCTTCGTTGTTGTCTTCGTTGAAGCGGCGGATCAGTTCCTCGAACACCGTGCCCATGCCGTGGTTGTCCAGCGCTGGCAGCTTGATGCGGCCGTCGGAGTCCCTCACTGGCATCGGTGAGAGATTGACTTCGGGGTCGAGGAAGTCTTCGATCAGGTACCCGAGCACGTGGGAATCCACCAGCTTTTGGATCTGGTTGCGGAAACTGAACTTGGTGAGAATTTCCTGCACGTTGGGCGAGAAGCCGTCCAAGTACGCGATGAAGTCATCGCGCAGGCGCTGTCCTGCAGCACTGGCCTTCAGCTTGGCGAGGGTGAACTCCGAGACGTTGTAGAACGCTTGGCCTGCAGCCATGCGCAGCGCGCCGTCCTGCTCGGCTACCTTGTGGGTGTCGAGAAATTTCTTGCGCTCCAGCACCGCGTCCTTCGTAGCTTCAAGCACTGCGTCGAGCCGGCGCAGTACGGTGAAGGGCAGGATCACGTCGCGGTACTTGCCGCGCACATAAACGTCGCGCAGTCGGTCATCGGCAATGTTCCAGATGAAGTCAGAGATCCATTTGATCTGGCTTTGGTCTTGTTGTTGCTTCTTCTGCATGAATACGTTCCTTAGCTCGCCGACGCGTCGGTACCCTCGAAAATCTCGCGAATCAGTGTGTCGTGCACTTTGATTGTCTTGGCCATTGCATCTTTCTTCCCTATCGTTTCTTGGAGCTGCTCGGGGGGCGGTAGCCCGGAGCTAGTGTGGCGTTCGCGATGCCATACAGCGCTAGCGGATCACGTAGCCATAAGCGGTATTGTTCTTCCTGGAGCCGGTGGTCAGGCGAGCAGTCAACGCTCCAGCGCAGCAGCATGTAGCCCGCCACCGCGGCACGTACACGCATGCGGATCGAACCGTCCGTCATGCCGTAGTCCATCTTGATGATCTCGGGTCGCTCAAGGCGCGGGTGCGGTACGAAGTCCAGTTCCACAATGCGCGTCCATTGGATGTCGTTGTCCTGCCGTTCGCTCGCCAATGGCTCCTCGTCAAGCAGGACTGGTGCTTCTATGCGGCTGATAACGAAGTCTCGAAACTCACCGCTCTTGCGATCAAACGCCCGGACGTGCCAGCGCAGCCCTGTGTCCACCAGTGCGAAGGGCACGATGACTCGCTCAGATTCACCACTACTCATCGAGTGGTATCGGATTGCGATTGGCCGCTGGGCATGTATTGCCCTGGACAACGGGGCCAGCACCTCTAGCTTAGGGGTGCTCAGCGCGGTAGGCGACTCGCAGGGCAGCAGCGGCTGCGTTGCGCTGGTCACGCCATCGCCGAAGCCCAGCGCAAGCGTCGAAAGCACGCGCTGAGGTACGTGTTCGAACAACGGGGAAAAGGCTTGCCCGATACGGTAGATCTTGCTGCTGCCGTCAAAGGTGATGTTCTGCGGCGCAAGTTCCCGGTAGAGCGCCAAATCTCGTGTCGCCCCTGCCGGAGCCACCCCGAAGCGCTCAATCAGGTCTGGGCGGCCAACTTCCCCGAGGAAGTAGAGCCGGAAGTCGATGTAGGCAAGTCTTTCGCGCTGATGGAGGCTAAGGCTCGCTGGTGGGGTCTTGTCGGGCATCTTGGCCAACTCATGTTGAGAGCGAACGTCTCCTACCCGGATCGGCGCTTCACCTGTTTGGATTTGGCCTCTTTATATCATCAATTTGATGACATCACGTTTGGGCTCGCCGTTCACCCCCTTGCTCAACACGCAACCATGAAACTGTGTGACTCGCGCTGATGTATATGTCCGAGAGCTTCAGGATAACTATTGACTGTCAATAGTTATTCGCCCAGAATTGCCTCCATCCGGATCGCAATGCGCGAATCTCAAATAAAGCATTGACTTGCACCACGCGCTGCAAGTATTGCCTTCTATTCCTTATCGACCTAGGATTGCAGGGTTTTGACCCGCAAAATGCAAAAAAGCCCTTGCGGGCTTCGATAAGGAAAGGACCAGAAGGCCTAGCTGCAATCACACATCACATCCTCACTGCGCTTGAGAGGGGTTACCTCTCAAGCATCAGATTGGAGAAAGCTCTCGCTTCCGGGGTGACATTCGGAATTTAGCGCAGGCGTCTCCACAGGTCAACTGTTGCCTAAAAATTTATGCGCCAATTCCGGCTGGATATGGAAGGCCCTTGCTCGTCCAAACATTGTGCAAGGCCATGCTTTAACCGCGTGTTTCGCGCGCGAAAGTCACTTCTGCACCGTTCGAAGCCTGGGCTTCGGGGGAGGGCAGTGTGCTGACCGACGCCGAGCTTCAAAACATGTTCGACCGACTTCAGATTCCTGAGGTTGGCCGAAAACGCATTCGCAGCATCCGGGACAACGTGCAGTCCCGGGTCACCAGCTCTACCCGTAAGTCAGGCAAGTCGCGGTACGCCCCGCTGAAGATGGGCTTCGCCGTGGAAGCCGAGGCAGCCAGCACCGAGTATGTGGCGGTGGTCGAGTGGGATCACGACCGCGCGACACTGGAGTTCTACCCGCAGCCCGAAGCGCTCAAGATTTCTTATCAGCTCGCCAACAGCACCAGGCGATACACGACGACCACGACGCCTGACTTTCTGCGCATCACCGAGTCTGGCTTCTTCTTCGTGGAGTGCAAGACCGAAGAGAAACTGAAACGGCCTGCTAAGGAGGCACCGGGCCGGTTCATGAAGGACGAGGATGGCCGATGGCGGTCTCCACCCGCCGAAAAGGCTGCTGCCGAGCTGGGGTGCCACTTCGTGATCAGGTCATCTGCTGAGAACAACTGGACCCTTCACGAAAACGTGGAGATTCTCAAGGACTATTACAT
>Ga0114983_1000899_pt1 | contig 12228 bp, 13 predicted proteins | sample Shrwel_input2_RT_FD_87182 | JGI IMG/M metagenome (GOLD analysis project Ga0114983, IMG submission 87182) | Subsurface microbial communities from deep shales in Ohio, USA - Utica-3 well 1 S input2 RT | ecosystem: Environmental > Aquatic > Deep subsurface > Shale gas/oil reservoir > Produced... | reverse complement strand
GGTAGGGGTGGAGGATGAAGATGTCGAGGTTATCGCAGTGGCGGCAGCCCTCGATGGCCGCCGAGCCGGTATCGCCGGAGGTCGCCCCCATGATCACCGCCCGCTCGCCGCGCTTGCGCAGGAAGTGATCGAGGAGACGGCCGAGCAGCTGCAGCGCCACGTCCTTGAAGGCCAGGGTCGGGCCGTGGAAGAGCTCAAGCAGGAAGTGGTTGGCATCCAGCTGGTTGAGTGGGACCACGGCGTCATGGCTGAAGGTGGCGTAGGCCTCTTCGACGATACCGCGGAAGGTCGCATCGTCGATCTCGCCATTGACATAGGGCTTCATGACCCGGAAGGCGATCTCGGCATAGGAGAGCCCGGCCATGGCCGACAGTTCGTCATGGGAGAGTGTCGGGATCTCCGCCGGCACGTAGAGGCCGCCATCACTAGCCATCCCAGTGAGCACGACCTCCTCGAAGGAGAGCGCGGGCGAGCGCCCGCGGGTGCTGATATAGCGCATGGTTTACTCCTGCTCGTCCAGCGACTCGACGCGGATCCGCGTCACCGGACCGGCGATGTCGGCCAGCGACTCGATCATGCGGATCGCCTCGTTCATCTGCTTCTCGCGGCTGCTATGGGTCAGCAGGATGATCGGTACCAGCTCGCCCTCAGTGGCCTCCTTCTGGATTAGCGCCTCGATGGAGATCCCCTGCTCGGAAAGAATCGTCGCTACCCGCGCCAGCACGCCGGGGCGGTCTACCGCCAGCAGCCTCAGGTAGTAGGCGGTAATGATGTCCTCCATGGGCATGATCGGCAGCTGATTGACGTCGTCGCCGATGCCACAGAAGGCCAGGTAGGGCACCCGGTAGTGGTGGTCGGTGGAGATGTCGCGCGCCACGTCCAGCAGGTCGGCGACCACCGCGGAGGCGGTGGGTTCAGCGCCGGCGCCGGCGCCATAGTAGAGGGTCGGCCCCACGGCGTCGCCCATGATGGCGATGGCATTCTTGACGCCATGCACGCTGGCCAGCAGCCTCTGCTTGGGAATCAGGGTTGGGTGAACGCGCAGTTCAAGACCCACCTCGGTACGCTTGGAGATGCCCAAATGCTTGATCACGTAACCCAGGTTGTCGGCCTGCTCCACGTCCTCGGCGGTGATGCGCGAGATACCCTCGGTGTAGGCCTTGTTGAACTGCAACGGCACACCGTAGGCGATCGAGGCGAGAATGGTCAGCTTGTGGGCGGCGTCGATGCCCTCGACGTCGAAGGTCGGGTCGGCCTCGGCGTAGCCCAGCGCCTGGGCCTCAGCGAGCACGTCCTCGAAGGCGCGCCCCTCGTCACGCATGTGGGTCAGGATGTAGTTGCCGGTGCCGTTGATGATCCCGGCCACCCACTCGATGCGGTTGGCGCCCAGGCCCTCGCGTAGCGACTTGATCACCGGAATACCGCCGGCGACGGCGGCCTCGAAGGCGACGATCACACCCTTCTCGTGGGCGGCGCGGAAGATCTCGTTGCCGTGCACGGCGATCAGCGCCTTGTTGGCGGTGACCACGTGCTTGCCGTGCGCGATGGCGGTCAGCACCAGCTCGCGGGCCACGTCGTAGCCACCGATCAGCTCGACCAGCACGTCGATATCGGGGTTGCTCGCCACCTCGAAGACGTCGGAGGTGGTACGGATGCCGGTGGTGTCACACTCGGGATTGAGGCTGCGAAAGGCGACCTGCTCAATGATGATCGGACGCCCCGCCCGACGGGCGATATCGTCGGCATTGCGTGTCAGCACGTTGAAGGTTCCGCCACCGACGGTCCCTAGGCCACAGATTCCCACTCTCACCGGTTTCAATGTCATTCCCCTCGTTCTGGCGTATTTCTCAGCGTAGAGCGAGCCCCTGCAGGCCCGCCGTGCCGACGGTTGTCGACGTCGATCATTTCTCGTTCAGGCCGAGCATGGCAGCCAGGCGCTTCGCCGGCACATAGCCGGGCACCAAGCGACCGTCGGGCAGCACAATCGCCGGCGTGCCCTGGACGCCGAGTTCCATGCCCAAATGATACTGCTCCTCGACCGGATTGTCGCAGCCGGCGCCAGCCGACAGCGCCTCCCCGCGCTTGGCCGCGGACAGGGCCTCGGTTCGATTGTCGGCACACCATACCTGCTGCAACTGACGCCCCCCGGGCGAGGTCATCCCGCTGCGCGGGAACGCCAGGTAGTGCACCTCGATGCCCAGAGCGTTGAGGCGCGGCACCTCCTCATGCAGCTGACGACAATAGGGACAGGTGGTATCGGTGAAGACCACCAGCGTGGCGCGGCTTTCACCAACCCCGCGGAAGATCACCCGCTCGCTCTCCGGCACCGCGGCGAGACGCGCGCTGCGCTCGGCGTTGCGCCCCTGCTCGGTGAGATTGACCAGGCCGACCTCGGCGTTCTCGTAGAGATCGCCGACCAGCAAGTGGCTGCCCTCGGCGTTGGTGTAGAAGGTTTCGCCGCTCTCCAGCCGCACCTCGAAGATGCCGTCCAGCGGTGTCTCGCGCACGCGTTCCACGGGCATGGCCTGGCCATTGACGGTCAGCGTCTCGGCCAGCCGCTCGGCCGGGTCGGCCTGGGCGATGGGCAGCAGGGCCAGGGAGGCGGCGAGCATTCCACCACCGAAGATAAGGTTCCATCGTCTCATGAGTCAGCCTCGAGGGTGATGATCGGCGTGCAGGGCTTCTAGTCGCACCTGCGCCACATGGGTATAGATCTGCGTGGTCGAGAGGTCGCTGTGACCGAGCAGCAGCTGTACGACACGCAGATTGGCGCCATGATTCAACAGGTGAGTGGCGAAGGCGTGGCGCAGGGTGTGCGGCGACAGCGGCCGGTCGATGCCGGCGGACCGCGCATGAGCCTTGATGCGGTGCCAGAAGGCCTGCCGGGTCAGGCAACGGTCGCTGCGCCCGGGAAACAGCGCAGGTCGGGTGAAGTCGACCATCAAGGCGCCGCGGGCGCCGCGCAGGTAGCGCGACAGCCACGCCACGGCTTCCTCGCCTATTGGCACCAGGCGATCCTTGTCGCCCTTGCCGCGTACCCGAACCACGCCCTGGCGCAGGTTGATCGCATCGGTGGTCAACCCGACCAGTTCACTGACCCGCAGCCCGGCGCCATAGAGGACCTCGAGCATGGTGCGGTCGCGCAGGCCCAGGTCGGTGGTGAGGTCGGGGGCCGCCAGCAGGCGTTCCACCTCCGCCTCCTCCAGGGTATCGGGCAGCGAGGGGCGAACGCGCGGCAGGCGTACCGCGGCCAAGGGGTCGTGGTCGACGAGCCCTTCTGCCAGCGCCCAGCGGTAGAAGCTGCGCAGGCTGGAGAGCAGCCGGGCATTGCTGCGCAGGCTGTAACCGGCCTCGCGACGCGCGTCGAACCAGGACGTCAGGACGCCTTCCGAAGGCGAAAGCAGCCGCTGGTCGACACTTTCCAGGCGTGCTCGCCAGGCGTTCAGGTCGTGGCGGTAGGCGGCCAGGGTATTGGCGCTCGCCCCCCGCTCCAGCCACAGCCCATCGAGGAAGGCATCGACCAGCGTTTGCGCATCCATGGCGATTTCCCTACGGCTTTTGAACAGGCTCCAGTCGCACGAAACCCCGCCCCGCGGGCAGCGGTGACGGGGTTTCGCGGGGTGCAGGGCCCTCAGGCCCGGCACCGTGGGCGGACAGAGGCATTGCCTCAGGCCAGCTTTTCCTTGATGCGCGCAGACCGTCCACTGCGCTCGCGCAGGTAGTACAGCTTGGCCTGGCGCACGTCGCCGCGACGCTTGACCTCGATGGAGTCGACCAGCGGGCTGTAGGTCTGGAAGGTCCGCTCGACGCCGACACCGTGGGAGATCTTGCGCACAGTGAAGGCCGAGTTCAGGCCACGGTTACGCTTGCCGATGACTACGCCCTCAAAGGCCTGAAGGCGCTCGCGAGAGCCCTCTTTGACCTTCACCTGGACGACCACGGTATCGCCGGGGGCGAAGACCGGGATCTCCTTGTTCATCTGCTCGCTCTCGAGCGCCTGGATCACCTTGTTCTTGCTGCTCATGACATTGACTCCTTGATAACCGGACCCGCCGGTCGGCGTGTGTCGCCGGCGAATCGTGATCCCGGCGCCCGAGGCGTGCTCGAGAGCGCGGGAAGTGATGGGTGACACAGGTCCGCGGCGAGGCTTTGGCCCTCAGCGTGTCGCGTCCTGCACCTCCGCCCTGGCCTCTCCCGCAGACAGGGCGTGTTCCTCGAGAAACTCCGCGAGCAGCTCGCGCTGCTCGACAGTCAACGTTCTGCCTTCCAGCAGGTCGGGACGCCTGAGCCAGGTCCGCCCCAGCGACTGCTTGAGCCGCCAGCGCCGGATGGCGCCATGGTGGCCGCTGAGCAGCACCCCCGGCACCCGCCGCCCGTCGACCTCCTCCGGGCGCGTATAGTGCGGACAGTCCAGCAGCCCATCATTGAAGGAATCCTCGACCGCGGAATCCTGATGGCCCAGCACCCCGGGGACCAGCCTTGCCGCAGCATCAATCAGCACCATGGCCGGCAGCTCGCCGCCGCTGAGCACATAGTCGCCGATCGACCACTCCTCATCGATGTCGGCTTCCACCACCCGCTCATCGATGCCTTCGTAGCGTCCGGCCACTACCACCAAGGGAGGGCCCGCCGCCAGTTCCTGCACCCCGCGCTGATCCAGACGGCGTCCCTGGGGCGACAGGTAGACGACCCTCGCCCGCGTGCCGGTCGCCGTCATGGCGCGCTCACGGGCGGCATGGATGGCCGAGCGCAGGGTGTCGACCTTCATCAGCATCCCCGGGCCACCGCCGTAGGGCCGGTCGTCCACGGTACGATGCCGGTCGGTGGCGAAGTCCCGAGGGTTCCAGAACTCGAGCGCAATGCGCCCCTTGTCCACCGCTCGGCCCGTGACACCGTGGCGGGTAATCGCCTCGAACATCTCGGGAAACAGCGACACCACCCCGATCCACATGGCCGGCGCCGCCGGGGACGAAACTGTACTCAAAACGCCGGATCCCAGTCGACGCTCATCACGCCGGCCTCGAGATCGACGTCCAGCACCACTTCACCGGGCAGATAGGGCAGCAGCCGCTCGCGGGCCTCGAAGCCTTCGTCGACCTCACCCGTGATGACCATGACGTCGTTGGCGCCAGTCTCGAAGAGGTGGTCTACGCGTCCGAGCAAGGCGCCCTCACGGGTCACCACCTTCAACCCCTCGAGCTGATACCAGTAGTAGTCGTCGGCATCGAGCTCGGGCAGTTCGTCCTTGGGCAGCAGGATCTCGGCGCCGCTCAGGGCCTCGGCCGCCTCGCGGCTGTCGATGCCTTCCAGCCTCGCTACCAGGCCCTTGCCCTGGCGTCGGCCCTGGACGAGGCCTCGCCGGGTCAGGCCGTTTTCCTGGCGCAGCACCCAGGACGCGTAGTCGAGGATGCCCTCCATGGGGCTGGTGAAGGAATACACCCTCAGCCAGCCCTTGATGCCGTAGGGGCTGGTCAGCTTGCCCAGCACCACATAATCGTCGGCCGGCTGCACATGCGCCTGTTCGCTCATCGACGACCCCGGGAGCGTTGCCACCGGCAAGTCAGGCCCTTCAGGCCTGCTTGCGGGCTTCCTTGACCAGCTCAGCGACGCGATCGGAGAGCTGTGCGCCCTGGCTCTGCCAGTGGCTAATGCGCTCGAGATCGACACGCAGGCGCTCTTCCTGGCCGCGGGCCACCGGATTGAAGAAACCCAGGCGCTCGATGAAACGGCCGTCACGTGGCTTGCGGGAATCGGTCACGGTGAGGTGGTAGAAAGGACGCTTCTTGGCGCCACCACGTGCCAGACGAATGGTAACCATGCGTTGATTAGCCTTCGGTTGAAGTTGCGGATGTTTCGGCCGAGGCGCCGATACTCTGCTGGCCCTCGACGGTCTGCTAGGGCAAGCGGGCCGACGGCCCGGCTTCGAGTCATTCGGTCACGACATATGGCCGCGTCGATCGCGGTCCTGCCAGTGAAGACGCAGCATTCTACGCAAAACCGCTCGGCTTGGAAACCTTTTTGCGGGAACCACCCAGGCGGCAGGCCGGTTCAGCGCCACGGCATGCCGCCGGGACCACCCATGCCCCCGGGCCCCCCGGGACCGCCGCCGCCCATCATCCCGGACATGCCGCGCATCATCTTCTGCATGCCGCCCTTCTTGCCCGCCTTCTTCATCATCTTCTGCATCTGCTTGTGCTGCTTGAGCAGGCGGTTAAGGTCAGGCACCTGCAGGCCGGCACCGGCGGCGATGCGCCGCTTGCGCGAGCCGTTGATGATCTCGGGCTTGCGCCGCTCCTGGGGCGTCATGGAGTTGATCAGCGCTTCGAGCTTGCCCAGCTCCTTCTCGGGGCCGGGGCCCTGGGCCAGCTCGGCCATCTGGCCCATGCCCGGCAGCTTGCCCATCAGGCCACCCATGCCGCCCATCTTCTTGAGTTGCTGGAGCTGATCACGGAAGTCCTCGAGGTCGAAGCCCTGACCCTTCTTGACCTTCCTGGCCAGCTGCTCCGCCTTCTTCTTGTCAACGGTGCGCTCGGCCTCCTCGATCAGCGACAGCACGTCGCCCATGCCGAGGATACGCGAGGCAACACGATCCGGATGGAAGGGCTCGAGGGCATCGACCTTCTCGCCCACCCCCATAAACTTGATCGGCTTGCCGGTGATGTGGCGTACCGAGAGCGCCGCACCGCCGCGGGCGTCGCCATCGGCTTTGGCGAGGATCACCCCGGTCAACGGCAGCGCCTCGTGGAACGCCTTGGCGGTGTTGGCGGCGTCCTGGCCGGTCATGGCATCGACGACGAACAGCGTCTCATCGGGCACCACAGCCTTATGCAGCGCCTGAATCTCGGCCATCATCGCCTCGTCGATGGCCAAGCGCCCGGCAGTGTCGACGATCACCACGTCATGGAAATGGATCCTGGCGTGCTTGATCGCTGCCTCGGCGATGGCGACGGGCTGCTGGTCGGAACGCGAGGGAAAGAAGTCAACCTCGACCTCACGGGCCAGGGTCTCGAGCTGGTCGATGGCCGCCGGGCGGTAGACGTCGGCGGAGACCACCAGTACCTTCTTTTTCTCGCGCTCGCGCAGGTAGCGCGCCAGCTTGGCCACCGAGGTAGTCTTGCCCGCGCCCTGCAGGCCAGCCATCAGCACCACGGCGGGCGACCCCTTGAGGCTCAGCCCCTCGTTGGCCTCGCCCATGATCGCCTCGAGCTCCTGCTGGACGATCTTGACGAACTGCTGCCCCGGAGAAAGGCTCTGGGAGACCTCCTGGCCGACGGCGCGCTCACGCACACGATCGATGAACGCCTTGACCACCGGCAGGGCCACATCGGCCTCGAGCAGTGCCCGGCGCACCTCGCGCAGGGTATCCTTGACGTTGTCCTCGGTCAGGCGCGCCTGACCCTTGATCGACTTGAGCGTCTGCGACAGACGCTCGCTAAGATTCTGGAACATGGGCCCCTCCACTGACGATGGCCGGAGAACCGACCCGGTATCGACCGGGAGGCTCGCTGCAATGGCCGAAAATTATACCCGCTGTGGCCGGCAGTCTCCATGCATGGCGGGCATTCGCCGCTGAGGGGCGCGCCGCCGGCTGTGCGTGGCCGGCCAGATTGGGTATAGTGGCGGCTAAATCACCCACCACCTTGGCGCTGACGAAGGCGCACGGACAGCGATCGATGCCGCCGCTCTCACTTGCCGTCATGGCCTTCATCTTCTATCTCGGTGCCGCCTCCTGGCAGGGGCTGACCCTGGCCAGACGCGTACCGCCACGCGCTATGTTGGTGCGCGCCCTGAGCCTGGTCGGCCTGCTTTGCCACCTGCCGCTGGCGGCCACGTTACTGGCCCGCGGCGACTCACTGCTGCCCGGTCTCTCGACCAGCGCGGTGCTAGCCAGCGCCGTGGCCGTGCTGGTGCTGCTGCTGGCCAGCCTCGTTAAGCCGGTTCTCAACGTCGCCACCGGGCTGCTGCCGCTGGCCGGCCTGACCCTGCTGCTGGCCGTTGGCTTGCCAAGCCCTGAGCGCGGCACCGGCCTGACCCCAGGGATTGCCCTGCACGCCCTGAGCAGCGCGCTGGCCTTCGCGCTGCTGGCGATCGCTGCTATTCAGGCGGTACTGCTGGGCATACAAAACCAGGCGCTGCGCCATCACCATATCCACGGCGTGGTCCAGTCGCTGCCGCCGCTGACCACCATGGAGCGGCTTCTGTTCGAACTGATCTGGGCCGGCATGATCCTGCTGACCCTGTCGATTATCAGTGGTTTCCTGTTCCTCGACAACATGTTCGCCCAGCACCTAGCCCACAAGACGATCCTCTCGCTGGCTGCCTGGGTGATCTTCGCCACCCTGCTGTTCAGCCACCACCGGCTAGGCTGGCGAGGCATGCGGGCGGTCCGCTGGACCCTGGGGGGGTGCGCGGTGCTGCTGATGGCCTACTTCGGCAGCAAGTTCGTGCTGGAAATCCTGCTCAACCGCGGCTGATCCCGGCACGCGCCTTGACAGCGGAACAGCGACCCCCTACAACTCGAGCCTTATCCGCCGTTGAGGACCCTACGACTTGAGTGACGACTTCCCGCTGGGCCTGCTGTTCGGTTTGCTGCTGCTGCTCATCTGTCTTTCCGCTTTCTTCTCCAGTTCCGAAACCGGGATGATGTCGATCAACCGCTACCGGCTGAGCCATCAGGCAAGCAGCGGTGAGTCGCGTGCCCAGCGGGTGGTGCGGTTGCTGTCACGGCCGGATCGGCTGATCGGCGTGATTCTGATCGGCAATAACTTTGTCAACAACCTGGCGGCCTCCATTGCCACCATCATCGCCATCCACTTCTTCGGCGAGGTCACTGGCCCTGCCGTGGCCACCGCGCTGCTGACCATCATCATCCTGATCTTCGCCGAGGTCACGCCCAAGACCTATGCGGCGGTCAAGCCCGAGCGCATCGCCTACCCCGCCTCTCTGATCCTAGAGCCATTGCTCAAGCTGCTCTACCCGCTGGTGTGGATGGTCAATGCGATCTCCAATGGCCTGTTGCGCCTGCTCGGCGTGAAGAACATCGACGGTGAAACCGACCACCTAACCCGCGATGAACTGCGCACCGTGGTCCACGAGGCCGGCACCCTGATCCCGCGCCGCCACCGGGCAATGCTGCTGTCGATCCTCGACCTGGAGAATGTCACCGTCAACGACATCATGGTGCCGCGCCACGAGGTGATGGGCCTCGACCTGGATGACGACCTGGAGGAGATTCTGGCCAACATTCGCACCAGCCAGCACACGCGGATGCCGGTCTACAAGGGCGACATCAACAACATCATCGGCATGCTCCATCTGCGCAATGCGGCACGCTTCCTCTCGCGTGGCGAGGTGACCAAGGCCGCCATCGTTCAGGAGGCCCGCGAGCCCTACTTCATCCCCGAGTCCACGCCACTACACACCCAACTGCTCAACTTCCAGACACAGAAGCGACGCATCGGCATCGTGGTCGACGAGTATGGCGACGTTGAAGGACTGGTGACCCTGGAAGACATCCTCGAGGAGATTGTCGGCGAGTTCACCACCGACGTGGCGGGACTACATCAGGAGATCCACCCGCAGGACGATGGCAGCCACGTGATCGAAGGCACCGCCAACATCCGCGACATCAACAAGGCGCTCGGCTGGCAACTGCCCACCGATGGCCCCAAGACCCTCAATGGGGTGATCCTCGAGCACCTCGAGTCCTTTCCCGATGGCCCCGCCTGCCTGCAGATCGGCAATGTACGCATGGAGATCCTCGAAGTCCGCGACAACCTGATCACCGCGGCACGCTGCTGGCAAGCAGTACGGCGCCCCCTACGCCGCGGCCAAGGCTAGGCGCTGGCGAGCCACTCATCGGCCTCCTCCTTGAGCGCACGCACCCGGGCCTCGACATTGCACCGACTCGCCTGGCCGGCGGAGAGCGGCTCACCGACAAATAGCGCGACCCGCGCCCGGAAGCGCCGCGGCGGCTTGCTGAATGCCTTGCCGCCATGGTGCGAGGTCCAGGAGCCCCACAGGCCGGCCAGCCCAACGGGCACCACTGGCACCGCATCGCGCACCAGAATCAGCTCGAAACCACGCCGGAATGGTTGCACCTCACCGTTGGGGGTCAACCTACCCTCGGGAAACACCATCACCACCTCGCCCTGGCGCAGCGCGCGGCTGACCTCGGCCAGAGCATGACGCACGCTGCCCGGGTCGCGACGATCGGCATCCACGGGGATGGCACCCACCAGGCGGAACCACCAGTTGAGCCAGGGTGAATCAAAGATCGGCTTGTCCATCAGAAAGCGCAGCGGCCGGGGGCTGGCCCCGCCCACCACCAGGGCATCCATGAAGCTGACATGGTTACAGACCACGATGGCCGGGCCATGAGCCGGAAAATGCTGGCGTCCGCGGAAACGCACGCGGTAGAGGAGATGGACCAGCAGGAAGACCAGCCAGCGCAGCACGGGCCGGTAAGCCATGGCCAGTCGCCAGCCCCCCGCCTTCAGGCCCCGTTCCACCAGGCAGTCTTCACGCCATGCCGGGCGCGTGTTGGAGGCCGGCCAAGATGGTCACCAGCAGCTGGTCGAGTAGTTCGTCCACCTCCAGCGGCTCGTCCTGCCAGTGACCGAGACGCTCATTGAGCCCTAGCTGGACTAGGCCGTGGACACTGCCCCATAGGGTTCGGCTCAGCCGTCGTGCCTCCAGGTCGTCCAATGCCGGCTGGAACTCCTTGAGGGTCACCTCCACGCGCAGGAAAAGGCCCTCGATCATCTCGTTCTGCCGCTGGTCGAGTTCTCCCTCCTGGGCCAGGGGGTAGTCGAACAGCAGTTGCCAGCGGTAGGCGTCCTGGCGAGCGAACTGCCAGTAGGCCCTGGCCAGGGCCTTGAGTCGCACCTCGGGGGCAAGGTCACCGAGCAGCGGCTCGATCGCCCCGCGCAGGCGCGCCAGCGTCTCGATGTTGACGTGCTGCAGCAGGTTGCCGAAGCTGCCATAGAGCTTGAGCAGGGTGCTCGGCGCACAGCCGACCTCGCGGGCAAGGGCTCGCAGCGACAGCGTATGGGCCGGATGCGCCTGCAGCCAGGTATCGCAGGCGGCCATGACCTGCGCATGGAGTGCCTCGGGGGCATGCTGTCGGGGACGGGCCATCGGGTTCCTCGTGGAGGGAGAGGGTGATGCGCATCGCGGATCGGGCGACAAGGATACTCCCTTCGAACACTGTTTTCGACAGCTTATCCCAGTCGAATGACGATGCAAGGCGGCAGCGGGCTCGCTGTTCTTTCGGTGCTTTTCTTGCCAGGGCGACTTGGTTACCCTGAGGCCCCATCAACCGGAGAGCCCATGGCCGGCCGACTGCACATCGCCCCCCTCGATCTCGAACGCCTGTTACCTGAACTGGTCGCCGACACCCCACTGATCACCGGCGCCAACCTCGCCCCCCGTCGACCCCTGTCGATCCTGCGCCTGGAAGGAGGCCGGCTGCGCCTGGTTAACGCCTTCTGGGGGCTCACGCCGCCCTGGCTGAAGGTGCTCGATCATGCGCCCCATTGTGCCCGGGCCGAGGCGCTGACGAGCCGTCCGATGTTTTGCGAGGCCTTCGGCGCGCGGCGCTGTCTGATACCGGTCAGCGGCGTCTACGTGTGGAAATCACAACCGCGCTTCAAGCAGCCCTTCCTGGTGACCCGCGTCGACCGCGGCCCGCTGCTACTGGCGGGGCTCTGGTGCCGCTTCCACACCACCCTCAGCGCATACACTGATTCCATGGCGCTGATCACGGTGCCGACGGGGCCGCTGCTTGCCCCGCTTACCGACCGGTTACCGGCGGTGATTGACCCCGGTGCTGCCCGACACTGGCTCGATCCAAGGACGCCGCCAGTGCAGGCGCAGACACTGCTTGCGCCCGCTCCCGGGGAACTGTTGGGCGCTTTTCCGGTATCAAGACAAGTGAACGATCCTGCCAACCAGGATCCGGCCTGTGCCCACCCCACCGGGCCCATGCTGCGCCAACCCATGCCACAGGAACGATGATGACACAGCCCTTGCCTGCCCCCTTTCGCCAACCGGCCCGCCTGCTCGCCTGGCTCGTCACGGTCGTGGCCTTGATGACGTGCCTGGCTGCCCGGGCCGAGATAGCCGAAACGACGACGGCCGTCGACAAGGTCGTCTCGCCGCGGGTCAGCCCTCACGATGACCGCGACTACCGCGCCCTGACCCTCGACAACGGCTTGAGCGTGCTGC
>Ga0114983_1000897_pt1 | contig 12255 bp, 8 predicted proteins | sample Shrwel_input2_RT_FD_87182 | JGI IMG/M metagenome (GOLD analysis project Ga0114983, IMG submission 87182) | Subsurface microbial communities from deep shales in Ohio, USA - Utica-3 well 1 S input2 RT | ecosystem: Environmental > Aquatic > Deep subsurface > Shale gas/oil reservoir > Produced... | reverse complement strand
GGGAAGATATCAAGGGAATCATCCTGGACCTGCGCAACAATCCCGGCGGGCTTTTAAGCCAGGCAGTATCCGTTGCCGATCTGTTTTTGGGCAATGAGCTTATCGTCTACACCCAGGGAAGGGAAAAAGATACCCGCAAGGATTTCTTTGGCGAGCAAGACGAACGTGACTACAACTGCCCGCTGGTTGTACTCATAAACGCCGGCTCCGCCTCGGCCTCGGAGATCGTGGCCGGAGCGCTGCAGGACCAGAACAGGGCCCTTCTGGTTGGCGAAAAGACATTTGGCAAGGGGTCGGTGCAATCGATCATACCCCTGTCCGACGGATCGGCGGTGAAAATGACCGTGGCCCTGTACTACACCCCGGACGGGAGATCCATTCAGGCCGAAGGGATTGAGCCGGACTTTCTCCTGCCCTTCATGCCCCCTGTGGAAGACAATGGACACAAATCCCTGCGCGAAGAAAACCTGAGCCAGCACCTGGAAAATCCAAACGGCAAAGAAAACGATGCCGAATCGGAAAAAACGAACCAAAAAGCAAAAAAACTTTTGCAAGAAGATAACCAGCTCCGGCTCGGACTGGAACTGCTCAAAACCCTGCCGGCCATTAAGGCGCTGCAAAACAAATAAGACCCCGCAGTAAATGGCCCGGACCAAGAAAAAGAAAAAAGGCGGCGCTAAAAGCTTAAAAGCGATTACCGCCGCCTTTTTAACTATTCTGACAGTTGCTTGCCTGGGCTGGGTTCTTTTGCTCCCTCCACGGGAAAACGATCCTACACCGCCGCCATCCCCGGCTAAGACCGCGGGGGAAAAAACGGTCCCCGAGACGGCCGCGCACCGGTCCCCCGGAAAATACACCTTTGAGGAAAAACTGGCCCCCAATTTTGATCAAAAGGTGCGCCAGGTGGACCTCATTCTCATGCAGACCCTGTTCCGGAGCGAGGACTCGGCCCGGCTCAAGCACAACAAGGTCCAGACCAAATATTTTCACGGCAGCCCGTTTCATTTCCAGGAACTGGAAATAAATCTCACCTGTTCTCAAAACGCCTTTCTGGACGACCTGCGACGGGAACTGAAACAGTTTACCAGCAACGCCTCTCTTTCGCCCGGACCGGGGAAGAATGTCTGGTCCGTATCAATAAACGGGAAAAAGACCCATACCCTGCTTTTGTATACTGACGGCAGGGAGGAAAAGCCCCGCAAAGCCTCCGGGGCGCGACTGGCCATAGTGATCGACGATATGGGACGGAGCAAAAGCTGCGCCCGCAGACTGGCCGCACTGGATGTCCCGCTTACCTTTTCCGTTCTTCCGCACAGTTTTCACGCCAAAGCGGTACGCAATATAGCGAACAAGGCCGGACTGCCCATAATGCTTCACCTGCCCATGCAGCCGGAAAGCTGGCCGGAAACCAACCCCGGTCCGGGCGCGCTTTTCGTGAACATGTCCGCAAAGGAAATACAAGACGTCCTTAAAAAAGACCTGGAACTGGTTCCGGAGGCAATCGGGGCCAACAATCACATGGGCTCCCGCTTTACGGCGGACAAACAGGGCATGGAGACGGTATTCCGGGTCCTTGGCTCCAAGAACCTGTTTTTCCTGGACAGCCTGACCACCCCCAAAAGCGTAACTTCCGGTTTATCCGGGCGCTTCGGGGTCCGGCTCCTCAAACGGGATATATTTCTGGATAATATTCAGGACGAACTGGCCATAATCTTTCAGTTGCGCAAAGCGGAGCAGGTGGCCATGAGCACGGGCGGGGCCGTGGCCATCGGCCACCCTTATCCGGAAACAATGCAGGCCCTGGAAAGATGGAGCAAGACGCGGAACAAAAAAGTCAAAATAGTAGACATCCGGGAACTGCTTTAGCTGAGGCTCCGGGGAATAGGCCGAAAAAAAACCCGCTGAATAAAGCGGGTTTTAAAGACTGCCGGCGGACGAAGTTTTCTTAGGAAGCTATGCTGTTTACCGCCTTGTTCAGGCGGGAAATTTTTCTTGCCGCCTTTCTTTTATGAATCACCTTTTTCTGCGCGGCCCGGTCCAGAACCGAAGTAGCGGTATGCAACCGCTCCGCCGCCTGCTGGGAATCACTTTGGGCAATGGCCTGCTCCACACCCTTCACGACCTTCTTGATCCGGGTCTTGACCGCCTTGTTCCGGGCATTGGCCTTCAGACTCTGTTTGTGTCTTTTTATAGCTGATTTATGATTAGCCAAGAGTATAACCTCCCTGATTGGTAAAATTGCATTCTCTCACGGACAAAAAGGACTTTTGATACATGATTCTTTAAATGTCAAGAAATTTTGCTCCGGGTTTAAAAACTCTCGACCGCGGGGACAATATTCCTAAACCTGCAGCGCGGAAAAATCAGCCAGGCGGGAAAGCCTGGAAGTAAGCGCGTAAAGGAGGTTGAAACGGTTTATGCGCAGGGCGCTGTCCTCGGCCATGACCATAACATTATCGAAAAAGCCGTCCACATAGGGTCTTAATTCCTGCAAGAGGTCCAAAAGATCGGAGAATCGTCCCCGGGCCCATTTATCATCCCACGTGGGCAGGATCATTTCAATTTTGTCCGCCAGTTCCCGCTCATATTCGGAATCAAACATACCGCGGTCATACTCACCGTTCAGTTCATACTCGGCCTGCTTGCGGATGATGTTGTCCGCCCGCTTGAAAGTGAGGACGTCCTCGGCGTAACCTTCCCGAGCGGTAAAGGATTTCAGGGCCAGCAAACGCTTTTTGGCCGAGTCCAGACGGGAGAAGTCCGTGCCCAGAATCGCCTCGGCCACCTTGCTGTCCTGCACCTCCGCGGTCCACTGCGAGCGCAGCCTGTCCGCGAAAAAACGCATCAAGCTGTCCACTGTTTCCTGTTTTTCCTTTTTCCACTCCGGACTTTCGTACGCATTGATGCCCAGCTCGCATAGAGAGCGGAGGTCCAATTCCAGTTCGTGTTCCATTATGATGCGCATCAGGCCCAGGGCCTGACGGCGCAGGGCGTACGGGTCGGCAGCTCCGGTGGGGATCATATCCAACCCGAAACACCCCACCAGATTATCCAGTTTGTCCGCCAGGGAAAGCACGGCTCCGGCAGTGCTCTCCGGCACGGGGCTGTCCGCTCCTTCCGGCAAATAGTGCTCGTAAACCGCGGAGGACACCGCATGGCTTTCCCCCTGCAGGCGGGCGTAAATGCCGCCCATGATCCCCTGCAGGGAGTCGAATTCCCCGACCATCTCCGATACCAGATCAAACTTGGCCAATGCGCCGGCCCGGGACATTTCCGCCGCATCCAATACGTGGATATCCCCGGCCAGAGTTTTGCAGATAAAGGACAGCCGCTTCGCCTTGTCCCCCATGCTCCCCAGACCGGCCATAAAAACCACCCGGTCCAGGCCGGAGACAAAGTCTTCTATGGGAGTGCGGCAATCCGCCTCCCAGAAAAAGCGGGCGTCCTCCAGGCGGGCCTTGAGCACCCTTTCCCAGCCTTTGCGCACCAGATCCTCGTCCTCCGGGTCCAGATTCAGAGCGGTCAAAAAGTAAGGCTTGAGCTTTCCGGAATCGTCCCGGACACCGAAGCTCTTTTGATGCTTTTCCATGCTGGTCAAAAGCACCTCTACCGGCAATTCCAGATAGGAAGAAGAAAATGTTCCTAAAACAGGGCGAGGGTGCTCGACAAGATTGGTCACTTCCCGCAAAAGCCTTTCCTTCCACACCACCTCACCGCCTACCGCGGCCGCGGCCCGATCCCCCTCAACCCGGATTATCCGTCTCCGTTCGGCCTCGTCCAGGACGATCCCGCCTTTATCGGTCAATACGGACTCAAAATCCCGGGCGTGGTCTATCTCAAATGGTCCCGGGCCCTGAACCCGATGCCCGCGGGTGAATTTTCCGGAACATACATCGGAGACGCAAAAAGGGACCACTTCGCTGTCCACAAGGGCCAGTATCCACCTAATGGGCCGTCCGAAAGTGAATCTATCCGCCCAGCGCATCTTCTTGGGGAAAAAAAGATTGCCGATGCATTCGGGACATATCCCGGCCAGCAGATCCCCGGCTTCATTGCCGCCCACGGTCCTGCGCAGGGCAAGGTATTCCCCTTTTGCAGTACTCTGAACAAAAAGCTCGTCCAAGGCCGCCCCCTGGGAGCGGGCAAAGCCCTGGGCGGCCTTGGTCGGATCGCCGTTTTCGTCGAAAGCTATTTCCGCCGGGGGGCCGAAAAAAAGTTTCTCCTCGGTTTCCTGCCTCTCGTCCAGCCCCCGGACCATGGCCACCAGGCGCCTGGGCGTGGCCTTGCAGCTCACCGCTGAAAACTTGAGCCCGGCCTCATTAAGCTCTTTTTCCAGATTCCCTTTTAAATCCCGGACCAGACCGGGCAAAAAACGGGCGGGCATTTCCTCGGTACCTATTTCCAACACAAATTCCGGCATTCTCTTACTCCGAATAGACTGATATTAATATGCCTGTTTGAATAACATCTTAAGATTGTTTCCGGGCTGCGGATACTCTCTAACTCCCTTCGGGCCGGGCCTGATCCCGCCCGGCTAATCCGGCCTGGTTTCGGGCTCCCGCAAAAGGGGATGACCCAACTCCTCTCTTTGCTGCACATAAAGCCGGGCCACCTTGGAGGCCAGATTGCGCACCCGGCCTATATACCCCGTTCTCTCGGTTATGGAAATCGCTCCCCGGGCCTCCAGGAGGTTGAACAGATGCGAGCACTTAAGGCAGTAGTCATAGGCGGGCCAGGGCAGTCCGGCGGAACATAGATCGCGGCATTCCCGTTCGCAGGAGTCAAAAAAGCCGGCCAGCATCTCCGCGTTGCTGTAGTCGAAATTGTACCGACTCTGCTCCTCTTCCGACTTGTGGTAGATATCCCCGTAAGTCAGAGTATCGTTCCATAAAAGATCGAAGACCGACTCCCTTCCCTGCAGGTACATGCATATCCGTTCCAGACCATAGGTAAGCTCCACGCTTACCGGATGCATATCAATGCCCCCCACCTGCTGAAAGTAAGTAAACTGGGTAATCTCCATGCCGTCCAGCCAGACCTCCCAGCCCAGGCCCCAGGCACCCAGTGTCGGGGACTCCCAGTCATCTTCCACGAAACGGATATCGTGCCGGCCCGGATCAATGCCCAGGGCGGTCAGACTCTGCAGATACATGTCCTGAATATCCGAAGGCGCCGGCTTGAGTATGGCCTGGAATTGAAAATAGTGCTGCAAACGATTCGGATTTTCCCCGTACCTGCCGTCGGTTGGACGACGAGAGGGCTCAACATAGGCCGCTTTCCACGGTTCCGGCCCGAGCACGCGCAAAAAAGTGGACGGGTTGAAGGTGCCCGCTCCCATCTCCAGGTCGTAAGGCTGCTGCAAAACACATCCCCGGCTCGTCCAGTACTCCTGCAAGCCGAGTATAACATCCTGAAAATTCATCTTTATTTTCTCCCGAAAAGATTTGGGGCGAATATAAATACGCCGCAATCAGTTGAAATCAACCGGGCTGTCCAAACGCAGGTGATAATTCACAAAAGCGTCCACCAAGCGCAGGCAATTCTGGCGGACCTGCATGGCCGGAGTCCACCCCACCCATTGCTGCGGTCCGGTTTGGGTTATTCGGCGCAAAAGTTTGAGCGCGGAAGCGTCCGCATTAACCGCTCCCGGTACTCGCGCCCGGCAATCCGCACAAAAAACCCGGCCGCCGGTCACGTCAAAACCGGGATGCTTTATCCTGTCCAGCGGCAAACCGCAACCCGCACAGCAGGAGATATCCGGACCGAAACCGAGACAAAAAACCACGGCCACCTTGAATACGAGCGGAAAAAAACGGTCCGGCTCCGGATTGTCCTCAAGCGCGGCCAAAGACTGGGTAAAGATCTCATATACCCGGGGGGCGTCTTCGGGATATATATGCAGACAATTCATAAACCGCAGACAATTTGCGGCCATTCCCACCCTGCCGGTATCTTTTTTCAGAGTGTTGAATCCGCGGATAAGGCTTCCTTCCTGCAGGACATAATAGTCCCGCCGCCGGTCATAATTAACCCGGAAATTGACATGATTCAATACGTCCAGGCATCCGCAGAATCTCCTTCTACTCCGGCTTCCTCCGAAAGCAAACGCGGTAAACACCCCGTAATGCGAAGAAAGCAGGCGCAGCCAGACATCACTCTCCTTGAATCCGCCCGTGCGCAGGACCAGACAATTTTCCACAAATTCCATAAAAAGCCCGATTCCTGAGGCCGAAAAACGGAAAAAACCCCGAATGCCGGGGCAAACCCGTTTTTCGGGGCTTAAATATTATCCCGAAGCAATTCCTATAAGATTCCGGCTCGGCGGACAATGCCGAAAACTTCAAGGCACGTGCTGCGAACCCGGGTTTAAAACGGTCTTGTTTCCGGAAACGCTGCAAGCCGGGTACGGCGGGAACAAAAAACCGCCGCAGGCGAGAGCCGCAGCGGCAAGTGCGTTATTCCTCGGTTCCCACGGTTATTGTCCGCACTTGGTTTTTCTCCCCGTCAAAGGGGTATTCCCGACCGTCCAGGACAAGCGAGACCCCTCCGGAATTGCCCAAACGCAAGCGGAGTGTCTCATCAAAACTCAATTTTACCTTATCCCCGGGCCGCAGGTAATACTCGCGGGTCTCTCCGTCCTGCTCGGCCATAAGCCAGCAGTCATCGGAAGCGGTCACCTGCATCACCCGGGACGCATCGTCCTCGGAAAAGGAGGTGGACAGGGAGGCCGAAGGGGTATTGTTCCCCTGAGAAGCGTTTTTGCTTTCGGCGTCGGCTTCCTCTGGTGCATCGGCAGTCGGCATTTCCTCTTTCTCCAGCTCCGAGGAGTTCGTCCCGGACTCCTCGGGCGCCTTCGGGGCGGAAGACGATTTATTATCTTTTACTCCCGTTTCGGTAGCATCGGAGGAGTTTTGGGCCTCAAAAGCCGCCCGCGCGTTTTGTTTTTCCGGCTCCGGCGACCCGGAAGTAGCATTCTCCGGGACCCTCACCTCCGGCTCGGAGACTGAATCCCTTGCATCCCCGGCAAAAAAGGGGGTTATAAGGAACCAGACAAGACCTATAACCAGGGCGAGCAAAGCCACCCCTGCGGTTGCCTTGAGAAACAGGGAGAGCAGACTGGGCCTGGAGGCCATCTTCAGGGTGGAAGGGATCTCCACCGGCTCCTCCTCTTCCTGCTCCGGCTTATATAGACGGTCAAACGCGGATGTAAATTCCTCCCAGTCGAGTTCGAGAAATTTGGCGTATTCCTGCAAAAATCCCCGAGTATAAACCGGATGGGGAAGATTGGACTCCTCCCCTTTTTCCATCGCCTCCAGGACATGCACACTCAGCTTGAGTTTGTCATGCACATCATGCAGGCTAAGCCCCTTTTTCTCTCTGGCTTCTTTCAGCTGCTGTCCGACTTCGTACAGTTCCATATGCTTACCACCCGGGAGATCCGCTGCCGGAAAATTGCTTGCAAATTTACCGGGCCGAATCCCGACTATTAAATGTCCATATCAACGGTTATATACAAACTGGAGTCAGGCAACGCTCTGATTTAAAAAGCAATCTTGCCGGAGCGGCAAGACTTTTTGCCGCATCAAATCCGGTTATAAACGGATATCGATTATCGCCTTTTCTCTCAGCTGACTCAAATACTCCTCGTATTGCCGGGAAAATTTTTTCTTGTATATCTGATCGCTTATCTTGTCTTTTACTTCGGAAAGGGGCCTTGTTTCCCCGGATTGAATATCACGCACCTTAAGCAGGGCGGCTTTATCCTTGAATTCGAAAGGAGGGGCTATATCCCCGGCTTCCTTGTTTTTAAGCGCCTCTTTGAAATCGGCGTTCATCGATGCCCAGTCCACATAGCCCAAGTCTCCGGCCTTATCCGGCTGAGGACCCACGGAATACTCGGCCGCGGCTTTTGCAAACGAAATCTTGCCCTGTTTTATTTTCTCAAAAATCTCTTTCGCCTTAACTGAATCAGGGAGCAGAATCAAATTCAATTTGACTTTTTTTTCCCGGCGGAAGTCAGCCTTGTGCTTCTTGTAATATTCCTCGATCTCTTCATCAGTAACCACAACCTTGCGCTTGACCATGGCTGATATAAGCCTGTGCTTGAGGATATCCTCCCTGATTTTTTTGGAAAACTCCTCCATGCTCATGCCTTGCCGCTTGAGTTCCCGACGCAACTCCTCCTCGGTCATCTGGTTGCGGTTTTTAATCTGACGGATACGATTCTGAACCTCCATATCCGTGACCTCGATGCCGTATTCCTCGGCCCGCTGCTTGATCAGGATATCCTCTATCATCTTGTTCAGGACATCCTTTTTCATCTTAAGAATGACTTCCTTTTCCTTTCGCCCGAGTTCCTTGCCCCGGAAACGTTCCAGATAGGGCTTCACCCTCTGATTGAGCTCGAAAAGGGTTATCAACTCGCCATTAACCACAGCCACTATCCGGTCCACCACCTCACTTCTGACCAAAGCCGGCCCCATAGTGAGGGTGAGACCCAAATATACGGCAAACACCGCCGCGGCGATTTTTTTAATTCTCAAACCTATTTCTCCTTTTTCAATCGGCTGCTTATCTCAATATCCGAATTTTTCAGCTTGTTTTTCAGCCAATGCATGAAAACCGCTCTTTCCTTTTTACGCATGAGCCTTTCCTCGATCACGGTATATGCCTGATAAGGCTCCAGAATTTTGTCCTTTTCATGCTTTATTACATGCAGGGCATAAAAATTGTTCTTGTGATTCTTGACCCGGCTGCTGTTCCCGGGCTCCAGGCCCTTCAAGGCCGCGGACCAGACCGAGGGCACCTGATCTTCATGCATGGAGTACTTATGCAGAGTGACTTCCTCGTATTTATTCCGGATGGCGTCACTGGATCTACCTTTTTGGAAATCCTTAAGCGCCTTCTTTACCATCCCCGCCTCCGGAGCGGAGATCAGAAGGAAATGCACCTGCCTGGGGATATAAAAATCCTTTGCATGTTCCCGGTAATATTTTTTTATTTCTTCCAGCTCCACCTCCGCCCGCGGGCGCAGATATTTCTGTTCGAAACGCTCCCACTGCAAACCTGCCTTTATCTGTTCCCGCCAATAATTTAAATCCACATATTCTTCAACAAGGATGTTCTCGAATTCGCCCGGGGGATAATCATTTCTGATCCGCTCTTCCTTGGCCTTGACCTCCTTGTCCGAAACCGCGGCCCCCATCTCTTTCAGCTGCTCCTGCACCAGTTTCTGGACGATCAGCTCCAAAAGGATGTCCTGGTATTCGGTTTTGAGATCATCCACCTGCGGCAGCTGCTTGGCGTTCCATTCAAAATGTTCAAAATCATATTTGGCTTCCAGGTAACGCATGTATATGGGTTCCCCGTTTACCCGGGCAACCACCCCGGGCTCCCAGTCATTGCCCCCGCAGGCGCCGAGGCAAAGGAGCAAAGAACAATAAAAAACCGCGGCCGAAAAACGTAAAAGGGATATATCCATCCTTTATACTCCGCTTTACTCCTGTATTTACCCCGAAAAAACACCGGTCCGATCCGGACCGCGCTTCCGGGAAAGACAAAAAGGGGCTTGTCCGTTGAATCAAGGGACATTGCTTTATTTGCAAAAACAAAACCTAGGCGGACGCTTTCGTGTTTCCCCGACCGCCTTCGCTTTCATGCCGGCTTAAAAGCCCTCTCAGCTCCTCCGTGCCGAAACGCAGGACCTTGAGCGTATCGCTTTCCGGAGGTCGTATCTCCAATCCGGCCGGGGGTATGAGCGAGGCGATACCGTCCTTGTCCGCAATCCAGGCCACTATGCTCTCCGGGGAAAGCGGACAGGAATTTTCATCCCATGTCAGCCGCAGCCTGTTTTCAAAGAGGTCGGCCCGAATGACCCCGAGGCGGGCAAGCACCAATTTGAGCCTGAGCACTTGCAAAAACACCCTGAGCTCTCCCGGGAGATCCCCGAACCTGTCCTCGATTTCCGCGGCCAGGGAGTCCAGACCATTTTCGTCCCTGCTCGCGGACAAGCTTTTATAATACCGCAATCTCTCCCTGTTGTCAGTAATATAATCCTCCGGAATATGGGCGGCAAAGCGGACGTTCATCTCCGGCTCCTTTGCCTGTTCCGGCTCATCCCCGCGAATCCTGTGCACCTCTTCATCCAGCATTTTAAGAAACATCTCCAGGCCGACCCGTCCGATGTTCCCGGACTGGGATTCGCCCAGAATATTCCCGGCCCCGCGCAGACGCAAATCCTCCATTGCCACCTGAAACCCGGCCCCGAGGTAGTCCATCTCCAGGATTATCTGCATCCTCTTGCGCGCCAACTCGCTCAGACCGGCCCGGGAGGGAACAATAAAATAGGCGTAGGCCTGCTCCCCGGATCTGCCCACCCGGCCGCGGAGCTGATACAACTGGCCCAGGCCGAACATATGCGCCTGGTCCACTATCAAGGTGTTGGCCCGGGGAAAATCCAGTCCGGACTCGATTATCGAGGTACAGACCAAAACGTCTATTTCCCCATGCCAGAACCTGTGCATGACCTCTTCCAGCTCCCGTTCCGGAAGCTGGCCGTGCGCGGCGCTGACCCTGGCTTCCGGAACCAGTTTGCGCACATACTCGGCCACCCGGTCAAGTCCCTGCACCCGATTGTACACCCAGAAGACCTGCCCCCCGCGCTCCATCTCCCGGGTGAGGGCGGAGCGCAGAAACTCGTCGTCACGTTCCAAAAGGGAAGTTTCCACCGGTTTGCGGTCCACCGGAGGTGTGTTTATCACGCTGAGAGTCCTTATCCCGGACATGGAAAGCTGCAGGGTACGGGGTAGGGGGGTTGCGGTCAAAGTGAGCACATCAATGTTTCGGCGCAGCTTTTTTATCTTTTCCTTGTGCCTGACCCCGAACCTCTGCTCCTCGTCCAGGACGAGCAAGGACAGGTTGGGGATGTCTATATCCCGGGACAAAATGCGGTGTGTACCGATAAGTACGTCCACCTTGCCCTGATTCAAAGCGCGCACAATCGTCTCCTGCCGCTTTTTGGGGACGAAACGGCTGAGCATGGACACATTCATGGCAAAATCCTGCATCCGGCGGCGAAAATTCTGGTAATGCTGCTCCGCGAGAACCGTAGTCGGACACAAAAGGGCCACCTGCTTGCCGTCGGCTACCGCCTTGAAGGCGGCACGCATGGCCACCTCGGTCTTCCCGAACCCCACATCCCCGCATACAAGCCGATCCATGGGCTGCGGGCTGTCCATGTCCGAAAGCACTTCCTGGATGGCCCGTTCCTGGTCCGGGGTCTCGTCGAATCCGAAGCTGGCCTCGAATTCACTGAGCATATCCTGGGGAGCGGAATAGGAGAACCCCTTGGCCACCTTGCGGTAGGCATACATGTCCACCAGATCCCTGGCGATTTTCTGCACCTCCTTGCGTACCCGGCTTTTGGTTTTCTCCCAACGGGTGCCACCCAGCTTGTCCAGACCGGGCTCCTTGCCTTCCGGACCCTTGTATTTCTGGACCAGATTAAGGCGGTCCACCGGGAGGTAAAGGCGATCCTCGCCGGCGAAAAAGAGCAGGATGTAGTCGTTGCTCGCGTCTCCGGCCTGGATGCGGTGCAGCCCGCCGAACCTGGCCAGTCCGTAGTCCCGGTGCACCAAAAGATCGTTTTCCTGTATCTCGTCGAAGCTGGACAGTCCCTGAAAGTCACTACCTGTTGCCCGGGCTTCCTTCTTCCGGCCGGGCTGAAGGACATCCTCGCCCAGAATCAGCGCCTGGTCCCATTTCAATTCCGCTCCGCTACGAAGATCCCCGATGAGGACAAATATCCCGGCCGAGGCCGGGTCCCATTTGTATTTAAGGGCCAGATTCTCCGGCTCCACCAAGCGCAGAAATTTGCTGCGGGATTTCTCGGAACGAAAGACGAGAATGACCTGGCGGACATAGGCCCGGCGGTTGCGCAAGAGCTCCAAAAGGGCCGGCCAGGGCCTTTTCTGCTCCTGCGGCTTCCAGAAATAGTCGGCGAACTCCCGGATCGGCTTTTCCGCAAGTTCCCGGCCCGGGGCCTTTTCCCCGATGACCAGGTTGTCGAAGATCACCCGCCCCGGCCGGTTCAGACCGTCCAGCACGTTATTCACGGAGTCGAAAATCTCCTCCCGGGGCAGACCCTTGGCTTCCGCCCACTCCTGCGCTGCCCAGCTCTCTTCCTCCAGCCTGGAGCGCATATTCCCCCCGTCCGCAAGCAGAAAACGGACATCCCGGCCCAGGTGCCTTAAAAGG
>Ga0114983_1000895_pt1 | contig 12263 bp, 11 predicted proteins | sample Shrwel_input2_RT_FD_87182 | JGI IMG/M metagenome (GOLD analysis project Ga0114983, IMG submission 87182) | Subsurface microbial communities from deep shales in Ohio, USA - Utica-3 well 1 S input2 RT | ecosystem: Environmental > Aquatic > Deep subsurface > Shale gas/oil reservoir > Produced... | reverse complement strand
TCGGTGCCCAGCGTCGCGAAGCAGGCGCGCAGCGCCTTGCGCGTGGCCGGATCGAACAACGCGTCGTCATCTTCGTCGTCGCTGCTGTCCGCCGTCGGCAGCGGCGCTGCCGGTGCCGGGACGGCGGCCAGCAGATCGCGAGCGATCCGATGCAACTGATCGGCAGCAAGCGACGCATCGGCTGCCTCGGCGGCGGATGCGTGCCAGCACGTCAGTGCCTCATTCGCCAGTGCTGCCGCCTCGGCGGGGCGATGCAGGCTGAACAGCGCCTGCAGCCGCTCGCGCAGCGCGGCGTGCCCGGCGTCGCTGTTCATCGCCACGGCGTCATCAGCGCAGCTTGCGGCCGAAGCGCGCCAGCAGCGCCGGAATCACCGCCTTCGGCACCAGCTTCTTGACCGGCGCACCAAGCCCGGTCAGCTCGCGAACCAGGCTCGACGACAGATGCGCGAACTCCGGGCTCGGTGCCAGCAGCACGGTGTCGAGCTGCGGATAGAGATCGCGGTTCATCACCGCCATCTGCTTTTCGTACTCGACATCGCCGACATTGCGGACGCCGCGCACCAGCACGGTCACGCCATGCTCCTTGGCGAAGTCGACAACCAGACCGGTGAAGCCGACGACCTCGACGTTCGGCAGGTCGGTGACCGCCGCGCGGATCAGCTCGCAGCGCTCTTCCAGCGAGAACTTGGGGTTCTTGGCGATGTTCGAGCCGACGGCAACGATCAGCTTCGGAAACATCCGCGCGGCGCGATGGATGATGTCGTTGTGACCGAGGGTGATCGGATCGAAGGTGCCCGAATAGGCAGCGATGACACTCACGGTTGCAGCTCTCCCGGTGGCGCGTAGGTGAACAGCCCGTAGCTTACCTGCCCGGCTGCCTTTTCCTTCAGCAGGCTGTAGCCGGCGGGCAACACCGGCGGCTTGCCTTTCGGCCATTCGAGATAGATGCGGTTCATCTGCTTCAGTACCGTCGGAAGATTGGCCAGCGTGGACGCCAGCAGCGGTGAGTCGTACGGCGGATCGACGAACACGATCTCGTAACGGTTCTGCGTGCCGCGCAGGAAGCTGATGCCGTCGCCGCGCACCACTTCGCAGCGCGATCCAGCATTCAGCTTGCCGATCGCGGCACGGATATCTTCGGCCTGCTTGGCACCGGTTTCGACGAAGCTGGCCTGGGCCGCACCGCGCGACACCGCTTCCAGCCCGAGCGCGCCGCTGCCGGCAAACAGGTCAAGCACCGAGCTGCCGTCGATCATCGGCGTCAGCCAGTCGAACACGGTCTGGCGCACGCGGTCAGGGGTTGGGCGAACGCCGGCCTCGGCATCGAAATCGATCAGGCGGCTGCGGTATTCGCCGCCGATGATCCGCAGGCGGCCTAGTGGTCTTCTCACGCGAGTCTTCTCATGGGGTTTTCGGAATCCAGTTTTCGAGCTTCAGGCCCGGCACGCGCCGGAACTCGGTTTCGTTGTTGGTGACGACGGTAAGGTCGCGGCTCAGCGCCTGGGCGGCGATCAGCAGGTCGTACGGGCCGATCGGCGTGCCTTTCGTTTCGAGCACGGCTCTGAGTCCGGCGGCGCGCCGCGCATCTTCACGCGTCAGCGGCAGGACGGTCAGCGAGCCAAGAAAATGTGCCAACGTGGCTTCGTAACGCGGCCCGCGCTGCGACTTGATACGCCCGACCACCAGTTCGAGTTCGGTCATCACCGACAACATGCAGTCTGCGGCCACGAACCGCCGGGCAATCTCGATCGCTTCCGGGCGACGGTCGTTGAGCAGGTAGATGCAGATGTTGGTGTCGAGCAGAAAGCTCACGGCCGCTTGCGCTTGGCACGGTAGGGGGCCACCGGTTCGGCAGCTGGCAGGCCCTGTGTCCAGTCACGCTCCTGCATCGGCGGCTGATTGCGTTCGAGGTTGAGGCCCTCCGGACAATCGGCGTAGAAGCGTTCGATGACGTCGGCCAGTGATTCACCGCGCGTCTCGATCGGCTCCATCACTACCCGGTTGCCTTCCTTCCAGATCCGCACCTCGGTGCCGCTCATGCGGAATTCCTTCGGCAGGCGCACCGCTTGCGATGCGCCGTTGGTGAACAGGCGGGCCGTCTTGCGCTCTGCGCCTGCGGCATCGGCCGCCGCCTTGTCGGCGCGGCTGATGCGCTTGCGCTTGCCGCCAACCAGGGCCACGGGAGAGGACACGGCTTTCATCGCGGATGCTCCGGATGTCTATACGGGCTGTCTAGACTACGCCGTGGCCGGAGGCCCGACAAACCTGCCACGGCCGCCGGCGCTCAGCGCTGGGTCGGCGCCAGTTCCTGCGCCACCGCTTCGCGCGCGGCATCGATCAGCGGCGCGATGCGCCGCTCGGCCTCGGCCAATTGCGCGTACTCGTTCGACAGCAAGCGGAAGTAGCGCGCGCCATCGGCGAAATCCACTTGCAGCGTCGCCGATGCGTAGTTGCGCTGCAGATCGGCATAGGCGTCCTGCTCGGCGTAGACGCGCGACAGCTTCAGCAGCGTGTCGACCTTGATCCTCGGCAGCACCTGGGCGATCACCGCCGATTCATAGGCAGCGCTGGAAAAACGCACCGCTGCGCTGCGGCTGCGGGCTTCTTCGGGGAACACGAATTCCTTGGTCGCCTCGTAGCGCTCCAGCGCATCGCGGAACGCCTGCGAACTGCGATCCTGGAACGGCAGCGCCTCGTCGATCGCGGCACGGTTGGCTGCCAGTTCCTGTGCCAGCGCGCCGAGCACGCTGGTGGTCAGCGTCGCTTTCTGCTGGTCGTCGCGCCAGTTGTCGACGGTCAGTGCCAGCAGCACGCTGATCACCACCAGCGCCATCTCGAACAGACTGCGGCCAAGGCCGCCGCGCCGTTCGTTGCGCGCGCTCCCGGTCATGCCTGCGTGCCGCCGACGGTCATGTTGTCGAGCCGCAAGGTCGGCTGGCCGACACCGACCGGCACGCTCTGGCCGTCCTTGCCGCAGGTGCCGACGCCGGTATCGAGCTTCAGATCGTTGCCGACCATCGATACCCGGCTCATCGCTTCCGGGCCGTTGCCGATCAGCGTGGCGCCCTTCACCGGACGGGTCACCTTGCCGTCTTCGATCAGGTAGGCCTCGCTGGCCGAAAAGCTGAAATTGCCGTTGGTGATGTCGACCTGGCCGCCCGCGAAGTTGACCGCATACAGGCCCTTTTTGACCGAGGCGATGATCTCGGCCGGATCGCTCTGTCCGGGCAGCATGTAGGTGTTGGTCATGCGCGGCATCGGCAGATGCGAGAACGATTCGCGGCGGCCGTTACCGGTCGGCGCCATGCCCATCAGCCGCGCGTTCAGCTTGTCCTGGATGTAGCCGCGCAGGATGCCGTTCTCGATCAGCGTCGTGCACTGCGTCGGCACGCCTTCGTCATCAAGCGTCAGGCTGCCGCGCCGGCCGGGAAGCGTGCCGTCGTCGACGATCGTGCACAGCTCGCTCGCGACCTTCTGGCCAATGCGGTTCGAGTACGCCGAGGTGCCCTTGCGGTTGAAATCGCCTTCAAGCCCGTGGCCGACCGCTTCGTGCAGCAGGATGCCGGGCCAGCCGGCGCCGAGCACCACGGTCATCGCACCCGCCGGCGCCGGGCCGGCTTCAAGCAGCATCAGCGCCTGACGCACCGCTTCGGCCGCGAAGCGCTCGGCGGCATCGCCGCCGAAGAAATCGCCGTAGCTGCCGCGGCCGCCGCCACCGCTGCCGGCCTGCTCGCGGCGGCCGTTGTGTTCGGCGATCACCGTGACATTCATGCGCACCAGCGGCCGGATATCGGCGGCCAGCGTGCCGTCGGCCGCCGCGACCATGACGATGTCGTGGGTTGCCGCCAGCGACACCATCACCTGGGTGATGCGCGGATCGATCGCGCGGGCGGCCGCATCGGCGCGCTTCAGCAGCGCCAGCTTCTGCTCGGTCGGCCAGCTGTCGAGCGGGCTTTCCGCCGGATACAGCGCCGGCCGGTCGGCGCGGGCGACATTGCCGAGCGAGCCGATCTGGCCCTGGCGAACGATTGCGGTCGCCGCGCCGCTGGCATCGATGAGCGCCGACAGGCTCAGTTCGTCGGAATACGCGAAGCCGGTTTTCTCGCCGCCGATCGCGCGCACGCCGACGCCCTGCTCGGTGTGGTTGGCGCCGGACTTGACGATGCCGTCCTCGAAGAACCACGACTCCGAGACCGAGTTCTGGAAGTACAGGTCGGCGGCGTCGATGCCCGGCTTCATCAGGCCCGACAGCACGCGCTGGATCGCGCCTTCGTCGAGGGCGGCGGGTTCCAGCAGGGTGGCGCGAGCGAGATTCAGGGCGGTGGTCATGGAAAGCGGAAAAGTGGGAATGGGGCCAAGTGTGAACGGTGACGCCGGTCGGCGGGTTTGCAAGCGGTTCAGACGCCGATGCGCCGCTGCGACAGATTCGGAAACCCGGCGCGCAGCGCAGCCAGCGCAGGACGGTCGACGGCCGCCGTCGCAAGGCCTTCGCCGACATCCAGACAAGCCAGGACATCGCCCCACGGCCCGATGATCATCGAATGTCCCCAGGTCTGGCGGCCGCCGGCATGGCTACCGGTCTCACCCGGCGCGATGACGTAGCACTGGTTCTCGATCGCCCGTGCGCGCAGCAGGATGTTCCAGTGCGCTTCGCCGGTCTTCGCGGTGAACGCCGCCGGCACGCAGAGGATTTCCGCGCCGCGGGCCGCAAGCGCCCGGTACAGCTCGGGAAAGCGGACGTCGTAGCAGACCGAAAGCCCGAGCCGGCCGGCCGGCGTGTCGACCACCGCGAAACCGTCCGGTGCGCCGTGGGCAATGGTCCGCGATTCGCGGTAGCGCTCCCCGGTCGCACTCGGCACGTCGACATCGAACAGGTGGATCTTGTCGTAGCGGGCGCGCTGCGCGCCGCTGGCATCGAACACCAGGCTCGCGGCCCAGACCCGCGACGGATCGCCGTCGACCGCGACCGGCACGGTACCGGCGACGATCCACAGCTTCAGGCGCTGGGCGGTCTCGGCCAGCCAGTCCTGGATCGGCCCGCGGCCAAACGGTTCGGCATGGGCCAGCTTGTCGGTGTCGCGGGCGCCCATGATCGCGAAGTTCTCCGGCAGCGCGGCCAGCACCGCACCGGCGTCGGCGGCTTCGGCGAGCAGGCGCCCGGCGGTTGCCAGGTTGTCGGCAACCACGGCGGTGGAGTTCATCTGGATCGCGCTGATCAGCGTCGGCTCAGCCATTGCTTGCATCCACGGTTTCGGCGGGCGTCATCGCCGGGTTGACGAACGACGCGGGAGAAGCGCCGGTGGCCGGAAGCGCGTCAGCGCCGCGCAGCACGGTCGGATCGTCCCAGCTGCCGGAGACACGGTAACTGAAGCTGCCGAGCTGGTTGAACGGCTTGTCGAACAGCTGCTGGGCCACCAGCAGGATGCCGCCGGCAATCGGCCCGCCGAGCAGCGCCGCGCCGACCGTGACGCCGGTGGAGATATCCGGAATCACCGTGACTTTCTGGTCGTAGTCGCGCGCAGCCAGACCGATGCGGCCGCGCATCTCGATGTTCAGCAACGGGCTGTCGATGTTCAGGTCGTCGGTCATCGCATTGCCGTCGGCGAGCTTGAACTGCCCCCGCAGCCGGTCGAAACCGAGCCCATCGGCCACCACGTCCCTGAAGTCGAACAGCAGCCTGCGCGGCAGCGCGTACAGGTTGACCAGCCCAAGCACTCGGCCGGCGCCGGGTTCGACGGCCTTCAGCGCGCCACGCTTGAGATCGATGGCGATGTCGCCGGTCGCCTGCGACAGCTCCAGCCCGGCCGGCACTCTTGGCCAGACGACGCTGCCCTGGAAGTGCGCATTCTCGGCCGCCAGGTTCGGCGTGTAGCCGAATACCCGCAACACCTCGCCGATGGCGTCCGACTTCACATCGAAGCTCAGCGCCGCACTGGACGCGGCCTCGCGACGCAGCCAGTTGCCGCTGGCGCTGCCATCGAGCCGGCCGCCGGCCAGCGCCAGCCGGTCGATGCGCTGGCCGTCGGCGACCCGCGCGGTGGCGACCTGCAGCCGCCCGAGCGATACGCCGCCGAGGCTCAGGGCCTGCGCGTCGATATCGAACAGCGGTGCCCGCGTCGGATCGAACGGCGAATCCGGCGGCGCGACGCCGGCCTGCGTCGGCGGCAGCGGCGGCAGTGCGTCGAGCGCCAGCTGATCGAAGCGGGCCACGACGCTGCCGCCGTTCTCCGGCTGCCAGTCGACGGTGCCGGTCGCAGCACCCTCGGTTCGCACGCGAATGCCGTTGCCGACACCGCTCGGCAGCGCCAGCAGCCGCATCGGGCCGAAGGTCCAGCGCCGCAGGCTGGTACGCGCCGGCTGCAGATCGGCGCGCACGAACGGCGGACCGGCCGCGCTGCCCGAGCCGGCCGCGGCAATCACACCGATCCAGCCGGCCAGATCGAGGTTGTCCGGCGTGCCGCTGATGACCAGGCCGTCGGTATCGGCGCGCGGCTCGGCTGCATCGGCCCCGAGCACCGCCTCAATGGCGCGCGTCGTGCCGCTGCCCGTTTCGGTGCTGTCGGCGAAACGGATGCCGACCTTCAGCTCGTCAGCCACTGCCACCTGCAGCCGCGTAGTGCCGGCATCGCCAGCCAGCGTCAGCATCAGCGGCAGGCGCGAGCCGGCGGTCTTGGCCAGCGGCGGCGGCAGGCTCGAGGCCACGCCCTGCAGGCCGCTGTCGATCGACAGCCTGCCGGCGCCGGGCCCGCCGAGCGGCAGCCGCACGCGCGCGTCGGTGCTGCCGCTGAGGCCGCTGCGCAGCCAGCTCGGGATGTAGACGGCCGCCAGGCCATCCGCCCGCCCCGGCTGCAGTTCGAACTCGCCGCTCAGGACCGGGTCCGCGGCGCCGGGTTCGGTGACGATGCGTGCGACCAGCGCGGTGTCGTAAAGCCGGGCCGTGATCGCCTCGGCGGCAATCGACTTGCCGTAGGCCAGCTGGCCGCGCAGCTCGCGCAGCGGCTCGGCCATGCCGCGCACCGCCAGGGTCACGCCGTCGACGGTCAGCGTGCCGCTGGCATCGACCGGTGGCTGCGGCACGTTCAGCGGGATGCGCAGCTGCAGATCGCCACGCACCGGCCCGCTGGCGTCGGTATGGCTGATCAGTCCGCTCAGCCGGGTCTTCAGCGGCGATTCGCGGAACAGCCGATATAGCTGGCTGGCATCGCCGGCGATGTCGGCGGACAGCACCAGTTCAGCGGCCGAAAAATCGGCGATCCGTGCTTCCAGCCGCAGCGCATCGAGGCCGCTGATCGTGCCCTGGCGGCCGATGATGTCGAGCCCGTGGTCGTGGAACACCAGCTGCGCCGCAATGCCTTCGGCCGCCGGCCAGTCGGGTGCGAACGCCAGCACGGCATCGTCGACATCGAGCGTCAGCCGCCACGGCACGGTCGGCCGGTTGTCGGCATCGCGCGGCGTCAGCGGCGCGTCGATCAGCAGATGTCCGCCAGTGACGCGCGCCTGCTGGATCGCCCGCTCCAGCCAGGCGCGGCTGTTCGGCCCCCAGTTGATCGGCATGTACGGTTTCAGCGCGGCCACCGCGTCGGACTTCAGCTGCAGGTCGAGCTTCAGATCCGGCACCCGACCTGGCGGATGCAGCGTGAGCTGCAGCAGGCCATCGGCGCTGCTGCTGCCAAGGCGCAGCGCCAGCGCCGGTGCGTCGATGCGCCAGTCGTCGCCGATGCGCGTCCAGCGCAGTTCGCCATGCAGCGCGTCGATCGGCAGCGGCTGCTCGAACGCGGTCGGCAGATGCAACTGCAACGGCGTGCCGGCCAGCTGCACGACGCCACCGTCCGCCGTCGCCTGCAGCTCGCCGTCAAGCGCTGCAAAGCCCGGCTGATCGGCGCGACTGGCCAGCCCGAGGCCGACCAGCCGCGCCTGGACCGCGAGATCGCGCGGCGCGCCTTCGGCAGGCAGCGCCGCATGGACCACGCGCAGCGCTTCGAGATCGCCGCGGGCGTCGGCCAGTCGCCGCTGGCTGTCGGGCACGGCACCCAGCAGGCGCAGCCACGGCGCCAGATCGTCGAGGCGCAGGTGCGGCGCGACCAGCGTTTGCGCGCCATCGGCCGTCTGGGTCGCAGTCAGGCCGTCGAGCGGCCAGGCACCGCGCGCGCCGCTGACGGTCGCGTTCGGCAGCTGCAGCCGCCAGCCGCCGTCGACCGGCGTCAGCTCGGCGCTGATCGCCAGCGCCCGGACGGCAGCCACCGCCGTGGTACCGAGGCGCCCGGAAATCGCGCCGGCCTGCAGGCGCAGGCGGGTTGCCGCCGGCCGGCCGGCGTCGATCGCGCCGCTGGCTTCGAGCTGGGCATCGTCGAGCGCCAGCACTGCATCCGGCTGCAGGTGCGCGGCCAGCCATGGCCAGCCGGCGAGATCTTCGGCAGCGAGCGTCCAGCGGCCGTGCAGCGTGCGCGGCTCGGCAAGGCTGCCGTCGAGCTGCGCAGCGACGCGAACACGCCGCGCCAGCGTCGCCGGCGGCAGCAACTGCGCCTCGATGCGATAGCCGGCGCGGCCGTGGCGCAAGCTCGCGTGCTCGAGCACGAACGGCAGCGGTGGCTGCGCGCCGAGCCGCGCGTCGCGCAGCGTGATGCGGACGTCGTGCAGGCGCAGTTGCGCGAAGCGGGCCAAGTCATCGGCCAGCGCGTGGTCACCGCTGCCGGCGAGGTCGATGCCATCGAGGTGCAGCTGGCCGTCGGCATCGATCGCCGCAGCCAGCGTCAGGCCGTCGACCTCGATGCGATCGGGGGTGCGCGGGCCGGTGATCATCCGCGTCGGGCTCAGGCCCAGGCGCAGGCGGCGCAGGTCGAGCAGCGGCGTGCCGTCGGCGGCCAGCAGCGCGACATCGCGCAGATCCAAGGTCGGCCGTGGGCCGCTCCAGGTCAGCGCCATCGAGCCGATCCGCGCCGGGTGGCCCAGCGCGCTGGCAACGGCGGCTTCGAGATCGCGGCGATAGCCGGGGACGGCGTCGATCAGCACGGTGAAGCCGGCGCTGATGGCGGCAGCGCTGACCGTCAGCACCGCCAGCAGCGTGACCAGTCGCGTCCACCAGCGTTTGCGGCTTCGCTTCACGCGTCGCTTTCGCTCGGCGCGCCTGCTGTCACACCGGCACCACGTCGAAGGTTTCCTGCGAGTAGTGCGATTCCGCCTGCAGCTTGATCGGCCGCTTCAGGCTGGCTTCAAGCTCGGCCAGTCCGCCGCTCTGCTCTTCCTGCAGGCGCTCGATGACCTTCGGGCTGGCCAGCACCAGGAACGCTTTCGGCTCGTACATGCGCGCGGCACGCTGCACTTCGCGGGCGATCTCGTGGCAGATGGTCTCGACAGTCTTGACCACGCCGCGGCCTTCGCAGGTCGGGCACGGCTCGCAGAGGATGTGGCCGAGCGATTCGCGGGTGCGCTTGCGGGTCATCTCGACCAGCCCGAGCGGGCTGAACGGATAGATGTGGGTGCGCGCCGAATCGCGGCCGATTTCCTTTTCCAGCGTGCGCAGCACCTGGGTGCGGTGATCGTCGAGCTTCATGTCGATGAAGTCGATGATGATGATGCCGCCCAGATTGCGCAGCCGCAGCTGCCGGGCAATGGTGCCGGCCGCTTCGAGATTGGTCTTGAGGATGGTCTCCTCAAGATTCCGGTGGCCGGTGAAAGCACCGGTGTTGACGTCGATCGTGGTCATCGCCTCGGTCTGGTCGATCACCAGGTGACCGCCGGACTTCAGATCGACCTTGCGCTCCAGCGCGCGGTTTAGCTCATCCTCGACGCCGTACAGATCGAAGATCGGCGCATGGCCGTTGTAGGCCTCGATCCGCGATGCGACGGCCGGCACGAAGACCTTGGCGAACTGCTGGACGCGGCGCGCTTCCTCGACGTTGTCGATGCGGATGCGCTCGACCGTGGTGCCGAGCAGGTCGCGCAGCACGCGCATCGACAGCGGCAGATCGCCGTGCACCAGATGGCCGGGCTTGGCGAACTGCGTCTGCTGGTTGACGCTGACCCAGAGCCGGGTCAGGAAGCCGAGATCGGCATGCAGCGATTCCTCGTCGGCGCCTTCGGCGGCCGTGCGCGCGATCACGCCCCAGTTCGGCGACAGTTCGGGAACGATCTTTTCGAGGATCAGCTTCAGGCGGGCGCGCTCCTGGTCATCCTCGATGCGCGCGGACACGCCGACATGCTTCTCGAACGGCATCAGCACCAGATAGCGCGACGGGATCGACAGCAGCGTGGTCAGGCGGGCGCCCTTGGTCCCCATCGGGTCCTTGAGGATCTGCACCAGCACTTCCTTGCCTTCGTGCAGCAGCCGCTCGACCGGCGGCAGCGGCGTGCCGCTCTGGTCGGCGCCGATCATGTCGGCCACGTGCAGGAAAGCCGTGCGATCCAGGCCGAGATCGACGAACGCCGCCTGCATGCCCGGCAGCACCCGGACCACGGTGCCCTTGTAGATGTTGCCGACCAGGCCATGGCGCTGGGCGCGCTGGACGTAGATTTCCTGCGTCGAGCCGCCCTCGACGAGGGCGACACGGGTTTCCTGCGGGCCGATGTTGACGAGAATTTCGGTACTCATGCGCGTGCCGTGTGAACCCCGAAACGGCCCAGCAGTTCCGCGGTTTCGTAAAGCGGCAGCCCGACGATGCCGGTGTAGCTGCCGTGCACCGCCCGCACCCAGCGCGACGCGTGGCCCTGGATGCCGTAGGCCCCGGCCTTGTCCAGCGGTTCGCCGCTGTCGGCGTAGGCGCGGGCATCGCGTTCATCGATGACGCCGAACAGCACCTCGGTGGTGGTCACCACCGTTTTCAGCCGGGCACCGTGCACCACCGCGACCGCACTGACCACCTGATGCGGGCGATTGGCGAGCCGCATCAGCATGGCCACCGCGTCATCGGCGTCGCGCGGCTTGCCGAGAATCTCGCCGTCGATCGCGACATCGGTATCGGCGGCCAGCACCGGAATGTCGAGCCTTGCGTTGGCGGCACCGGCGCGAGCCTTGGCGACGGCCGTTTCCAGCGCGTAGTCCTGCGGCGACTGACCCGGCCGCGGGACTTCCGGCACCTCGCCGTCGATCAGCGCATGGCGCAGCCCCAGCGCCGCAAGGAATGCGGCCCGGCGCGGCGAGCGCGAAGCAAGATAGAGCTGGACCGACATGAGCCGTCGAGGGGAAGCATTGAATTGGCTCGCATTGTCGGCGATTCCGCCGGCCGCTGTGAACGGGGTGCGGGGTGGCTCCGCCGTCAGTTGCCGCCGCTGCTGCGCAATGCGCGGTAGCGGGCGATATCGCGCGCGAAATCGCCATCGATGCGGGTTTGCTCGTCGCGCAAGCGCGCCAGCGCCTTCAGATGATCGGCTTCGGCGACGGTGAACTGGTCGATGCGGCTCTGCAGTCCGGCTTCGGCTGCCGCTGGCGCGGCAGACGCGGGCCGGGCCAGCCGGCCGCGCAGATCGGCCAGCGTGACGCGGGTATCGGCCATGGCCTTTTCGGTCAGTCGCAACCGCGCCTCGACCGCCGCCAGTCGCTCGTCGCGGGCGCGCTCGATGGCCGGCACATCGGGGTAGGTCTGCAGCAGGAAGCGGTCGTAGGCCTGCCGCTGTTCGTCGTCGCGCACCTGCTTCGCCTCGGCTTCGACCTGGGCTTGCGACTTCTGCGCCGGCACGATCCCGGTGACCACACCGCGCCGGTCGATCAAGGCCCGCTCGCGGCGCACCTCGGCCGGCGGCACGACATCGCCGCAGACCCGGTGACCGCGGTCATCGGTCCAGCACTGCACCGGCGCCTTGCGGCCCTGCCCCGCGGCATTGGCCAGCGCCGGCACCACGAACGCCAGCAGCAGCGCCACCCGGCCAAGGCCGCGTGGCGTCCGCCGCAGGCGATCAGGCAACGCCGTAGCGCCGCTGGTAGTCGGCAATCGCCGACACGATGTCTGCTCGTCCGCCCTGTTCATGCAGGTAGCCGAGCAAGTCCTGGACCGTGACCAGCGAAATCACCGGAAGGCCTGTCTTTTCAACCAGTTCCGCGACCGCCGAGCGGCCGTTGGCGCCGATTTCCTGACGATCGAGCGCGGTGATCGCCAGCACGGGTCGGGCCGCTGACGCGATCAGCAGCTCGTGCGACTGGCGCAGCGCGGTGCCGGCGGTCAGCACGTCGTCGACCACCACCACCCGCTGGCCTGCGACATCGGCGCCGACCAGCACGCCGCCCTCGCCGTGATCCTTGGCTTCCTTGCGGTTATAGGCAAACGGAATAT
>Ga0114983_1000893_pt1 | contig 12272 bp, 4 predicted proteins | sample Shrwel_input2_RT_FD_87182 | JGI IMG/M metagenome (GOLD analysis project Ga0114983, IMG submission 87182) | Subsurface microbial communities from deep shales in Ohio, USA - Utica-3 well 1 S input2 RT | ecosystem: Environmental > Aquatic > Deep subsurface > Shale gas/oil reservoir > Produced... | reverse complement strand
TGCAAAAACTCGCAGCGCAACAAGAAGGTGCCGGCAGGCAAAGAGACAGGACGCGAACCCTTGCCCGACATGCAGATCGGTCCAATCATTGAACGGCTGCTTGAGCGACGAAACGAAGACGGCGAGCTGTGCGTGTGAAACATCCAAAGCCATGGTGGCTGACATCGTCAATCTCCACACTGGATGCGGGCCTGGGTGCCTGGCGCCTCCGAGTCAGCAGGCATTCAGTTTCACCCCATGTGCACCACAAAACCTTCAAAGCCACCGTCGCCCTGCAAGATGCTGAGGCAATGCCCACCATCGAATCGCAACTGGAGGTTGCCTGCTGGCGACCACACCGCCTCAACGACCAGCTGCTCGATCATCCGCACCAAGCCGGACGCGCCAACACGAAACGCAGTGACGCCGTCTTTCAACAGAAAGACCTCACGACCGTCAGAAGACGCCACCTCGAAGCCATGCTCGATGTCGATCAAGCAAGCGTCCGTGAACCGGCCGCTCGGCAGCAAGGGGTACTTCACAAATTGCAGCCGCACGGCGTTTGTTTCGACCGAGACCGAGCTCAGCTCCTGCCCCATCAGCCTGACGCACTGTGCGTTGTCCATGGCGCCTCAGCCCCGCCCAGCTCTTGCGCGGAGCTCATTGACCACTCCGTCTGCGGTGCCGCAGCAAGGCAGGCCCCTGAATCCGTCAACGGCTTCTTAACCGCACGGCACAGGCTTTCGCACCGCCGAACCTTCTCCATATCGGGCGCTCTTTCACTGAGAAGGACGCATTGGGCGACTGGGTATTCTGTTTCTGATCGAAGCATCATGGCTTCCCCGGCAACATGGCATCGGGGCCAGATTTGCACCGGCCGCCCGATTTTCGATTGAACCTGGCGTCCAGGCGCCTCATGTTGCGCTCGTCCTGACACGCCACGGCTTTGACCGAACGTTGTGCCCAGCTCGTGAAGCACATGCCACATCACTTCTCCCTCAGCATGCGGCAGAAACACTGGCCTACGCAGACCACGAAAGCACTTCCCTGCTCAACTGAGGGTCCTTGACCGCAATTGCCAAGGCCTCAACAACCTCCGGGCGCTTCCTGAAGCGTTTGACTGCTGTCAGCAATGCCACTCGAGCCTCGCCCAAGCTGGGGTCATTGAGCAACGCCAAAGTGTCTTCAATGTTCTTGGCTTGCGTCGTGTTGGCCACAGCCAAGCCCAAGGCGTATCGGAAACTCAACGAGGCACCCTTCAACCGGACAAAAAGGTCAATGAAATCCGCCCGAAACTGAATTGCTTGGGGTGTTGCCAATGACCTGGCCAAGGCCTCACGAATCGGCTCTGGATGATCCAAATGCAGGTGCTTCAACATGATGGGAGCCGCTACCGCGAAGTCCTCTTCCGAACGGATCCGTGAGGCTACGCTGGCCAAACGCACGCCCGCATCCGCCAAATCGTTCAATATCGGCTCAGATGCACGGGTCAAATCCGATGGACTCCATGCGTTTAACACCCTGCCTGACATTGGCACCCCTCAAAGATTTCACAACACATTTCAGCAAACCTTCAAACCTAGCACCCAAAGAACGCTGGAATGTCTCACGGCTTGGGTATGACACCAAGCTTGATTAAGCCCTCATCGACAACCTTCTGCAATTGTGGTGACAAGGTTGTGTTTTCACGAACAAACAGCTGGAATTGAAGGCCGGTGTCCTTTGCATAATTCACATAATCTTTCAACTGCGTCGAATAGTACTGATAGCCCACATTCTTCACCTCAGTGACGGTCCGCTGTACAGCATTCAGGCCATCTGCAATTCGATTCCTACCGTTCACCAAGAACTGTGTCTTTGGGCCAATGTCATGTGCAAGGTCGACTGCAATCTCAGCCTGTCGTCCGATCCTATTGGCGTACTGCGCTGCACCTTCGACCTTCGCCGCCAACCCAACAACGCCAGCCTCAATTGGGAACGCTTGAAGCGATCGATTCACCGCGCTTCCAAGCGACTCGCTTTGGAAGCCCGCAACAGACCCGCTCCACCAATTGCTTACAGCTGACTGGGTATACGTGGCAGCAGAGCTGATTGTATTGCTCGTTGTTTGAACACTGCTGGAATTTACAAAGCCTTGATACCCACTGCTGATAGCAGAAGTGGCCGAGTCGTAGTAACTACTGCCCTTGTTGCTGATCAGCGAAGGCAACATCCCACTCGGATCCGTGAAGTTCGTGGGGTTGTTGTCCACGTAGGCATACACGTTGATGCCGGCGCTCATGCCCATCGGGTCGCGGCTGATGAAGCGGCCCAGGCTGGCGTCGTAGTAGCGGGCGCGGTAGTACGTCAGGCCCGTGCTCAGGTCAGGCTCGCGGCCCGTGTAGCCGTACACCGGCAGCGTGCCGCCCGAGCCGATGGTGCGGCCCCAGGGGTCGAAGCGGCGGTAGGCCTGCAGGTTGCCTGCAGCGTCGGTCAGCAGCGTGGGGCTGCCCAGGCCGTCGGCGTGGTAGTAGCGGCTGCCAGATCCGTTCTGGTGGATCAGCGGGTCGTCGTCCCCCGGGCCGTGGGTGAAGGCCGAGACGGGGCTCAGCCATTGCACGCCGTACTCTTTGTGGATGTCGGGGCCGTTGTACAGGTACATGCTCTGGTAGAGCGTGCTGCCCGTGACCATCTGGCGTGCGATGCGGCGGCCTTCGTGGTCGTAGTCGAACACTTCGTTGTAAGAGGTGTTCGTGGTCACGCCGTTGACGGTGTTGCTCACCTGGGTGATGACCTGGCGCAGGGCGTTGTTCGCATCCCAGCCCATGGACTGGGTGGTGTTGCCGGCCGACTTGCTGATCAGGTTGCCCAGCGCGTCGTAGCCCAGCGTGGCTTGCGTTGATTGCTTGACGCCAGCCGCGTTGTACAGGTCGATCTGGTTGAGCTGGTGGGCGCCGGTGTTGGCCGGCACGCCCGCCACGGTGTCGTACACATACTGCAGGTAGTTGCCGTCCTTGTCGGTCTGGCGGGTGCGGTTGTTGAGGATGTCGTAGCGGTACTGCCCGATGAGCGTCGTCGTCGGCACGGCGTTGACCACCTGCGTGTACTGCGCCTTGATCAGGCGATTGAGTTCGTCGTACTCGTAGCCGTACTTCAGCTCGGTGCCCGCCAGGTTCTCGGCGTGCTCCTTGCGGTTGCCCCAGGCGTCATAGGCATAGGTGTGCTTGGCCTTCTCGGCGCCTGCCACCTCATGGCGGATGCTGCCCAGCGTGCCATCCTCGTTGTAGGCATACGCCGACTTGACGCCGTTGGGCCACCAGCGCTCGGTGAGTCGGCCGCCCTTGTCGTAGCCAAAGGTGACGAAGTCGTAGTTGGCCGCCCACAGGCCGACCAGGCGGCCCAGCGGGTCATAGACGTAGTTGGTTTCTGCGCCTTCGTTGTCGCGCATCGCAAGCAGTCGGCCGGCAGGGCTGTACTCGTAGTACAGGGTCTTGCCGCCGCGGCTGTCGCGCACGCTTTCCAGGCGACGCTGGCCGTTGTAGGTGAAGTCCTGCGTGTATGCGGGGTTGGTGTTGGTCACCCGGGTCACCATGCCCAGGGCATCGCGTGTGTAGGTGATGGTGCCCACCTCGTTGGCGCGCGTCTTGAGCGTGCCGTCCGCGTTCCAGGTCTGGGTGGTGGCCTTGTTGCGGGGGTCGGTGACGGTGATCACGTCGCCTGCGGTGTTGTAGGCATAGACCCAGGCGCGGCCCGCGCCGTCGATGTCCTTGAGCTTGCGGCCAAAGTCGTCGAAGGCGTAGCTGGCCTGGGTGGTCACGACGTCGGCGGCGGCGTTGGTGCCGGTGGCGTCGGTGCGACCTGCGTCCACGCGGGTCAGGCGGCCCAGGTTGTCGTAGGCGTACTTGGTGACGCGGCGGATGCTGCCATTGACCGGGTCCGTGAGCACGGGGCCCACGACGCGCACTTGGCGGCCGAACTCGTCGTAGGTGCTCAGCGTTTCGCGCGCTGCGCCGCCATCGGCAGGGAACACCTTGGTGGAGGTGACGTTGCCGACTTCGTCGTAGTCGTACTCCACAGCAAGTCCGGTGGTGAAGCCAGCAGACTTTGGCTGGGTCACGCGCTTGACGCGGAAGTCTCGGCTCGCGTCCCAGTAGGTGTAGCTCGTGGTCAGGCCGTTGGCGTCTGTGACGCTCAAGGGGCGTCCGTCCACGTCGAGGGACTTCACCACGCGGTTGCCTTCTTTGTCAGAGGCGGTCACCACGCGGTTCATCTCGTCGTAGACGTACCTGAGCGTCTTGCCGTCGGGGTCCGTCTGCGAGGTGACGTTGCCCACTTCGTCGTACTCGAAGGCCACGGTCAAGCCGTTGGCCATGGTGCGTGTGCGGCGGTCCGACTGATCGTACTCGTGGGCCGTGGCCTGGAGTTGCCGCACCACCCCGTTGACCGTGTTCTGGATTTTTTCTTGCTTGACGTTGCCGTTGGCGTCGTACTCGATGCGCTGGGTGATGCCCGCCGCATTGGTGCTGCTGATCAGGCGGCCTTGGCTGTCGTAGTCATAACTGACTTGCTGCCAGCGGTTGTCCACGCCCTTCTTGATCTGACCGACCGCGTCGGGCTCGAGCGCGATGGTGTCGAGCTCATCGGCCGCGATGGTGCCATCGCCGTTCTTGTCGCCACGGCGCGTGAGTTTGTTGCGGAAGGTGTTGGTGGCTTCGTAGCCGTACTCCACCGTGGGGCCCACTTGCGTGGCCATGTCACGCACACGCTTGGAGCTCAGCAGGTTGCCGTGGCTGTCGTAGGTGTTCTGCGTCCAGCCAGCGAGCTGCGTGGCCGGGCTGTTGGAAGCCGGCACATAGGCCGTCGGATCGATGGTGGCGCCGTAGCCCTTCTTCAACTGCAGCGCTTGCAGCACGTTGCCGTTGGCGTCGAACTTGGCGATCGAGTACACGCCACGCGCGTCCTTGACCTTGCCTGGCTGGCCAAACGTGTTGTAGTGGCTGCGCTCTTCGGTGCGACCCGATGGGTAGGTGGTGGTCAGCAGGTTGCCCGACGCGTCGTACGTGTACTTGGTGCGGGCACCGCGGGCATCGACGGACTCCAGCAGCTTGAAGCGGTCGGCCGTGTCAGCGCCGCCATACACGAACTCCCGGCTGGCCATGTTCTCTTCGATGACCTTGAGCGGCATGCCGTTCTTGTCGAAGAAGAAGCGACGCTCCAGGCCGCGTTCGTTGATCTGAACCGTCTCGCGACGGAAGTCGTTGTACGAGAAGGACATCGACTCACCCGAGGCGTTCACGTGGCTTTGCACGCGGCCATTCGGGTAATACGTGAAGTCCATGTAGTTGCCACGCGCCAGCGTGAAACGCTTCATCGCGTGGTCCAGGTTCGGACCGTCGGTGGTGGTGAAGTAGCTGTACGTGACCGAGGGCGCGTCGGTCACCGAATTCAGACCGGGTCTCCAGACCTTGTTGAGGTTGCCTGCCGCGTCATAGGCGTAGCTGTGCTTGCGAGAGAGCGGGTCGGTGACATCGCGGATCCGGGTGGACGCACCGTCGTAGCCGAAGGTCAACGTGCGCACGCCATCGCCCACGGTGGACAGGCGCTTGCTGGCGTCATAGCCCAGGGTCAGGGCGTTGCCGTTGCGGTCCTTGATGCCGATGAGGTTGGCGCGCTGGTCCTTGGTGCCGGCCACCGCCTCGAAGGTGTAGGTGACACCGCCCTTGTCGGCGACCGTGTAGGTGCTGTCTGCGTTCTTGCGCAGGGTGAAGTGGTGGCCGTCCGGCGTTTTGAAGGTGGACGTGGTGGCCAGACCGGACGCACTGGCGCCCGCGGTCACGGCAACGTACTTCTCGCCACCCGTGCCGTCCGTCCAGGTCACCGACGAGGTGATGCTGTCGGTGTCAGCCCCATCGGTGGCACCGTTGATGTTGTCGTCGCGGAAGGTCAGGAAGTGATTGAGGCTGTGTGTCCAGCCAAAGCCAAACGGGCCGTCCACACCCTTGCGGCTGTTGTAGGCACGTTGCAAGACGATGCGTTGGCCGCCGCGCACGGCCAGGTCGATGTCCGTCTCGTTGTGATACATGTTGCCGGTCACCATGTTGACCGGGTCACCCGAGTACGTGTTGCCCGAGCTGTTGCCGTAGTTCACATAGGAGTTGACGGCAGCCGGCGGCGCGTAGTTCTGGACGATGCTGTTGAACGACACCGGCGCCGGTGGCGGTGCGGTGTACAGGAAGCCGGTGTTGAGCGACTGGTTGAAGCTGTTGTTGATGGGGTTGGACAGCGAGTACCCACCGTTGTAGCCGCCGGAGATGATGTAGCCGCCATAGCCCTTGACCGTGTTCTCGGCCATGTAGATCATGCCGGTCCAGTTTTCGTAGGTGATGCGTGTTTTGGGCACGTGCACCGTCGAGCCTGCGTTCACCTCGTTTTGCAAGGTCGTCTTCTCGGCGGCCGAGTAATTGAGGTTGACGCTCTGGGCCGCCCAGTTGCTGCTGTCGAGCTTGAGCACCGTGTTGCCGGTTTCGTTGGCGAACTGCAAGCCACGGATCGTGGAGACCGCATCGGTCTTGGCGTTCTCTTGCCAGATGTAGGACTCCAGGGCGGATGCAGCGCGGCCACCCAGGAAGAACAGGTCCATGCGGGAGGCACCCGTCGTGGCGTCGGCAATCGAGAAGTTGTTGCCCGGCACGTCGATGAGGAAGCCGCGACGCGTGATGGCGAAGGGCTGATCAAAGACGTAGGCGATCTTCGATTTGGCCGTGGCCACGCCGAGTTGGATGGAGTGCGACGACACCGCGCTGGTCATGGCAGCGGTTCGGTCCACGCTGTCTCGAACGTAGCGCCCGTACTTCTGTGCGACGACGTTGAGGAACTCCCCTTCGACGTCCTCCAGGTAAGCCGTGGCGTTGGGGGTCGACCCCGATGCCTTGATCGACGCCAGCAAGCGGGAGATGCGCTTTTGCAAGAACGCGTCGGAGGCCTGCCCACCCGCGGCCATCAGTGCATACAGGTTGGCCGCTTCGATGCCTTTGAACGTGACCGTGTTGATGCAGCCGTCTGTGGTGCTGACGCCATCAACCAGGCAGGACGAGACGGGCAAGGTCACGCGCATTTCCATGCGGACGTCCTTGGCGCAGAAATCCACGGGTGTCGCTGTGTTGCCTGAGGCCAGCTCCACCCCGTCGGCCTTGATGGAGGGGATGACCTGAGTGGATCCGCAGGTCGGCTCGGGTGCGTCCATCGTGCTGGCGTTGCGCCAGGTGTCGATGCGGGCCTGGTGTGTGGCGTCCTTGCCCTTGAAGGACACCGTCAGGCGCTTGAAAAGCGCTTCGGCGGTGGGCAAGGTCTTCTCGACCAGCACGGCGGTGTTCGCCGCGTTCTTGACGACGATCTTGAACGTCATGCGCTGCTGATCCGGCACCGTGGCCGTCTCCGAGCCGCCACCAAACGAGAGGAAGCCGTTGACCTTGTACGGCAAGGTGGCCGGCAGGATGTCAAAGGCCTGAGGCGCCACGCGGCCCTTGTAGGGCACGTCACTCAAACCGGAGCCAGGCTTGCTGGAGCGCACCGAGGCCTCGATGGCCTTGAAGTAGTTTTCATGCGGCAGGCTGTCAGGCCCGTTGCCACGTTTGGCCAGGTAGCTCGGCAGGTCAAAGACCACGCCGTGGGCGATGCCGGGCTGGTAGCTCTTGTCCTTGAAGCTGGGGTCGAGCGGCAGCCAACGGTGCCCGCGGTTGGTCAGGCGAGCGCCGCGGTAGCTCGCGTAAGGCATGCAGGCCTCGACCCACATGTGGTATTGGCGGATGCCGACGGCCTGGCCCGCGGTGTTGTTGACGAGCTCGACCGGACCGCCAGCGATGTTGAGCTTTTTGGCGGCCGGGTAATCCTTGACCCCCAGCCAGCGGTTGGCGCGACCTTCGGCGCCCATGGGCTGCGCATCGGTCACGTCGATGCTGCCAAACACGTAGCGCGCCGGGATGTTGGAGGCGCGCAGCAAGGCGATCAGCAGCGAAGCCTGGTCATAGTCGTTGCCAGACTTGGACAGGTACGCGCCATAAGCTCCCCGCATGGAGCCGAAGTAGCCGGCGTTGTACTCGATGTTCTTGTAGACGTAGTCAAAGATCTTGACGGGGTTGTAGTCCAGGCTTTTGGCCAGTTGAGCCAGCTCCGGGTACTTGACCGAGTTGGTTTCTTCCTGAGCCGCCTTGTCGACGTCGATCGGGTTGTAGGCGCAACTGGTGGCCTCTGTCGGGGTCGGCAGCAAGACCGCATTGCCTGCCGCCGCCAAGGCCACAACCGCTTGGCCATCGTTGCCGTAGCCCACGTAGGCGGGCGCGCGGTCAGCGGGCTTGACCTCCGCGGCGTTGAACTTCAAAGCCCGAGGCAAGCTGGACGTGGGCGTGCTGCCCAGGTTCATCGGCTCGACGACGCCCACGCCGTTCTGGGTCAGGCTGCGGCGCACGATCGCGCGGGCCTCTTCGGCGGCTCGCTGCAAGGCGGCGATGTTGTCGGTCCTCGCGGCGCGCTCCAGGGCCCGCTCCAATTGCTCGATGTCACGCTGCGCGCCCGCCGCTCGCGCCTTGTCCTGGAAGCCCTGCGCCAGCACCTGGCGCAGGCCTGGCAGAACGGCCAGTTGGGCTTGCACATCGGCCTGTGCCACGCGGAGGTATGAGGCCCGCTGCGACTCACTCAACCCTTTGGTCGACCCCTTGGTGTGACGCTCCAGCGCCGCATCCATCTGCACCAGCGACTGGCTGATCTGGTCGGCCAGGACGGCTTTCGGCGAGGGCTGCTTGTTCACCACCGCCTGGATGACGGCCTGCGGCATGGGTGCGACGTCGACGTGCGCGGCGTCCACTCCCCCGGATGCCACTTGCAACATGGCGGCCACGGCGCCGCCGACCCAACCCGCGAGGTATCGCTTGTTCATGGAGTTCCCCTGAATTTCTGTATTGATTGCTGTCACTTCTGGACGATGGTGACCGTGCGGTCCACCTGCGTCAGGTCCACCACACTCTGCGTGCCGTCGGGCCATTTGACGGTGACGTTGGCGCTGGCCTCCTGGCCCAGGCCAAAGTGCAAGGTGGATGGCTGGGCGTGCTGGGCCAGCACCTGGCGGTGCTGAGTGACCCCACCGGCCTTGACCAGGACACGGGCACCGAGTGCAGATCGGTTGCTGGCCTTGCCGCGAATGACGACGTCGATGCTGTGGTTCAGGTTGCCCTCGTTGAGCAACACGTAGCCTGTTGCCATGCTGGTCGTCCACAGCAGGTCTGGCTTGCCATCGCCATCGAGGTCGGTGTAGACCGGGGAGTCGTGCACCACGGCCCCGGCGGTGAACCCCGTCTCGGCCTTGAGCTTGATGAAAGAGCCATCCGGGTGCTGCCGGAAGATGGCGTTTTCCTGCTGTGCAGCCGACACGTCTCGGGCCGCCAGCAAGATGTCGAGGCGGCCATCGTCGTCGAAGTCACCCACCACACCGCCGCGTGCCACGGCATCGAGCAGGTTGCTGTTGGACGAGAGCGTGGCGTCACTGCGCAGGGTGTAGCGGGGCTGCCCGCTGGCGTTCATGCCGTTGTGGTTGAGCACCGCGACGCGCGCGCCGGCGTGGCCCAACGTGGCCCCTGCGCCTTGGGTTGCCGTCTCGAAGAGGACAAGGTCCTCCAGGCCATCGCCATTGATGTCAGCGGGAGCGATGCGGCTGATGCGGCGCGTGGCCAACTCAGGCAGGCTGGTTTCATTGGCCACGCTGGTGAAGGTGCCGTTGCCGTTGTTCTTGTAGGCGCGCAGCCCCGTCGTGGCGTCGAGCGTGACGATGTCGATGGTCTGTGCGGCGTCGGCATCGACGTCCACGCCCACGGGCCAGCTCAAGGCCCCCAGGCCCGAGGTGGCGCTCTTGTCTTCGTAGACCCCCAGCGCCGGGTTGAAGACGTAGAGCTTGGCGGCAGATGAGCCGTTGCTGACGACGAAATCGGGGACGCCGTCCCGGTTGGCGTCCAGCACCACGACGCGGCCTTCCGGCACGGCGTTGAGCTTGACCGCCGTGGTGACGTCGGTGAAGTTGAGGATGTTGCCGGACAGCGGGTCGCTGCGAAGCAATACCAAGGAGGTGAAGGGGATGGCGGACTTGTCTGCCGGGTCGGTGCTGGTGGTCGTGACCTTGCTCAGGTTGAGGAGCAGGTCCTTGCGTCCATCGTTGTTGTAGTCGAAAGCGATCATGTTCAGCACGTCACCGGGGAGCTTGGTGTTGGTGACCAGGGGCATGATGCGCAGCCACGTGCCATTGACCTGTTGAAGTCCCAGGAGCTGGCCGAAGTCAGGCCCGGCATAAGCCGTGCACGGAGCGCAGTTCAGCCGATTGAACAACTCGTTGGCGCCGTTGAAGTAGCTGACGACGTCGGAAACGCCATCGCCGGAGAAATCATCGACCGCGACCTGCCAGCCCGTTCGCAGCTTGTTGAGGGTGGCGTCGGCGGCGAACGCGCTGACGAAGTTGTGAAGGTCAAGGCCGGTGCGGAACAAGGTGGGCTCCACCTCCAGCCGGAGCTGGAGCGCCTTCTCCACGCCGGCTGCGGTCTTGTAATACACGCGCTGATCGAAGGCACCCACTTCCGTCGGCACGCCGGTGAGCTTGAGGGTCAGGGGGCTGCCTGTGGCGCTCAGGGTGACGCCCGCGGGCAAGCTGCCCGAGGTGGTCGTGCAGCAGGTGGCTGCATCCGAGATGGGCAGGTTGATGTTGAGGGCTGCGCCCCTCACGCTGGCGTAAGCCAAAGCGAGGGTGTCGGGGCCGCCCGGCGCGTTGCCGGCCTCATTGCCCAGCGCGAGTTGCTTGGCATCGGCGCGGTTGGGGTCGGTGCCCAGGTGCGCTTCGAGTGCATCGCTGATGCCATCGCCATCGGTGTCGGGCTGCGCACTGGATGCCGTGCCCACCAGCTTCAAAGCCAGGGCCGTGGAGAACGCGTCGCTGGACCAGGAACCTCCGACGTCTTGCGTGCGACGCAGGTAGTCCAGCGCCGACTGAACCGCGGCGTCTGCGCGGCCCGCGGCGGCGGTGGCCGCAAGCGCCTCACCCGCCACGGCGGTGTCCATGGCCGTGACCTGCCCATCGGCCCCCGAGAATGCACCCAGGTTCGCACCGGTGGCCGCAGCCTGGCGGGCTTTGAGGTAGGCCACGCCTTCATTCATCGCCGTGGCGGCGATGGCCTGCCCCTTGAGCGCCAGCACGGTCAGGGCCGTCGAGAGCACAGGCTCGCCCCTGCTGCGCTCCTGTGGGGTCGCATCGGTGCCCAGCACGTGCAACCAGTGGCGTTGCCCGGCGGCCGACGACACGCTGGAGGTGTTGAACGCCGACTCCAGCGTGGCGACGTCCGTCAGCGTCTGGCCCGTGAGCTTGAACGCCGACAGCGCCATGGGCGTGTCCGGCACGCTGGCGCTGAAGCCCGGGTAAGCGCCCCAGCCCTTGTCGACCGCATTGCGTCGCGCCAGCAACTGCTGCGCCAGGCGGTTCGCGGCCACGTCCACGCCTGCCCGTTTGAGCGCGATGACCTGACGGGCCAAGGCGTCGTTGCTGGAGGCCTCGGCGTTTTGCAACCACGCGACCGCGGAGGCAAACCGCGGCAAACGCGTCTGCCCCGCCGACACCATGGCCTCCACCACGGCGGCGGTGGTCTGGATGTCCAGCCCGGGGGCCGACACCCATCGCCCATCCGCCTGCTGGTTGAGCACCAGCCAAGCCACTGCTTTGTCTCTGGCTGTGTCCAGCTCAGCCTGCGTGGCCGCCCACGAAACAGACGTCAGCGCGAACGAAGACAGCACCACCCCAACGGCAAAATTCCGCATGGCCACTCCCTGACTGGTTCATTTATTTGATGAACCCCAGTGGACAGGCCGAGGATGTCGTCCTCGTGTTGGGCTATGCAGACTTTCGGATCATGAAACCGTCAGGCGTCGCCCATTGCACCGACCTTTCAGGCCACCTTGCCCGGCGCCTTCTTGGCCAGCAACGTCTGGCGGGTGCGTTCGTTGATGAAGCGCAGCTCGGCGAGCGAGGCCTCGATCTGGGCGCGCTTGGCCTCCAGCTCGGCGATCGCGGCGTCCGTCTTCTCGACGACCCAGGTCAGCTGCTGGATGCGGCCTTCGCCGTGCTGGCCGTACATGTCGAGGTAGTGCTTGATCTCGGCCAGCGGCGTGCCCAGCGACTTGGCGCGCAGGATGCGCATGAGGCGGGCGCGGTCGACCTGGTTGTAGACGCGCGTGCCGTTGATGCGGCGCGGTGCCAGCAGCCCCTTGGTCTCGTAGAAGCGCAGCGCGCG
>Ga0114983_1000891_pt1 | contig 12276 bp, 27 predicted proteins | sample Shrwel_input2_RT_FD_87182 | JGI IMG/M metagenome (GOLD analysis project Ga0114983, IMG submission 87182) | Subsurface microbial communities from deep shales in Ohio, USA - Utica-3 well 1 S input2 RT | ecosystem: Environmental > Aquatic > Deep subsurface > Shale gas/oil reservoir > Produced... | reverse complement strand
TTATTTATTTATATTTATTTTACATTTAACGCAAAAAAGCGGCTGCATTTTAACAATGCAGCCGCTTTTTGGGTGGTTAATCAATATGTATTTCTTTCAAATGGGTTTCGCCCTGGTTCTATTTTGGGTCGCTCGGCCATTGGGTTTTGTTGCCACTCGCGCCAATCGAAGTGCAGCCTTACGCGCCAGCAATAGTCGATATTTTTTATTTGCAAGCCGTCGAACTTCAATATCCGCCAATCGCATACGCGCTTCTCTTGCTCACTTAGCCGAAATACATCGCCTATTTTATACTTCCCATCACGGATTAATGGGAGTGTTAATACATTGTAGTTGCTTGTCATCATGTTAGGGTTGTTTAACTTCCATGTTTGATTATAAAATACAGCCGCTTCGGCTCAGCTCCCCACTCAGTCCGCCCGTAGCCTACTTCAATGCCTTTATGCGGCAGCACTAAAATACGCTTCGTGTCGCTGCCCTTGGGATATCCTAGCTTCATTGCATTTCTATCGAATTTTTTAAACTTCAAATTCTCGTTAAGCTCCTCTGCGCTCCTTCCGTTTAATTCACATTGTCTATGCCTATATCCTCAATCGCTACTTCGAACTTTCGCTCCAAATTATCGGTATACACTATGCTCTTAACTAATCTTTTAATCCAATAATCCGACATTTCGCGATAATCTTCTTTCTTAATGCCAGCCTTTGTCATCTCAAACCATTTCTTTTTTAAGGGCAAATTCAAGTCCATATTTTCGTTGTTTTTAAGTTTTATCTCACCGGCTTACTCATGCTTTGCTGTATCTCAACTAAACTTTGGTCGAGCTCCGAGTCTCTGTCTATCAAAGTGCCGGCAATAGCTTTTACTTCGGTTATGGTCATGTCCTGCTTTACGTGCGCCGGTATGGCCTTAATGTATTCAACTTGCACCTTGGCCACATCTATAACCGTGTTGCAAAGGTTTTTAATTTCGGCTGCCGTTTTCAAGTCCATCGTTCCGGCTTGCAATTGTCTGATGGTGTTCATTGCGGCTTGGCGCACATCAACTAGCGTGATTCCTGAGTTTGCTTTATTCGTGTTCATTCTTTTGTTTTTTAGTGATTTTATTTATTTGTCTGCTTAATGCTCCTTTTGCTTGTATGGCCAGCTGCACCTCCTTGGGGTAGCGGGCAATAAATGAATTTTCGTACTTCAATTGGTCGGCTTGCGATATACAATAAAGATTATCGGGCTCGCAATTCACTCGATTGCCATCTTTAAATTGTACATTGTGCCCCTTGGGTATTGGTCCAAATTTAGCTTCCCACACAATCCTGTGCTTTAATCTAAATTTATTGGGTTCGGCCACTTTTATTTCGATATAGCCATCTACATTTATTCTTTCGTAGCCTACTTCTTTGCGGTTCCAAGTTTCATGCCCTGTTTTAAACTGACTAAGCTTTGCTCGCTCAATGGCCTCGGGGCTCATGTACTCGGTTTGCTTTTTCCCTTTATTAAAAGATACGCATCCCTTTTGTTTCCAAAATTTCTTTGCTGGGTGGTCGGGCCGCTGCATGTTCTTGCGCGACTGCTCTCGCATAAACTCCTTGTCTTTCTTCCAGCCGTGGTCGTATGCCAGGCTGTATATCTTACGCACCGGACAGTTAAACCTTTTCGCCAAATCCGCCGACGCCGTGTTTGCATATATCCGCCCCAGTTCTTCGAGCATTTCGGCGGTGAATATGTATTTTCGTGCCATATTGTTTTACTCTATCGTTTTACTCAAATCTTCAATTGCTAAATTCATATTCACACGAGCAATGTCCATCGCCACTATGTCGGCCTCTATTTTTTCGCCCCGGTTGCTCATTGCGAGCTCGCGGGAGCTAAATGTTTTCAGGCGCTCATTTTCACTTGCAATCAAGGCTTCGAGCGTATTTATATCGCTATTCATGCGATTAATCATTTGCTGTATTAAGTCTATTTGTTTCTTTTTCATTTTGTGTGTGTTGTTTGTTGTACAATTTAATCATTAACTCGTCTAGCTCGCTATCTGTAAGCTTGTGCGATATATTGCTTTCGAACTCTATCATCACTCCCTCTATTATTATAGTGCTTAATATTTTCGAATTATACCGCGCATTCTCCAACCTTCCTGTGTATGGCTCTTTGTCGAAGGTAATGTCGCTGTTTTGAACCTCTATAAATCCGTCAATTTCAAATTTATCTGGAAGCTTTATATTTCGAAGTATCTTTTTTTCTTGCATTTTCTTTTTGTTCAAAATAATTTTAACTGCTTATCATCTTCCACTGCTGGCATTTCGGCCTCCACTTCGGCCATGAGCCGCCAAAACGTACGCTCCGAAATGCCGATCACTGGCCGCACCTTCGAGCGATATATGGCGAGCTTGCAGCGATCCTGCCGCCCTGGCTCGTAGTTGTCGCGAATAATGCCCTTCACTCGCTCTGCTCTTAGTTGCGTGCTTTTAAATCTCTTTTTCTTTGCCATGTGTGTGTGTGTGTTTTAATGCCGTTTAAATGCCGTTTAAATGCCGTTTTTTAAGGGAAACCCGCATCGGTGTGCGTTGGTAGCAGTTCGTGTATTTTGTTGTAAATGTCGTGCCATGGTGGCAGTGGGTGTATGCTCCTATCTTCGATGTATAGATTGGCAAATACCTTGCGGGTGTCTATTCCGCTATACACTTCCACATTGGCCGGGCAGCTCTCGTTTATTTTGTCGTAACGTATGCCCTCGTCGGCCAACCATTGCTTTGCCTCTTGCATGCGGGCGTGTGTGCGGCATGTCCATATTATTATGTAATATCCTTCGTCGTGCAGCTTGTTTATCGCTTCCTTGGCGCCTGCCCTCATCTCGCCTATGTGCGGAAACTCGTCGGCCACTATGGTGCCGTCAAAGTCGATTGCTAGTATCATTTGCATTTTGTTTTGCTTTTTCGTAAATATTAATTTTTTCTTTTTCCAATAATTCTACCTCTTTCCAGTATCCTCCTACTTTTCGAAGTGTGAGTATTTCGCTGTCTATCTCCAATATCCGGCAACAATCGCCTTTACTTAGTATCATCATTCGCCTGCCTCCTCTTTTAGTCGCTCGTCGCTCATATTAACTGCTATGTATTCGCTAATTTGCTCGGGCGTATTGTTCATTAGTAGGCAAATGCGGGCTTCTTTGCCCCAATCAACCAGGTATTTTTTCACAAGCACTCCCTTTTCGCGTGTGTCCACCAGGTGCGCAATGCGATAGTGGGTAATGCCGAGGCCGCTAGTTCGTGTGTCCAGGTATACAGCGCCTGCACTGTATACTATTTCGCCGTCGTTGCTTTTTACTGTGTCCAAGCCCAATCGCTTAAATGCTGCTGGCAACACGAGCCGCTCCATGAATTTCAAAAAACGCTCGTATTGCTGTTGTTCGCTCAGCACTTCCGACTTGCCCCAGGTGCGACTACTTTTCGCACCCATCGTTTATGAGGCATGTGTTTTCAATTCGCGCTATCATTGCATCGGCATTGGCGTTGGCCGACTGTGCACGCCGCACAAGGTCGGGCTTTTCGTACTTCACGGCATTGCGCTCTCGTTGCCGTTGTTTCTTTTTGTAGTTCGCCAATGCCCGAACCAATAGGTCTTCGTCGTCACTTGTTAGTGCTATTATCTTCATCATTTTCAAGAGGAATTATCGTTAAATCCATTACTTTATAATCGCTGTGTACTGTATCGTCTAGCGACACCGTGTAATCGCTATATATCACCGCTATGGTGCTTTGCTTTATCGTTTTGTCGTGCTTATCTTTTACCAGCACCTTTCCGCCCGCTGCTTGGTGTCGCTTCAATGCCACCGCATGTGCCCGCATGGCTTCCCATTGCCGCTGCTTGGCTTTCTTTTTTGTATTATTCATCCGATGCCTCCTTTTCTTTTTCGCGAACGCCTGCTTTTATCAACGCCTGCTCGCATTTCATTTTCAATTCATCCATATAGCCAACACTGGGAGCGCAACCATAACCACCGGTTAGCACTGCAATGCAAGCTTGGGTTAACTCAGGAAGCGCAGATATTTTTTTTGCAAGCTCCTCCTCTCTTATTTTTGGTTTCCGCCCGCCAAATGCTGGCAAAGGCACTATGCATATTGGCGTACCTACATCGCCTTCTTTTACCGTAAATTGGCCGTTTGGAGAGACTTCAGAAAGTGGATTGAAAGTATACCACCAATCAAGGTTTTTTGCTTTTGTTTTTTTCTTGTTCATTTGCTTTTTTCTGTATTAAGCAGGCAGCGCAATGCTGCCTGCTGGTTGTTTATAGTTTCATTGAGAAGTCATACTTTATTTCGGTAGCCTTTACATCCACCGCAATAACCAACCCGCTCTCGTGCTCTTCCTGTGTCGGGGCTGTATTTAATCGCCCCTGCACATAAGCTTCAATTTCAAATGGCTTGTATTTTTTATCGGCCAAAACTAGGCCTTTTTCTTTTGTCGGTCGATACTTTACTCGGGGATCCTTTGAATTAGTACCTGATATCTTTACTTCAACAAGCCATATATACCTGTTCCCTTTCTCGGCCATCCTTACGCCTCCAAAGTTTTGCCATTATACTTATATATATCAATAATCGGCTTTTCGACAATCGATAGTATTTTGTAATCGGCCATTGTCCCCCTCATGCCTTCTTTGAATACACGCAACGCATCTTCTATGTCGTTGCCTTGTGCCAACATGGTGGCAGGGGTAAACTTTGAAACTTGCTTTTCTTCGTCGTAGCTTTCGAAAACTATTTTTACAAAGTAGTTGTACGCGCCTTCGTCATTCCAAAACATTTCGTTAATGCGAGCCCTCACCACGCCTGCTACGGCAAACTCGCCGCTTATAAACGGCTCCATCTCTTTAATGATGCGCGCCTCGGCTTCGGTAAAGCTTAGTGCATCCACTAAGTGTTGTTCGGTTACTTTTGCTACGCGCCCCTCGTCGAGCACTTTGTCGTACTTAATAGTACATTTAAAATAAGTGTGTGCCATGTAAATAAAATTTGTTTTTTGTGAATAAATAAATACAGCCTGTGTGCTGTTTGTAGCCGGATAGGCAATCACGCCACCCCGGCATTTGGCTAAGCCTCTGTCATGCCCAGTGGCAATGCCTCCCACTTGTCACCTTCCTTGCGCTGGTCCACTTTTACAAAGCGTTTCGAAATTTCGGGTCGATACGATTCTTGAATAATTTTTACACCTTCAATAAATCGGGCGTTGCCACTGTCCTCGGCCATTTTGCTTAGTTGCAGCACGCGGCTTGCTTTCAAATTTCCTGTTTTATCGCGACTCATTAATCGAAGTACTGCATTTACCAAGGCTCTACTGTCATCATCCTTCGCCATGCTCGAAATCACATCCTTCACTATCGCAATGCCTTCATTCACTGTGTCGGCATAGCCATCTGTCTCGTACTGCCCCACCATTACGCGCTGTTGGCCATCGGCCGAGCTAAATGTGTGCGAGCGTTGGTCACTTTTCACTCCAAATAGTTGCGCCTTAATGGCAATTGCGCTCTCGAATCGGCTAAGTACCGAGGCTTTTGTTTTGGCAATTAACTCGCTCAATGCAATGAGCTCGGGCACCGATAGTTTAATGGCTTCCTCTACCATTTCTTTGTACGCCGCAAACTCGCGCTTGGTTCTTTCGACCTCCTCTTTTTGTTGTTGTTCGGCGCGGAACTGCTCGAATTGCGCCAGCTCTTCGGCTGTCATGCTTACTGTTGTCACTTCACTTGCTGTTGTGTTCATGTCTTCTTTTTTAATTGTAATCATTTTATTTTTAATTATTTAATTTATAAATACAAAATATATTATCGCCCAAATGGCTATGTTTACTAGTAGCGCTATTCGCAAACCCTTTGTGTCGAGTGTGTCTCGCTCCATTAGCTCCTCGGCGGTGGCCTCCTTCCATATCAAACCACCGCAATAAACCTCATGCGAGGCGGTGCAAGTGGTGCGCTTTGTGTCGTCGCTGGTGTGCAGAAAGGCGCATCCTCTGCATGGGTCTATTGCTCGTTGCGCTGTGTATTTCTTGCCGCAGCTATCTATGTACTTCAGCTTCTTCATACTGCTCGCCTATTAAAATTTATTTCCCTTGTGTTTACTTCCACCAATCCCGAGAATTTCGTGCGATCTACAACTTTATTGCGATCTTTCTTAAGTGCCAGTCGTGTGTTAAATGCGTGCAACTTGCTCACATTCTCGCTATAGCTTGGCTTGCCTATGCTGTTAATCACTGCGTCAATAAGCCCCTGGAACTCGGCTTCGGTTTTCATAGCCTCTTTTTCAATTTTTTTCTGCAAATACTCATCTCTGCGTTTGCGTTCGTCGGCGATACCTTGATTAATTTCCTTTCTTGTTCTCATGTACGTATTAATTTAATGTTGTTAATTTATCTATCATTTCTTGTGTTAGTTCCTTTACTGTGCCCATGTCCTTAGCCATCTTTACAAATGCGTTATATAGCGAGTGCAGGCGCGCCTTGGGTATCGAATTAAACCTGTTGTTAAGGGCATAGCCCTCGGGTATATCGGCAGCGCGGCAGGCAATGCCTTTTACAAGCTCCTCGCTGGTTTCGTGCGCCCCCATGCTTTTGCGCCAGGCGTATATTGCGGCCATTAGCTTTTTGCGCAATTTGCTCATTTCTTTTGCCTGATCGTTTTCGGGCGTTGGTTGCTTTTGCTCTATTGCGTCGCATAGCTCTATAAGTTGCGACACTGTTAAGTCCTTCGAGCTCTCGCGCCCATACGTAGCTATCATTGCATATTTAGCATCGTTGTTAATGCCGTGTTTGCTCAATAGCGTGTGGAACTTCTTAATTAAGTTCCTGTGTGTTGTTTCTGTAATTGTTGCCATAATACTGTTATTTTGTGCCCCAAATTGAAATTGCCCTTTCGGACCATATATCATAATATCCACGCGAGCCAATGTATCGACCCTTACTAAATGCCCTATAACCTTCTACGTATATTTTCAAACTAGCATCGTACATCACGCTTTTAGCGCTTCGCCCAGCTGGCATCTTGCCATCGGCATGACTAATGAAAATAAAAAGTTTGTCGGGAAATTCCTGTTTAAGTGCCAGGTAATCGCGATAGCTCATCATTGTGTACTGAAAGCTATCAATCACCACCACCCTGCGGCTCTTTTTCTGCCGCAATCTCGTTTTCAAATCCTCCATCGGCTCGCTAGCCGTAAGTAGTGCGTTGCTGTTAAGCTCATCCATTTCGAAACTCTCGAAGCTCTTTTGCAAGGTATGACTAGTGCCTTCTTCCAATGAGCAGAAATGAACTTTTTCAAATTTTACAAGCTCCTTAATCAGTTGAATGATAAAGCTTGTTTTACCGTTGCCCGAATTGCCCCAAATAAACCAAATGCCGCTTGTCTCAGGTTTTCCGAATGCAAGCTCCCATTCGTCCGTAAAATCAAATAGTCTGTATTTTTTTTCGAATACATTTTTTATCGTTAATGCTCTTTTAATTGCCATCGCCTAAACTGATCCATTACTTTTGTGAATGTTTTTTCCTTCGCTTCTCTCTCGCTCGCTGCTCGCACATATACGGTAATTCCGAAATGAGTGCCGCGCCACACCGCCCTATCGTTTGCTGACGGCATGCACTTTGCGTTTTACGCGCCTGAGGTCGCTTTCCGAGTCCTGTATAATGTCGCTAATCAATTTAGTGTCGGTTATGCCGTTGGCCTCACAAATCAATTGAATGTCGGCAGCATTGCATCGTTTCAGCTCCACACACTTGCGGCCGACGCGGCTCCATATTTCCTTATAACCACGCTTGTTCAATTTCAAGCCCTTGCGTAGGCGCTTGTCTAAGTGGTCGGTAGCCGTGAGTAATATGCCACATTCGCCATCCAGCTGGTTATACAATGTAATAAAGAAGAATAGCACCTGGTCGGTCAACTTGTCGGCTTCGTCGAGAATCACCAGCGGGCTGTCTTGTTTTTTCAAGTTGCGCACCGCCTCGCTCATCATTTCGCCTACCGTGTAGCCGGTATAGTCTCGGCCCATGGCGGCAAGTAGCTCTTGCAAGAATAATTTACGGTTCCAGAACTCGTTGCAACACAAGTGGTAAACATTCGCATTCTCGGCAGCATAGTGCTTTGCTGTAAATGTCTTTCCGCTTCCTGCATCTACCGTCACAGCCATCACCAAACTGTTTGCTTGAGCATCGTTTAAAATGAATTTAAATCTCGAATAAACGCTTGTTTCAACCGGTTGCCATTTGTTGGCCTTGTAACCAACTTGGGCGCCTATGTTGCGAAACATTTCGTCGTTTATCAACTCCCATTTTTCGTTAAGCAACTGGCTAATTGTTGCCGAGCTCACACCCTTGAGGCTGTTGGCTGCTTTGTTTTGACTGCCCATGCGCTCTACGTATGTCTTGAGTGCGCTTTGAATTTCTTTTTTTGTAATCGCTTCCATCTGTGTATGTGTTTTAAAATATCGTTGTTTAATATAAATCGTAAGGCGTTGCATCAATCACATCGGCATCTTGCGCCTGCTCTCTCATGCTGCCGGCTATTGCTCGCGTGGCGTTCCGGTTGTTTTTGTGCTGCCCCTTCGAGTCGGTTATGAGTAACTTGCTCAGCGTATCCAATTGCGGCAACATTTCAAGTATTGGCGACATGGCCTTTATATTCGCCGCTCTAAAATCGCTAACCTGTTTTTCGAGTTGCTCGTTGTGATCCTTCACACGTTGCAACTGTCCAGCATCGCCCACCTTGCGGTCTTTCAGCGCCATTGGCTGAATGTACTTTTCTTCGAGCAAGTAGCGGAGGCTTTCGTTTTCGCTCACGGCTAGCACGGTGCTAAGGTCAGCTTCGTCATATCTTACTTGCCAATGTTCGCTCGTGTGCTTGCGCCAGTTCAGGTCGAAACAGTCGTAGGCGCGCTTCATGCCGTTAATGGTAATGTTAAGGCCGTTGCCTTCCATCATGTTGCGTTTACCTGTCGTTTGCCCAAAATTGAGCAAGTAACTTTCGCGACTCATTGTCAACTTGTCCTCGTGGGCCATCGCCGCCCATGCGTCGAGCATTTTTTGTTTGCCAGCTTCGCGCTCTCGCTCCACTATTGCGGCCACCTGTGCAACAACTGCATCGTAGTCGGGAAATTCTTTTTTAAACTTGTTCAAAAATTCCACGTTCGGTTGCTTTTCTTTGTCGCTCGTTATACCAAACCCCGACCAATTTCCCTGCAGTTGGCAGTATTTCTTGTTTATCGTATTAAAATAAGGCTCTATAACTTTCGCCTTTGCATTTTTTACCTTCGCCGGTGTGCTATGCTTTGCAATAGCCTCGTAAAGCGGTGTCATGGCTTTTATTGCATACCTATCGCTTTGTAATTGGTGCGAGCGGTGCATTTCGCCAAATAACTCCTTCGTGTGTCGCATTGCGTTGCGCAATGCTGCGGTTATCAATTCGGGCGTTTCGTGCGTTCCCACGGCATAACCAATGGGGTATTTGCAGAATGTGTCCAGCACAATCACCACGGTTGGTCGGTGGTGGTAGGTGGTGCGTCCGTTTTCTTCTTTCTGGTAAAGAAGCTCCACATCCCAACCATCCATTGTCCAGAAAAATAGCGGTGCCGTTGGTGCCGATCGTTTAATTTGCATGGTTTTTTTGTTTCTGAAAGCGGTAGAACCTCGGCGGCCCGCAAATATCTCGGTGTCGTATTTCTTGCGCCATGTGGCCACACCTGCGGCGGTTATTTCCTTCCATTGCATTAGGCGGCCTACTCTGTTGTATTGTTCACAAACCTGTGCATTGTCCAAGTTGTTAGGTAGTGCAAGCAATTCAATCAATAGTGCACGTTGCGCATCCTCGGCCACCTTGGCGCTGTTGTTGTTGCAAAAGTTACGGTGTATAAGCACTTCGTATCCGCCTTTTTGGTATTGTGCGTATCGCTCCTTCAATCTGCGGTCGTTGGCAGGTAGCGAGTGTGGGTATTGCGATCTATCTACATCGAGCACATTTTGCGCAATCGTAGGCCAGTGCGCCTTTACGGTTCCGCCGCACATCTTTTGCAACGCCCTGCGGTTGTTAAGCAATAGGTGCACCGCATTCAGTACGCAAGCATTTGCATAATACTCTTTAATCGTATCGGCAGGCAAATACCTGTCGTCGTCAATTTCGTAGCTGTTGTAAAATTCTGCCGCCGCTATATCGTCGCCAAGGAACTCAACCAATGCATTTTGCTTTTCGCTTTTCGGATCACCAAACACGGTGTCCATCACGCGCCTAAACCGCTCAGGAAAACTTGAGTAGTCGGCCAGCGCTGGTGTGTTGTAGCATCCGCGTTGCATTACTTTTATCTTGCCTCTCGAAACTAGCTGCTTGTAATTCGACTCGGAAATAATTCCCTCGTCTATTACCGCTTTTACCGGAACCGCAATCCGGCCTTCTATTGTTTCGTATACCATAATATTGTTTTTTTTGTCTATTAAAAAAAATTACCCTTCAATCTCATCGGCCATGCACACCGCCGCTTTGCTTTTTTTTGCCTTCGCCATTTCGGCTAGGCTCAGTTTCGAGAAAATAACCGATGGTTGCGAGTTCGCATCAAAGCACATCGGTAGGTTGTGGCATAGTGCCTTGTCTTTTTCTGCCACACACCCAAGGCACCTGCCATCAATGGCCGCTTTGGTTGTGTATATTGGTCCGTCGGCCTTAAGCCGAAATAAGATTCCTAGTTTCATAAATTCAATAAATTAACAATAATGTATTGGATGGCCATTTTGCCAAATAGTAGGGTAAGTGTAATTTTTAGCGCCTTGCTAAAAAATTTGTCGGCTCGCTCACTAAATAACCAGCCGCACCACGCTTCGTTAAGCTGTTTTAAAACTGCAATCATTTCTTTGTTTTTTTAGATTTAACCTCAATGCCGCCTAGTTCGATGGCCTTTTCTCTAATTTTCAAAGCTTGCGGCGTGTCTTGTTTGCCTTCCAAGCTTTTCTTTATAGTGGCATACGACCCTAAGGTTAGCAGCTGTTTTTTTGTTGCCCAATCCACTATAATTGGTAGTGCCTTTTCTTTTAACATGTTTTTTGTTGTTTTTTTTTATACTTTTGCGGTTTAATTTGTTATAAAATTAAATCACGTTGCAAAGATTACACTTATTTTTGACAATACCAAATATTTTTGTCACTTTTTTACAATTATTTTTGACATGGATACAATTAAGGATCGTTTTAAGCTCATTTCTGGGCATTATGGGCTATCTATTCGGGCATTTGAGGAGAGATGCGGCCTACTTAGAGGTAATATTAGTAATATGACCGGGGCTATTGGGTCTGATAAATTGGCAAAAATAATTGACACCTTCCCAGAGGTTGACATGATTTGGCTAATTACCGGCAGAGGATCCATGTTTAAAAGTGGCTCACCTGGTCAACCCTGCATCGAAAAAGTGCCAACCCCACCGCCCGAGCCATCGCCGCCCCGCACCGATCACTCCGACTCGCATTTCGATAAAGTCCTACGACGCAATGAAGAATTGGCCGTCGAGGTCGCAATGCTCAAGAAGGAGGTGGATGATTTAAAGATATCCCGGGGCAAAGGTCCTCGTACTATTTCTTATAGCGCTCATCAGGAGGTAGGCATTGTGGCCGATCCTGGTGCGCCTGCATATAGCGATCGGCACCGCGATAAATAGTAGCACATTCGCACCGATCCACACAACATAATGCGACACACGCACACAAGTGCTTATGTATTCGTCTGAATAGGCTGTTTTTCAACCTATTGCGGCGCTTTTTTTGTGTGCTTTGTGGGATTTATGGGGGTGTTTATTCGCTTTTTTGTGCTGTTTTTCGCTATTTTTTGCACCTTATAGGGGTTTATATTGGTTTTTGAAAACCAATAAATGTAACCCCAACTGTAACCCCAACAGTAACCCCAAGTGTATTTTTTCGGCTTTTTGTGTGCTTTTTGGGTGTTCTCGCTCCTGGTTTTAAGGGCTCCGTTCTTATTGTTTTAGTCTTCGCCAACCCATGCGTTCGGCAAACATTAAGGCATACGAGAAAAGCCCTTAAAACACTGTTTTAATAGTGTTTTAAGGGCTTTTAAATCCTTTCTGGGCTCTTTATTAAACCTCACTTAAAGCAAACTTAAAGCAACGGCCTCCCACCGTGCCCAAAATTAAAGCTGAATTAAAGCAGATGCACAATTCGTTTTTTCTCTCTAACTTTTAATAATATAATTATCAATGAGTTATAATTTATTTAATGTACGTTTTGTTTTTATGCCCGTATATC
>Ga0114983_1000886_pt1 | contig 12308 bp, 15 predicted proteins | sample Shrwel_input2_RT_FD_87182 | JGI IMG/M metagenome (GOLD analysis project Ga0114983, IMG submission 87182) | Subsurface microbial communities from deep shales in Ohio, USA - Utica-3 well 1 S input2 RT | ecosystem: Environmental > Aquatic > Deep subsurface > Shale gas/oil reservoir > Produced... | reverse complement strand
GATAAAATGTTTAACGCAATTAAATTACATGAAAAACTGCAAGAGATCGAATCACTCATCAATAGTGGACCTATTGATGAACTAATAGATTATGCAAAAGACTATGATATTCATCAAACAAATGGTACTAGTAGATACTATGAACAAGTGAATAAAATAAAAAACAGATTGGTAGCTGAAGGCATCGATCCAGAAACAATAAGGAAATAAAATGAGTTTACTATTAAACGGATCAAAGACGATCACAATCGCCGGCACAGAGATGCAATGTATAGAGATATACACAGGGGAAGCGTATACTTTTCCTTTTCAGTTTACTGATAGTGTAGGTAGTCCAATCAATACAACTGCATGGACATTGGGCACCGGTGTAAAATATTATGTTGCTGATAACATTACATATAATGCTGCCATACCAACAGAAATTGTAGTGGGTAACTTATCATTAAGTGGTAATACATATACCGGTGGTAATTTAACAGCGGCGTTCACTACTCCGGCAACTGGCATTGGTTATTTGTATATACCAGCAGACTTAACTGGCGCTACTGGTGGTGGTCCAACAATTACATTAGCTAATAGTGCGGCAAATACAAACATTGCTATTGTTACGTTAACTGTAACACGCACTGACGCATTAAGTACAAGAGTAAGTGTAAGTAAAGAACCAATTGGAATGATCGTAAGGTATCAATAATGTCTGATATAAATTTAGATTTTACAGTTAGTAATAACAGTATTAATTTTACTGTAGAACCTAACGATATAACATTTACGCCAACTGATATACAGTTAACTATTAATCCTAGTATTAGTCCTGGTGCTGGTGGTAATATTGGTGAACTACAATATAATAACGGTAGTTTATTAGCCGGCATTCCAACTGCAACATATACCAGTGGCAATTTAGCATTGGGCAATGTTGCTAATCTAAAAATTACTGGTGGTACAAACGGATATGTATTACAGACTGATGGTACTGGTAATTTAGATTGGGCAGCGGCTGGCGGCGGTGGTAATGGTGCACCGGGTGGAAGCAATACACAAATTCAATATAATGATAATGGCACGTTTGGTGGCAACACAGGTTTTACATTTAATGAAGTAAGTGGTAATGTTAATATACCTGGTAGCTTAAGCGTAGTTGGTAATATTACTGGAACATTTAATGTTGCAAATGCAAACTATGCAAACTTTGCCGGTAATGCTGTTATTTCTAGTAACGCCAATTACGCAAACTTTGCTGGTAATGTTGTTAATTCTGCTCAACCAAATATTACAAGTTTAGGTATATTAACAAGTTTAAGTGTTACTGGAAATATTGCTACTACCGGTACGACTAGTATTCAACAAGCAAAAGAAAAGTTTGTTTCTAATGCGACCGCGGCAACAGGCACTGTTAATTATGATATATTAACGCAAGCAATTTTGTTGAATACTTCAAATGCTGTTGGCAATTTTACATTAAATATTCGTGGTAACAGTTCAACTACATTGAATTCTATTATGAATAGTAATCAGAGTATGACTTGTACTTTTATAAATATTAATGGTATAGATGGATACTATGCAAACGTTATTTCCATCGATGGAACAACTATTACACCATATTGGGTCTTTCCAGGAGCTCCGTCGACGGGAACTGTTAATGGACAAGATGTGTATACTTTTAATATTTTAAAAACAGCAGCCAATACATACAACGTATTAGCAAGTAAAACAGGATACGTATAATGCCAATCACAGCATCTTTGGGGGCGTTGACATATAATCATAGTGCTCAAACAATATTTTCGGGTAGTCGTTATTTTCCTAGTACGACTGGTGCAGGTACACCATATGGATTCTATTCATTAGGAGTACCCAATAGCGTATTAGATGTTACTAATAGTACCGGATATACCTTAGAATACAGAGTTAATTATACTAGCTTAACTAATGGATCAGGGCCCATATGGATAGGAAATTTCAATACAGGATTTCCTCCTACATATGCTCGTACTTTTGTAGATAGCTCAGGTAGATTAAATTTTGCTTTTCCTGGAACACCCGGTGCAAGTTTTCGAACAAATACCGGAGTTATTACTAATAGTAATTGGTATGGAGTTGCATTAGTTTTTACTACAACTGCCGGAACAACTACTATTACAATGTATGTAAATGGGAATAGACAAAATATACAAAAAAATGCTACAGGATCTTATTCTAATTCACAAACTTTTACAAGTTCTACCTTTACTTACAATAACAGTGTAAATTTTTCTTTCTTTCCACAAAATCAAACACCTTCTCAACTTGTGTATTTTGATGAAGTTAGGATCAGTACAGTCAACCGCTATAGCGGTGCAAGTTATACATTAGATACAAGTCCATTTATTCCTGATAGTGACACACAAATGTTACTACACTTTGATTATTCAACAGTTACTGGAATTAACACTCCGATAGTTGATAGTAGCCAAAATAATATTGGTATTACTAACTTTGGTACTCAAGCTAATGCAACCAATTATGTTTTTTAAAAAAGCATAAATACAATATCACACACACGAACTGCCGCGAGTCAGCAGTAGTTCGTTAAGATGCGAGACAGCAGAGGAAAATAGAATGGCAAAATTCACGCAAGCCACGCTTAACCAAGTGGCAGGTTTTGACGCACAAGTATTAGCGCAAAACTTAATTTATAACCAAAAAGACTTTTGGAACTTTGAATGGTCAACCATCACAAGTTATACAAGTGGATGGCAAACTGGCACAACACCGGTAAACTTGACTGGTGCTACTATCAATGCACAAATCGTTCGCAGAGCAATTGTAGACTATCAAGACAGCAGAACTGGTATAGACTTCAAAATCTATGATTACCCATTAGTTCCTCTCATCACAACTATCACAAGCGCAGAAACTACAAATGATACATTTACATGTACTACAACTGCCGATCTATTCGTAGATCAACCTGTACAGTTTGTTGGAGCAGTCTTTGGTGGTGTTGCGATCAACACAACATACTATGTAAAAACAATCATAACTGAAACTACATTTACAATCAGTGCTACACAAGGTGGTGGTATATTTAACTTAACTACTGCAACTGGCACAATGCGTATGAATCGTGTAGCACCCACTCCAATAGTATTACCAATCACTAACATCAATACAACTGCAGGTACTTTTACATTAACTGTAGATGATGATACATGGGACTTGATCGCAGGAGATCCAGACTTAGATATATCTGCCGCAGAACCAGCATGTTTCACGGGTAGAATAAAGATAAGTTTCCCAGCAGTTGGTAGTCAACCAGCATATGACCAAGCAGTATTTTTATTGTTCTTGGTAAATTCAGATGGGGTAATCAATTATTAATATGGCTAATCAAGTAATCGTAACAAACACAGGCAATGTACAAGTTGCATTAACTCCACCACCTAATGTGCAAGTGCAGATTAGTCGTGCGGCAATCGGTACAATAAGTAATGTACCAACTGCAAACTTTGCAAATTTTGCAGGTAACGTAACAGTTTCTGCTCAACCTAACATCACTAGTTTAGGTACACTAACTACGTTAACAAGTAGCGGCAACATTACTGCTCCGTTCTTTCTTGGTAACGTTATTGGTAACATTAGCGGTAATCTTACAGTTCCGGGAACAAATACAGCAGTATTGTTTAATCAATTAGGCAATGCTGGCGCAAGTGACGCACTTAAATTTAACTACAGTAGCAATGTATTAACGGCTAATGGCAATATTGTTGCTAATTATTTTATAGGTAACGGTAGTCAATTAACTGGAATTGTAGCACCAACTGCAAATTTTGCTAACTTTGCTGGCAACGCAAACGTTGCTAATACAGCAAATAGCGTTGCAGTCGCCAATGTATCTGGAATAGGAAACATTGCTACAGTAAACTTAGATGGTTCTACATCAAATGTGTTGTATGGAAATGGTGTTTGGGCACCTTCAGGTAACCCATTCGATCAAAATTTAAATACTACTGATTCTGTAACATTCAGTGCTTTACGAATTAATGGCACTACTAGATTAAATGATATTGTTGCTGATGATAACACACAAAAAATTGTATTATCTAGTAATTATAATGGTGAAGGTAGCGGCCCCGGTGGCGTAATTCAAATTGGTAGTAATAGTAGTGATATTGGTAATGAAATCACAATCAACGCCGCAAACGTTAAAATACAAAATTTGTTGTATCCAAATTACGATGGTACTAATGGACAAGTATTAGGTACTGATGGTGCAACTAATTTAGCATGGGTTACAGTCAATAATGTTGATAATGCCAATTATGCAAACTTTGCAGGAGAAGCATATAGTGTAGCAGGTAGTAATGTTTCTGGAGCAGTAGCAAACGCAACATTTGCTAACACATCTGAAAGTGCTAATACAGCAGGTACTGTAACAACAAACGCACAACCAAACATAACTAGTGTTGGTACACTAACTGGATTAGTCGTAGGTGGTGATATAACACCCAATGCTAACATAACATATGATTTGGGTAACAATACAAATCGTTTTAAGGATTTATATCTAGCTGGTAATTCAATTATTTTAGGTGCTCAAACAATTAGTGCTAATGCTACTAGTATAAGTTTTAGTGGTAACTTAAGCGGCGATGCTAGTGGATTGTCAAATATTGTAGGTGCTAATGTAACTGGACAAGTAGGCAATGCGTTAGTTGCAAGCACAGTTTATACAAATGCACAGCCAAATATCACAAGTCTTGGTAACTTAACTAGCTTAACTGTATCAGGTGATGCAGGTATCGCGGGTAACTTAACAGTTGGTGGTAACATAAGTTATGTTAACGTCAATAATTTAGTTGTTCAAGATCCTGTTATTGAGTTAGGTGGAGGACCAAATGGTGCCCCACTAACAACAAACGATGGTAAAGATCGTGGTACATTACTACACTATTACACTACACAGCCAATAGATGCGTTTATGGGTTGGGACAATGGCAATGGTGAGTTTGCTTTTGGGTCTAATGTCACAAATAACCTAGATGTAATGACCTTCAATACATTAGGTAATGTTCGTGCTCAAACATTTATTGGTAACTTAACTGGTATAGCAAGTAGTGCAACAGTAGCAAACTCTGCGAATGCAGTAGCAGGTGCTAACGTCTCAGGTGCTGTTGCTTTTGCTGCCACAGCAAATAGTGTAGCTGTAGCTAACGTAAGTGGTTTAGGTAACATTGCTACTACAAATTTTGATGGTAATGCTAGTAATGTCTTATATGGCAATGGTAATTTCTATGCACTGCCTACAGTTAGTAATGTAGCAAATGCAAACTATGCTAATTTCGCAGGCACAGCATTTAGTGTTAGTGGTAGTAATGTGTCTGGTGCTGTAGCAAATGCAACATATGCGGCAAATGCAGGTAACGCCACAATTGCTAACTCAGCAAACAGTGTTGCTGTAGCCAATGTAAGTGGTATAGGTAACATTGCTACTATTAATCTAGATGGTAACGTAAGCAATTTATTAACTGGCAATGGCACGTTTGTTGCTATTCCAACAGTTAGCGCAAATGCAAACTATGCAAATTTTGCCGGTACAGTAATAACAAATGCACAGCCTAATATTACAAGTGTTGGTACACTAACAAGTTTAAGCGTTGCTGGTAATGTCACCGCTAATTACTTTATTGGTAATGGATCAAGTTTAACTAATATAACTGGTGGTAATGTAACTGGAGCAGTAGCATTCGCAACAACAGCAAATGCAGTAGCAGGTAGTAATGTTTCTGGCGCTGTTGGCTTAGCTACATTCGCAACAACAGCAAATGCAGTAGCAGGTGCCAATGTGTCAGGTGCAGTAGCTTTTGCTACTACGGCTAACAGCGTAGCGGTAGCTAATGTATCCGGCATAGGAAACATTGCTACAGTTAACTTAACAGGTAGTTCAAGCAACGTATTATATGGAAATGGTGTATTTGCTGCCGTAGGAGGTGGCGGCAACACTGCAAACGCTAATTATGCTAATTTTGCTGGCAATGTTGTTAATGCATCACAATCTAACATTACATCACTTGGTACATTAATATCATTAGATGTAAATGGATCAGCAAATGTTAATAGAATACGTGCAAATGGAGGCGGCACATTAACAACAGCATTAGCCCCAATGGTCGTTTCAACAGCTTGGAATAATGCCAGTGCTAATATGAGAGCACTTCAAATTGAAATTAATGACAATGGAAGTTTACCTACTAGTTATTTGATAGAGGCAAATGTCAATAACACAAGTAGATTTAGTGTAACAAAAGCCGGTAATATTGATTTTGCAGGTGTAATTAGTGGCAATGGTAGTGGATTAACAAATTTAACCGGAGCAAATATTACAGGTACTGTAAGCACAGCAAATACTGCAAATACTGCTAACACTGTTATTAACCCTGCACAATCTAACATAACATCACTTGGTACATTAACATCATTAAGTGTAACTGGAACAACAACTGGTGATAGACTAGTTGTATCCGGCACGCCAATAACAACAGCGTTAGCTCCGTTAGCTATTTCAAAAACTTGGAACAATGCCAGTGCTAATATGAGAGCACTTCAAATTGAAATTAATGACACTGCAAGTTTATCTACTAGTTATTTGATAGAAGGAAACGTTAGTAGTGCCCGCAAATTTAGTGTAACAAAAGCCGGTAATATTGATTTTGCAGGTGTAATTAGTGGCAATGGTAGTGGTCTAAGTAACCTTGCAGTTGCTAATATTACTGGCATTGGTAATATTGCAACATTAAATCTTAATGGTAATAGTAGCCAAGTACTTTATGGTAATGGTATATTTGCCGCAGTAAGTGGTGGTGGCACACCAGGTGGTGCAAACACACAACTACAGTTTAATGCTAACGGTGTATTTGGTGGTATAAGTACAGTTACATGGAATGGCTCTAACCTATCATTAGGCGCTGTAGGCAATGTCAAAGTTACTGGTGGTGTTAACAATGAAGTTATTAGAACAGATGGTACTGGTAACTTAAGTTTTAGTAGCATTGCACAAACATTATTAGTTGGTACAAGAGCAGGACCTTACACAGTTCCAATAACAAATTACACGTTCCAAGTTACTACAAGAAGTAGTGGCAATGTAACTGTGTACGTCAATTAAGGATAAACAATGGCAAATCTTTTCCCATTAATATTAAACACAACAAGTTCAACAATACAAGAATTACCAGCTGGTGATAATTTAGATTTGTCTGGAAGTAACATCAGTAATGTTGCTAACATAACATCAGCCGCTAATGTAACAGCAAGTTTCTTTATAGGTAACGGTAGCAGTTTAACTGGAGTGACTGCAAGTCCGGCTGGTAGTAATACACAAATACAATACAACGATAGTGGTGTATTTGGTGGTAACTCTAATTTTACTATCAATACTGCAACTGGCGTATTAGCCGCTACTAACTTTAGTGGTAATGGCGCAAGTTTAACTAGTATCACTGGAGCAAACGTAACTGGTCAAGTAGGTAATGCATTAGTATCCGGTACTGTGTACACTAATGCTCAACCAAACATTACTAGTGTTGGTACATTAAGTTCATTAACTGTTAGTGGTAATTTAGTACCTACTAATATTGTTTTAGATTCTTTTAACGAAACATTACCAGCAAGTGCTAACACAAGTACAAGCATAAGCCCTGATGTATCGCTTGGAACTATATTTAGATATACAGCAAATAATAACTTTACATTTAATGGATTGACTAATGCAGTCGCAGGTACTAGTGCTACTGTAATCATTACTCAAGACGCTACTGGTTCAAGACTATTAACAAGCACGATGAAGTATGCAGGCGCAAGTAAAACATTAAGTACAGCGGCGGCATCAATAGATATCATTGGTGTGTTCTATGATGGTACTACATACTATGCTTCATTAACAAAAGGGTACGCATAATGTTTGCAGCCAGAAGTCAGTTTTTTGCTCAACCTGCTGCCGCCGGTGGAGGCTTTGGTAACAATGCATTCTTTCCAGGCAGTGCAAGTCAATTTTTAAGTAAAGCAGGTACAACTAATTTAGTTAATTGGAAGGCAACAACCGGGTACACAGTCGAGTATTGGGGTTATTGGACAAGTTTTAGTAATACTATTCAAGGTGGTCCTGGTAATCAGGATGGTGGAGGAACTAACTATAATAGTTTTGGACCCTATACTGGTGGTGTACTAGAATTTTATTATTGGGGTCCTGGAACTACCTTTATAAAAACAGCCCCCGGTGCAGTACCATTAAACACATGGACAAATGTTGCCGCAGTGTTCACTAGTGTTGGAACTAGCACTACTATTACTTTATATGTTAATGGTATAAGACAGCAAATACAAATAGGTACAGGTTCTTTTGCCAACTCCCAGACAGTAACAAACGGTGCAGTTAGTGCAGGTACAGTGTATGGTATGGGTAGGTATGGTAGTAATATTGTCAATGGATTTTACAATAATTTGCGTGTAAGTAACATCAATAGATATTCAGGTGCAAGTTATACATTAGCAACAACGGATTTTGTAAGCGATAGTAACACTCAACTATTAGTAGTACCAACAGGACCTGTAGGAACTACAGTACCATTTCAAAGTACTGCAGGCAACGGCAATATGACTAACGCAAGTAATCTTGTTACTGTCACAGCAACACGTGCTAACCACACATAAGGAACAAATTATGGAATACATCATATTAGACAAAAATCCAATTATTAATCAAGTGGTAACAAGTAACTTCATTAACATTTTAGATGTTACCAATGATAGTTGTAATGTTACTATAAGTAATATAGAGGCTACCATTCATAGTGTAGCCATAACAAATAATGATATCGTTACCAGTGTTAACGATTACTTTTTAGCAATAAGCGACAAGGAATAACAAATGGCAAATAGATTTCCACTCATAATAGACAGTGCTACTAATCGTATAGTAGAACTACCGGCAACTGATAATTTAGATTTAGCCGGAAGCAACATCAGTAGTGTTGCCAACATTACAGCCGGTAATAGCGTGTCAGCAAATTTCTTTGTTGGTTCATTGTATGGCGTAGCTAACATTGCTACTGTGGCAAATAGTGTAGCTGGTGCTAATGTATCTGGACAAGTAGGTTTTGCGGCAGTAGCAAATAGCGTAGCATTCGCAAATGTAACCGGTACCGTAACAGCAAGTACTGCCGGAACAGTAACTACTAATGCTCAACCAAACATAACTAGTGTCGGTACATTAAGTAGTGTCACCGTTAGTGGAGTATCAACATTGGGTGCAATTGGCAATGTTAGAGTTACCGGTGGTACTAGTGGTCAAGTAGTTCAAACTGATGGTGCAGGTAATCTTTCATTTACAACAGTTAGTGGCGCCGGCATCAGTAATGGTACAAGTAATGTTAACATTGCTACATCTGCCGGTAATGTAACAGTTGGCGTAGGTGGTACAGCAAACACTGTTGTATTTGCTAGTACTGCAACAACAATTAATACGCCAATTAGAACAGCAAACACAGTTATTATTGGTAATGCCGCAGGTAATACAAGTTATGCTACTACTCGCGGAGATATTGCAATCGGGTATCAATCTGGTACTGGAACACAAACCGGTGATCCTTCAACTGCTATTGGCTTTCAATCGGGTAACCTAGTACAAAATCAAGGCGCAGTAGCAATTGGTTTCAAATCTGGTCGTACTCAAGGTGATGCGTCAGTTGCAATTGGGTATCAGGCTGGTGAAATTCAGGGTGTTTATAGTGTTGCTGTTGGATTATTTGCTGGCCAAACATCACAGGGCTCGGCTAGTATTGCTGTTGGTCACAGCGCAGGTAAAACAAATCAAGCACTCGAATCAGTTGCAATAGGTTATTTTGCCGGCAACACTACACAAGGCACTGGGGCTATTGCTATTGGTAAAAATGCCGGCGATACTAGTCAAGGTGCTAATACTATTGCTATTGGTACAAGTGCAGGTAGAACTAGTCAACACATTAATTCAATTGTGTTAAATGCTACTGGTGCTAACTTAAATACAACAGCCGCTAATACTTGGGTAGTAAAGCCAGTTCGTTCTGTTGCTACTACAGTACCAAGTGGATTCTCACCAATGTATTACAATCCAACAACTGGTGAAATTATTGTAGTAACACCATAATGGAATTCACACTCAAACAATTAAGCTGGATAGTCATCGGGTCATTAGGACTCGGTGGCACCGGCTATATGTCAATGAATAGTAAGATAGATGAACTAGCAGTCAAGGTAGCAGTTGTCTACAATCAAATGGAAAATCAAAACAAGATGCTAGAGCGTATAGAAAATAAGTTAAATACAATACAAGGAAAATAAAATGGAAGAATTAATTGAATCAATGAAGCGTACATTTGCTACGCATTTTCAGTATTATGTAAAAGCACATGGCTTTCATGTTAATGTTGTAGGACCTAACTTTCAACAATACCATGATTTGTTTGGTAAGATATACGAACATGCACAAGAAGAAATTGACAACATCGCTGAACAGATTCGTGCTATAGAAGGCATTGCACCTTTTAGTATGACACGCATTATGGAATTGGGCGATATTAAAGACAGCAAAGAAAGACCAAAAGCAGAACAAATGGTAAAAGAATTGTTAACTGATAGTCAGACACTTGAGAATCATTACATGGAAAGTTACGACATGGCAGAAGAAATCAATGCCGCTGGATTATGTAATTACTTAGGTGGTCTTATTGATGCACATAAGAAGTATCAGTGGATGTTGCGTAGTACACTAGAATAATTCTATCTATTATTAACTATGATAAATAATTGTGTGTAAAGAGTTGAAACCTGAAATGCATAATCAGTTATCCTAATATAATCTCACGCCATGGGATTGTTCCTTTATCAACTCTTTACATATCTCGTTTAGTTTATAATAAAAAGTTCGTTCCCAGTTTCAGCAATGAAACAATTAAGCCCTAGGAATTTTAGTCATCTCTTGGGGCTTTTTCTTTATTTGATTATTTGTTTATGTAGTGGTCCTAAACTCTCACCACCATATTCAACGACTGCACTAGTCATCATTTGTGTATTAGGCCATTTCTGACAATTGTAGAAAACGAATCCTTGATTACCACTACCAACTTGATGCCAAACACCTGCAGGTAATACATCTCCAACATTGTATTTGTCATTGTCACCTAAATGTTTTAGTCTACCATTCTCTCTGTTGCCCCACATATCACCACCTAAGAATATAATTTGTTGCTCAAATGGGTGACTATGCTTGCTACTCATAAACTCTGGCTTTGCAATGTATAACTCAACTTGATATACATCGTGGCGGAACACACAAACACTGTATGATACATCAGTAGGAAATACCTGAGCATTAGCAGGTACACTTATTGGGTAGTTGTTGTCAACATACCACTTTGTAAATTCTTGCAGTGTGTTCCAAGATTCTGGGATGTTCATCTTAGTAACTGCACCAACATATGTAGTTTGTCAAATTCTTCACGAATCATTGGATTGTATTTTGCAACATACATCAAGTCAATATAGTTACTCCAATTGCCTAAAAATCTTTCATATTCTTCACGGGGCATTTTGATTGCAATTTCTTCCGTTTCTTTATAGATGATTGGTTGACTAGGATCGATAGGTAATGCAAAGGGGTCAAGTTGGCGTAGTGTCTCGCCAGTGAGTTCCACTTTACTACGATAGACATCACTGAATTTTTTGAATGCTTCAAATAGTTGTTGCTCTTGTTGATTTGTTGTCATAATGTATTTATTTACATTGTTCCTGTTGTTGCAAATCTAGATATTCACTAAGCAAATCACCAGGATAGTCTTCACAATAATGAAAGTAATATCGTGCAGTTTTACTGCCCAATTGCATTTTCATTAGATTGAAAGCGGCACCAAGAATTTCGTCTTCGGTCATCAGACCTACGGGTAGTTCGTTAGCAATAGTCATTAGATTGTCTCCTCAACAATACGATAAACATAATTGTCTTTATTAAGATCGGCTATTTCTGACAATACTTCTGTCAGTGATAGATTTTCTAGGCCAAACAAATGCACCAATGTAGTGTCATTTGTCAAATATCCAAATACTTCTATGCGATAAGTCATTTTGAAACTCCGTTTAGTTAAGAAAGAAAATACAGTATAGCAGAATGTCCATTTATTGTCAAAAAACAGGTTGTTGTATTTTAACAACAGTAAAACTTGGTAAAAAGTCATAAAAACCCGTACTTATTGACAGGTATTAGTGAATGTGTTATAAATATACATATG
>Ga0114983_1000883_pt1 | contig 12316 bp, 8 predicted proteins | sample Shrwel_input2_RT_FD_87182 | JGI IMG/M metagenome (GOLD analysis project Ga0114983, IMG submission 87182) | Subsurface microbial communities from deep shales in Ohio, USA - Utica-3 well 1 S input2 RT | ecosystem: Environmental > Aquatic > Deep subsurface > Shale gas/oil reservoir > Produced... | reverse complement strand
GTTCACCGCCGGCCTGCAGGGTCTGGAGAGGGGCCAGCTTGTCCTCGGGACGGGCCGCCGCCTGCCAGCTGTCGATGCCCAGGCGCCGGGCCATGTCCGCTACCGCCGCGGGGGTGTCGCCGGAGAGCAGCTCTACCGCCAGCCCCCGTGCCTGTAGAGCCTCGACGGTTTCACGGGCATCCTCCCGGAGGCGGTCGTGAAGGGCGAACCAGGCCCGCGGCCGGCCATCCTCAGCCAATAGCAGCCATTGCCCCTCGCCGGGCACAGCCGGGAAGGCTTGGGGAGCGGCGAAATCGGGCTTGCCGAGCCGCCAGCGGCGACCACCGAGCCAGCCTTCCAGGCCCTGGCCGGGTCGGCTGAGCACTTCTTCGGCATTGACGGTGGTCTCGCGGAAGGGACGGAAGGCCCGTGCAATGGGGTGTTCCGAGTGAGCCTCCAGGGCTGCCGCCACACAGCGTGCCGTGGGCACATCGAGGGCATCGTCCGAGTCGCCGATCGGGCGGGTCTCTACCAGGCTCATCTCGCCGCTGGTCAGGGTGCCGGTCTTGTCGAAGATCACCCGGTCGAGCTGCGATAGGGTCTCCAGGGCATCGGCTCGAGTGATCAGCACGCCGCGCCGATGCAGGCGGCCATGCGCGGCCGTGAGTGCGGTGGGGGTGGCCAGCGCCAGGGCGCAGGGACAGGTGACCACCAATACCGATAGGGTCACCCACAACACCCGCTGCGGGTCGATGAACCACCAGGCGAGCGCCACCCCGACGGAGATGATCAGCACCTGGAGCACGAAGTGGTGAGCCATGCGTGCTGCCAGTTGGGCGATGCGCGGCCGGCTGGCGAAGGCACGGTCGGTGAGGTCGACGATGCTGGCGACCCGGGCATCGGCCCCGGCGTGGGTGACGCGCACCGTCAAGGGGCTCTCGATGTTCTGGCTGCCACCGGTGACGCGGTCGCCGATTCCGCGAGCCACTGGCTGGTACTCCCCGGTGAGCATCGATTCGTCGAGGCTTGACTCGCCGGCCTCGATGATCCCGTCGGCCGGCACGCCATGGCCAGGCATGACCAGCACGCGGTCGCCAGCGGCAAGCTCGCTGGCGGGCAGGATGCGCTCCTGCCCTGCTTCGGTGAGACGAATCGCCGAGAGTGGCAGGGCGCCGGAGAGGGCATTGCCGCTGTGCCCGCTGCGGCGGCGCGCCCGCCCCTCCACGTAGCGGCCGAAGAGCAGGAAGAAGGTGAACATGGCCACCGAGTCGAAATAGACATCGCCATGGCCGGTGATCACCGCATAGCCGCTGGCCAGGTAGGCGGCGCCGATGGCCAGTGCCACCGTGACGTCCATGCCCAGCACCCGGGTCTTCAGGTCGCGCAGGGCGTTGCGGAAGAACGGCTGGGCTGAGAAAAGCACGACCGGTGTGGCCAGGGCGAAGGAGAGCCAGTGGAAGAGGGCGAGGAAATCGGCACTGATCTCATCGGGGCCAGCCACATAGAGGGGAATCGAGAACATCGTCACCTGCATCATGCCCACGGCGGCGACAATCAGGCGGCGTACGTTCATGCGCTCTTCGTGTTGCAGGCGCTGTTGAGCGGCATCGGGCTCCCAGGGCTGGGCCGGATAGCCGATGCCCGCCATCTCGGCAAGAATCCGCGACAGGGCGATGCGTTCAGGATCCCAGCTGATCCGCAGACGGTGATGCGTGAGGTTGACCGCGCTGGCGGCGACCCCTTCCAGGGCATTGAGACGGTGTTCGATCAGCCAGGCACAGGCGGCACAGGTGATACCGTCAACCGACAGGGTGGCATGCACCGTGCCGTCGTCTCCCTCGGGATGCACGAAGCGCGCCTGCAGTCCCGGATCATCGAAGATTGCCCAGGTCTCGGCCTTGGCGGCTTGGCGATCGTTCGGTCGCTCGGGCAGTTCGGTGCGAAAGCGATAATAGCTCGCCAGGCCACCCTCGACGATGGCATGGGCCACTGCCTCGCAACCGGGACAGCACAGGGGGTATTCGCGGTCGTCAAGGCGGATCCGCCATGGCGCACCCGCCGGCACGTCACTGCCGCAATGGTAGCAGTCGGGCATTTTCCTGGTAGCAGCGGTTGTCGGCAATGCGGTCATCTAGATTCCGGGGGAGAGCGTGATCCCACCGTCTGTCGGAAAGTGCGCCTCACCCGTCAGCCGCCATTCGGCATCCTGCCCTTGCGTGGGCTGAAGGTGAAGGTACCAACGGTAGTTCAGCGGTGTGTCGATCATGGTCACATAGCGCCCGTTGCGGACATGTTCCAGAATCAGCGAGCGGTCGCGGCTGCTCTCGGTGGGAAAGATCAACTTCAGAAAGAGGCGCGCCGGTCGGCGATCCCCTTGCAGGTCGACGACAATGTCGCCGGTGAGAGGGTCGGCATGCATCACCGCTTCGAGCCCCAGCTCGCGGGCATGTTCCTGCTTGGCCAGTTGCTTGTTGATGGCCAGGCCCTGCTTGTAGTAGTCCTGTTCCACCGTGCCATCGTAGAAATGGATCGACAGGATCAGATAGACGATGCTGAAGATTACCGATGAGGCCAGCAGACTGATCAGAAACCAGGGCCAGAACTGTTTGTACCAGGGCGGAATGAACTCGGGCTCCGCACTCATCAGCGCGTCTCTCCTATGAAGCGGCTTTCCCGCTCGATGGCGATGTCCGCATCGAGCGCTTCCAGTCGCAGGACGATATCGGCGCTGGGACGGTCGATGGCCTCCGGGGGCACGCTGGCCTGGATAACCAGCTGGCGCGACTCGCCGGCAGGCACGCTGACCTCATGGGTGTCCAGGGTCAAGCCTGGCAGGCCCGAGGCCTTTAGCCGATAGTCATGCTGTTGATTGTCCAGATTGCGTACGGTGAGGGTGTAGACATTGCTGATACGGCCGTCAGCTGCCATTTGGAACAGCTGGTTGCGCTCACGCTCGACGTCGAGGCCGAGTGGTGTGCGGTCCGCCACCGCCCAGGTGAAGGCAGCGATCATCGCCAGCAGGACGGCCAGATAACCTATTAGACGGGGGCGCAGGATATGCGTCGGCTTGCCTTCCAGGGCATTCTCGGTGGTGTAGCGGATCAGGCCGCGAGGATAGTTCATCTTGTCCATCACGCTGTCGCAGGCATCGATGCAGGCGGCACAGGTGATGCACTCGTACTGCAGGCCGTCACGGATGTCGATGCCTGTGGGGCAGACCTGCACACAAAGCTCGCAGTCGATACAGTCGCCATAGCCTGCCTCGCGAGCCTGAGCATGGCTGAGGCTCTTCTTGCGGGGGCCGCGTGGCTCGCCGCGGGCACTGTCATAGGAGACGATCAACGTGTCACGGTCGAACATTACCGACTGGAAGCGGGCATAAGGGCACATGTAGATGCACACCTGCTCGCGCAGCCAGCCGGCATTGAGGTAGGTGAAGACCACGAAGAAACCGACCCAGAAGTAGGACCAGCCATGGGCCTCGAGGGTGGGCAGCTCCACCACCAGGTCGCGGATGGGAGTGAAATAGCCTACGAAAGTCACGCCGGTGGCCAGGGCGATCAGCAGCCAGATGGCGTGTTTGGCAGCCTTGCGCCTTAGCTTGTCGGCATTCATTGGTTGCTTGTCGAGCTTGATACGGCGGTTGCGCGACCCCTCCAGGCGATGCTCGACCCAGATGAACAGGAAGGTCCAGACGCTCTGGGGGCAGGTATAGCCGCACCAGACGCGACCGGCGAAAACCGTGATGAAGAACAGGCCGAAGGCACAGATGATCAGCAGCCAGGAGAGCAGCATGAACTCCTGGGGATAGAAGGTCGCCGAGAAGATATGGAACTCGCGACCGGGGAGGTCGAACCAGATGGCTGGGCGATCACCCCAGGGCACCCAGGGCAACAGCAGGAAGGTCAGCATCAGCGCCCAGTTCGAAGTGCGACGCAAGCGCTGGAAGAAGCCCTTGATCTCACGCACATAGAGGTGGCGCCGACTGGCGTACATATGCTGGGTGGCCGTTTCGTGGGGCGTGTGATGTCCCACGGCCTCCGGGGTGACATCACGGGTCGGTATCTTGTTGCTCATGGCAGGCTCACGGCTGGCAAGCAGGGCAGGGTCGAGGCCACTGCAGATGAGCCTATTGTATCGGGGTGGCCGTACAACGAGAAAGAGTGCGACCGGAGGCCGCACCCTTTTCTTTCAAGTTCTTTCAAGCCGATGGCCGATGCCTCACTGCTGGCGGCTCAGGCTGTAGACGTAGGCCGCGACGAGATGAACCTTGTCCTCGCCGATGTAGGCAGCTTGGGCCGGCATTTGGCCGTTGCGGCCGTTGCGCAGGGTCTGGCGTATCGAGTCGGCCAGCGTCTGTCCCGGGGCCTGGTAGAGCCAGGCTTCATCGGTCAGGTTGGGTGCCCCTATTGCCTGATTGCCGGTGCCATTGGGGGTGTGGCAGGCGGCACACACCGAAGCAAAGACCGCTGCCCCTTTCTTGGCCCGTTCGGGATCCTCGGCCTTGCCGGAGAGCGAAAGCACATATTGGGTGACGTTTTCGATGTTCTCGCTACCCAGCTGCTGCCAGGAGGGCATCAGGCCGTTGCGGCCGTTGGTAAGGGTCTGGACGATGTTCTCCGGTGCACCTCCATACAGCCAGGCATCGTCGGTGAGGTTGGGGAAGCCATAGCCACCCTTGGCATTGGAACCATGGCAGACGGCGCAGTTATTGAGGAAGATGCGCTCGGCTACCTGCATGGCCTCGCCGTCCTGGGAAAGCTTGGGGATCGGCACCTCCTGGTACTGGGTAAAGATCGGGGCAAAGCGTTCCTCAGCACGTGCCACTTCCTCCTGCCACTGCTTCTCCTGGCTCCAGCCCAGCAGGCCAGAGAAGTTGCCAAGACCCGGGTAGAGCAGCAGGTAGCCCAGCGAGAAGATCACGGTGGCAATATAGAGCTGGAACCACCAGCGGGGCAGTGGATTGTCATACTCCTCGATCTCGTCGGCGGCATGGCCGGTGGTTTCGACGTTGCCTCCGGCATCCGGGGCCTTGTCGGTCTTGCGATTGGCAAACAGCAGCCAGAAGGCAATCCCGATGGTGCTCAGCGTGATGACGATGATCCAGGTACTCCAGAAGCTGGAAAGGGAGTCACCCCAAAGATTGTTCATGTGTTCCTCTCTCCCTTGTCGTGTCGGGAATCGGCCTCGGCGGAGGCTTTCTGGTCACGGTTCGGCTGTTCATCCTCGTCGGCGAAGGGCAGATTGGCCGCTTCGTCGAAGTCCGGCTTGCGTCGCTTCGAGTAGGCCCACAGGGTGAGTCCCACGAAGGCGATGATCAGCAGGATGATGATCACGCCATTGACGGTCCCGTTCTCCATGGTCAGCGTGAATCCTTGAGCACGGTACCCAGCTGCTGCAGGTAGGCGATCAGGGCGGTGATCTCCCGCTGGCCCCTCACGGCCTCGCTGGCGCTGGCGATCTGCTCGTCGGTGTAGGGCACGCCCAGCCTCTGCATGGTGCGCATCTCGCCGGCGATACGCTCACCGCTCAGGGTGTTCTCGAACAACCAGGGATAGGCGGGCATCACCGATTCCGGCACCACGTCCCGGGGGTTGTAGAGGTGGGCGCGGTGCCAGTCATCGCTGTAGCGGCCGCCCACGCGGGCCAGATCCGGGCCGGTGCGCTTGGAGCCCCACAGGAAGTTGTGGTCGTAGACCGATTCGCCGGCCACGCTGTAGTGCCCGTAGCGTTCCGTCTCGGCCCGGAAGGGACGTACCATCTGCGAGTGGCAGCCCACGCAGCCCTCACGGCGGTAGATGCCGCGACCCGCCAGTTGCAGGGCAGATAGGGGCTCGAGACCCTTGACGGGTTCCGTCGTTTGCTTCTGGAAGAATAGCGGCACGATCTCGGCCAGGCCCCCGAAACTGATTACCACCAGGATCAGTATGGCAAGCAGGCCGACATTCTTTTCGACTATCGCGTGTCTCATTGGTGTCTCGTTCCCTGGTTGGCTCAGGCAGTCTGCGGAAGCGGCTGACGGGCGCCTTCACCGCGGCGTATGGTCATGAAGACGTTGGCGGCCATGATCAGCATGCCAGTCACCCAGCACAGGCCACCGATCAAGCGCACGATGTAGCCTGGGCCGCTGGCCTGCACGGCCTCGACGAAGGTGTACATCAGGGTGCCGTCGGGATTCACGGCGCGCCACATCAGGCCCTGCAGGATGCCGTTGACCCACATGGATGCGATGTAGAGCACGGTACCCACGGTGGCCAGCCAGAAGTGTGTCGCGATCATGCCCACCGAGTACATCTCGGTACGCCCGAACAGCCGCGGGATCAGGTGGTACATGGAGCCGATGGTAATCATCGCCACCCAGCCCAGGGCGCCGGCATGCACGTGACCGATGGTCCAGTCGGTATAGTGGGACAGGGCGTTGACGGTCTTCACCGCCATCATCGGTCCCTCGAAGGTGGACATCCCGTAGAAGGACAGGGCAACCACCAGGAAACGCAGGGTCGGGTCGGTACGCAGCTTATGCCAGGCCCCCGAGAGCGTCATCATGCCGTTGATCATGCCGCCCCAGGAGGGGGCCAGCAGGATGATTGACAACACCATGCCCAGCGACTGGGTCCAGTCGGGCAGGGCGGTGTAGTGTAGGTGGTGTGGGCCAGCCCACATGTAGACCATGATCAGCGCCCAGAAGTGGACGATGGACAGACGGTAGGAATAGACCGGGCGCTCGGCCTGCTTGGGCACAAAGTAGTACATCATCCCCAGGAAGCCCGCGGTCAGGAAGAAGCCCACCGCGTTGTGGCCGTACCACCATTGCACCATGGCATCGATGGCCCCGGCATAGATGGAGACGGAGAAGGTTGCGGTGACCGGGAGGGAGGCGCTGTTGACGATGTGCAACACGGCCACGGTGATGATGAAGGCCGCGAAGAACCAGTTGGCCACGTAGATATGGGACGTCTTGCGCAGCTTGATGGTCCCCAGGAAAACGATGGCATAGCTGATCCACACCACGGCCAGCAGGATATCGATCGGCCACTCCAGCTCGGCATACTCCTTGGTGCTGGTGTAACCCAGCGGCAGGGTGACGACCGCGGACAGGATGACCGCCTGCCAGCCCCAGAAGGTGAAGGCTGCCAGCTTGTCCGAGAACAGGCGCACCTGGCAGGTACGCTGGACGACGTAGTAGGAGGTCGCAAAGAGTGCCGAGCCACCAAAGGCGAAGATCACGGCGTTGGTGTGGAGCGGACGCAGGCGACCGAAGCTCGTCCACGGCAGTCCAAGGTTGAGTTCCGGCCAGACCAGTTGCGAGGCGATGATGACACCAAGGGCCATACCCACGATGCCCCACACCACCGTCATGATCGCGAACTGCCGAACTACCTTGTAGTTGTAGGTCGGGTGTTCAAATGCTGTGCTCATGTCAGGTTCCCATCGAACGCGGTTTGGGGGTTGCCGAGGCCTTTGTGACCCGGCGCGACCTCCACAGGATGATACAGGTCGATAACCAATCCTGATTCTAGCGCAGGTATGCCGTAAGCTGAACACACCAATGGATTGATTCGTGAACTCGAGGAGGCATGGATTGTCAGACTCATTTGGTTGGGATTTGCCGATTATCACACCCGAGGCGCTGCGCCGATTGCTGAAGCTTGGCGAAACCGGTAGCTGGAATATCGCCGGGCTCGGGCCTCTGGAGGTGCGCGGAGAATGCCGCATTGGCCGGTTGCTGATGACCCACGGCGCCGGTGCCGGACAGGATTCGCCCATGCTGCGAGGCTTGCGTCATGCCCTGGCCGGAGAGGGCGTTCAGACCCTGGCCTTCGAGTTCGCCTACCTGCAGCAGATGCGCCGTGAGGGGCGACGGCGACCGCCGCCGCAGGTCGATCGTCTGGTCGAGGAATTGGCGCAATGGTGCGACAGTGTGTCGCATACGGACCTTCCGAAACCTTGGTTTGGTGGCAAATCGCTGGGTGGGCGAGTCGCCAGTCTGCTGGCGGCTCGTGATACTGCCCGTGGCCTGGTGCTGTGCGGCTATCCCTTCCATCCGCCCGGTAAGCCCGAACGTCTGCGCCTTGCTCACTGGCCGCTGCTGGCATGTCCGACCCTGGTGGTGCAGGGCGCGCGCGATCCCTTCGGGAGCCGTGACGAGGTGGCAGGCTATGCGCTTCCCGGGTCGGTGCGGTTTCATTGGCTCGAGGAGGGCGACCATGACTGGAAACCGCGCCGCGCCGGGGGCAGCACCCAGGCGCAGCTGATCGACGAGGCGGCAGCGGCGATCGTCGCCTTTATGGCAGCCCACCCCTGAAACGCGCGTATCGCGTGCGATACTGGCAAGTCGATGAAAGGGCGAAGGTTCTTGGCTTTCGGAAAGCGGTTCCGGGCGATGCGAAAAGCGTTGACATCAGTCGGCACCCCTGTAGAATGCAGCGCCACGTGACCGGGGGTGGTTAGCTCAGCTGGGAGAGCACCAGCCTTACAAGCTGGGGGTCACAGGTTCGAACCCTGTACCACCCACCATCGTCCAGGCGATGCCCGATCATGTCGCAGCAAGCACGCAGCGGACCGGTAGTTCAGTTGGTTAGAATGCCGGCCTGTCACGCCGGAGGTCGCGGGTTCGAGTCCCGTCCGGTCCGCCATCGTGCTCCCCGTTGCAGTCATCTTGTGGACCGGTAGTTCAGTCGGTTAGAATGCCGGCCTGTCACGCCGGAGGTCGCGGGTTCGAGTCCCGTCCGGTCCGCCACGATGGCATGACGACAGCAGCAAACTTGCAGTAACGCGTGGGTGATTAGCTCAGTTGGTTAGAGCACCAGCCTCACATGCTGGGGGTCACTGGTTCGAGTCCGGTATCACCCACCATGCGGACCGGTAGTTCAGTCGGTTAGAATGCCGGCCTGTCACGCCGGAGGTCGCGGGTTCGAGTCCCGTCCGGTCCGCCATCTGCAGACCACTTTTCCAGCCCCGAGACCCTTCAGGTCTCGGGGCTGTCTCATTTTAGGGGCTGTCTTGTTTTAGCCCAAGGCGTTCAGCTGCGCTTTTTTCATAGGCGTTGAAGATTTTTCACCTCAGCGAAGATGCGAGACTCGCCGCTGTTTCACGCGGCTGGCGGCATGGCGCTGAAGCATGGTGAATGGCCGTCGTATCGGCCCTCCTGCCTGTCTGGGCAAACTTCGGCCGCCTTGCTCCCGAGCGTGGCATCGTTGCAGCGTTTAGTCCCCGGCTATTTCTGATGAACCGAGCGGCGCTCTCCGGGTTCTCAGGGAATAGGGCTCGGCTGCGTTGATTGGTGAGGCAAACCGTTTGCGCTGATGCTGTCTACGCTGATGAGACCCACTCCCCCGGTCTGTCATTCCCTTGTCGACTGATCGGGGAACCGGGCATACAGGAGGGCATCGATGAGTATCTTCGATCATGTGCAGAACCGCTTCTCTCGCGTCCAGCAGGAAGAGATGAGCCTGCAGGAGTACCTGGAACTCTGTCGTCGGGAGCCCGTGGCCTATGCCACGGCAGCTGAGCGAATGCTGGAGGCCATCGGCGAGCCAGAGGTGATCGATACCGCGAAGGATTCGCGGTTGTCACGCATCTTCTCCAACAAGGTGATTCGCCGTTACCCCGCTTTTGCCGAGTTCTACGGCATGGAGGAGGCCATCGAGCAGATCGTGGCCTATTTCCGCCATGCCGCCCAGGGGCTCGAGGAGCGCAAGCAGATCCTCTATCTGCTTGGCCCGGTGGGCGGCGGCAAGTCATCCCTGGCCGAGCGGCTCAAGCTGCTGATGGAGAAGGTGCCCTTCTATGCCATCAAGAACTCGCCGGTCTACGAGTCGCCGCTGGGGCTATTTTCCCCGGAGGAGGATGGCGAGCTGCTGGAGAAGGAGTACGGCATCCCCCGGCGCTACTTGAAGAGCGTGATGTCGCCCTGGGCTGCCAAGCGCCTCAAGGAATACGGCGGCGATATTTCCCGGTTCCGCGTGGTGCGCCTTTATCCCTCGCGGCTCAACCAGATCGCTATCTCCAAGACCGAGCCTGGCGACGAGAACAATCAGGATATCTCCTCCCTGGTCGGCAAGGTCGACATCCGCCAGCTCGAGCTCTACTCCCAGGATGACCCGGATGCCTACAGCTTTTCCGGCGGGCTGTGTCGAGCCAATCAGGGGCTGATGGAGTTCGTCGAGATGTTCAAGGCACCGATCAAGGTGCTGCATCCGCTGCTGACGGCGACTCAGGAGGGCAACTACAACCCCACTGAGGGCATGGGGGCGATCCCCTTCGATGGCGTGGTGCTGGCCCACTCCAACGAGAGCGAGTGGCAGACCTTTCGCAACAATCGCAATAACGAGGCCTTCCTCGACCGGGTCTACATCGTCAAGGTGCCCTATTGCCTGCGGGTCAGCGAGGAGATCAACATCTATCGCAAACTGCTCGAGCACTCCTCGCTGGCCGAGGCGCCCTGCGCGCCGGATACCCTGCGCATGCTGGCGCAGTTCGCGGTACTCTCGCGACTCAAGGAGCCGGAGAACTCGAGCATCTACTCCAAGATGCGGGTCTATGACGGCGAGAACCTCAAGGATACCGACCCCAAGGCCAAGTCGATCCAGGAGTACCGCGATGCCGCCGGGGTCGACGAGGGCATGGAGGGGTTGTCGACGCGCTTCGCCTTCAAGATCCTCTCCAAGGTGTTCAACTTCGACAACCACGAGGTGGCAGCCAACCCGGTGCATCTGCTGTATGTGCTCGAGCAGCGCCTTGAACAGGAGCAGCTTCCCCGGGAGACCTTCGAGCGCTATCTGCGCTTCATCAAGGAGTTCCTGGCCCCGCGTTACGTCGACTTCATCGGCAAGGAGATCCAGACGGCCTATCTCGAGTCGTACTCCGAGTACGGCCAGAATATCTTCGACCGTTACGTCACCTACGCTGACTTCTGGATTCAGGATCAGGAGTATCGCGATCCCGAGACCGGTGAGTTCCTCGACCGTCAGGCCCTCAACGAGGAGTTAGAGAAGATCGAGAAGCCGGCCGGCATCTCCAACCCCAAGGACTTTCGCCACGAGGTGGTCAACTTCGTGCTGCGGGCGCGTGCCCAGAACAATGGCATGAATCCCAGCTGGCAATCCTACGAGAAGCTGCGCGGGGTGATCGAACACAAGATGTTCGCCAACACCGAGGAGCTGCTGCCGGTGATCTCCTTCAACGCCAAGGCTTCGTCGACAGACCAGAAGAAGCACGAGGACTTTGTGGCGCGCATGGTCGATCGCGGCTACACCGAGAAGCAGGTGCGCCTGCTCTCCGAGTGGTATCTGCGGGTACGCAAGTCGCAGTAGGCCGAGGAGGTCACCATGACTTATTTTATTGATCGTCGAGCCAATGCCAAGCACAAGAGCGCGGTCAACCGCCAGCGCTTCCTCGACCGCTACCGCACCCATATCAAGCGCTCGGTCGAGGAGGCGGTGAGCCGCCGTTCGATCACCGACATGGAGCGTGGCGAGAAGGTCTCGATTCCTGCACGGGACATCTCCGAACCGGTCTTCCAGCATGGCCCGGGCGGCAAGCGCAGTATCGTTGCGCCGGGTAACAAGGAGTTCGTCGAGGGCGACCGGCTGCGCCGCCCAGGCGCCGGGGGCGGTGGTGATGGCGCCGGGGAGGGCGCTGCTTCCAACCAGGGCGAGGGCATGGACGAGTTCGCCTTCACCCTGAGTCGCGAGGAGTTCCTCGACTTCGTCTTCGATGGCCTCGAGTTGCCCCACCTGGAGCGCAAGAACCTGGTGGACCTTGATGAGGTGCGACCGGTGCGTGCCGGGCTTTCGAGGGAGGGGGTGCCGGCGCGTATTAACATCGTGCGTTCCATGCGCGAGGCCCATGCCCGGCGCATCGCCATGCGGGCGCCAATTCGCCGCGCCCTGCGCGAGGCCATGGAGGCGCTGGCCGAGGAGGAGCGCAAGGATCCGGTGCTGCGCAATCCGGCGCGCATCACCGAGCTCAAAGCGGAGATCGAACGTCTGGAGAAGCGTCTGGAGGCGGTGCCTTTCATCGATACCTACGACCTGCGCTACAACAACCTGGTCGACCAGCCGCAACCCTCGAGCAAGGCGGTGATGTTTTGCGTAATGGACGTCTCGGGCTCCATGACCCAGGCTCACAAGGACATCGCCAAGCGCTTCTTCCTGCTGCTTTACCTCTTCCTCGAGCGTAACTACGAGAAGCTTGAGCTGGTCTTCGTGCGCCACCATACCGCGGCCAAGGAGGTCGATGAGGAGGAGTTCTTCTACTCTCGCGAGACCGGCGGTACCATCGTCTCCAGTGCCCTGACGCTAGTCGAGGAGATCATCGAGGCGCGCTACCCGCC
>Ga0114983_1000882_pt1 | contig 12320 bp, 11 predicted proteins | sample Shrwel_input2_RT_FD_87182 | JGI IMG/M metagenome (GOLD analysis project Ga0114983, IMG submission 87182) | Subsurface microbial communities from deep shales in Ohio, USA - Utica-3 well 1 S input2 RT | ecosystem: Environmental > Aquatic > Deep subsurface > Shale gas/oil reservoir > Produced... | reverse complement strand
TCGACCAGCTCGCGCAAGGTCGCGGCGATCGCGTCGCGTTCGTCGGGGATCAGTCGCGGCACCCAGGTGACCGGGTTGCACACCGCACGCCCCAGCCAGTCCTGCAAGGCGGGCAGGCCCTTGTCCTCGTAGACACCGGTGCTGGCGCGGTCGCTGATGGACACCACGCCGATGCGGACCACGTCGAGCGGCTCCGAAGCGGACTGGGTTGGGTCGCTCATGCTGACCCCTGGTCGGCAGCGGGTTCCTGATCGGGGGCCTGGTCTTCCATGGCCTGCTTGATGTATTGAAACAGCTCCCTGAAGGCACGGCCGCTGCGTTTTTCGGGCACCTCCGCGGCGTCCTTGCGGGCGTTGCGGATCAGCGCGCGAAGCTGCTGCAGGTCGGTGCCGGGGAACTCGGCGGCCCAACGCGTGACGACGTCTTTGTCGTCCGAGAGCAACTCGACGCGCCAGCGCTCGGCCTGGTGCAGCGCCAGAGCGTTGCGGGCGTGGCCCATCTGGAACTGGGCCACGGCTTCACGCAAAGGCTCGGAGTCCACCCCGCGCATCACCTTGCCGATGAATTGCAACTGGCGGCGCTTGCCTTCAAAGGAGCGCGTCTTTTTGAACGCATCCAGGGCGTCGCGCAGGCGCTCGGGCATGGGGATGTCGTTGAGGCGGCTGTCGGGCATCTCAAGGAGCTGCTTGCCCAGCGCCTGGAGCTCGTGGCTTTCGCGCTTGAGCGCACTCTTGCTGGGACGGCGAAAGCCGTCTTCTTCGCCGTCGAACTCGTCTTCGGCGTCGTCTGGGTCGATGTGGTTCGGATTCATGTCATCGCTATGATACGGGTGGCCCGACCTCCTGGGCCGTTGTCCATCACACCGATCCAAGCCAATGCCTCAAAACAAAGCTGCGCCCTCGACCGCTCCCTCGACCGGATTTGCCTACAGCCGAGAGCAATTCCAGCAATTGATCGAAGACGCGCTTGAGCGGGCCCGCAAGCTGGGCGCCACCGACGCAGCCGCCGAGGTCTCCGAAGGCGCAGGCCTGTCGGTCTCGGTGCGCAAAGGCAAGTTGGAGAACGTCGAGCGCAACCGCGACAAAACCATCGGCGTCACGGTCTACCTCGGACAGCGCCGCGGCAACGCGAGCACCTCCGACTTCTCGTCCGAGGCGCTGTCGCGCACGGTTCAGGCCGCCTACGACATCGCCCGCCACACCGCTGAAGACCCGGCTGCCGGCCTGCCCGATGAGGCTGACCTGGCCAAAGGCAAAGCCGCGCGCCGCGACCTCGACCTGTTCCACCCCTGGGCCATCGACGCCGAGGCCGCTGCCGAACTGTCGCGCCGCTGCGAAGCCGCCGCGCTGGAGGTCGACCCCGCATCACCAACTCCGAAGGCGCGGGGGTGTCAGCTCAGCAATCGCACTTCTGGGCTGGCAACAGCCGGGGCTTTCGCGGTGGCTACGCCAGCTCACGTCACTCGCTGTCGGTCTCGCCCATCGCCGGTCGCGGCAACGACATGCAGCGCGACTTCTGGTACACGTCCGAGCGCGACGCCCGCGACCTGGCCAAGCCCGAGGCCGTGGGCCGCTACGCCGCCGAACGCGCCCTGTCGCGCCTGAAATCCCGCAAGATCGCCACCTGCGAGGTGCCGGTGCTGTTCGAGAACACGCTGGCCGCCGGCCTGCTGGGTGCGTACGTTCAAGCCACCAGCGGCGGGGCCCTGTATCGGCGCGCCACGTTCCTGCTCGACAGCCTGGGCAAGCCCATCTTCCCCAAACACATCCAGGTCACCGAAGACCCGCACATCCTCAAAGGCAAAGGGAGCGCTCCTTTCGACGACGAAGGCGTGCTCACCCGCAAGCGCCAGGTGGTCAAGAACGGCGTCGTCCAAGGCTACTTCCTCTCGAGCTACTCAGCTCGCAAGCTGGGCATGAGAACCACAGGTCACGCCGGTGGCTCGCAGAACCTCACCATGTCGAGCAAGCTGACCGACCCCAAAGACAACCTCAAAGCCATGCTCAAGAAACTGGGCACCGGCTTGTTCGTCACCGAGCTGATGGGCCAGGGCGTCAACTACGTCACGGGCGACTACTCCCGCGGCGCAGCCGGCTACTGGGTTGAAAAAGGCGTGATCCAGTACCCCGTGCACGAGATCACCATCGCGGGCCACCTCGGTGAGATGTTCCAGCAAATCGTGGCGGTCGGCGCAGACGCCTACACCTATGGCAGCAAAACCGTCGGCTCTGTGCTGCTTGAAAAGATGAAGATTGCCGGTCATGGCTCCTGAGCGCCACACCCGCGGGTAAGCCCGCTGCCTGAGTTCGGCCTGGCACGTGTTCCGGCTCCTAGAATTTCAGGGACAGAATCCCAACCGAGGAGACCCACATGGAACGTCGTGCCTTCATCAACCACGCAGGCCTGGCCGGCGTGCTGGCAGCTGGAGCCGCCCCGGCCATCGTGCACGCGCAAACACAACTGCGCTGGCGCATGGCATCGAGCTTCCCCAAGTCGCTGGACACCATCTTCGGTGCAGCCGACGTGTTCGCCAAGAAGATCCACGAGATGTCCGGCGGCAAGTTCCAGATCTCGGTGCATGCCGGTGGTGAGCTGATGCCGGCCTTCGGCGTCGTGGATGGCGTTCAAAGCGGCACCGTCGAGATGGCGCACACCGCACCCTACTACTTCGTCGGCAAGGACGAGACCTTCGCCATCGGCTGCACCATCCCGTTCGGCCTGAACTCGCGCCAGATGACGGCCTGGATGTACGAGGGCAACGGCCTGAAGCTGATGCGTGAGTTCTACGCCAAGTACAACATCGTCAACTTCCCCGGCGGCAACACCGGCGCCCAGATGGGCGGCTGGTACCGCAAGCCCGTCAAGTCACTGGCCGACATGAAGGGCCTGAAGATGCGCGTTGCCGGTTTCGCAGGCAAGGTGATGGAACGCATGGGCGTGGTGCCTCAGAACCTGCCAGGCGGCGAGATCTACCAGGCCCTGGAAAAAGGCGTGATCGACGCCGCTGAGTGGGTCGGACCCTACGACGACCAGAAGCTGGGCTTCTACAAGGTCGCGCCCTATTACCACTTCCCTGGCTGGTGGGAGGGCGGCCCTCAACTGGACTTCTTCATCAACCAGAAGGCCTATGACGCGTTGACCCCCGAGTACAAAGCCATGGTGGAGGCCGCCGCTTCGCACGCCCACACCGAGATGCAGGCCCGCTACGACGCCCGCAACCCACTGGCGCTCAAGCAACTGGTGGCCGCCAAGACCGAGCTGGTGCAGTTTCCCAAGCCCGTTCTGGACGCCGCCTTCAAGCACGCCATGGACATCTACAGCGAGCTCAACGAAAAGAACCCGGCCTGGCGCAAGGTCTACGCGGATTACGCCAAGTTCCGCGCCGACCAGAACCTGTGGTTCCGCTTCACCGAAGCCACGTTCGACCGTTACATGCAATCGGTCAAGCTCTGATCGGCTGGTGAGCCTCATGCCCTGAGTGCCCTCAAACCGAGACGATGCGCAGCACACCCAAGCACACACCCACCCTGCCCGGACCGGGCCGTCGCACCCTTTCGGGGCCCCTGCACGGTGCTTGGCTGTGGGTGTGTTTGTGGGTGAAATTGTGGACGGGGGCATGCACACGGCGGTGGCCGGCTGTGGGCTTTGCTTGGCTTCTTTGTCTGCCAGGCTGGGCGAACGCCATCGAACTGAGCTCCCATGACCAACGCGTTGCCCTGAGTGGGCACATGAGCGTCACCCTCGTGGACGCCGCTCAAGGCGAGGTGCCGCAACGCCTCCAGGACCGGGACTTCGTGCGCGCCGAGGGCAACCCGGCCACCGGCTTCGGCCCCGAGGTCATGTGGGTGAAATTTGACCTGCGCGCGCGCGATGAGGGCGGAGCGGGGGAATGGCTGCTAGAAATCACGCCGGCTTACCTGAACCACCTTGCGGTCTACGTCGAGACGTCGCAAGGACTTCAATTGGTGGGGCGCGCTGGCACCGAGCACCCTCACGTGCAGAGGCAACTTCGCCACCGCAACGGTGTGTTCATCCTCAACCTCGAAGCGAGCGAGCCGGCTAAAACGTTCTACGTTCGCGTGGCCAGCCGCACCACGCGGATGCTCGGCGCGACGCTGTACCGCCCCAAGGCCTTCGCTGAGGCCACCCAAGGCGAACTGCTGCTGCAGGGCGTCTTCTTCGGCGGCATCCTCATCGCCATGATGATCAGCCTCTTCCTGGGCCAGTGGCTTCGGGAGACGGTGCAGTTCTACTACGCAGCCTACGTCAGCGTATCGGGCTTCCTCCAGCTGATGGCGCTGGGCATTGGTCAGCAGTGGCTGTTCCCCGAACAAATCGGGATCTACAACAGCACGGTGGCCGCAGCAATGGTGCTGCAAGCGCTGTTTGGTGCGCAGGTTCTGCGCATCACCCGGGTCGAGGTGCACCTGCCACGCCTGGCCCAGCGCTACTGGCAGGCCATGTGGGTCCTGACCGCGGTGCTGCTGCCCTTCGCCGTAGCGGGGGCCTACGACATCGTCTCGCCCATCATCCAGGTCGTCTACAGCTTGCAGGCGGTCTTCTCCATCGGCGTGTCCATCGCCATCTGGCGGCGTGGCGAGGCGGCCGCGAAGTTGTTTCTGGCGGCTTTCAGCTGCCTGCTGCTGTCCGTGCTGCTGTTCCTGCCCCTCAACCTGGGTTGGTTGCCCCTTAATTTCTGGACTCAGAACATGCTGCAGATCAGCATGTTCATCCACCTCATCTTGATGAACATCGCGGTCGCGCGTTACGTGAAGGTGCTCCGCGATGAAGCCGATGGCGCCCGCGACCGACTCCTGGCCACGGCGGAGCGGTCAGCGGCTGAACTGGAGGACCAGGTCAACGCGCGCACCGCCGAGTTGCAAGGCGCCCTGCTCGCGGCCAACGAGGCCGGCAGGGCCAAGACCGAATTCCTGGGCCGAGTCAGTCACGACCTGCGCACGCCCCTGACCGCCATCATCGGCTACGCCCAGTTGATGCAGACCGAAGAGCACGGACACCAGCGCCGCGCGGGCATCATCGGCAAGAGCGCCCAGCACATGCTCACCTTGATCAACGACCTGATCGAGTACGCGCGCGGGGCATCCAGCGACAAGCTGAACCTGGCCCCAACCTACTTGCACGGCGCGCTCGACTCGGTGGCGCAAGATGCTCGGGCGCTGGCTCAAGCCCAGGGCAACCGGTTCGAGCTCGTGCTGGAGGGGGCCTTGCCCAACGTGGTCATGACCGACGGAGCGCGCCTGCGACAGGTGCTGATGAACCTCCTGCAAAACGCCACCCGCTTCACACAGAACGGGCAGGTCACCCTGAGGGTGGAGGCCGTCGAGCCCGAAGGGGCCACCGACCATCAAACACTGAGCCTGCGCTTCCAGGTGGAGGACAACGGTTGCGGGATTCCCGCCAGCGACCTGACTCAGGTGTTCAACCCATTTTTCAGGTCGCACCCGCCCCCCACCAGCGGCCCCAAAGGCCTCGGTTTGGGCTTGTCCATCGTCGACACCTGGGTCAGGCGCATGCACGGGAGCGTGACATTGCAAAGCGAGGAAGGCAAGGGCACCCTGGTCAGCCTGACGATCCCCACCCGAACGGCATCGGAGCAAGACATGTCCCTGCCTCAAATGGTGGCAGGCAAGGAAGCGATGCCCGCGCTGGATGGCGGGGGGCGGCGCATCTGGGTGGTGGAGGACACGGTCGAAATCCGCGACCTGCTCAGCGAGGAGTTGAGGCGCTGCGGCTTCGAAGTGGTCCTCATCGCCACCGGACAGGAATTCCTCAATCGCCTCAAGTTGATCGGGGCGACGCCGCCCAGCCTGATCCTGACCGATCACCAGATGCCGGGCGCAGATGGTGATGATGTGCTCAAGGCCAGTCGTGCTCAGTGGCCAGGTGTGCCCGTGCTGTTGCTGTCGGCCACCCAGCAGACCATGGAGTCGCTGGGGAAAGCAGGCTCTTCCGGGTTCGATGCGAGCCTGACGAAACCAGTGAACCTGCTCGATTTGCGGGCAGCGCTCGCTCGCGTGCTGGGTTTGCAAATGGGCAACGCCCATCCTCCCACGCCACCTGAAGCGTGACAGCGTCCGCGCCTGTCGGGGATGTGCGCTGCGGGCAAAGGGGGGCCATCGCGGGGGGGCTCAAGCCCTGGCGAAATCGGCCGATTCATGAGTTGGGTGCCGGTGAGTGCCCGCTTCACGGACACCCGCATGCGATCGCACCTGCCACACGCTCGAGTTGCCCCTGCCGATTGGAGCCAAGCCCCCTTGGCCCGGACGTGGCAAACCCTCAGCACGCTTTGCTGGGCGTTGGCCGTTGCGGCTGCCATGATTCACCCACTGCCCGCCGTGGCCCTCAGTGTCGCGGCAACCTGGGCACATTTCAAAGCCAATCCATCACCTTCCCGGCGGCTCGGTCGCAAGCAGGAGGGTTGAACGCAGACGGATTGAGCCCGCAGGCGGCCCGCTGTCGAGCCGGACGCGGATGCGCGAACTCAGCGCGGCGAGTCAGGCTGCGTGGAGGTCGACTCATCAAGCGGCGCCGATGGCACGTCCGGCTCCGGCATGCCCATGTCCTGGATCTGCATCTCGATTTCAACGCTGTCCGGGTTGACCACCTGCTCCTTCTCGAGCCAATGGGTCACCGATTGCGGCCAAAAAATCACCACCGCAACCAGGATCAACTGCATCACCACCCACGGGATCGCGCCCAGGTAAATGTCGCGCGACGCAATCGGCTTGCTGATGGCGCCGCTTTTGTGGATCTGGTCGGCGACGCCACGCAGGTAGAACAAGGCGAACCCGAACGGCGGATGCATGAAGCTCGTCTGCATGTTGACGCACAGCAGCACGCCGAACCAGACCAGGTCGATGCCCAGCTTCTCGGCCACCGGAGCCAGCAACGGCACCACGATGAAGGCGATTTCGAAGAAGTCGAGGAAGAAGGCGAGGAAGAAGATGAAGATGTTGACGGCGATCAGGAAGCCGATGGGGCCGCCCGGCAAGCCGGTGAGCATCTCCTCGATCCAGACGTGCCCGTCAACGCCCTGGAAGACCAGCGAAAACACACTGGAGCCCAACAAGATGAAGATCACCATGGCGGTCACTCGCATGGTGGAGTCCATGGCCTGCCAGATCAGGCTGAGGGACAAGCGCTTGTGCAGCGCGGCCAGCACCACGCCGCCCAGCGCCCCCAGGGCTCCGGCTTCCGTGGGCGTGGCCAGCCCCATGAACAGCGTGCCCAGCACCAGGAAAATCAGCACCACGGAAGGCAACATGCCCCACAACACGCGCTTGACCAGCGCCGAACCCCGTTCGGTGCGGGCCTCGGGCGGCAAGGGCGGCACCCATTGCGGGCGGAACATCACGACGCCCCAGGTGTAGAGCAGGAAGATGCCCGTTTGCAGCAGCGAGGGGCCGATGGCGCCCAGGTACATGTCCCCCACGGAGCGGCCAAGCTGATCTGCCAGCACCACCAGCACCAGGGAAGGCGGGATCAGCTGAGTGATCGTGCCCGAGGCCGCGATGACACCGGTGGCGTAGCGGGTGTCGTAGCCGTAGCGCATCATCACGGGCAGAGAGATGACGCCCATGGCGATGACGCTGGCCGCCACCGTGCCTGTGATGGCGCCCAGGATGGCGCCGACGATGATCACGGCGAAACCCAGCCCGCCCGGCCTGCCGCCAAACAGCTGACCGGTGCCTTCCAGGAGGTCTTCAGCCAGCCCGCAACGCTCCAGGATCGCGCCCATGAAGGTGAAGAAGGGGATGGACAGCAGCAACTCGTTGGAGACGATGCCGAACAGCCGCAACGGCAAGTTCGACATGAACGCCTCAGGGAAGAACCCCTGCGACACCGCGAAATAGCCGTACGCCAGCCCCAGGCCGCCCAGCGTGAACGCCACTGGGAAGCCCACCAGCATGGCCAGGACCAGCGAGCCGAACATGACCGGCGCCAGGTGAGACATCTCGATCACTGCAAGGGCCTTTCGTACGAGACGTCCAGCGCGATGTCACCGCGAAGGAAAGCAACGCGGCGGAACAATTCGGCGAGGGCCTGACAGCCCAGCATCGCAAAGCCCAGCGGGATGGCGAGCTTGATCGGCCAGCGCAGCAAGCCGCCTGCGCTCGGGGAAAACTCATGCTGCTGGTAGGCCGTCAGCGCAAAAGGCCAGGACAGCCAGGCGATGATCGCGCAAAGGGGGATCAGCACCAGCGCGAGGCCCAGGGCGTCGATCCAGGCCTGGGTGCGGGGGCTGCGACCACCGTAGATCACGTCCACGCGCACGTGCTCGTTGAGCTTGAGCAGCCAGGGTGCGCCCGCGAACACGGCGATCCCGAACAGGTACCACTGGACCTCCAGCCACGCGTTGGAGCCGATGCTGAAGGCGTAGCGCAAGGTCGCGTTGCCGGCGCTGATGACGCAAGCGGCGACCAGGGCCACGGCAGCCAGGCGCCCCGCCCACAAGGACAGGGCGTCCATCCAGCGGATGTAGGTTTGCATGGCGCCGCGCTCAGTCGTCGAGCGCCACAGCCTGCGCGTACAAGCTGCTGGAGCGTGCACCGCTGCGGCAGAACATCAGCAACGGCCGCGGCAGCGACTTGAGGAGCTCGGCACAGCGCGCGATGTCTGCGGGCGACTGGTAGCCCCCGCTGACCGGCAGGTGCGCGTACTGGAGGCCCGCTGCAACGGCAGCCGCCTCGATGCTGGCGCTGGTCGGCTGATCGGCCCCACCTTCGAAGTCAGGTCGGTTGTTCATGACCGACTTGAACCCAGCCTCCGCGGCCGCGGCCATGGCCTCGGGGGTCAGTTGCGGGGCGGCGTAAACATCTTCTGCGATGGGCTGCAGGGACACGGATTCGCTCATGGCGGGACCTCAAGTCTGGGAGTGCGAGGGATGTTAATCCCTGATGATCAGCCCGCCAGTGCGGACTTCACCGCAGCGGACACCAGGCCCATGTCGGCCTGACCGGCGAGTCGCTGTTTGACCACACCCATGACCTTGCCCATGTCGCCCGCGCCCGTGGCGCCCAGCTCCACGACGATGGCCTTGACCGCGGCGTTGACCTCATCGGCGCTCAGGCGCTGGGGCAGATAAGCCTCCAAGACCACGATCTCGGATTTTTCCTTGTCGGCCAGGTCGGGGCGATTGCCCGCCTCGTATTGCTGGGCTGCGTCCTTGCGCTGCTTGATGAGTTTGTCGACGATGCCGACGATCATCGCGTCGTCCAGCTCCACGCGTTCATCGACTTCCTTTTGCTTCATCGCGGCCATCAGCATGCGGATGGTGCCCAGGCGATCGGCTTCCTTGGCGCGCATGGCGGCCTTCATGTCGTCGGAGATGCGGAGTTTGAGGCTCATGGTGGACTCGGGGAGTGAGATGAAAGGGTCGCGCAAAAACACGAAAGCCCGCTTGGGCGTCCCCGCGCGGGCTTGTGGCTGCGTCAGCCAACCGGGTCAAATCGCATGGCGAAGCGACCCGGGGAAGAAGCCGATCAGTACAGCTTCTTGGGCAGCTGCATGCTGCGCACGCGCTTGTAGTGGCGCTTGACGGCGGCGGCCTTCTTGCGCTTGCGCTCGGAAGTCGGCTTTTCGTAGAACTCGCGAGCGCGCAGTTCGGTCAGCAGACCCAGCTTTTCAATGGTGCGCTTGAAGCGGCGCAGGGCGACGTCGAAGGGCTCGTTTTCCTTGACACGGATGGTCGTCATCAGAGATTCGCTTTCAGTGTGAATGCATTCAACGGGCTGCAGCATGGCCCCCTTCTGCGCGCCGCGGTCGGTGGACCAGCACAAGCCGGCCGGGATGCACGACCCACTGACTTCTGTTGCAGTGAACGCAACGCTCCTCGGCGCACGCAGGGGGACTTCTTTGCAAACATGCAGCGAGCCCACCAGTAAAGCCTGAGATTATAGACTGAAATTTCGTGTCAGTCGAACAACAACTCGCCAGGCAGGCGCTCAATGCCTTGTTCCTGACTCATTCGCGCCAGGGTGGGCGCGTCCGGCACGCATGGCGGCGGGCTGTCGGCTTGCACCGGCAGGTGCGCCAGCAGCTCGGCCAGGGGGACCATGACGAAAGCCCTCCCCTGCTGACGCGGGTGCGGCAGGGTCAACGTCGGCGTGCACAGGCGCGCATCGCCCAGGGCGAGCAGGTCCAGGTCCAGGGTGCGCGGCGCATTGAGGTAAGGCCGCTGCCGGTCGTGCTCGCGCTCGATGCCGAGCAAAGCGCCCAACAATTCATGCGGGCCCAGGGCGGTTTGCAGGGCCACGACGGCATTGATGAAGTCCGGGCCATCGGCGCCCACCGGACGGGTGCGGTAAAGCCCGGAAGCGGCCTCGACCGAGGTGCCCGGCAGCCGAGCCAACGCGCCCAAGGCCTGTGTCAGCCGAACGCTCACCTCACCGAGGTTGCCCCCCATGCCCACGAAAGCGCGCAACCGGGGGACGGCGCTCAGCTCCGGGGCGCCCACGGTCAATCGGCGGCACCCGACGGGGCACCACCGCCCTCGCCCGCCGGCTTGCGACGACGGCGGCGGCGCTTGCGCGCGGGGGCGGTGCCATCGGCAGCGGGAAACGCCTCGTCGGCGTCGAATTCACCGTCGGCGTCGGCATCACGGGATGCGACCTCGGGTGCTGGCGTGGTCGCCTGGCGTGGCACGCGACGGGGCCCACCCTGCTGACGCACCGCTTCGGTCATGCGGCGACGCTCGGCATCGTCGGCCATCGAGAAGCTCTCCCACCAGTTGGAGATATCCATGCCGATTTCACCGGCCTGGGCACGCAGGCGCAGGAAGTCAAAACCCGCCCGGAACCGCGGCTGCTCGACCAGCGTGAGCGGTGCGTTGCCGGTGCGGCGGTCAAAGCGCGGCTGCATGGTCCAGATCTCGCGCATGTCGGTGGCGAGCTTGCCGCGCCCCGAAATGTCGCCGATGCGCGCATCGAAGACGGCGTCCGTGGCGGATTGCAGCGCCGGGAAAATGGGCTCGCCCTGCGCCTGGTTGCGCTTCCAGAGCTCCAGCACGTCGTGCCACAGCAGGCAGGCCAGCAAGAAGCTGGGCGCCACGGGCTTGCCTTCGGAGACGCGGCGGTCGGTGTCGGCCAGCGCGAGCTGCACGAACTGGTCGCGCCCGGGGTGGCGGCGCACTTCGTCAAAGACAGCATCGAGGATGGGGAAGACGCCGCGATCCAGGCCCTGCTTGCGCAGCTCGTCGATCGAGGCCCGCGCGTGCCCGGTCTGCAGCAGCTTGATCATTTCGTCGAACAAGCGGGACTGCGGCACGTTGCTCAGCAGCTCGGACATTTCCTTGAGCGGCTGGCGGGTCTTGGGCTCGATGTCGAAGCCCAGCTTGGCGGCAAAGCGCACCACGCGGACGATGCGCACCGGGTCTTCCCGGTAGCGTGTCTCGGGGTGGCCGATCATGCGCAGGACTCGCTTTTTGGCGTCCTGGATGCCACCGTGGTAGTCGACCACGACCTGCGTGCGCGGGTCGTAGTACATGGCGTTGAGGGTGAAGTCGCGACGCGCGGCGTCCTGGTCCTGAGGGCCCCAGACGTTGTCGCGCAACACGCGGCCACTGGCGTCGATGACGTGGGACTTGTCGGCCAGGTCCTTGCGGGACGTTTTTTCGTTGCCCGCAACCTGCTCGGCGGCGTCGGCATCGAGGTAGGCACGGAAGGTCGAGACCTCGATGACCTCGTGCTCACGGCCGCGGCCGTAGACCACGTGGACGATGCGAAAGCGTCGCCCGATGATGAAGGCGCGGCGGAACAGCCCCTTGACCTGCTCCGGCGTGGCGTTGGTGGCCACGTCGAAGTCCTTGGGGCGCAGCCCCAGCAGCAGGTCGCGAACGGCGCCACCCACGATGTAGGCCGCGTAACCCGCGTCCTGCAGGGTCTCGACGACCTTGCGAGCGCGATCGTCGACCAGGTCGGGGTCGATGCCGTGTTCAGAGGCCGGCACGTCAACGCGCTTGCCGGTGGGGATGCGAGGTGGCTTGCCAGCGCCCGCCGAGGCAGGCGCGTGCGCCCGCTTGGCCGCAGGGGCCTTGCCAAGGATCTTGTGAATCAGGCTCTTGATCATGCAAACAATCGGAGGATGCGCCAGCCACGCGCTTGTGCCACGGCTTCCAGCTCGGGGCTGGGGTTGGTGGCCACCGGGTCGGTGGCCCGCTCGAGCAGGGGCAGGTCGTTGGGGGAGTCGCTGTAAAAACTGACGCGATCAAACTGGCCCAGGTGGCGACCTTGATCGGACAGCCATTGTTCCACACGTGTGATCTTGCCTTCGCGGAAAGACGGAACGCCGTCGATGCGGCC
>Ga0114983_1000881_pt1 | contig 12321 bp, 12 predicted proteins | sample Shrwel_input2_RT_FD_87182 | JGI IMG/M metagenome (GOLD analysis project Ga0114983, IMG submission 87182) | Subsurface microbial communities from deep shales in Ohio, USA - Utica-3 well 1 S input2 RT | ecosystem: Environmental > Aquatic > Deep subsurface > Shale gas/oil reservoir > Produced... | reverse complement strand
GGTGCATAGCGTAGACCGCGAGAAGATCGCCCGGCGTCTGAATGATCAACGCCCCGAAGCGCTTGGCCCACTGAACATCTGCCTGCAGGTCAACATCAGCGACGAGCCGAGCAAGTCGGGCGTCTCGCTCGAGGCGCTGCCCGCCCTGGCCGAGGCTGTTCAGGCGCTGCCTCGCCTGCGCCTGCGCGGGCTGATGGCGATCCCCGCGGCGGCCGAGGGGCTGGACGCCCAGCGCGCGCCCTTCGCCCGCCTCCGCGAGTCCCTCGAGGAACTCCGCACGCGCTTCCCCGAGGCGGCCCTGGACACCCTCTCGATGGGCATGACCGCCGACCTGGAGGCCGCCGTGCTCGAGGGCGCCACCCTGGTGCGCCTGGGCACCGCGATCTTCGGGGAGCGAAACGCACGCGAGTGACAACCACCCTTCGCCGGTGAACCACGCCGGCCACATTCGTCGACCGACACAGGACAGATTCCATGGCCAGCAGAGTCACCTTCATCGGCGCCGGAAACATGGCCGGCGCCATCATCGGCGGCATGATCGAGAGCGGCTTCTCGCCCGACGACATCACGGCCACCTCGCCCAGCGACGATATCCTCGCCCCGCTGCGCCAGCGGCTGGGCATCCAGACCGCGACCGATAACGCAGCGGCCGTCGCCGAATCCGACGTGGTGGTGCTGGCAGTCAAGCCGCAGATTATGCGCGAGGTCTGCGAGAAGATGCGCGATGCCGTCCAGGCACGCCGCCCGCTGATCGTCTCGGTGGCGGCGGGGCTGCCCGCCGCGACCCTGGAGCACTGGCTCGGCGGCGAGCTGCCGCTGGTGCGCTGCATGCCCAACACACCCGCGCTGGTCGGCGCCGGCGCCGCCGGGCTCTACGCCAATGCCAAGGTCGACGACGCCCAGCGCCGGCTCGCCACCGAGCTGATGGAGGCCGTGGGCTTGGTGGAGTGGGTCGATGACGAGGCCCTGCTCGAGGCGGTCACCGCCGTCTCGGGCAGCGCCCCGGCCTACTTTTTCCTGATGTTCGAGGCCATGGAGGAAGCCGGCGCATCGCTGGGCCTGCCCGCCGACACCGCTCGCCGGCTGGCCATGCAGACCGCCCTGGGTGCGGCCAAGATGGCACTTGCCAGCGACAAGCCACCCGCCGAGCTGAAGCGCAACGTGATGTCTCCCGGCGGCACCACAGAACGTGCCATCGAACATCTCGAACAGTCCGGCCTGCGCCGCCTCATGGCCGAAGCCATGACCGCCTGTGCCGACCGCGCTCGAGAGATGGCTGACGAGCTCGGCAAACGCTGACCCGACAGCCCGGCAAGCACGCGGGCTGACACGACGACGATTCAAGAACATGGAGGAGCCCCGATGGGCAGTCAACTGGGAAGCGCCGGCCTGCTGCTGGTAAACACCCTAATCAACATCTATATCTTTTTGCTGATGCTGCGCTTTTTGCTGCAGGCATCCCGAGCCGACTACTACAATCCCATCAGCCAGTCGGTAGTGAAGGTCACTCAACCGGCGGTACGCCCCTTCCAGAGCTTTCTGGGACCGGTGATGGGCCGCTTTGACCTGGCCACCCTGGCCACGGCCTTCGTGATCAAGGCGATCGCCATCATCGCGATCCTGCAGATCGCCGGCTTCGGCATGGCGCCGATCACCGGTGTGGTGCTTGGCTCGCTGGCCGCCATCGCCAATGCCATTCTCAAGATCTACTTCTTCGCCTTGATCGTGATGATCATCCTCAGCTGGGTCGCCCCCCAGGCCAGCCATCCGGGCGCTCTGCTGGTGATGCAGCTGGTGGAGCCGATCATGGCGCCGGTGCGCCGGGTGATTCCGCCGCTGGGCATGATCGATCTCTCGCCCATCGTGGTATTCATCGCCATCAGCCTGATCGATGGTATCGTGGTGGGCTCGCTGACCCGTGCCGCCGGCATCGCCGGTGCCCTGGTCGGCCTGTAAGGCCGGCCGATACCCACGACTGGACACGACACGACAGATGCCCGAGTTCCCCCCTGATTCGGTCGGCCTGGTGACGCCCGAAACGGCACACTTCGATGACCCCCTTCCCTTGGTTTGCGGCCGGACACTGCCCGCCTATGACCTGGTATACGAGACCTATGGCACCCTCAACGCCGAGCGCTCCAATGCCATTCTGGTATGCCATGCGCTCTCCGGCCACCATCATGCGGCCGGCTACCACACCCGTGACGAGCGCAAGCCGGGCTGGTGGGATGCGCATATCGGTCCCGGCAAGTCGATCGACACCGAACGCTTCTTCGTGGTCTCGCTGAACAACCTCGGCGGCTGCCACGGCAGCACCGGTCCCAGCAGCGAGAACCCGGCGACGGGACACCAGTGGGGGCCCGACTTCCCGATCATGACCGTAGAAGATTGGGTCCACAGCCAGGCGCGCCTGGCCGACCGGCTGGGCATCAAACGCTTCGCCGCGGTGATCGGCGGCAGCCTGGGGGGCATGCAGGTGCTGCAGTGGAGCCTCTCCTATCCCGAGCGTATCGCCAATGCGGTGGTCATCGCCGCGACGCCGAAGCTATCAGCACAGAATATTGCCTTCAACGAGGTAGCCCGCCAGGCGATACGCTCCGATCGCGACTTCCTTGAGGGCTGGTACGCCAACCATGCCACGGTGCCACGCCGCGGCCTCAAGCTCGCTCGCATGGTGGGTCACATCACCTACCTCTCCGAAGATGCCATGGGCAGCAAGTTCGGCCGCGACCTGCGCAGCGACGACCTGAACTTCGGCTACGACGTGGAGTTCCAGGTGGAGTCCTACCTGCGCTATCAGGGCGATACCTTCTCCAACGCCTTCGATGCCAACACCTATCTGCTGATGACCAAGGCACTGGACTACTTCGACCCGGCCGCGGCCCATGGCGGCGACCTGGCCCGGGCCCTGGCCCCCGCCGCCTGTCCCTTCCTGGTGGTCAGCTTCTCCACCGACTGGCGCTTCCCGCCCTCGCGCTCCAAGGAGCTGGTCAACGCCCTGATCCGCGCCAACAAAGCGGTCAGCTACGCCAACATCGACTCGCCGCATGGCCACGACGCCTTCCTGATGCCTGAGCCGCGCTACCAGGCGGTCTTCGCCGCCTTCATGAACCGCGTCGCCCACGACCAGGGCCTGGAGGACCGCCCATGATGCGCGCCGACCTCAAGCTGATTCACGATTGGGTCCCGCGGGGCGCGAGGATGCTCGACCTGGGCTGCGGCGAGGGCACGCTGTTGGCAGCGCTGGCCCGCGACAAGCAGGTCACCGGCTATGGCCTGGAGATCGATCCCGACGGTATTACCGCCTGCCTGGCCAAGGGCGTCAACGTCATCGAGCAGAACCTCGACGAAGGGCTGGCCAACTTCGAGGACGATGCCTGCGATCTAGTGGTCATGACCCAGGCGCTGCAAGCGCTGCGCCGCCCGGACCTGATGCTCGACGAAATGCTGCGCGTCGCCGAGGAGTGCATCATCACCTTTCCCAACTTCGCCTACTGGCGCCATCGCGCCTACCTGGGTTTCAAGGGCTATATGCCGGTGTCCCGCTCTCTGCCCCATGCCTGGTACGATACCCCCAACATTCACCTGTCAACCTTCAACGACTTTGAACGCCTGTGCCGCGACAAGGGTCTGAGCATTGTCGATCGGGCGGTGGGCATCGGTGATCATGAGGGACGCTGGACCTCGCGACTGTGGCCCAACCTGTTCGGCGAGATCGCCATCTTCCGGGTCGCCCGCCGCAGGGCATGACCCGGGAGGCGCGCGCAAGCTACCGGAGGGAGAACCGATGAGGATTCGAGACCACCTGGCAGCCCTGGCCATGAGCCTGGCGCTGCTGCTGACGCTGCCGGCCCAGGCCCAGCAGTTCGAACAGGTAGGGGACTACCAGATCCACTACAGCGCCGTGAACACCAGCTTCCTGCCGAAGGCGGTGGCGCGCGAGCACGGCATCCAACGCAGCCAGGTCATGGCCCTGCTCAACGTCAGCGTATTGAAGGAGCTCGAAGATGGCTCGACTCGCCCCGTCACCGCCTCGGTCGAGGGGCGCATCGCCGGGCTCGAGGGGGATGATCCCACGCCGCTGTCGTTTCGCAGTCTGCGCATCGATGACATACCCTCCCAAGTGGCAGTGTTTCGCATCCACGAGGACGAGCCGATGCGCTTCGACCTGCGCGTACGCTATGACCGCAATGCCGAGCCTGCCGAGGTGAGTTTCATCCAGCGCTTCTATATCGACCGCTGACCGCCGGTGAAGCGTCGCGCAAGGTCCACCGGCAGCGCTGGCCCCAGGCGTATCGCCAGCGGCACCCCGGCCTCGCGCATCACCTCACAGCGCCGTGCCAGCACTTCCACGCCCCGGCCCGCCACCTCATGCAGGCTCGCGGCATAGGCCGGGTCTAGGTGGGCCGCGGGGGCCACATCCTCGATGCCCTCGTGGGCCACGCAGAACAGCAGCACGGCGCGCTGTCCACGGGCGGCCAATGCCGCCAGCGCCTCGAGGTGCTTGCGACCCCGCACGCTCACCGCGTCGGGGAAGTAGCCGTGCCCGTCGCTCTCCTTCAGCGTCACCTGCTTGACCTCGACGAAGGTGGTACCGCGTTCAGGGTCGTCGAGACGGAAATCGAGCCTCGCGCCCTCCACCGCGGCCTCGCGGCGGATCTGCTCATAGCCCGCCAGCTCCGCCACACGTCCCGCGCGCAACGCTTCCTCGACGATACGGTTGGCCCGCCCGGTATGCACCGAGGCCGTCGCCGTGGTGCCATCGGGCTGGGGCAGTTCAATCAGCTCCCAGGTCCAGACCAGCTTGCGGGCGGGATTGTCGCTGGGCGCCAGCCAGACACGGCAGCCCGGCACGTCGACCGCCCGCATCGAGCCGGTGTTGGGGCAGTGGGCCACCACCTCACGACCGTCTGCGAGGCGCACGTCAGCCAGGAAGCGCTTATAGCGACGCTGCAGGATCCCCGGGACCAGGGCCGGATACTCCATCAGCGACGCGCCAGGAAGCGCTCGAGACGGCTTACGGCCTCTGCCAGCCGGGCCTCGCCGGTGGTGAAGGCGATACGCACATGATGCTCACCGCCGCGCAGGGCAAAGTCGGTGCCGGGGGTGATGGCGACATTCGCCTCCTCGAGCAACGCCTGGCAGAAGGCCTCACTGTCGTTGCTGTAGCGCGAAATATCGAGCCACAGGTAGAAGGCCCCCTGAGGCGGCAGTGACGGGGCTAACCCCAGCCGTGAGAGTCCCGCCAGCAGGGCATCGCGGCGGCGCCCAAGCTCGCTGCGCCGGGCCTCGAGGATGCCGTGACACTCCGGCGTGAAGGCAGCCAGGGCGGCATGCTGAGCCGGTGTGGAGGCCGCCAGGAAGACGTTCTGGGCCAGCCGGGTCAGCGGCTCCACCGCGGCCTCGGGCGCCAGCAGCCAGCCCAAGCGCCAGCCGGTCATGCCGAAGTACTTGGAGAAGCTGTTGGCCACGAAGGCGTCTGGGCTGATCGAGGCCACCGAGAGCGGCGCGAGATCGAAGCATAGGCCCTGGTAGATCTCGTCCACCAGCAGGTGGCCACCATGCGCCGCCACCGTCTCGGCGACTGCCGCGAGTTGCCCCGCATCGAGCATGTGGCCGGTGGGATTGGAGGGCGTGGCGAGCATCGCCAGGCGGGTGGCGTCGCACCAGTGAGCCTCGACGAGCCCCGCATCCAGCTGCCAGCTACTGGCCGAGCCGACCGCCACGGTATCTACCTCGGCACCGGCCAGGGCCATGAAGTGGCGATTGCACGGATAGTTGGGATCGGCCATCAGCACCCGGTCACCCGGGCCCACCAGCAGCTGGCTGACCAGCAGCAGCGCTCCGGAAGCGCCAGGCGTAATCAGGATGCGTCTGGGGTCGACGGCGGCACCGAAGTGCTCGGCGTAGTGGCCGGCGATCGCCTCGCGCAGCGCCGGCAGCCCCGCCGCCGGCGTGTAGCGGGTATGCCCAGCCGACAGCGCGGCACGGCCAGCCTCGAGCACCGGCTCGGGCGTCGGGAAATCGGGCTCGCCGACCTCCAGATGGATGATATCGTGCCCGGCAGCTTCCCGGGCCTGGGCCGTCTCCAGCAGGCTCATCACGCGGAAGGGGGCGATGCGCTCGACACGCGGATTCCAAGACATGCAACGGCTCCTCTGATACATCGCAGCACGGCGGGCATCTTTGCCGCAGCCTAAGGGCAAAATCGGCATCTTACGACTTTTGGCGCGCCGGCGCAGTTCCGCTACCGGAAGAGGTTGCACGGTTGCGCTATTTACGCTAAACAAGCACCCCTTTGGCGTGAGATACCATGCATCACGGCGGGTATTGATCAGTAGTCACTTAAGTAGCGAGGCAGTCCCATGCCAGTAGCTGAAAAGAAGATGGATGCTCCCAAGAAGTTCACCCCGTACGAGCCGGCGCCGGGTGAAGAGTACATGAACGACAAACAGCTGGAGCACTTCCGACAGATCCTGCTGGGCTGGAAACAGGAGCTCATGGAAGAAGTCGACCGCACCGTGCGCCACCTACAGGAGGAGGCGAACAACTACGCCGACCCCGCCGATCGCGCCACCCAGGAAGAGGGCTTCAACCTGGAGCTGCGCACCCGCGATCGCGAGCGCAAGCTGCTCAAGAAGATCAACGAGACACTCGAGAAGATCGACGAGGACGACTACGGCTTCTGCGAGGCCTGCGGCGTGGAGATCGGTATCCGCCGGCTCGAGGCCCGCCCCACCGCCACCCTGTGCGTAGACTGCAAGACCCTGGCCGAACTCAAGGAAAAGCAGCTGGGCGGCTGACGCGCCATGTCGATCGCCACACTCCCACTCCGCGACGGGCACCCCAGGGTGCCCGTTTGCATAGCGGCCCGGCCCCACGGGAGGCAGCGATGAGCGACTACCGTGGACGCTTCGCGCCGACCCCCTCGGGGCCGTTGCATTTCGGTTCGCTGGTGGCGGCCCTGGCCAGCTTCCTGGACGCCCGCCGAGCAGGCGGCGAGTGGCGGCTGCGTATCGAGGACATCGACCCGCCACGCTGCCCCGCCGGAGCCGCCGACACCATCCTGCGCCAGCTCGAGGCCTTCGGCCTGCACTGGGATGGCCCGGTCAGCTGGCAGCATGAGCGAAACGACGCCTATGCCGCCGCCCTGGAGCGGCTCAAGGGCCTGGGGCTCGCCTACCCCTGCAGCTGCTCGCGTCGGCAGTGGCGCGACTACCGTATTTATCCTGGCTGGTGCCGGGACGGGGTGTGCGAGCCCGGCAAACCGGTCGCCTGGCGACTGCGCAGCGACCTCGGCCTGCGTCCAGTCATCTGGCAGGACCGCCTGTTCGGCGAGCAACACTTCGACCCGGCCGCGCTTGGCGACGTGGTGCTGCGACGCAAGGACGGTCTCTGGGCCTACCAGCTCGCCGTGGTGGTCGACGATGCCGAGCAGGGCATCAGTGACGTGGTGCGCGGCGTCGACCTGCTCGACAACACCCCCTGGCAGCGCCAGCTGCAGCACGCACTGGGTGCCCCCGAGCCTCGCTACCTGCATCTGCCGCTGATCATCGGCGAGGATGGCCAGAAGCTCTCCAAGCAGAACCTGGCACCACCCCTGCCAGAGCAGGGCGATGCCGTGCGTGCGCTGCTGCATGCGGCGCTGATCGCGCTCGATCAGGCGCCGCCTTTCGCGCTTGCCATGGCCCCGGTGGCCGAGCAGCTGACATGGGCCATCGGCCACTGGGAGGTCTCCCGGCTCCACGCCGAGGCCCACCGCCAGACCGGCCACCTCGCGCCCTGATAGGAGCCTGCCATGTACGTCTATCGCATCATGCTGTTGCTGGTCTTCGGCGGCTACCTGCTCTCGCCGCTGCTGATGAGCGGCTGGGCCAGTCCCGAGGTGGCCTGGTACCGCCCCTTCGTCATCTGGGGGGTACTGATCGCCCTGACACTGTGGCTGGAGCAGAAGAGAAAGCGCGATGAACGCTAGCCTTGGCGGCCTGCTGGCGCTGGGTAGCGGCTACCTGTTGCTGCTGTTCCTCGCTGCCCTGGCGGTGGAACGACACTGGATCCCCATCCGCCTCGCGCGCCATCCGGCGGTCTATACCCTGGCGCTGGGGGTCTACGCCAGTGGCTGGGCAATCTACGGCAGCCTTGAGCTGGCCAAAGAGGCCGGCTATGGATACCTGGCCTACTACCTGGGGGTGGCAGGCACCTTCCTGCTCGCCCCGGTACTGCTGGTGCCGATCCAGCGCATGACCCGCACCTACCAGTTGACCTCGCTGGCCGATCTCTTCGCCTTGCGCTTCCGCTCGCGCTGGGTCGGCACCCTGATCACCTTGGTCAGCCTGCTGGCCGTGCTGCCGCTGTTGGCCCTCCAGGTACAGACCCTGGGCGACACCATCTACCTGATGACCGGCACCGCCTCGCCGGCGCTGCTGGCCCTGCTGTTCTGCGCGCTGATCGCACTGTTCGCCATCCTCTTCGGCGCCCGCCACACCCGACTCCACGCCCGCCACGACACCCTGCTCGCGGTGATCGCCGTGGAATCGCTGGTCAAGCTCACCGCCATGCTGGTCCTGGGCGCCTTCGCGCTGTTCGTGGTGTTCGACGGACCCGCGGACCTCCAGAGCTGGCTGGAGGGCCCGGGACAGGCAGCCCAGGCACACATCAAGCATCTCGACCCCGCCCAATGGCGTACCCTGCTGCTGCTGTTCTTCGCTGCAGCCTTGCTGATGCCGCACATGTTCCATATCACCTTCGCCGAAACCTTGTCACGGCGCACCCTGCTCCAGGCCGCCTGGTCACTGCCGCTGTTCCTGCTGCTGATGGCACTGCCGGTTCCGCTGATCCTGTGGGCCGCCCAGCGCCTGGGACTCGATGCCGGCGTGCTGGGCAGCGCCTACCTGGCCTACGGCCTCTCCGAGTCGCTGTGGCTGCAGGGGCTGGTGTTCATCGCCGGTCTGGCCGCGACCAGTGGCACCATGATCATCATTTCCCTGGCCCTGTCGGGCATGATCCTCAACCATGTCGTGCTGGTCGCCCACCCGCCGGTGGACCAGCCCGATCTGTATCGCTGGCTGCGCTGGCTGCGCCGCGCCCTGATCGTGGCGGTGATCCTCGGCGGCTGGCTGTTCTACCGCCTGGTGGGGGTGAACCACGACCTCACCACCCTGGGCCTGGCCGCCTTCATCGGCATGGCTCAGTGCCTGCCGGGCATGCTGGCGCTGCTCTACTGGCCGGGTGCCAACCGCAAGGGCATGGTCAGCGGGCTGACGGCGGGGGTGCTGGTATGGCTCGCCGGCACCTGGGTGCCCCTGCTCAGTGACGTCCCGGCGCTGGTGCTGCTGCCGCCGGGCCTCGAGGCACTGGCCGGCGAGCCGGTCTGGTATGTGGTGACCCTGGTCTCGCTGACGGCCAACATCCTGACCCTGATCCTGGTCTCGCTGCTCACGCCAACGTCCGCTGGCGAGCGGGCCGCCGCCGAGGCCTGCTCGGTGGATGCGGTGATCCGCCCCAAGCGCCTGCCGCTGGTGGTGGGCAACGGCGAGGAGTTCAAGCACCACCTGGCCCGTGCCCTGGGCGAAGAGGTCGCCGGTCGCGAGGTCGAGCGTGCCCTGGCCGACCTGGGTCTGTCGGCGCTGGATGATCGCCCCTACGCCCTGCGCCGACTGCGCGACCGCATCCAAGCCAACCTCTCGGGGGTGATGGGCCCTTCAGTAGCCCAAGACATCGTCGACCGCCACCTGCCCTATCGTCGCGGCGGGCTGGAACCCACTGACGACATCCACTTCATCGAGAGCCGCCTGGAGGCTTACCGCACCCGGCTGACCGGCCTGGCCCGGGAACTCGACGGCCTGCGTCGCTACCATCGCCGCATCCTCACCCGGCTCCCGGTGGGCCTGTGCGCCTTCGGCGTCGACGACGAGCTGCTGATATGGAACGACGCCCTTGCCAAGCTCTCCGGCATCGACGGCAGCCGCGTGGTCGGTGCGCACCGTGATGGCCTGCCACCGCCCTGGCGAGACCTGCTGGGACGCGTGCTGCTGGAACATCATGACCACCTCTACAAGCAGCCGGTGACGCTTTCCGGCACCACGCGCTACCTGAGCCTGCACAAGGCCGAGCTCGAGGCCGACGAGCAGATGCGTGGCGGCACCGTGGTGCTGGTGGAGGACCACAGCGAGATGAAGTGGCTGGAGGACGAGCTGGTGCATGCCGCGCGCCTGGCCTCCATCGGCCAGCTGGCGGCGGGCGTAGCCCACGAGATCGGCAACCCCGTCACCGGCATCTCCTCACTGGCCCAGAACCTGCGCTACGATACCGACGACCCGGAGGTGCGGGAGACCGCCAGCCAGATCCAGCAACTTACCGATCGCATCTCGCGCATCGTCGAGTCGCTGGTGGGCTTCGCCCATGGCGGTCGCCACGTGGCAGGCCGGTCCTTCGCTCCGGTATCGCTGGCCACGCTGACCGACGAGGCCCTGCACTTGATCCACCTGGCCCGCTCGAGCGAGGATGTTCACTACCATAACCGTTGCCCGGCGGGCCTCGAGGTAGAGGGCGATGCCCAGCGGCTGCTGCAGGTGATGGTCAACCTGCTCGGCAATGCCCGCGACGCCAGCACGCCGGACGGTGAGGTGATCATCGATGCCGCTGCCGAAGGTGAGTGGCTGCATGTTACCGTCACCGATCAGGGCCATGGCATCGACGCGCGGGTACGCGACCACCTGTTCGAGCCCTTCACCACCACCAAGCCCCCCGGCGAAGGCACGGGGCTCGGCCTGCCACTGGTCTACAACATCATCGCCGAGCACGGCGGCCAGATCGATATCGACTCCCCGCCCCCCGGGCAGGCCAAAGGCACCCGCATCCATCTGTGGCTGCCCCTCAACCCAGAGCATGGTGAACGCACCGATGAGCCGGATTCTGATCGTTGAAGACGAAGCCATCATCCGCAGCGCTTTGAAGCGGCTGCTGGAGCGCCATGACCATCGGGTCAGCGAGGCCGGCTCGGTCAGCGAGGCCGTGGCGCTCGACCCCCAGGGCTTCGACCTGGTGATCAGCGACCTGCGGCTGCCCGGCGAGCCCGGCACCGAATTGATCACTCGCGCCGCCCCGGTGCCCGTGCTGATCATGACCAGCTACGCCAGCATGCGCTCCGCGGTGGAGGCACTGAAGCTCGGCGCCGTAGACTATGTGGCCAAGCCCTTCGACCACGACGAGCTGCTCGAGACCGTGGCCCGGGTGCTGCACCGCCAGGCCTCACGGCAGAGCGAACCGCCCGACATCGCCGAACCCGGCGGGGCTCGCCAGCCGATGATCGGCAACTGCCCGGCCATGCAAGTAGTCTACACGCGCATCCGCAAGGCGGCGCCGACCGATGTCACCGTGTTGATCCAGGGGGAGTCGGGCACCGGCAAGGAGCTGGTCGCCCGCGCTCTCCACCAGCAAAGCCACCGCGTCCATGCGCCGCTGGTCTGCGTCAACTGTGCGGCCATCCCCGAGACGCTGATCGAGTCGGAACTGTTTGGTCACGAGAAGGGCGCCTTCACGGGGGCCAGTGCCGCGCGTACTGGCCTGGTCGAGGCCGCCGATGGCGGCACCCTGTTTCTCGACGAGATCGGCGAGCTGCCGCTTGATGCCCAGGCGCGCCTGCTGCGGGTACTGCAGGAGGGCGAGATCCGCAAGATCGGCTCCGTGGAGACCCGCCACGTCGACGTGCGCCTAATCGCCGCCACCCACCGCGACCTACAAAGCCTGTCGAAGACCGGCGAATTTCGCCTCGACCTCTACTATCGTCTCAACGTGATGCAGATTGACCTGCCGGCTCTGCGCGCGCGCGAGGAGGACATCCTCGAGATCGCCGACGTGCTGCTCGACAAGGCCTGCCAGCGCCATAATCGCAACGGGCTGCGACTCTCGCGGGCCGCCCAGCGCACCATCCGCGACTACCCCTGGCCCGGCAACGTGCGCGAGCTGGAAAATGCCCTCGAGCGCAGCGTAATCCTCGCCGAGGGCCACCTTATCCATCCTGATGATCTGGGGCTTGCAGCTGCCCCCCAACCGCCGAGCAGGCCCCCGTCTGCCGTGACGCTCCCAGACGCCCAAGGAGCTCAGCCGACCAGCGACGACGAAGACCTCTCCCTGGAGGACTACTTCCAGCACTTTGTGCTCGAGCATCAGGACCAGATGAGCGAGACCGAACTCGCCCAGAAGCTCGGCATCAGTCGCAAGTGCCTGTGGGAGCGTCGCCAGCGCCTGGGCATCCCGCGCAAGAAGGGCCCGCGACGCAGCACGGGCTGAGGCGGCGGGCCATGCGACCATGGTGCAAGC
>Ga0114983_1000880_pt1 | contig 12330 bp, 11 predicted proteins | sample Shrwel_input2_RT_FD_87182 | JGI IMG/M metagenome (GOLD analysis project Ga0114983, IMG submission 87182) | Subsurface microbial communities from deep shales in Ohio, USA - Utica-3 well 1 S input2 RT | ecosystem: Environmental > Aquatic > Deep subsurface > Shale gas/oil reservoir > Produced... | reverse complement strand
GGCGCACCTCGGCGCCGTTGTCGGCGGCGATGCTGGCCAGGGCGGTGCCGAAACTGCCGCCGCCGAGCACCGCCACGCGCATGGGTTGGTCTGACATGCTCGCCCCGCGACGTTGGATGGATGGATGGATGTGGGAAGTGTAACGAAAAAACGCCCCACGAAGGGGCGTATCGAGATAACAAGGCCGGGCCGGCGATGCGGCCCGGGTGCGCCGGATCAGTCGATCAGCGGCAGCAGCGAGTCGATGCTCGACCTAGCATCGCCATAGAACATCCGCGTGTTCTCCTTGAAGAACAGCGGGTTCTCGATGCCGGAGTAGCCGGTCCCCTGGCCACGCTTGCAGACGAAGACCTGCTTGGCCTCCCACACCTTGAGCACCGGCATGCCGGCGATCGGGCTGTTGGGATCCTCCTGAGCCGCCGGATTGACGATGTCGTTGGAGCCGATGACGATCACCACGTCAGTATCGGGGAAGTCGTCGTTGATCTCGTCCATCTCCAGCACGATGTCGTAGGGCACCTTGGCCTCGGCGAGCAGCACGTTCATGTGCCCCGGCAGGCGACCCGCCACCGGGTGAATGCCGAAACGCACATTCTTGCCGGCGGCGCGCAATTTGCGGGTCAACTCGCTGACTGCGTTCTGCGCCTGGGCGACCGCCATGCCGTAACCCGGCACGATAATCACGCTGTCGGCATCGTTGAGGGCGCTGGCCACGCCGCCGGCATCGATGGACACCTGCTCGCCCTCGATCTCCGCCGCCGGCCCCTGGCTGCCACCGAAGCCGCCGAGGATGACGTTGATGAAGTTGCGGTTCATCGCCTTGCACATGATGTACGACAGGATGGCACCGGAGGAGCCGACCAGCGCGCCGGTGACGATCAGCAGGTCGTTGGACAGCGTGAAACCGATGGCCGCCGCGGCCCAGCCGGAATAGCTGTTGAGCATCGATACCACCACCGGCATGTCGGCGCCACCGATGCCCATGATCAGGTGGTAGCCAATAAAGAAGGCCAGCGCCGCCAGTACCAGCAGCGTCCAGAAACCGGCGCCGTTCAGGTAGAGAATGGCCAGCAGCAGCGACAGCACCGCCGCACCGGCATTGAGCAGATGCCCGCCGGGCAGCTGCTTGGGCTTGCCGTCAACCTTGCCGGCCAGCTTGCCGAAGGCGATCACCGAACCGGTGAAGGTCACCGCACCGATGAAGATGCCGAGCACCACCTCCACCTGCAGGAAAGTCAGCTCGGCAGGCGTCTTCTCGGCCACCAGGGCGGCGAATGCCGAGAACTCCTGCATCGAGGCATCCGCAAGCCGCGCCGCCATCACACGACGCCGCTCGAGATCGGCGTTCCAGGCCACGAACACCGCCGCCAGGCCGACGAAGCTGTGCAACGCCGCGACCAGTTGGGGCATCTCGGTCATGTCGACCTTCTTGGCCACATAAGCGCCCACCGCTGCGCCGATGATCATCATCGGAACCATCCACCAGTAGCCGCCGATGCCCGGCCCGAAGGCGGTGAAGAACACCGCCACCGCCATGCCGACGATGCCGTACCAGACGGCGCGCTTGGCCTTCTCCTGGTTACTCAGCCCCCCCAGCGAGAGGATGAACAGAACACTTGCCGCGATCGCCGCGGCAGATACGAATTCTTGACCCAACATGTCGTCTCTCCGCCGCTCAGGATTTCTGGAACATGGCCAGCATCCGGCGTGTCACCAGGAAGCCACCCACGATATTGATGGAAGCGATCAGCACCGAGATCGCCGCGAGCACGCCGACCACGACGCTGCCAGAGCCGATCTGCAGCACCGACCCGAGAATGATGATGCCGGAGATCGCATTGGTCACCGCCATCAGCGGCGTATGCAGCGAATGGCTGACGCCCCAGATCACCTGGAAGCCGACGAAGCAGGCCAGCACGAAGACGATGAAGTGCTGCATGAAGGAGGCGGGAGCCACCTGGCCAAGCAACAACATCAACGCGCCACCCACGCCGAGCAGGGTCACCTGTCGCTTGGTCTGCGCCTTGAAGGCGGCATGCTCGGCGGCCTTCTTCTCCTCAGGCGTCGGCTCCTTCTCCTTGGGCTTGGGTTTGGAGGCGCCGATCGCCTTGACCTTGGGCGGCGGCGGCGGGAAGGTGATCTCGCCTTGGTGGGTCACCGTGGCGCCACGGATCACATCGTCCTCCATGTCGTGCTTGATCACGCCATCCTTCTCTGGCGTCAGGTCGGTCAACATGTGGCGGATGTTGGTGGCATACAGCAGCGAGCTCTGGGTGGCCATGCGTGAGGGGAAGTCGGTATAACCGATAACCGTCACGCCGTTGTCGGTGACCACCTTCTCATCGGGCTTGGTCAGGTCGCAGTTGCCGCCCTTCTCGGCCGCTAGGTCGACGATCACCGAGCCGGGCTTCATGGCCTCGACCATGTCCTCCAGCCACAGCTTGGGTGCCGGGTTGCCGGGGATCAGCGCCGTGGTGATGACGATGTCAACCTCCGGGGCCTGCTCGCAGAAGCACTCCAGCTGCTTCTCACGAAACTCGGGGCTGGATGGGGCCGCATAGCCGCCGGTCTCGGAACCGTCCTGGCTCTCGTCGAAGTCGAGGAACAGAAACTTGGCGCCCATCGACTCGATCTGCTCGGCCACTTCCGGGCGCACGTCGAAGGCGCGTACTACGGCCCCCAGGCTGGTGGCGGTGCCGATGGCGGACAGACCTGCCACCCCGGCGCCGATCACCAGCACCTTGGCAGGCGGCACCTTGCCTGCGGCGGTCACCTGGCCGGTGAAGAAGCGCCCGAAGTTGTTACCCGCCTCGATCACCGCCCGGTAGCCGGCGATATTGGCCATCGACGAGAGCGCATCCATCTTCTGCGCCCGCGAGATGCGCGGCACCATGTCCATGGCGATCACGGTGGCGCCCTGGGCTTTGCACAACTCGAGCAGCGATTCGTTCTGAGCCGGCCAGAAGAAGGCGATCAGGGTCTGACCCTCGCGCAAGCGGCGAGCCTCCTCCTCGGAGGGTTCGCGGACTTTGATGACCACCTCAGCCTGGTTCCAGAGGGCATCAGTCCCGTCGACGACGCTGACCCCCGCCTCACGGTAGGCCTCATCGTGGAAGCCCGCGGCCACCCCGGCCCCGGCCTCTATCAGGCATTCGTGGCCCAGCTTCTGGATCTGCTTTGCGCTCTCGGGGGTAAGCGCGACGCGCGCTTCTCCCCGGGCACTCTCCTTTGGTGCGCCTATCTTCACAATGGATCCCCCATGTGGCCAATGTTGGTCAGGATGACGTGTCAGAGTGTAGTTATTGCTGATTTACCAGTGTTACCTTTTGCAGGCCCCTGGCACAAGGCCTTGTCGCGGGTTTTTTGCTGCGTCGCAGCACGAAACACGCTCCTGATATCACCGAAAAGAATACTCACGCAGCATACCAACCTGCTGGCGGAATCATGCCCGTTACCGCCTGGCCGGTACAGCACTCGACATAAAGACGCCACCCGAAGGTGGCGTCGTGGGTACTGTGGCGTACGGTGTCAGCCGCTCAGCAGGGCGTTGAGACGCTTGACGTAAGCGGCAGGGTCGTCAAGGTGGCCACCCTCGGCGATGACCGCCTGATCGAGCAGGATCCGCGCTAGATCATCGAAGCCCTCACCCTCGGCCGCCTCGAGGCGAGCCACCAGCGGATGCTCGGGGTTGAGCTCGAGGATCGGCTTGACCTCCGGCAGCTTCTGGCCGGCCGCTTCCATGATCCGGCGCATCTGGAAGCCCATCTCGTGCTCGGGCAGCACCACGCAGGCCGGCGAGTCGGTCAGACGGTGGGTCACCTTGACGTCCTGAACCTCGGCGCCGAGGGCGGCCTTGACGCGCTTGACCAGCGCCTCCTTGGCCTTGGCGGTCTCCTCCTGCGCCTTCTTCTCTTCCTCGCCCTCGATCTCGCCGAGGTCGAGCTCGCCCTTGGCCACGTCGACGAAGGCCATGCCCTCGAACTCGGTGAGATGGCTCATCAGCCATTCGTCGATGCGGTCATGGAGCAACAGCACCTCGATGCCCTTCTTGCGGAAGATCTCCAGATGAGGGCTCGATTTGGCCGCATTGAAGCTGTCGGCGACGATGTAATAGATCTTCTCCTGTCCTTCCTTCATGCGGCTTACGTAGTCGGCGAGCGACTGATCCTGAATGCCGGTGTCGGTGTGGGTGGTGGAGAAGCGCAGCAGGCCGGCGATATTCTCGCGGTTGGCGTAATCTTCGGCGGGGCCTTCCTTGAGCACGCTGCCGAAGGTGTTCCAGAAGGTCTGGTAGGCCTCTTTGTCCTTGGCCAGCTTCTTGAGCATGTCCAGCACGCGCTTGGTCAGCGCGGACTTGATCTTCTCGACCTTGGGATCCTGTTGCAGCAGCTCGCGGGAGACGTTGAGCGAGAGGTCACGGGTATCCAGCACGCCCTTGATGAAGCGCAGGTAAAGGGGTAGGAACTGCTCGGCATCGTCCATGATGAACACGCGCTGCACGTAGAGCTTCACACCCCGGGCGCCGTCGCGCTCATAGAGATCGAACGGCGCGCGGCTCGGCACGTAGAGCAGGCTGGTATACTCCAGCTTGCCCTCGACCTTGTTGTGGCTCCAGGTCAGCGGGTCACTGAAGTCATGGGCCACATGCTTGTAGAAGGCCTTGTACTCGTCGTCGGAGATCTCACTCTTGGGGCGCACCCACAGCGCAGTGGCTTCGTTGACGGTCTCCCAGGTGGTGGTTTCGCTGCCCTCGATCTCGTTGCCGTCCGCGTCGCGTGCCTTCTCGACCTTGGGCATGCGCACCGGCACCTCGATGTGATCGGAGTACTTGCGCACCAGGCTCTTCAAGCGGAAGTCGTCGGCGAATTCACGGGCGTCCGCCTTGAGATGCAGCACGATCTCGGTGCCGTGCTTCTCGCGCTCGATATCGGCGACAGTGAACTCGCCTTCGCCCCTGGAGTGCCACTCGACACCCTCGGCTTTGTCGCTGCCCGCCTTGCGGGTGCGCACGATAATTTCGTCGGCGACGATGAAGCCGGAATAGAAGCCGACCCCGAACTGGCCGATCAGCCGGGCATCCTTCTGCTGTTCGCCGGAGAGCTGCTTGAGGAACTCGGCGGTGCCGCTGCGCGCGATGGTGCCCAGGTTCTCGATCACCTCCTCGCGGTTCATGCCAATGCCGTTGTCGCGCACGGTCACGGTGCCCGCCTCGGGGTCGTGGTCGATCTCGATGCGCAGCTCGCTATCGCCTTCATAGAGCGCGTCGTTATCCAGCGCCTGATAGCGCAGCTTGTCGCAGGCGTCGGCAGCGTTGGAAATCAGCTCACGCAGGAAGATCTCCCGGTTGGAGTAAAGGGAGTGGATCATCAGGTGCAGCAGCTGCTTGACCTCGGTCTGGAAGCCGAGGGTTTCTTCATGTGTGGCGGTGGTCATGTGGCTGAACCCTCTTTCGACATGACAGTGGTGGCAACGCCACCGGCGTTGGAACTGTCACCGATATGGGGTCCGAGAGCGGCTTTTCAAGCCGTTCAAGTCGCGTCCTCGCCGGTGGTGGGCCCGCTCTCGGTGGCGCGCTCCCGCCAGGCACGATAGCCCGCCAGGTGCCGATCGACCCGGGTCAATAGCCAACCGACGATCACCACATCATCCACCAGCCCCAGCAACACGAGCATGTCGGGAATCAGATCAAGCGGCGAGATCAGATACGCCAGCGCCGCCAACATCCACAAAAAGGCGCCCCAGGGCACCGGGCGGTAGCGTCGCCATATCACGTCACGGGTCATGGGCAGGAACAGCCGCAGGGCACGCCCGACCTGGCCCAGCAGGTGGGCGCGACGCCGCAGTCGCGCCATCAGGAAGCCGCCACCGAATCTGGCCATCTCGTTCTCCTTGCCGACAGGCGCAAATACCGCTACACGATAGGCTATCCTTCGTCTGACGGACAGTCGTTGACGAACAGTCGTTGACGGCCAGGCGCGGCGACACTACTCAACTGCCCCACCATCGGCGACCATGTCGGCTTGACGACAGCGAATCGCAAGAGGTTATCCCATGTCCCTGTCATTCGGCCGCTGCACGGCCATACTCGCCATTGCCCTGTGCTGCCTGCCCCTGGCCACCCAGGCCGACGACCGCGCCATGCGCGAGGCCCTGGCCGCCGCCCGCAACGCCCAGTGGGAGAGGATCGACCAGGGTGCTATCGAGGGGCATGTGCTTGCCGGCTACGTCGACTACCATCGACTGCGCCGGCGCCTGCCGGATGTGGCGCCCGAGCAGGTGCTGACCTTCATCGAGCGCCACGAGGACTCCCCGCTCAGCGACTGGATGCGCGGCCAGGCCATCGACGAGTATGGCCTTGCCGGTCGCCTGCAGAGACTGCTGGCGGTCGCCGACGGCGTGCCCGAGGGGACCGTCCGCCAGTGCTACTACTATACGGCGCTGCTCGACCGCGCGCCGCAGAAGGCCGCCCAGGGCGGGCGCGAGCTGTGGCTGGTCGGCCGCTCGCAACCGGATGCTTGCGATACCCTCTTCGACACCCTGCGCGCCCGCGGCGAGATCGGGCTGGCCGATATCTGGGAGCGCATGATGCTCGCCTGGCAGGCCGGCGAGACCGGGCTGATGAACTACCTGGGCCGACAGCTGAACAGTGACTGGCAATCCGCCAGGGCAAGCCTCGAGCGGCTGCGCAAGGATTATTCGGCCGTGACCCAGGTACCGGCCTGCATCGGCCCCGGCTGCCGGGGCAGTGGACCGCTGTTCGCCGCAGCCATGTACGGTTTCACCCGCGCCGATACCGAGGCGGCGATGGAGGCCTGGCGCAAGCTCTCCCCCCACCTCTCGCTGGCACCCCGCCACCGCGACACCATCGAGCGCGACCTGGCCTTCTACGCAATGGTGCGCGACATCGACCAGCACGGTGGATGGCGCGACGCGGTCGTGGCTCGGCTCGGCGATAGCGATCTGCTGGAGCTGCGCGTGCGCTCGGCCTTGGCCGAGCGGAACTGGCAGGACGTCATTGACTGGGTGCAGCGCATGCCTGACGCGACCCGCCGGGAAGCCCGCTGGCAGTACTGGCTGGGGCGCGCCCTGGAGCAACAAGGCGACACCGCCACCGCGGAACAGGCCTATACCGCGGCGGCCGGCGATCGCAGCTTCTTTGGCTTTGCCGCCGCCGACCGACTGGATCGCCCCTATGCCCTCAATATGCAGCGCCACAGCGTCGATGCGACCACCCGCCGGCGCGTCGCCGACTGGCCTGCGGTACGGCGCACCGAGGCACTGCGGCGGATTGGTGAACCCGGCCTGGCCAACAGCGAATGGTACCGCGCCGTGGCCCGCGCCACCCCCGAGCAGGCCCGGGCCTTGGCCGACTACGCCGCGCAGCGGGGCTGGCTCGCCGAGCTGGTGCAGACCACCATCGTCGGCCAGCTGTGGGACGCCCTGGCGTGGCGCTTCCCCGAGGCCTATCGCGATGACTTCCTACACTGGGGCAAGGTCGCCGGGGTCGACCCTTACCTGCTGATGGGCATCGCCCGGCGCGAGAGTGCCTACAACCCCGTGGCACTCTCCCCCGCGGGCGCCCGGGGGCTGATGCAGCTGATGCCGGCCACCGCGGCGCAGCTCGGCCAACGCTTGGGGATCGGCGACCCCGGCCCCTACGGCGTCCTTGAGCCCGCAGTGAACATCCGCCTGGGCAGCAGCTACCTGAGCGAGCTGATCGAGCGCTACAGCGGCAACCGTCTCGCCGCCGCGGCCGCTTACAATGCCGGTCCCGGCCGGGTCGACCGCTGGCTGCACGACGCGCCGGAAGCGTTCGACCTCTTCGTCGAGAGCATCCCCTTTCGCGAGACCCGCAATTACGTGCAGGCCGTGCTCGCCTATCGGGTGATCTTCGAGAGCCTGGCCAGGGGCGGCGAGACCCAGGGCGTCTCGATGCTGAGCCCGAGGGAGAAGACAGTGCGCTACGACCGCTCGTTGCTAGCCCGAAACTGAGCTGCAAGCTGCGGTGTTGCTGATGGCAATGGTTTGCTCTTATAGCGTCAAGTGCCTGGCTTGCGTGCCGGACGAAGTCCGGTTTAGCCGGGTTGGCGCGTCAGTGCCAGCCTGAGCAGACCGAAGACTTAGGCCGATTGCAGCAGGATCAGCGAGATCCCCAGCGCAGAGACCGCCGCATGAACGAAGAACCCGCAGCAGATGGCCAGGCTGGTCACCACGCCGTCGCGCCAGCCGCCCCGCGCGGTATTGCGGATCACCAGCAGGGTGTCGATTCCCGGGCTCATGCTCAGCAGGGTGATGGCCACCAGGAAAGGCCAGAAGGGTGTATCGACATCCACGGCACCACCTACCCGTCACGCCGGGCGTGACGCATGGAGATCTGGTCGTTGAGGGTCCAGAAGTCGTAGAGCACGCCGAGACCAAAGAGCCCGAAGGTCAGCAGGTAGAGAAGACCGGTCAGCCACTTGCCGAGATAGAAACGATGAACTCCAAATACCCCCAGGAAAGTGAGCGCAAGCCAGGCCAGGGAGTAGTTGATGGGGCCGGCCTGAAAGCGCAGATCCGCCTCGCGGTCCATGGAGGGGATCAACAAGAGGTCGATCAGCCAGCCGATACCCAGCAGGCCCAGGGTGAAGAACCAGATCGTGCCGGTAACCGGCTTGCCATAGTAGAAGCGGTGGGCACCGAGGAAGCCGAACAGCCACAGCAGATAGCCGATCAGCTTGCTGTGGGTATCCGTGGGAACGAGTCGAGTTGGGCTCATGAGGGAGATTTCCATGGGTGAAAAGGGCGGGATGTAGGCTGGACGCTCACAGGCTTTGCATCTACAGTGAGCTTGCGGGCGCAGCGCCAGTTTCCTTGCACGACCGTGTTGACGCAACCCTGGCGCTGTTGCACTATCCGTAGCGTTGGTCAGCAAGTGGAAACGTCGTCAGTTGTACTTCGATTTTGTCGATGCATCCGGTGCGCACTTCTTTCTTGCCTTGCCCACGCATGACGGGTCTGCGGCAAAGCGTATCAACCCCGGACCCAGCACCATTATTTAGCTAGTTAAGGAAATCGACGATGGCAACTGGCACTGTCAAGTGGTTCAACGACACCAAGGGCTATGGCTTCATCTCTCCGGACGACGGTGGTGATGACCTCTTTGCTCACTTCTCCGAAATTCAGGCTGAAGGTTTCAAGTCCCTGCAGGACGGCCAGAAGGTCACCTTCGAGGTGACCCAAGGCAAGAAAGGCCTTCAGGCCTCCAACATCCGGCCCGCCGACTGATCCTCGGTTGATCCGGAGGTGACCGGACGATCACGTTTGCCGGTCGCCACAAAAAAGGCCCACCATCGTGATGGTGGGCCTTTTTTGTCACGGGCTTGGCCGCGCGCCAGGCTCCGCCGCCTCGAACTGCTCATTGATCTTGCGACTCGCCTCCTCGAAGCGCTTCTCGGTTTTTTTGATAATCGCCTGGACATCCGAACGGCTGTGCTCTCCGGGCAAGGCCTGCTGTTCGTCAAGCTCGCCACCCCCGGACGAGCCGGTCGGGGTCTCCGATTCGAGCGCCGGAGACGAGTCCATGGGCTCAAGCTCGACCGATGGCTCGTCGATAGCCGTTTCGAACTGCTCATCGATGCGGCGACTGGCTTCCTCGAAGCGCCGCTCCGTCTCCTTGATGATGGCGTCAACATCAGAGCGGGTCGTCTCACCGGGCAGAGCCGCGCTATCGTCAAGGGTGTCGGCCGGCGACTCACCCAGCGTCTCGGCCTGGACATCCAGTGCTCCTTCGCCCTCCACGTCCACCCCTGTTGCCGCATCCCCCTCGCTGGGGGCCGCGTTCGTCGAGTCAGGGGCGACGGGCTGTTGCCCCTGCGCGGACGACTCCACCGCACCCGACGTCTGCACCATCTCGGCGGCAGGCGGATCGGTAGCTTGCCCCCCCTGCTCGTCCTGGGCGGGAGCCGGCTCGTCGTCACCGTTGCCGCAACCGGCCAATCCCATGGCCATCACCATGGCCGCCACCAACGGCATCCAGGGTTTCATTGCCATTCTCTTGCTCCTGACGAAAAAGAAGCCATTGCACCAGAGGGATGCCCGTTCCTGCAAGGCGGCGTGCTCTCAGGTGGCGAACAACTGGCCGTTGATGTCGCCAAACGCTTTGAATTCGATGGCATTGCCGCTGGGGTCACGGAAGAACATGGTGGCCTGCTCGCCGGGTTCGCCGCGAAAGCGGATATAGGGCTCGATCTCGAAGCGCACGCCCGCCGCTCTGAGGCGGTCGACCAGTGTCTGCCAGTCGGGCATCTCAAGCACCACACCGAAGTGGGGCACCGGCACGCCATGGCCATCCACCGGGTTGCGGTGATCATCGATCCCCTTCTCCCCCAGCGCCGGGTTCAGGTGGCAGACGAACTGATGGCCATAGAGGTTGAAATCGACCCAGGTGTCGCTGGAGCGGCCTTCCGGGCAGCCCAGCAGTTCACCATAGAAGCGGCGCGCCTCGATCAGGTCATGGACCTGCACGGCCAGATGGAAGGGAGTGAGCATCGCGGAGTCCTCCGAAAAGGTAGTGTGATCCTTCATCATGCCGCCTCGGTCTCTGCCTGGCCAACCTCGGCGGCATTGCGTGCCTTCTCGATCACCGATCTTGCAGGCGTGGCTCATTCAGGCGCTGGACACTGCCTCATGAAGGCCGCGAAAAAAGTGCACACTCAGGCGGGGCCGCTAGTGCCAGCGCTCCGGGACTGACCGTTACCTGGAAACGGCGGCGCTGCAGGGGCTCTCCATCCAGGGTCAACGGAAGCGCCTGCTCTGCCTCGAAGGCAAGCCCATCGGTGCGAAAGGCATCGACGTAGCGGCTCCGGGAGGGACGCTCGGCGAGCTCGCGGCGCATGGCACGCAATTCCGCGAGGGAAGTGACGTTATGCAGCAGCAGCACGTCAAGCAGGCCATCGTTAAGCATGGCATCGGGCGCCAATACCTGGCCACCGCCCGACTGACGGCCGTTGCCGATGGCCAGCAGGAAGAGCTTGGCACGGCGTTCGCCACCCTCCCAGCGCAACACGCCGGGATAGAGCCGGTAGTCCCAGGCCTTCACTGCCGCGATCAGCGAATAGGCACCGCCACCAAGCAAGCGCTTGAGGGCCTCGGGGGTGGAGGAGGTGATCTCGGCACCAAAACCACAGGTGGCCATGTTAAGGAAGTAACGGTCGTCCAGGCGTGGCACGTCAATGCGCCGCAGCGGGAATTGCAGGGCCGAGCGTAGCGCGGCCTCAGCCTTCAGCGATAGACCCAGTGAGGTGGCCAGGTCGTTAGCGCTGCCCAGCGGCAGGATTCCCAGGCCGGGGCGCTGCTCGGGCGACAGCCGCATCAGGCCGTTGACCACCTCGTTAACCGTACCGTCGCCTCCGCCGGCGATCACCCGCTCGACGCCGTCGCGCCCGGCCTGCTGGGCCATGCACTCGGCATCGCCCCGCTCCCAGGTAACCCTAACGTCGATATCTTCCCCCGCCTCGCGGCAGGCAAAGACTGCCTGCCTGACCGCCGGCAGCTGCGCCGACTTGCCGTTGAGGATCAACCTGGCCATCTGCGCTCCTCTCGCGTCTCGTTGCGTGCCGATCATGACAGCGTCATCGTATGACGGCATATTATGCCCATGAATGCCCATCACCTTATGACTTCCTTACACTACCTGTCTTGCCATCGCAGGCAGAACAAGGAGCATGCATGATCGAACCGGCCTTTCTTCTTGCCGCCTTCGTGGGCGGCATCGCCGCCGTGGGGCTGCGCCTGCCGCCCATGGTCGGGTTTCTCGCCGGGGGCTTCGTGCTCAATGCGCTGGGCTACGACAAGACTCCGCTGCTCGAGCTCCTTGCCCACATCGGCGTCACGCTGCTGCTGTTCACCATCGGCCTGAAGCTCGACGTGCGCACCCTGCTGCGCCGTGATGTCTGGGGAGGCGCCTCCCTGCACATGCTGGTTTCGACGCTGCTGATGATGGTGGTGCTTTCAATGTTCAAGTGGCTGGGACTCGGCCTACTAGACGCCACCGGGTGGCCTACCCTGGGCCTGCTCGGCTTCGCCCTCTCCTTCTCTAGCACGGTATTTGTGGTCAAGGTGCTGGAAAAGCGCAGCGAGACTCAGACCGCTTACGGCCGCCTGGCCATTGGCGTGCTGATCATGCAGGACATCTTTGCAGTGATCTTCATCACCGCTTCCACCGGAACCCCGCCAAGCCCCTGGGCACTGGGACTGCTGTTGCTGATGCCCCTGGCGCCGGCGCTGCGGGTTCTGCTCGACTGGCTCGGCCATGGCGAGATGCAGATGCTGTTCGGCATGCTGCTGGCC
>Ga0114983_1000879_pt1 | contig 12331 bp, 28 predicted proteins | sample Shrwel_input2_RT_FD_87182 | JGI IMG/M metagenome (GOLD analysis project Ga0114983, IMG submission 87182) | Subsurface microbial communities from deep shales in Ohio, USA - Utica-3 well 1 S input2 RT | ecosystem: Environmental > Aquatic > Deep subsurface > Shale gas/oil reservoir > Produced... | reverse complement strand
CACAAGAAAGACCGCTCCATTGAACAAAATTCCTTGCTTTGGAAGTGGCTTACGATCATCGCCAACGAACTTGGAACCTCCAAGGAATACCAACATGAGTTTTTCAAGGATAAGTTTCTCGTCAATATTTACCAGCGTGACAATCCAGACTATGCCGAGATGGTGCAAACCCTCCGCGAAGTTTGGAAGCAGGGGATGAAGCAAGAAGCACTTTCACTCAGGAAAAAGATTGTAGCCTTGACTTCCACCACAACAGCGACAGTAGCGCAGATGACGGAATATCTTGAGAACATAGAGAGAAATGCTGCTGAACTTGCTATAAAGCTTCCGTTTCCTGAAGAGTTTGAGAGATAACAAAGAGGTCAACGGCTCGTCCGTTGTACCGGAAGCTAAAAAAGGAGGGAGTATGAATCTGGAGCAACTTAAACAATTTTGCTGTGACGATCCATGCAAGACCAATATCAATGCCCCGTGGTCGCTCGGTGATAAAAGCTACGCCACAAACGGGCATATTCTGATTATCGTGGACCGAATCGAAGGTATTGAGGAAAACAAAAAGGCTATTGATATGACTGGCAAGGTGCTTGACCCGCTGAGTAAAGAGCCTGTTGGCTGGTATCCGGTGCCAATGGTGGGCGAAGTGGCACAAGAGCCATGCAAACACTGTAAAGGGACTGGCAAGGCGTATACATGCCCTGAGTGTGAGGGTGAAGGCGAGGTCTGTCCTAGTACCGGTTTCAACGACTACTACGAACAGACTTGCATGTCGTGCGAGGGTGTTGGTTCACTCAGTAAAGAAAAGTGGCTCAAACTTTCACAGCGGTGCTATCGCAAGGATATTACTGACGCCGATGCAGAATGCGAAGAGTGCTACGGCACAGGAAAGAACCTTTTGCACAATTCGGTTGAAGTAGGTGGTGCGCTGTTTTCAGACCTCTATCTTTTTTGGCTGTCACAACTCCCAAACTGTGAAATAGGTGTATTCAATGATCTTGACCCGGCGCGGATACGCTTCGATGGCGGCGAAGGTTTGATAATGCCAAGACGTAAGGATTAAACTGCAATCAAAGGAGCGGATATGTTCGAAGTGATATTCAATCAAGAAGGCGATTTTGAGGCACTTTACGCTGCAAAAGCATGGTGCCGCAGCAACAATATATCATACGGCAGCACTTGCAGGGATGAACCCATTGGACTAATGCACGGTGATTACTATGTGGCTAAATGGAAGAACTTGACAGCAAAAGAGCGCCGGACTGTTGATGGTGTCATTCTTGGTGACAAGAGAAATGGGCCGCTCACAATTAAAATGTATGTTCCAATAAAGCCATAACAAAAGGAGCGGATATGTTTTACATCGGAGTGGACCCAGGCAACGACGGCGGGATATGCCTGATAGATGGGGATGGCAGGGCGCTGGAATACGAGCGTATGCCGGATGTGATACGCATAGCCCTGTTTTTCGGTAATGCGGTGCGGGTGGCTGAGGGTAGCTTGACTTGCATATTTGAGGAGCATAAGGGCGGCAAGGCGGGTGTATCGAGTGCAAACGCTCACAAGTCGGCCGGTCGCTATCTGGGGATATTTCAGATGATCTGCGCTATCCACGGTATCAAGCTGGTTTGCGTTACCCCGCAAGAGTGGAAAGGGCATTACGGGCTGATTAATCGCGTCAAGAAGGGCGGGTATAAACCAACGGATAAGCAAAAGCGGGAGGCGGCGAAGGCGGCTAGTATCGACCTTTGCAAGATACTATTCCCCGGTGTAAATTTGTTGGCTACTCCACGATGTACGACCGAGCATGACGGCATTGCGGAGTCTCTATTATTGGCAGAATGCGGCCGGCGGAAACGTCTAATTTAACTGAGGTGTGAAATGACGTATGAACAGTTTATAGAATCAAGAAGTCACATCGGATGGAATCACGGGTTTAAGCCTCTTTTTATGCCTGACTTCCTGTTCGACTTTCAGTCTGCTATGACCGAATGGGCTATCGAAACCGGACGAGCCTTGCTTATGGAGGATTGCGGATTAGGCAAAACTCCTCAATTTCTCGTATGGGCGGAAAATGTTGTACGTCACACAAATAAGCCTGTTTTGATATTGGCTCCATGTGCCGTAGCACCTCAGATAGTTCGTGAGTCCGCGAAGTTCGGCATAGAGGCTTATCATTCACGGGATGGGAAGCCTTGTAAAAACATCACTGTGACCAATTACGAACAGCTCCATAAGTTCAACTGGACCGATTACGGCGGGGTGGTATGCGATGAAGCCGGAATACTCAAGAATTTTAAAGGGAAACTCAAAAACGAGATAATAGCGTTTATGAGGAAAATACCCTACCGGCTTCTTGCTACTGCCACAGCTGCACCAAACGACTACATCGAGCTTGGCAACCATAGCGAGGCATTGGGCAGCTTGGGGTTCATGGACATGTTGAACAAGTATTTCAAGAACGATCAGAACAATTGCAAGGTTGGACGGCACAGAGGTATTGAAACAAAGTTCAGACTTAAAGGACACGCAGAGATACCTTTCTGGCAGTTCATTTCTTCTTTTGCTAGAGCCATTCGGAAGCCTTCTGATATCGGTTTTGATGATGGCAATTTCAAACTGCCATTACTCACCGAAAAAGAGCATATCGTGGAGGCCCGAAGGCTGGCAGATGGTATGTTGTTTGCCCTCCCCGCGATCGGTATGAAGGAAGAAAGGGAAGAAAGACGGCGGACGATAGATGAACGGTGCGAGTTTGCTGCAAGTCTCGTCAATAATACCGGAAAGCCTTTTATCTCATGGTGTCATTTAAGTGCGGAAGGGGATCTTCTGGAAAAGTTGATACCTGATTCTGTTCAAATTAGCGGCAAAGACAGCGACGAACGCAAAGAGGAAAAGTTCTTGGCATTCATCACCGGGGAGGCAAGGGGAATAGTCACAAAAGGCCAGATAGGCGCATGGGGATTAAACTTTCAACATTGCAACCACATGACCTGTTTTCCATCACATTCCTTCGAGCAGTATTACCAAATGGTCCGTAGGTGCTGGCGGTTCGGTCAAGTCAATCCGGTACAGGTTGACGTTATAACCACGGAAGGCGAACAAAGGGTGATAAAGAATCACCAGCGGAAGTCCTTGAAGGCTGATTTGATGTTCTCGAACCTGATAAAACACATGGACACGGCAATACGTTTAAACGCGGTAAATGCGCATACAAAAAAAATGGGGGTCCCGTCATGGCTGTAGCCGATCAGGAAATTACCGATAGATACGCTTTATATAATGCAGATTGTTTTCAAGGTGTCTCCGAATTGCCTGACAACAGTGTTCACCTGTCAATTTATAGTCCACCGTTTGCCACTAAAAACGCGGCTTGTCTTTATCAATATTCATCCGATCCGCGTGATTTTTCTAACTGCGATAACGGGGACCAATTCTTTCAGCAATACGATTTTCTGGTACGTGAGATTGCTAGGGTTACTATTCCGGGGCGGTTCTCATGTGTTCACTGTATGGACGTTCCAAACAGCAACAGCGGGAGGGATAGTTACAATGACTTCCCAGGAGACATAATTCGTCTACATGAAAAGCATGGTTTTGAATATTGTGGCCGTCACGGAATATGGAAAGAACCTCTTGCTGTTAGACTCAGGACGATGCAAAAAAACCTTGCTCACCAAACACTGACAATTGATTCAACCTTGTGCGGTGTTGCCTCAATGGACTTTCTGTTGTTATTCAGGAACAAGGGTGCCAATCCAATACCAGTCGCTCACCCTGTTGGGCTTATGGAATACATAGGCGATAGAGTGGTACCGCACGAACTCCTTTCACACAGGGGGTATGAGGGCAAACAGACAGAGAACATTTACTCACACTGGATATGGAGACAGTACGCTTCTTCATTCTGGGATGATATCCGGCTAGAAAGGGTATTGCCTTACAAGGAGGGTAGAGACAGTGAGGACGAGAAACATGTCCATCCGTTGCAGCTTGACGTAATCGAACGGGCGGTAATTCTCAGGTCGAATCCTGACGAGGTTGTATTGACTCCATTCATGGGAGTTGGTTCGGAAATTTACGGGGCTGTTTCTCTTGGCCGAAAGGGTATCGGGTTTGAATTGAAACCTTCATATTATCGTCAAGCGGTCAAAAACCTGCAATCGGTAGGGGTAGACGAGCATCGGCAAATATCTCTTGAGGATTTAATGGTGGACAAATGACCCAGCCAATCTACAGAAGAGTCCAGCGCGGTAAAACGGTCCGATACGAAGAGATAGCCATACCCGATGGCAACGCAGAAGTGCCCATGAACGACGATCAAAAAACGATGCTGCTGCACATGGCCCTCGCCGCGTTTGAGACTGTCAGAGCCAGCGAGAAGCCGAAAAGCACACGCTATTGCAAGATGAACGCGACCATTGACAAACTGTTGCCTTTGATTGACGTGTACCGGATTAGTGCATGGCCGCCGGCGAAAGTTACCCAGGCTAGCAACCTTGTAGATGTTTTCAATGTGATGATTAAAGAAGAGTTCGGGGGCGCAAAATGATCCGGTGGAATGACGTAACCGACCAGCCGAGTAAAGAGTTTATCGAGTGGAAAAAGTCATACTCTCCGGATGATCCATTTTACACGACCGGCTACAATCTCCACGACCTGTACGTTGCGTTCTGCGCTGGTGAAGCGGTGGGTATCATAGCTCATTTGGAAAAAGGGGGCGGGGATGAAACAGCTAACAATAACCCTTGACGACGATGTGTTCAACCTGCTTGAGGTCCGTGCCGCGATTGACGACATGCGGATAAAAGAGGCCGTGGAAACCCTGCTGGCTGAATTGGTGGGCACTTATAAAAAAAGTAAAAGTGTCGGGATTTAGGATAGATTTCTGTTGAGTTATACCAATAATACAGCTATAATGCCTGCGGTCAAATTACAATTGAATAATTAAACACGTTTGGCAGGACGTGAACGAATGGATGATGGCTAGAAATAGCCTCTACCAAGAAACCCCTTAGATTCTCTGCCAAGAGTTTAAGGGGTTTCGCTTTTTCAAAAGGAGAAACTAAAATGGGTTTCGAAATCGAAGTTAAAACAGGTGATGGCGGTCCGGTGGTTTTGCGGGGTTGTGCTGATGGAACAGTGGAGTTTTGCAAGAGGGTTGAAGTTAAAGACACCAAAACGGGTGGGGTAAGTTCAGGTTTACAGCCGTATAAATTTTACGCGAATATTGAACAGGCGTTTAACCGTATTTTCAGCATGAGGGTGGCCAGTTCTACAGCCAGCGACATAAAAGAGCTTGTCGCGGCAATCAAGATCATTCGTGAAGACATTAAGCGTGAAATGGGCCGCTGATGGGTGTTAGGTCACTTATTAGTGGCCTTTCTTATGCAAACATTAAATCAGACTGGGACGGCAGTCGCCAGGAGAATGTAATGCAAATAAAAAGTTGGAAAAAGTTTCAGCATTTTAAAGACAGAAAACCGCCATGGGTAAAATTATATCGAGATATTTTGGATGATTTGGAATGGTATCAGTTGCCCGGAGAAGCGGCAAAACTGTTGATTATGTTGTGGCTGATAGCGTCTGAAAATGATGGGGTGTTGCCTGATATCAAGATGATATCATTCCGTCTCAGAAAGGATATTTCTACCGTCACTGACAGCATTAGTTATCTGGACCACTGGATTGAAGGTATTGACGACGAACTATCAAAAATATCAAGTAAACCAGTGATGTACCAAGATGATATCAAGCCGATATCAAGCCGATATCGAAGTGATAGTGTAGAGACAGAGACAGAGACAGAGACAGAGACAAAACCCTTGGCCGAATACTCGGCCGAGTTTGTGACTTTCTGGAATTTATACCCTCGCAAAATAAAGAAGGATGCTGCTTACAGGGCATGGAAAAAAATAAAATCTCCGGTTGCTACTCTTGGCGAAATAAAAAACGCTCTTGATTGGCAGAAAAAAACAGAGGACTGGACTAAAAGCAATGGGCAGTTTATTCCACACCCAGCATCTTACCTAAATGGGGGAGGGTGGAAGGATGAAAACCCTGATGCTGTGTTGCAGCAACATCAACAGCCTTATATGACACCAGAACAAATAGCCATTATCAAGGAAACGAGGGCGCAATATGAACAAAACGCCGCCGTTTGATAAAAATGCAGAAATGTCAGTGTTAGGCGCGGTGTTCATCGACAACGAGGCCATACACACGGCATTGGATATGATTTCAGTGGATGACTTCTATCAGGAGTGCCACAGGTTGATTTTTAACGGAATGGTGGCTTTGTCGAATCGCAACGTACCTATTGACCTGATAACGCTTACTTCTGAACTGACCAAAAAAAAGGAAATTGGAAACGCTGGCGGGGCTGGCTACCTGCTGGAACTTATCGACTACACCCCGACCTCTGCGAACATTGCCCACTACTGCCAGATCGTAAAAGACCGCTCCATGAACCGTCAAATGGTCCTCATTGGTAACGAACTATCGGCACTAGGGTACGATCAAGCCGACGACGGGGGGGAGTTGCTAGAATCGGCATTGGTGAAAATGTCAGTGCGACACAAGAGCGAACCTGTAACAGCTCCGATATTGGTCAAGGAAGCGGCACAACGGCTGAAAGAGCGCCACAGCAACAAAGGGAAGATCACTGGCGTTCCTTATGGTTTTCCTGATTTGGATGAAGCAACAAGCGGGATGCACCGCGGGGAGTTGGTGATAGTCGCTGGCCGTCCTTCAATGGGTAAATCTGCTTTCGCTTTCAATGTCGCAGGTAACGCTTGCGACCTTGGCAATCATGGCATGATATTCAGCTTGGAAATGGGGCGGACGGATATTACAGACAGGATGCTTTCAAGCATTGGCGCGGTGCAATTCCATCATCTCAGAACAGGCGCGCTTACAGAACATGAGTGGCCGCGATACTACCGAGCAAACACCGAAATAGCAGGATGGAATTTGACTATTGACGACACGCCTGGAATATCCCTCAGGGAGATAAAAAGCAAGGCAAGAAGACAAAAACGCATAGGGCTTGATTTCATCGTGGTTGACTACCTGCAGCTCATGTCTGTGTCTAATCCGAAAGAAAACCGCTCACAGTCGATAGGGGAGCTTTCCAGAGGGTTAAAACTATTGGCGCGTGAACTGGATTGCACAGTGGTTCTCTTGTCACAGTTAAGCAGAAAAGTCGAAGAGCGGAACGACAAGCGCCCTGCAATGTCAGACCTCCGTGATTCGGGAGAAATCGAGCAAGACGCCGATGTGATACTTTTCCCTTACCGGCCTTCCGCATACTGCCAACAGTGCCGCGATAGGGTGGATAACTCACAACACGACCTTATGGCGCATCAGTCGGTAGCAGAGATGATAATAGAGAAACAGCGCAACGGAGAACGTAACATTTCAATACCGCTCATGTGGGCGGGAGAGTTCCAGCGGTTTCAGTCGCTGGCTAACCAATTACCGGATTTCTAGGGGATAACATGACCAACTTAACCATCCAATGGCGGCAAGACTACGAACAACCCAGCACTTTCACCTTGGACACCATGAAAAAGCCGCTGGCGAAACCAATGTGGCGGGAGTTCGACACATCCGAGATTGCCAACATGCCGAGACAGCACATGATAGACCTGTTTGGCGGTAGGGTGCCGGTAATCATCAAGGAGAATGGGCAGTACATCACCAACAATGCCCAGGTAGCAGAGCAGTACCGTCAGCGTGGTCAAGCGGTGCTGATGTTATCCGAGTACAAGTAACCATCAAACAACCCCCTACGGCTTCCATTCTTGACCATGGAAGGGCAAACGGGGTGGAAGGTATAGCGGTATAGCGGCAATTCGAGAAAAGGCTTTAAATGTGGCAATAATCGGGGGAAGTAAAAATGAACGCACTTGACGCACTAACACTGATGCACGACGAGGACAACCGGATAACGGAAATAAGGAATGTGCAGCACAACATTACCCTGATTTACGACGATATCATGGCAGGTAAAATGGAGGTTGGCATACCATTTCCGGCGCTGATTAGCGAGGAATGGGAGATCGGCGTGGAGTGCGAGGCTTGCAAGGGGACCGGAGAGATTAACGTCGAGTGCGCTTGTAACGGCAGGTCGCTGCATTCACTGCTTGAAAACCCATGTTGCGGAGGTTGGGACGTGGCTACATGCGGCGAGTGTGAGGGCGAGGGGATACGGTGGAAGAGGGAACTATGACACGTGACAAAATGAAAAGCTGCTACTACTGCCAGCACGAAGAGACGGTATTTGACGGCAGAACGGGGCGAACTCGCTGTTTACTTGGGCATAGGCTGAAAATATGCGGAGATTATACGATTAATCCGGTATGGGAATCACGGAGAGGTGAGGACGGGCAACTGTTGCCAATAGATCGGTGGAAGAGGGAAGTTTAACGGGGGCAATAAAATGATTTATCTATTTGTTAGGAAAGAAGGTTTTTATCCTGTTGAGGCAAGAGACGATAATCACGCGGCTGAAATGGCTATGCACAATCCTGGCACGATAAGGGTAGAACAAGGTGGTAATGGAAAGATAGTCTGGCCGCTACCATGCCACAACAACTGATAGCCATAACGCCACAATACGCGGCATGTCCGCGAAGTTAAATAAAGGGGGGAGTATGGAATGCTCAGATAAAAAACCTTGCAAGGAGCCAGATTGTCCAGACTGCCAGAATGAACGTTTCCGAAATCAATATGCCATGCGACGTGAAGTTGAAAAAGCGTATACCAAAATGGAAAAAGTGTTAGCTAACTTGGTTAAAGAATGCCCAACTACCTTGTCTTGTGAAGATTTCAACCACCGGAAGATAACTGACCTGCATGGTTCAGAAGAAGATTGTCCATCTTGTTGCCGGTACTACAAGGCTTTACATGAAGCATCGGAAATACTGAAATAAGTTAGGGGGGATTCAATGACTCAATACGTTGTAGGCTTCGCATTCACAGAGAACCGGCAAGAGGTGGCGTTAATCCAGAAAGCGCGTTCAAGATCAGGCTTTGAATGGATGATCGGAAAACTTAACGGTATCGGCGGGAAGGTGCAAGGGAGGGAAAATCCCTTTATAGCCATGTCGCGGGAATTCTTCGAAGAGTCTGGGGTAATCATTTGCCCTCTCGATTGGCGATGGTGCGGCAAGTTCTGCGGTGAAGGTTATGAGGTGATCGTGTTCAGCACCTTCAGTGACACAGTGAGAACGGCTAAAACCTGCTCGGAAGAAGGCGAAATACACCTTGTCAGAGTGGCGGATATTGTCGAACTGCCGACTGTTGCTAATCTGGACTGGCTGATTCCGCTGGTGATGAAGAGGGATTTGACGGCTTTTGAGGTGATGGAGAAATAAACCGATATTACATATTGCTTAATTTGAAGGTTCAGAGTATAACTCTAATACGTTAAATTCACAGTTTGACACAGGGGGAATACAATGAACATAACACTCTCAATGCCCACGCAGTACACGGACAGATTGAAGCAAGAAAGCAAGGAAACAGGGTTGAACTATTCCGAGATTGTCCGCAGGGCGCTTGACCTGTATTACAGAGATAAAGGGGGCGACAAATGAAAGTTACTCTTTCGCCAGCACAGCCGGAAGCCGTGACAAAATTTAACCTTGAATGTGGTGGTTCCGTTATCGGGTATGTTCAGAAAAATGAGGAAAGAAACGACCATCATGTAGTAATCAACATGGGCAATGCAGAAGGCAACGGGCTTTATCAAGGCCACGGTGCAACGGTAGAAGCGGCTATTATGCAAATGTTGGAGCGGCATGAAAGATATGCCAATGCCCAACTACGCAGGCTTGCAGAGTTGCGGGAAATGCTGATAGGTGAAGAAAAATGACCGATATGGAGCGATTAATACAAGCAATCACGGCGCAGACAGCGGCAATCACGGCGCTTGTGGAGTCTAACTCTCGGCTAATGATGATAATGGCGGAGACGGATGAGGATGTACCGGCGCAGGTTTACATGGATGGGACTAGGGTATAACACCTAGCTCGGCGGCTGGCCCGCCGTAGCGTAAGTTATAAGGAGGATGGGATGAGCGAAGCGTTTGAGAAACAATTTAAAGTTTTACGCGGAAAAACACCAAAATTCATGCGGGACACCATTGAGTGCCGCAATGTTTTGCAGATGTTTTTTGCTGCCGGTCAAGCTGCCGGTAGGCTTGAAGGGTATCACACAGTGGCTAGAGTTGAATTTTATATCCATAAATGGGGCAAAGAGGGCAGATTGCCTGTCATTGACTACATACCTGCCGAGTTGATAGGCGAAGAAGTAGAAGTTATCATCCGCAAGCGTGGGGAGGGAGTATGACAGTAGAAGAAGCACTAGATTGGTCCAAAGATGTTGGGGGCGACTTAATCTCTATGTCGGATGAAGAGTGCATCAAGGTGCTAGCGGCAGAGGTCAAGCGGCTTCAATCATCCGAGTGGTCACAGAAAAGCGTAGAGATGCGTCTTGATGAAGCTGTGAGGGTTGCTGCCAGCCGGTGCGCCGAGATAGTAGAAGCAGAGTGCAAACGTGTCTTAGCGACGCAAACGGGGAAGACAACTCAAATTGATATGGCAATAGACCAGCAATTGCGGATGGTGTGCGTGTTGTTGCCTGATATTGCCGACGCTATCCGCAAAGAGTTCAAACTGTGAATTGGAAAATGGGGGGCAAAATGAGCATATTCGTTGTCGGTAACACAGTGCGCCATAAAAGATGTTACTGGGGAGAACCTGCGTATTACATCAGCGCAATTCTGCCAAGTGGCGCGAGGGGTATCCCAACGGGTTCAAAACATGGCAAAGCTTGGGATGGCTTTTCAGCCTGTGTTATCTATCCCGGATCAGAACCGAATTACAAAATTTGTCCGATGTATATGAGAGCATGGCTTTGGCTGTTGGGCACAATTTCAGAATTGGGTAAGAAATGAACTTCAAAACCAAAACACCACGAGACGAGAAATATCTAAATTACATCCGCTCAATGGACTGTTGCGAATGTGGCTACCCTGGCCCGGTAGACGCGCATCACATTGAAACTGGCGGCATGGGTATCAAGTGCAGCGATTATCTGACAGTAGCGTTATGTCGGCCGTATCAGAGAGGATGCCACTTGAAAGCGGATAAGAATCCAGCGAGTGCGGATAAGTACCGGCCTTTGGCAGAGAGACTACATCAGGAATGGGAGAGCCGATGATATACCACATCCACCCTTGCTACCCTTGGCACTGCGGGGCTACCGATGGGATGACAACAACAGACGAGCGGAATGTTAACTGTCCGGAATGTCTTGAAAGGAGACAACGCAATGGATGAATCAGCGGTGCTAGAGCAATTGAAAAGGTGGTTGCAAGCGGGAGCGACTATCAAAGCGACCGACACGGGTAAGCCGGTGCTGGTTGTGAGTGGTGGCGTATGCGATGGGAACCTTACTGTGACATTCCCGAAAGAGGCAGGCAATCATGTTTGAAGTTATTAAAGAAATCATTTATGCCTCAGCTTTATTCATGTGTCTGGTTTGTTCGGGCAGATATATGAACAAAGGCCAATATCAAGAGGCATGGTGGTTCATGGCGCTGTTTGCAACTACTGTTCTGGGCTGTGCGCTATGCCGGTAAATAATGACGAGATAATAAGGCACAACACAGTAACCCGTGAAATAATAGCAGGTGTATTAGTTGAGTGCCGAGAATCAGATCAGTCTATCACAGAGACATCACAGCGTATAATGTCAGTGATAAATAGGCGGGGGTATGTGCCGCAGATTAAGTCATGCAATCAACTCAAGGACGGGAGATTTATATAATGTATAAAACATACTCATATGAAAATCTAAAAGAGTTAGCTATAAAGCAAAACGTTTTAGTAAGCTACAACGACAAAGATAAAACGCTTGTGTTGTCCGGCACTATAACACTGAATTGATATGCCAGTAAAGCCTCCCACTCATAAACCAGCAAAGACCAAAGCGCCACGGCATACGGTGGTAAGCGAGACAGATAGCAAGACTCGAAGAGACTTCACCAATGCTTCTGGCTATGGTTACAAGTGGCGCAAAGAAAGCAAGAGATATCTGGCAGAGAATCCAATGTGTATTGACTGCGAAGCAAAGGGGAGAGTACGGTTGGCTACCCAAGTTGATCACGTTGTACCTCATAGGGGTGACATGGACCTGTTCTGGAGTAGAAGTAATTGGGCTTCACGGTGCCATTCATGTCATTCAAGCAAAACCGCAAAGGGATTATGAAAACATCAATGGTTTCAATGGTATGGGGTAGTCCATCAGAAGTCTAGGACTGCATCAT
>Ga0114983_1000876_pt1 | contig 12346 bp, 13 predicted proteins | sample Shrwel_input2_RT_FD_87182 | JGI IMG/M metagenome (GOLD analysis project Ga0114983, IMG submission 87182) | Subsurface microbial communities from deep shales in Ohio, USA - Utica-3 well 1 S input2 RT | ecosystem: Environmental > Aquatic > Deep subsurface > Shale gas/oil reservoir > Produced... | reverse complement strand
GGATAAATATAATTATCATTTTATCTCAATAAAATTTTTAACTGCTATTTTATTGGCTTTAATTTTTGCTTTTCTTCTTATTTATGTCTTTACTCCAAAGCAGAGAGAAGACTATTCGATTTACAGTTTGCAAAACAGTAATTTTCAGTTTGGAGCAGGAGCTGCTTTTTTTGATTCTGATTCTCAAATTATGGAAAGAGCAGTGGAGGCTGAAAAGTCAAAATTTAAGGCAGAACTAAAAGCAAGAAGTATTGAATTAATGGAGCAGAGCAAGCAGAGTATGCTGGCAGTTATCACAGCTAATCATTTAGAAAAAATGAATGGTTTGCGAGAAGCAAGAACACAGTCTCTGGAGGCTAGACGGCGGGAGCTGGATGCCAGAGAAGAAAGATTATTACAGAAAAAAAGGCAGGAGTTAGAGGCTGATCTTTCTCAAAAATTGGAGCAGCTGCGGCATGAAATCAGAAATAAATATTCAGACTTCAATCAGCAGGAGATTAGAGCCAATTATTTAAAAATAATTAATCTCAGACTAAAAATTGAATTTATTGCTCATAATGAAAATGAACGAGAAAAATATCGAAAACAGCTGGAAGAGGTGATCTCAGAACAGGAGGCAATAATGGCTAAAAAAAACTTTCAACTGAATGAGGATATTTCTAATCGAGCCAGTACTCTAATTATGGAATTTAACCAGCAATATGCAGCTTATAGAGATAAAATAAGAAAGCAGCATCAACAAATGCTTTCTACACAGAGGACTGAAATTGAAAACGAACTGGCCCAGGCTAGAAAAGAAATAAAAAGTGATCTAACTACAGCTCGAAAGCAAAAAAGAACTGAAATAGAGCAGTTAATAGAAAAGACTAAAGAAGAGTATTATTAGTAGGGGGTTAAAAGACAATGCATTATTATCGAAAAGCAGCTGCGGTATTTATTATTGTGCTGGCTTTAATACTGCCGCTTTTTCTAAAAAAAGAAGAAGAGACAGCAGTAGTTAACTTAGAACAGGTAATTGCTTCAAGTGCTTATTTGCGCCAGATTAAAGCTCAGAGCTCTGCTGATCCAGCAGCAGATGAGATTTCTTTAGCCAGGGCAGAAAATAAAATAATGAAAATTTTAAAGAATGAATCAGCAGAACTAGCAGCAGCAAAAAGTTATGGCAGTATCTTAATTGATCAGGCAATTTATCAGGGCGGGAAGAATATTAGCCAGGAATTAGCTGCTAAAATAGATGAGGATTACAAATAAAGGTTGATCTTAGATAAATAAAATATTTTGTTACTTTAGGGAGGATTATATAAAATTGACAGCGACTAAAAACAACAATTATCAGCTTGTTGAATTAGCAGAACTTACAGCTTCAGAAGTTAGAGGGAATAAAGATTTAAAGATTGATAATGCCTGCGGAATAGGTGAGAGCAGCAGCTCTTCAGTTACCTTTGCTGACCAGAAGGAATATTTAATTAAAGCCTTAAAATCTGAGGCACCAGTAATTGTCAGCAGTTATAGAATTTATGATGAATTTGATTCAAAATTAAAGAAGGATAAGACTTTTTTATTAACAGATAATCCGAGAAGAGTCTATGCTCAGATTGCTGATTACTTAACCCCTCGTCTTTATGATAGTGGTAAAATTTCTGAGAAGGCTGTAATTGATGTTTCAGTAAAAATAGGAGAAAATATATCAGTTCATCCTGGAGTTGTAATTGCTGAAAATGTAGAAATTGGTGATGATACTGTACTGGCACCAGGAGTTATTATAGGACCGGATGTAGAAATTGGAACTGACTGTTTGTTACATCCAGGAGTTATTATAGAAAGAGGAACAATAATTCAGGATAATGTTATAATTCAATCCGGTGCTGTAATTGGTTCTGATGGTTTTGGCTTTGCAACAGACGAAAATAGACATCATAAAATTCCTCAGCAGGGTAATGTGATTATTGAATCAGATGTAGAAATTGGAGCTAATGTTACAATTGATAGGGGGGCAAGTGGTCCAACAATTATCAGGCAGGGAACAAAGCTTGATAATTTAATTCAGATCGGCCATAATGTTGAAGTTGGGGAAGAGTCTCTGCTGATTTCTCAAACTGGTATTGCCGGCAGCACAAAATTGGGCCGCAGAGTGACTCTAGGTGGACAATCTGGAATTGTAGGGCATATTAAAATAGCTGATTACACTACTGCAGCTGCCAGAGCAATGGTCACCTCATCTACAAATGAAGGAGATTTTATCTCCGGGGCTCCTGCGCAAATACACCGCGAGGCCCTCAAAGAACAGGCTTATTTAAGGCGGCTTCCGAAATATATTAATAAAATAAAGCAGCTGGAAAAAAGATTGGCGGAACTGGAAAATAAATAATCCTTGAATTATAAAGTCAATAAATATATAATAAACTATTGAAAGGCTTTTAATGAAAGGATGACAATTTTGTATATAGAAAACGGAAAGCAAAAGACACTTAGAAAAGAAATTTTAATAGAAGGAATTGCCCTGCATTCCGGGAAAGAGGCGGGAATTAGACTAAAAGCAGCTCCTGCTGATACAGGAATTGTATTTTATCGTTCTGATTTAGATAAAAAAGTTAAACTTAAAGCCGAACCGGGAGCAGTTGTTAATTTAGTTAGAAATACAACTATTGGCAGCAGGGAAATTAAGGAAGCTAAAGTAAGTACAGTTGAGCACTTAATGGCAGCTATTTGGGGCAGTGGAATTGATAATTTAGAAATTGAGGTTTCAGGACCTGAGATTCCGGTCATTGATGGCAGTGCTTATCCCTATTATCAGCGAATTTTAGCTTGCGGCCTTAAAGAACAGCAGTATCTAAGGAGAATTTTTAAAATTGAAGAGCCGATTTTTGCTCGCCAGGATGATTCTTATATTACAATTTTACCCTACCCTGGCTTTAAAATTTCCTATACCTTAGATTATCAGCATCCAGTAATCGGAAGCAGTTATTTTGAATTCGATGCTGAGAAAATAGATTTTGCGGAAGAAATTGCAAAGGCCAGAACCTTTGGTTTTGCCGCAGAAGTAGAAAAACTGCACGAACAGGGTTTAGCTCTGGGAGGCAGTCTGGAGAATGCTATTTTAATAGAGGAGACAAAAGCAGTTAATCCACTCAGATATAAAAATGAGTTTGTAAGACATAAAATTCTTGATGTTATTGGGGACATGTTTTTAAACGGCAGAATTAAGGGGCATATTATAGCGGTTAAATCCGGACATAGGCTCCATGTTAAACTGGCGGAGAAGATCAGAGGAAAAATGCTTGAGGAGGAAAATTAATTTGAGTGAGATAAATGAGATTATTGATATTGATGTAATTAGGTCAATTTTACCACATCGTTATCCTTTATTATTAGTAGATAGAATTGAGGAATTACATAAAAAGGAATCGATTGTTGGAATTAAAAATGTAACTATTAATGAGGAATTTTTCTTAGGACACTATCCTGACCATCCAATAATGCCTGGGGTTTTGATTGTAGAGGCAATGGCTCAGGTAGCTGGAATTTTAATTTATTATAGTTTTGAAGATATGGAAGATAGACTTCCGATCTTTACAAGCATTGATAAGGCAAAGTTTAGAACTCCAGTTAAGCCAGGTGATCAGTTAAGAATTAAAGTTGAAATGGTAAGATTACGCAAAAAAGTTTCTAAGGTTAGAGGGGAAGCTTATGTGGGCGATAATCTTGCTGCAGAAGCAGAAATGATGTTTACTTTTGAAGAGAAATAGGTTGATAATTTTGGAAGGGGAATGATAGTCTTGGCAGCAGAGAAAAAAGGTAAGGTGCTCCACATGAGTAATATTCACGAAACAGCAATTGTTGCTCCTGGAGCCAAAATCGGGAAAAATGTTGAAATTGGCCCTTATGCTATTATCGGAGAAAATGTCGAAATTGGTGTGGGGACAGTGGTCGGACCTCATGTAGTAATTAAGGGCTGGACGCAGATAGGCAAAAATAATGAGATTTTTCATGGGGCTTCTATAGGTTTTGAGCCCCAGGATTTAAAGTTTGATGGAGAGAAAAGTTATCTTTTTATTGGTGATAATAATACCATCAGAGAAAATGTTACTATTCACCGGGGGACTGCTGAAGGCGGCGGGGAGACAAGAATTGGAAATGATAATTTATTTATGGCCTACTGTCATGTAGCACATGACTGTCAGCTGGGCAGCAATATTGTAATGTCCAATGCGACAAATTTAGCCGGCCATGTGGTAATTGAAGACTATGCTGTAATTGCCGGCATGGTGGGGGTCCATCAATTTGTACGCATCGGTAAGATGAGTATGGTTGGTGCCCACTCTAAGGTAGTCAAGGATGTACCTCCTTATATTTTAGTTGATGGACATCCAGCTGGAGTTAATGGGATTAATGTTGTTGGTTTAAGGCGCAATGGTGTCAGCCCTGATATGCGTAGAGAAATTAAAAGAGCCTATAAAACCTTATACCGCTCTAAATTAAATATTAACGAAGCCATAGAAAAAATGGATCAGGAATTAGATGCCAGTGAAGAAATCGAGCATTTTCTGCGTTTTTTGCGTAATGCCAGCCGCGGAATCTGCCGGTAGGTGTAATTTATGACTAAAAAAGCTTTAATTGCAGGCTGGGGTGATCTGCCGCGAATCTGGGCTGAAAAAGCCCAGGCTGCAGGAGAAAATTTTATTGTAATTAAAATAGCCGAAGAGATCACAGCTGATTTCTCTGATTTAGACTGTGCAGAATATACGATTAATTTAACTCAGTTTGAGGAGATTCTTGGGCTCTTAGAATCAGAAAATATTGAAGAAGCTATCTGGCTGGGAAAAATACAGAAGTTCCACATTTTTAATGATTTTGATCCAGATCAGAAATTACAGCAGCTGCTGGTACGGCTGCCGAATTTAAATGATGATACAATTTTAATGGCTCTGGCCTTAGAATTTATAAATTCCGGGATCAACATTCTGCCTCAGACCTATCTTTTAGAAGATCAGCTGGCAGAGGCTGGAGTTTTAGCGGGAGAAATCAAGGAAGAGTTAAAAAGAGATTTGATTTTTGCTTTTGAGACTGCCTATAACTTAGGGCGCTTTGATATTGGACAGACGGCTCTGGTTAAGGATGGAGCTGTGATGGCGCTGGAAGCAATTGAGGGCACAGATCAGGCGATACAACGGGCGTCTGAATATGGTGGGCCGGGAGTTGTAATGGCTAAATGCAGTAAAAAGGGTCAGGATATTCGTTTTGATGTACCTACAGTTGGCCTCAAAACTTTAGAAAATCTAATTGAAAATAAGGCTGCAGCTGTAATTATCGAAGCAGATAAGACATTTATTTTAAATAAAGAAGAGTTCTGCCGTCGAGCAGCTGCAGAAGGGATTGCAGCAGCAGCTGCAGAATATAAAGAAGGGGAGTTAATTCTACCTTGGTAAAAATAATGGTTTCTGCAGGTGAAGTATCCGGTGATATGCATGCTGCGGCAGTCCTAAAAAAAGTAAAAGAAAAAAAAGATGATATTGAAATTTTTGGTATGGGTTCAACTGCACTCAAAGAAATAGGGGCAGAGATTTTAATTGATCCTACCGAAATCAGTACTATCGGTTATCTAGAAGCTTTAAAAAATATTAAACAGCATTTTAAACATCTAAAAGAAATGAAAAAACTCCTGCGGCAGCGAAACCCGGATCTTGTTTTTCTGGTAGACTATTCAGCTTTTAATATGAAGCTGGCAGAGGCCTGCAGTCAGGAAGGAATTAAAGCAGTTGATTATTTTCCTCCCTCCGCCTGGGTCTATAATAAGCGTAGGGCCAGTAAAATGGCAGCTTATGGAACTCATATTGCAGCAGTTTTCCCAATGGAAAGAGATGTTTATCAGGAGGCCGGAGCTGAAGTAACTTTTGTTGGCCATCCTCTGGTAGATATTGTAAAAGTCGAAAAATCAGAAGCTGAGATTAAAAAGAAGCTGAGTCTCAAACCGGAACAGCGGATAATTTCGCTTTTCCCGGGCAGCCGCAGGGGGGAAATAGAATCCCTGCTGCCGGAGATGCTCAAAGCAGCTCAAAAAATAAAAAAAGAGAAACCGGAGCTGCAATTTTTACTCTCAGCTGCAGAAGGAATTAAGGTTGATTATTTAAAATCTTTTACCGAAAAAGTTGATTTTGAGCTTAAAATCATTCAAAAGAGCAATTATCAAATAATGAAGATTTCAGAATTTATAATTTCAGCTTCAGGGACTACTACTCTGGAAGCTTCGATTTTAAATACACCACAGATTATTGCCTATCAGGCAGCTTTAACTACTTATCTTTTGGCTGAGTATATATTTAAAGTTGAGTTTGTAGGACTTCCCAATATCATTGCTGGAGAGGGAATTGTGCCCGAGCTCCTGCAGAATGACTTTAAGGCAGAAAGGATTAGTAAACTTGCTTTAAGCTGGCTAAATGACGGCAAAGAATTGAATAAAATAAAAGAGAAACTGCAGCTTGTCCGCCAGAAACTTGGTGGAGGCGGAGCAGTCGAAAAAACAGCAGATTTACTGCTTAGAGAAGGAGGGCTAAAAAATAGTGGATAGTAAAAGTATTTTTTTAGCGCTCTTTATTTTTGTTATAATAGTTTTTTCTTTATATTTCACTTTAGAAGACAATCCAATTACTCCCCCGAAACCGGCAGTGAAAAAAGAAGAGCTGCCTGAGGAAGAATTGAAAAATGTCAGGTTCAGTATTTTTAATAATCAGCAGAAACATGAACTTAAAATAGAAAGTGAAAAAGTGAAAAATTATAAGAGTGAGAACAGAATGGAGTTAAGGCCGATTGAGGCAGAGGTTTATTCTCTTGCTGGTGATCAACTTTTATATTCTTTAGCCGGCGATTTTGCTATTTATTACGCTAATCAGGATTATCTTAAAATCAGAGGTAATGTTGTAATAGAGAGTGACCGCTATTATATTGAATCAGATGAGCTGGATTATTATCTTAACCGAGATTATCTGGAGGGTAGGGGTTCAGTTAAAATAACTGGCAGCAATTTCAAATCAAGAGCTGAAAGTTTTAGCTCTGATCTTAACTTAAATAGCCTAAAACTGTACGGTGATGATCAGCAGGCTGAAATAAACTTCGATGATTTTAATAATTAAATTAATGAACACTTTGTCAGATAAGGGGCAATAATAATGCAAAAAAAAATTTTATTTTTTTTATTAATACTTATTTTAGCATTGACTATCAATGTGAGTGCTGCTAGAGAATTGAATGGTGATAAATTAAAACTTAATCAGACTGAGGCAGGTCAGGTTTTTAAGGCTGAAGGCAATGTAGAACTGATTTATAATGAACTTAGAATAACAGCAGAAGATGAAGGGATCTATCGCCGCTATAATGGAGAAATTGAATTTAGAAAAAATGTAAAACTTTTTTTTCAGAAGTTTGAAGCTCAGGCGGTTGAACTAACAGGAAATCTGGAAAAAGAAATTTTTCATTTAATTAAAAAAGCTCAGGTTAAAGGCGAAAATTCTCTGTTAAAAGCAGATCGAATCGATATTTATCGAGCAGAAGATAGAATAGAAGTTAAGGGTAATGCCTATCTGGAATATAATGATTTTTGGGCTGAGGCTGATCAGATAACCTATCATCTGGATCAGCAGGTGATTCTGCTGGAAGGCAATGTTCGCGGTGAGCGGAATGGAGAAAGCTTTAATTCTCAGTCAGCAGAAATTGATCAGAAAACTAAAGAGGTTAAACTGCGAGGGCGGGCTACTCTGCGTTTTAGTGAAGATCAGCAAAGTCCGGAAAGTAAGAGCAGTGACAGTAAGCCGGTGGAGGAATAATTAGATGACTATCAAAGCTCAGGGTTTAATTAAAGAATATAATAAAGAAAGAGTTGTCAATGAGGTTGATCTTCAGGTGGACAGGGGTCAGATTGTTGGACTGCTGGGGCCTAATGGAGCTGGTAAAACCACTACTTTTTATATGATTTTGGGGCTGATTAATCCAGATGGTGGTCAGATATTTTTTGATCAGCACAACATTTCAAATCTACCTGTATATAAGCGAGCCAGGCTTGGCATCGGCTATCTGCCGCAGGAGGCTTCAATTTTCCGCAAGCTAACAGTCGGTGAAAATTTAAGAGCGATTTTAGAATATAGAGATATAACTGAATCAGAAATTGAAGAAAATATTACAGAACTGCTGCAGGAATTTCACATAGAAGGTCTTAGAGACCGCAAAGGTTTTCAGTTATCTGGTGGTGAGAGACGTCGGATAGAAATTGCCAGAGCCCTGGCAGCTGACCCTGCTTTTATTCTGCTGGATGAACCTTTTGCTGGAGTTGATCCAATTGCAGTTAATGATATACAGGAGATAATTCGCTACCTAAAAAAACGGGGGCTTGGAGTTTTAATTACCGATCACAGTGTACGAGAAACTCTTTCAATTACCGATCGAGCCTATATTATGCATGAGGGTGAAATTCTACTTTCAGGTACTTCGGAAGAAATAGCAGAAAATGAACAGGCTCGCAAATTTTATCTGGGAGATAAATTCAAAATATAGAGAGGTGCATCTTCTTTGAAAACAATTAACAAATACATTTATAAAGAATTGATCGCACCATTTTTCTTCGGGGTGGCAGCTTTTACCGGTATTTTTATTGGTACAGATTTAATTTTTAAGCTGACCGAATATTACACCGAATGGGGAGTAAGTGCTTTTATTCTGGTCAGGCTATTCTTTTTAAGTCTGCCGGAAATTATTGTACTAACCTTCCCCATGGCTTCTCTGCTGGGAACAATTATGGCTTATAATCGCCTGTCTGGTGATAGCGAGATTACAGCCATGCGGGCTGGAGGAATCAGTATTATTTCTCTTGTTTTACCGGCACTAATTATGGGGTTAATTACAAGTGGAGTTACAATTGGAATTACAGAATTTCTGGTTCCCAATGCCAATTATCAAGCAGAACAAATTATGTATCAGGCCCGTCATGGTGAGCAGCGGCCGCAAACTCAGTATGATTTATTTTTAACTCCGATGGACAGCAGCACCCGGCGGCCAGATTATATGCTCTATGCCCGCAGTTTTAATGGGGATAGTGGTTTAATGAAAGATGTAGTGGTTCAGAGTTTTGAGGAGGGCAGTCCGGATAGTGTTTTAGAGGCAGAAAGAGCAGAGTGGCTGAGTGATGGCTGGCATTTCTATAATGGTACAGTCTATTTTTTAGACAGAAATAACCGGCAGCCCGCTTTAGAATTTAGCAGCTACCGATCTCGAGAGGAGATTCATTCTCCAACTCAGGCTGGACGGCTTGGTAAAAATATTGACGAGATGAATATCAGGGAATTAAATAAGCAGATCGCCTTTAAAGAAGAACAGGGAAGACCAGCTTTTAAAGAAAAGGTGGAAATGCATCAGCGTTTTTCGATTCCACTGGCTAGTTTTATTTTTGCTCTGCTGGCAGCTCCGCTTGGTATTAAACCACAGCGTTCAGCCGGCTCAGCAACCGGATTTGGAATCAGTATTATTATTATTTTTATCTATTATGTTTTAATGACAGTTGGAGATGCGCTCGGCAGTCAGGGAACAATTCAACCCTGGCTTGGGGCCTGGCTGCAGAATATAGTAATCTTTATTGTTGGAGTTGGATTGCTTATCAAGACTGCAGGAGAGTAAATTTTAAAGGAGGTGGAGATTATTAATGCATTCATAATTATAGGAGCAGTTGTTATTTTAAGTGGTTTAATCGCTTATATTGGTGATCGCATTGGGATGAAGATGGGCAAACGGCGTGTTTCCTTATTTGGTCTCCGCCCCCGTTATTCTTCAATTATTATTACGATTGTTACCGGGATTTTAATTGCAGTTCTTTCTGTTACTATTTTACTTGCGGTTTATTCTGAGTTGAGGCAGGCTTTATTTAATATTAATGATGTTTTAACCAGACTTGAGCATTTAAATGAAGAACTGACAAATAGAGATCAGGAGCTCTCTGCAAAAGATAAGAAACTGGCTGCTAAAGACCAGGAACTTTCAAAGTTACAGCAGGAGATTGAAGCTAAAGAAAAAGAAATAGAGAGTAAAAAGACTGAAATTGCTGCTCGAGAAAAAGAAATAGCTAAAAGAGATCAAGAAATAGCAGCTGTAGAAAGTGATCTAAAAAAACTAACTAAAAATAGAAATGAGCTGCAGAAACGAGTTGATCAATTAGGTTCTCAGCGAAAAAACTTAGAGTCTCAGGTGACTGAGCTAGAAAATCAAATATCTGAACTGGAAGCTGATTATGATAAGCTGCGAGAAGTAGCAAATCAGCTGCAGGCCGGTGTAATTTATTACATGGGTGAAGATATGGTTTATCAAAAAGGGGATGTGATCTATACTGATGTTCTCGAAGGTGGCCGCAGTGAGCAGGAAACTATTTCGGCTTTAAATAAATATCTGCAGGCAGCCAATCAGGTTGCAGTGAAAAAAGATATTGAAGTTAATGAAGAAACCAAGATGGCACTTCGCTTACAGACAGAGGATATTTTAAATACTGCTCGTATAATTTATAATATGGAACTGGGCAGCCGAGTAATAGTTTCACTTATTGCAAGAGTTAATGTTCCTAAAAACGATTGGCTTTATGCAAATTTTCAGCTCTATGAGGATTTTAAAGTTTTCGAAAAAGGTCAGTTGATCAGCAGTAGAGAAATTAGTGCTGAACAGAGCAGTGAGGAAATTGAGACTAAATTAGAAGCGATGCTGCAGGATATTAATCAGAAAGCTATAAACCAGGGATTATTACCCGATAATTCCGGTCAGGTAGGCAGCATCAACTTCAGTCAGTTTTATAATCTGGTTAATAGAGTTCGTTCTGCCACTGGTAAGGTTAAGGTTAATATTTATGCAGATACCGATATCTGGCGTCAGGATAGATTGAGTGATAATTTAAAATTTAAATTGGAAGAGAAGGCGGCTGAAAATTCAGCTGCTGAGGAGGCAGATAGTAATGAGTGATTTACTTGCTCTAGATCCCGGCAGTGATAAAGTTGGTACTGCAGTTTTGAGCTTTGCTAAAGAAGAAAAAGAAAAAACTATAGTAAAAAAAGAGAAACTCCTGGACCACTTAGAAGAAGTTTTTAACAATTATCAGATAGAAGAAATAGTTATCGGCAGTGGAACTGGGGCTGAAGAAGTAAAAGAAATGATCAGCAGTATTTATTCTGATCTAAAAATTAGTCTGGTGGAAGAAGAATATACAACTGAGGAAGCTCAGGCCCGTTATCTAGAAGAAAAACCGATGTCCAATTATGAAAAACTGCTGCGAAAAATAGTCAGCTGGAAGGTTAAGAAAGCACTTGATGACTATGCAGCTTTAATAATTGGTGAAAAATATCTCAAAAAACTTGACAAAAGTGATTAAGTCCCTTACAATAGGGTTTGAGGATAAATAGAAATAAATTTGACAATTATGTTATTTTACTGATATAATTTAATTTGCAATTTGATAATTTAATAAAGCTTATAAACTCGAAGCTAAAATGCGGCGGAAAGGAGGTGCCCCCGAAGCTGCGGAGTATTAGAGTTAATGAGAGTTCTAAGATACTTATCTAAAATCTTTTGGGCAGATGAAGAGGAAACTAGGTAACTCGCTCGGATGTCCTCTATGATTGTATAAGTTATTAGAACTTATATATTGAAAAAGAAAAATGTTAGAACACAATCAAGGGGGATTTTAAAAATGAAAAAACTTACAATTACAATTGCTTTAATTTTAGTCGTAGCATTAGCTATGCCTGCATTTGCACAGTCATTCTCTGACGTGCCAAGTGATCACTGGGCATATGATGCAATTAACAAACTGGTTGCTGCTGGTATCGTCGAAGGTTATCCTGATGGCGAATTTAAAGGTGACCAAAACATGACTCGTTACGAAATGGCTGTTATGGTTAGCCGTGCTCTAGACAACATTGTTGCTGAGCAAAAAGCTATGGCTGAAGATATGGAAGCTATGAGCGAAGGCTTAACTACAGGTCAGGCTGAAGACGTAACTGCTATCGTTAAGTCCTTAATGGCAAAGAACACTAATGACACATTAAGCGATGCTCAAGCTGAAGAAGTAGCAGATATTGTTGATGCTTTAACATTCGAATTAAGCGCTGAGCTTAAAGTATTAGGCGCAGACGTTGATGCTTTAGGTAAAGATATGGCTGCTTTAGAAGCTAAGGTAGACACTGTAAAAGCTGATATGCCTAAAGATAACATTGAATTTGGTGCAACTATTGATACTATCTTTGAAGTTGCTGATTATGGTGATAATGAACAAGCTGCAGTTGATCTATGGGCTGATGGCGATGCTTTAGATATTGCTGCTCCTACTTGG
>Ga0114983_1000875_pt1 | contig 12348 bp, 10 predicted proteins | sample Shrwel_input2_RT_FD_87182 | JGI IMG/M metagenome (GOLD analysis project Ga0114983, IMG submission 87182) | Subsurface microbial communities from deep shales in Ohio, USA - Utica-3 well 1 S input2 RT | ecosystem: Environmental > Aquatic > Deep subsurface > Shale gas/oil reservoir > Produced... | reverse complement strand
GAACACTTTCGGCGCGATCGCCACATCGAAATCGAACACCGCGCGGGTCGCTTCCGGACCGTCCAGCAAACGCAGTTCACGCAGCTCCGCCGCCGACGCCGAGGTCGCGGTCAGCAGCAGCAGAAGTCCGGTCAATGCACGCATGACAGCACCAGCGCAGTCGTTCAAACGCAGAAGATAGTTCGGCAAGCCGCGGCACACAAGATTTTTCTGATCGAAATCAGTGGCTAGACAGCATTTCTTCATGTTGCAGCGGGGTTTTGCAGCGCCGTTTCGAAAGCCTCGCCAAGCGCCATGGTGTCGATCACAGCCAGTCTGGCGCCGTCCTCGGCGCGCAGATCGATGATCAGGCTGGGCGGTGGCAGATGCCCGACGCCGCACTCGGGCCACTCGACCAGCCACCAGCAGCGCGTCGGCGAATGGTCGTCCAGCCCCAGTCCGTCCAGTTCATCCGGCGACTTCAGCCGGTACAGGTCGAGGTGCAGCCAGTCGCGGCCATCGATCAGGTACGGCTCGATCAGCGTGTAGGTCGGACTGCGGATGCTGCCGGTCACGCCCAATGCGCGCAGCCAGCCGCGCACCAGCGTGGTCTTGCCGGCGCCGAGCGTGCCGTTCAGGTAAACGACGCCACCGGCATGTCCGTGCAGCGCCCGCGCCAGCCGCGCACCGAGCGCTTCGGTCGCACGCTCGTCCGGAAGATGAATCGCAATGGCGCTCATGGATTCACCATCGCGCGCAGCGCGTCGACGACATCGGACGCGATCAGCCCGCGCTCACCACGCTCGGCAACGGCATCGCCGGCCAGCGCATGGGCGGTGACGGCGGCGGCGGCGGCCGCCTCCAGCGACAGCCCCTGGGCCATGAACGCGGCCGCCACACCGGTCAGCACATCGCCCATGCCGCCGACACCCATGCCGGGATTGCCGTACGGGCAGACGCGCAGCGACGACGGCCCATGGACCACACTGCCGGCACCCTTGAGCACGACGGTGCCGCCGAAGCGCTGCTGCACGGCACGAATCGCGGCGAAGCGGTCACGCTGGATCTCGGACGTGCTGACGCCGAGCAGCCGACCGGCCTCGCCCGGATGCGGCGTCAGCAGCCAGTCGTCACGATGGCGCGGGGCCTCGGCCAGCGCGTTCAGCGCATCGGCATCGACGACCTTGGGCAGCGCGGACGCGATTGCCGCTTCGAACATCGCCTGTCCCCAGGCTTCGCGGCCCAGACCCGGGCCGATCGCGATCACGTCGGCACGCGCCAGCAGCGGCGCCAGCTCGGAAACGCTTTCGACGCCGCGCACCATCAAGTCCGGCTGGGCGGCGGCCAGCGTGGCGGCGTGCGCCGCACGGGTCGCCACTGTCACCAGGCCAGCGCCGGCGCGCAGTGCCGCGCGCCCGGCCAGCAGGATCGCACCGGCCATGCCGTGATCGCCGCCAATCAGCAGCACATGACCGTGATCGCCCTTGTGGCCGGTGCGGCTGCGCTTCGGCAGCCAGCGGCGCAGTTCGGCCTTGTCGATCAGGCTGGCGACTGGCGTCATGCCGTCGTGAACGGCGGCGGGAACATCGAGTGTGGCCAGTTCCACCGTGCCGGTCTGCGCCGGGCCACGGCCGGTGCGCAGGCCCGGCTTCATCGCGATGAAGCTCACGGTCAGGTCGGCTGCGACGACCGCGCCGGGTGCGGCACCGGTATCGGCATCGAGACCGGACGGCACGTCCAGCGCCAGTACTGCAGCGCCCGCAGCATGGGCGGCATTGATCGCGCTGATTGCCGCTGCCGCATCATCGCTCGGGGCGCGGCTCAGGCCGATGCCGTAAAGCCCGTCGACGATCAGGTCGGCCTCGATGCGCTCGGCCGACGCCGACCAGCGCTGCACCGCGCCAACTTCCAGCCAGGCCTCGCGCGCAGTCAGCGCATCGCCGCGCCGCGCTGACGACTCGCATTCGAAGACCTGCACCGCACAACCGCTGGCCCGTGCCAGCCGCGCGACCTCGTAGCCGTCGCCACCGTTGTTGCCGGGCCCGCAGAACACGGCAACGCGGCGAGCGTTCGGCCAGCGCCAACGCGCAGCCGTCCAGGCCGCACTGGCAGCGCGCTGCATCAAGGTGTAACCGGGAATGCCGCAGACCTCGATGGCGCGGCGATCGAGTTCGCGGACCGAGGCTGCCGAATACAATCGCGCCATGATGTTTTCCATCGGCGAAGTATAAGTGGCGCCCTCCACGCTCCCGGCCCCGAACGACCGCGACTGGCCGCAGCTGATCCGTACCTGGGCGCAGGAGCTTGGCTTTGCCGATGCCGCGATCTCGACGCTGGCACTGGCCGACGACCACGCCCACCTGCAGCGCTGGCTGGCCGAAGGCCGTCACGGTGGCATGGCCTGGATGGCCGAGCACGCCGCGCTGCGTGCCGATCCGGCGCTGCTGCAGCCGGGCACGGTGACGGTGATCAGCGCGCGGCTGGACTATCGCCCTTCAGCCGCCGACGCCGAGGCGCTGCTGGCCGATCCGGAAGCGGCCTACATCTCGCGCTACGCGCTGGGCCGCGACTACCACAAGCTGATGCGCCAACGGCTCAAGAAGCTGGCAGAACGATTGGCCAGCGAGATTGCACCTCACGGCTACCGGGTGTTTGCCGACAGCGCGCCGCTGCTCGAAAAGGCGCTGGCCCGCAATGCCGGACTGGGCTGGATCGGCAAGCACACGCTGGTGCTGAACCGCGAAGCGGGCTCATGGTTCTTTCTCGGCGAAATCTGCACCGACCTGCCGATTGCCGCCTCGCCGCCGGAGCCGGCCGTGCCGCGCTGCGGCAGCTGCACGGCCTGCATCGACGTCTGCCCGACGCAGGCGATCACCGGGCCGTATCAGCTCGACGCCCGGCGCTGCATCTCGTACCTGACGATCGAACACCACGGCGATATTCCGGAGGATCTGCGGCCGCTGATCGGCAACCGCATCTTCGGCTGCGATGACTGCCAGCTGGTCTGCCCGTGGAATCGCTATGCGAAGCTCGATGCCACACCGGATTTCGCGCCGCGCCATGCGCTCGACACCGCGCGGCTGATCGAGCTGTTCGCGTGGCAGGAGGACGAATACCTGCGCCGCACCGAAGGCATGGCGCTACGCCGTGCCGGCTACACGCGCTGGCTGCGCAACATCGCCGTGGCGATCGGCAACGCGCTGGCGGACTCGAAGACTACGGCTTCGGCTTCGGCACGACTCGTCGCGGCGCTGAAGGCGCGCGAGGCGTTTCCGGATTCAACGGTGCAATCTCATATTCGATGGGCGCTGTCGCGTCATCCGGCGGCGGACAGTAGATCGCCGGCCCGTTGTAGCGACTAATCAGCACTCGCGTGTTGTCGTAGGCCTCGAGCAGCTTCGGATCGGTTTCGCCGGCAACGGCCCGTTCAAGCTGCTCCTCGGCCAGCGCGATGCAGCGGCGCTCCAGCAGCACCAGCGCCAGATTGTTGCGGACCACCGGATTGTCCGGCTTGCGCTTCAGTGCCTCGACGTATGCGTCCTGCGCACCCTGCCACTGCTTCATCGCATAGCGGGCATTGCCGAGCGCCACCCACGGCACCACGGCGTTCGGCCAGCGAGCGATGGCGGCATGGGCGCCCCGTTCGGCGAGGGCCGGATAGCCGGCCGCCGTAGCCGCCTCGCCGGTGGCGATCCACGCGTCCTGCGTGGCCGACGCCGGCACCTTGCTGCCGTCGCCCAGCACCATCGCCCACTGATCGCCGCCCTTCCAGCGCGCCACGAACTCATCGACTGGCTGGTAGGCGCGGCCATCGGTGCCGCTGCGCAGGATCAGGCGGTTGCCAAGCGGATCGACACCGATCACCACCGAGTAGCGCCCGCCGTCAAGCTTCTGGAACACCAGCACCGGCTTGCCGCTGCGAACTTCGGCCAGCACCGCGTTCAAGGTCGGCGGCAGCACGAACGGCAGGCGCTCGAAGCGGCGGGCGACATCGACCAGCTCGCCGCGCAGCGCCGGCACCGCCGTCCTGTTGCCGAGCAACGGCGCGACCTGCGCCGGCCCGATGGTGTCGAGACCATCGGTGTACAGCAGCGTCGCCAGCGCAGCGGCTGCCGAGGCGCGCTCGGTCGACGGAAAGAATGCGGTCTTCGACAGCTCGATGCGCTCGTCGCCGGAACCGAAGTCCTGGACGCGCAGCGGCAGCGCCGGCGCGCAGGCGGTCAGCAGCGTCGCAAGCGCCAGCAGCGGCGGCAGCCGGTCAATACGCACCGACACGCTCCAGCAGCAATCGCGTCGACGGATCCAGTGCCGCCGCCGCTGCCGGGTCAGCCTGCGCAGCCACCACTTCCTTGGCCAGCTGCTTGCCCAACTCAACACCCCACTGATCGAAGGCATTGATGTTCCACAGCACGCTGAGCACGAACGTGCGGTGCTCGTAGAGGGCGCAAAGCGCGCCAAGGTGGAAAGCATCGAGCCGCGGCATCAGCAGCGTGTTCGAAGGCCGGTTGCCGGAGAACACCCGATGCGGGATCGCCGCTTCCAGCGCGTCACCGCCGAGGCCCTGCGCGATCAGTTCCGCGCGCACCTGCTCGGCGGTCTTGCCGCGCATCAGCGCCGCGCTCTGCGCAAGACAGTTGGCGATCAGCAGCTGCTGCTGATCCGGATAGCCGTGGATCGGCTCGATCGGCAGGATGAAATCGACCGGGTTGATCGCCGGCCCTTGATGCAGCATCTGGAAGAACGCGTGCTGGGCGTTGCTGCCGACGTCGCCCCAGATGACGGGCGTCGTCGGGTAATCGACCGGCCGACCGTCGCGATCAACGCCCTTGCCGTTCGATTCCATTTCCAGCTGCTGCAGCCAGCCGACGAAGCGGTGCAGGCGCTGCGCATAGGGCACCACGACCTGGCTGGCAGCGCCGAGGAAGTTGTTGTTCCACAGCGCGAACAGCGCCATCAGCACCGGCAGGTTGTCGGCCAGCGGCGCATCGCGGAAATGCAGGTCCATCGCATGCGCACCAGCCAGCAGCTGCCGAAAGCGATCCGGGCCGAGCGCGATGATCGACGACAACCCGACGGCCGACCACAACGAATAACGGCCGCCGACCCAGTCCCAGAACTCGAAGACATTTTCCGGCGCGATGCCGAAGGCTTCGGTGGTCTTGCGCGCGGTCGACACGCCAGCGAAGTGGCGAGCAACGGCAGCATGGCCGAGTGCCGCGGTCAGCCAGCGCCGCGCGGCATTGGCATTGGCCATCGTTTCCTGTGTCGTGAAGGTCTTCGACGTGATCACGAACAGCGTCTTCGCCGGGTCGAGCCGACACAGGATCAGGCCGAGCTGCGCGCCGTCGACGTTCGACACGTAGTGCGCACGCGGCTGCAAGGTGTTCTGCGACAAGGCTTCCCAGACCATGCGCGGGCCGAAATCCGAGCCGCCGATGCCGATGTTGACGACATCGGTGATCTTTTCTCCGCTGGCGCCGCGCCAGTCGCCGCTGCGCACGGCATCGGCAAAGGCGTACATACGTGAGAGTTCGCCATCGACCTCCGCCGTTACCGATTCGCCATCCATCACCGACGCCGATCCGCGCAGCGCTACATGGCCGACGGCACGATTTTCGGTCGAATTGATCGCGTCGCCAGCGAACATCCGCGCGATCCAGCCGCGCAGCTGCTGCTGTTCGGCCAGTGCCAGCAAGGCTTCCAGCACGTCGTCGCCGAGCCGCTGCTTGGAGTAATCGAGGTACAGCCCGCAGGCTTCGGCCGCGTAGCGGCGGGCTCGGTCAGGATCCTGTTCGAAACGCGCCGTCGTCGTCGTCGTGGAATCGGCTGCGGCGAGGCTCGTCAATGCGCGCCAGGCGGCGCTTTCCGTCAGTGCGGACATCGGGCGGAACAGGGTGACCAAAGAAAAAGAGACTCCAGCTTACTCAAGCCGGAGTCCCTTCGTGTTTCAGCACCTGCTTCGGTCAGGCCGCCTGCACCGGAATCGTGTTGGCAGTGCGCGTCACGCGGTTCGCTTCGTCGCAGTAGACGAGCTTCGGCTTGTGCATCTTCGCGACATTGGCCTCGACCTCGGCATAGGCGCAGATGATCACGCGATCACCGACTCTTGCCTTGTGCGCGGCAGCGCCATTGACCGAAATGATGCCGCTGCCGTTTTCGGCGCGGATCGCGTAGGTCGTGAAGCGTTCGCCGTTGCCGACGTTGTAGATCTGGATCTGCTCGTACTCGTGGATGCCGGCCAGATCGAGCAGACGCCCGTCGATGGCGCAGGAGCCTTCGTAGTCGAGTTCAGCGTGGGTCACACGCGCACGGTGCAGCTTGCACTTGAGCATCGTCAGTTGCATGAGCTTCTTCCTGGATGGTTGGCTGACGCGCGGGTGGCCCAAAAAGACATGCACCCGGAATCAAATTGTTCAACGACCGAGGGCGGCCCACAAAGACATGCGCCCATTGGTGCGGAATTGTTCACTGCACCAAGTCGTGAAATTGTAACGATATAGCCGAGCCGCGCAAACAAACCTTTCGTTCAGTTATGTCGAACCCGACAAGCGGACCGGCCTGCCGACGCGAACGCGGCCACAGATGACGGCTCAGCCAAGGCTGACCGGCAGGTTGTCGATCAGCCGCGTGGTGCCGAGCAGCGCAGCGACCAGCACGACGAATTCGCGGTCGTCGGCCTCAGGCTGCGCCAGCGACGGCGCCCTGACCTCCAGGTACTGCGGCCTGAAGCCGGCCGCAGCCAGTTCGGCGGACTGCTCTGCACACAGCGCTGCAAAATCCCGCCGTCCAGCCCGCAGGCCCTGAGCCACAGCCTGCAGCGCGGCGTGGATCTGCGGCGCCAGCGCGCGCTCGGCCGCACTCAGGTACTGATTTCGCGACGACAGCGCCAGACCATCGGCTGCCCGCGCCGTCGGATGGCCGACGATGCGAATGCCGAAGCGCAGGTCGTCGACCATGCGCCGAATGATCTGCAACTGCTGCCAGTCCTTTTCGCCGAACACGGCGATGTCCGGCCGCACGCTGGCGAACAGGATGGCGACCACGGTTGCCACGCCGGTGAAGAAACCGGGCCGGAACGCGCCTTCCAGCTCGTCGGCAATCGGCAGCACCGTGATCGTCGTCGCTGGCGGATAGCCGTTGACATAGACCTCCTCGACCGGCGGCGCCCAGACCAGATCGACGCCGGCCGCCTGCAGCTTCGCCTGATCGTCCGGCAAGGTCCGCGGGTAGCGGCCGAAATCCTCGTTCGGGCCGAACTGCAGCGGGTTGACGAAGATCGTCACGACGACGCGGGTCGCCAGTTCACGCGCCTTCGCGACCAGCGCCAGATGGCCGTCATGCAGGTTGCCCATCGTCGGCACCAGCGCGACGGTGTCGCCGGCGGCGCGCCAGCGATCGACCGTCGCGCGCAGTTCGGAGGCGAGATGCAGGGTATTCATCGTGAAGGAGAGACGGTCAGAGGGTCGGCGGGCGGCGCGAATTCTGCCGATATCGCGGACCGCGTGTTCAGACGCCAGATCGCAGCGAGCCGACCGGGTGCCAGCAGCGGACCGCGAATGACCTTCTGCAGGTCATCGAACAGGGCCCGCTGCGCGGGATCGACAAGATGGTTGCGGCCATCGGCCACCGAGGCCAGATAGCCCGCCGGCAGTTCACGGACGAAGTGGCCGATGCGCCACGGCCGCGTGCTCGGCTGCCGTGCCAGGAAAGCATCAGACAGCGCGTGCTGATCGACGATGTGTACATCCGGCCCAGCCGCGAAGCCGGCGAAGCCGATCGCGTTGAACACCACGACCGGCTGCGATGGGGTTTGCCGCATCCGTTCGCCGGTCTTGCCCCAGGGATGATTGAACGGCACCTGCCGGTAGCGCTGGTGGTAGATCAGGCCGGTCTCGGCAACGTAGTAATGGCGCTCGTTGGCCACGCCATTGGCGCGGATCGGCGGATCGCTGGCTTCCAGCGGAATCAGCCGCGTCGCGCTGATCAGCGCCACTGCGACCACCGCCAGCCAGGTCCGATCGTGATCGGCGCGGCGCGGGCGGTCGCAGTCGGCAGCCAGCAGGATCGCGGCCAGGAACGCCGGCACGCTGACGAAGCGGCCCTGCATGAAATCGCCGCCGGCATTGACCACATAGCCGATGTAGGCGACGAGCCCGATTACCAGCGGCAGCCGCGCCCGCGGGCTGCCGAACGCGAGCGGCGCCAACACGGCCAGCAGCAGCAACAGCATCGTGCCCGGATCGCGGATCGCGACGTCCAGCAGATAGACCGCGCCCTGCGCGAGATACTCGGCCTTCGGAATGCCGGTGTTGAGCTTTGCGTAGTAGGTGTTCGGAAACGGGACGCCGTAGAACAGCAGCGAGAACAGCTCCCAGACGATCAGCGGCAGCAGCGCCAGCGCGGCGATCCCGATGCTGCGCATCGACCGCTGCTGCCACAGCTCGATCGCCAGCGCGGGGCCCACCAGCAGCACCAGATCGAGCCGGTTCAGCGCCAGCAGCCCGCCGGTCAGCATCAAGCCGAACAGCGGCCGATGGCCGGCCGGGTGTGTCAGCCACTGAGTGCAGAACACCGCCACCAGCAGGAACGACAGCGGATTCTCAAGACCCGAGGTCGTGAAATCGAGCACCGCCTGCGCGCACAGCAGCAGCGCAACGAAGCCCAGCGCCGCGGCGTTGCCGCTGCACAGACGGCGCAGCACGACGTGCACGGCAAGCAGCGAACAGAGCACCGATACCGCCATCGCGGTCAGGTACATCTCGTGGGTCAGCGCGTGCGCTGCCGCGATCACGAACAGCCACAGCGGGTGGGTGAACGCCTGCACCCGCTCGTCGGTGTTCCACGTCAGGCCATAGCCATGAACGAGATTCCAGACGGTGCGAAAGCTGATGTAGGCATCGTCGGACATCCAGCCCAACCGCAGCACCAGCAGCGCGACGACACTCAGCAGCACCCACCGCAAGGTCCGTTGCGGCAGCGCCTCCAGCGCATCCGGCAGCACCGCGCTCAGAAGCAGTGAACCGGGGCCGGATAGGCGCCGCTCTTGACCGCCTGCACATAGGCGCGAATTGCCGATTCGATGTCGGGGGCGCCGAGCATGAAGTTCTGCACGAAGCGCGGCTTGCGGCCGACGGTGACCATCGGAGAGATGTTCAGGATGTCGTGCAGCACCAGGATCTGGCCCGACACGTCCGGCCCGGCGCCGATGCCGATCACCGGCACGTGCGCAGCATCGGTGATGCGCTTGCCAAGGCTCGACGGCACGCATTCGACCAGCAGCATGTCGGCGCCGGCCTCTTCCAGAATCTTGGCGTCCTTGAGCATCGCTTCGGCCGCCACTTCCTCGCGGCCCTGCACCTTGAACGCGCCGAGCTTGTGGATCAGCTGCGGCTGCAGGCCCAGATGCGCGCAGACCGGCACGCCGCGCACCGACAGGTATTCGACGATGTCGGCCTGCTCGCGCCCGCCTTCGAGCTTGACCATCTTCGCCCCGCCCTCCTGCATCAGCCGCTGCGAAGCATCAAGCGCACGCTCGCGCGTGGCGAAGCTCAGGAACGGCAGATCGGCAACCAGGAACGCCCGCTTCAGATGCGGCGCGACCGCCCGCGAGTGGTAGGCGATGTCGGCCACGGTGACCGCCGTCGTCGAGTTCTGGCCATGGATCACCATGCCCAGCGAATCGCCGATCAGGATCACATCGACGCCAGCGCGATCCTCGATCAGCGCAAAGCTGGCGTCGTAGCAGGTCAGTGCAGCGATCCGCTCGCCGGCCTCGCGCATGCGGCGCAGCTCGGACACGTGGACAGGCGTGCTGGGGGCAGCAGCGGGAGCAGTCATTCGGGCGGGCGGCGTGGCGGCAGGGGAAGACCACTAGATTACCGGAGCCTTGCCGGAGATCGGTCGGGCATCGGCTGGAATCCGCTGGACCGTCTCCGGAGATCCCCGGTGCGCAAACGTCCCGGTCGCGCACCCGCGGTGGCGCGTGATGACGCGATTTCCGATCTTTCCTCGATAGCATCGATGCCAGCCCGTCCAGACCTGGCCATCGCCACCATCATGCTCGGGGAGTCTTCATGAACATCCACCACACCCGGCGCTGCCGAAGCGCCACCCTCACCGCCGCAGCCCTGAGTCTGCTCGCAGCGTCGCTGTTGGCCCCGCAGGCCCACGCGGCGACGATTCGCGTCGACAACCAGCGCTGCACGCTGCAGGACGCCGTGGTTGCCGCCAACGAAGATCGACCGCAAGGCGGCTGCCCGGCCGGCAGCGGCGACGACATCATCCGCATCGCACCCGGCAGCGACATCGTCATCGACGCCAGCCGCGTGCCCCTGGACGAAGGCGGAACCGGCCGCAGCGCGCTGCGCGTGACCCACGGCCGGCTGACCGTGATCGGCAACAGCAGCACCATTCGCCGCCTGCCTGACGACCCCGCATTCCGCGCGTTCGCGTTGTCCGGCAGCGCGGTGGTCACGCTGGACGGCATCACGCTGTCCGGCTTCTTGACGCTGGACGGTGGCGCGGCGATCCGCGTCGATGACGACGCCAGCCTGACGCTGCGCCGCAGCAGCCTGCGCAACAACCTGTCGTTCCCATTTGGCTCCGGCGGCGGCCTGCTGCTGTCCTCGCACGGCGCGCAGCGGATCGATGCATCGAGCATTTCCGAGAACGTCGGCAACGACAGCGGCGGCGGCATCGCGCTGCTGGGTCTCGGCAAGGCGCGGCTGGGCGACGTCACCATCGTCAACAGCACGCTCAGCGGCAATCAGGCGAACGTCTACGGCGGCGCGGCCATTTCCGCCGATGCACCGGTGCGGCTGACCGTGGTCAGCTCGACGATCACCGGCAACCTCGGCTTCGGCGGGACCTCGGCCGGAGCGATCGCGATGGGCGCCGGCGAACTGCGGCTGCAGCAGAGCATCGTTGCCGGCAACGACAACCCCCGCCGCATCGAGGTGTTCTTGGCAGACACGCGCACCCTCAGCAACGACAACGTGCTCGGCAGCGCGGACCCCGAACGCACCTGCGTCAACAGCTTCATCGGGCTCGCGTTCGGCGCAAACGACCGGCTGACCGACTGCACTGGCAGCAGTCCGCTGCCGCTGCGGGCGATCATCGACAGCGTGCTGCGCGACAACCCCGGCGCGGCACCGACGCACCGGCTGGTACCCGGCAGCCCGGCGATCGATCGGATCGCGCAGGGCAGCTGCCTGCGTCTGCTCGATGCCCGCGGTATCACCCGCCCCGTCGACGGCGATAACGACGGCGTCGCCGCCTGCGATGCCGGCGCGCATGAGTTCAATGAGCCGTTCGCCCGTTTCAACCCGTCGCGGGTGGATTTCGGGACCGTCGCGCCCGACGTCTTCAGCACCCGGCCGGTCGAGCTGTCCAACATCGGCGCCAGCCCGCTGACCATCCGAGGCCTCGGCATCCGTCCGCAGTGCTGCACCGAGACCTTCACGGTTGAGGACAATTCATGCCCGACCGTGCTGGCCGCCGGAGCCCGCTGCACGCTGCTGCTGCGCTTCGAGCCGGTGAACGCCGGAACCTTCACGGGCCGGCTGGTGCTGAACTCCAACGATCCGCGCGGCCTGCGCGGCGTCGCACTGTCGGGCTCGCAAGCACCGGTATCGGCGGCCCGTGCCACGGCGCACTGACCACCCGGACCGCAGCGGCGTCACCGGCGCCACTGGCGCCGGTGACGCACGCAAGCGACGGCGGCAGCTCGTTTGCAGGTATCGATAGACGACCGGCGGATCTGCAGGATCGCCGATATTCTCCAAGACGCGGAATCCGGATTCGGCCGCACTATTCCACTACGTCACGAGATCTCGACCATGACGCGTCTGCTGCCCGTCGCCCGCTGTCGGCCTTCCCGCTCCGTGTTCATGCTGTTGCTGTCCGCCTGCGGTCTGGCGCAAGCCGCGGTGATCCCGGTGAACGGTCTGTGCTCGTTACCGGACGCGATTCGCGCAGCCAACACGGACGCGCCGGTCGGTGGCTGCCCCGCCGGTGCCGGCGCCGATACGCTGCTGCTGCCGGTCGATGCGTCGATCGAGCTTGCCACCGGAGCACCGGGGCTGGCCGTCGGCGAATCGCTGCCACCGATCACCAGCGTCCTGAGCATCGATGGCCGTGGCGCGCGCCTGCGCGCCGGCGCCAATGAAGGCCTGCTGGTCATCGACGACAGCAACGCCGACCTGACCATCCGCGACCTCGAACTGACCGGCAATGGCACGGTGAATCGTGACGGCGGCCTGATCGCCGTCGTGCGCGGACGCTTGACGCTGGAGCGAAGCGCGCTGGCCGCCGGCTCGGCCGTACGCGGCGGCGCGCTGATGGTCGGGCCGGCGTCGTCCGGAACCGTCG
>Ga0114983_1000874_pt1 | contig 12374 bp, 8 predicted proteins | sample Shrwel_input2_RT_FD_87182 | JGI IMG/M metagenome (GOLD analysis project Ga0114983, IMG submission 87182) | Subsurface microbial communities from deep shales in Ohio, USA - Utica-3 well 1 S input2 RT | ecosystem: Environmental > Aquatic > Deep subsurface > Shale gas/oil reservoir > Produced... | reverse complement strand
CCCCACGGCCAACGTGCTGCAGAACTGCTGAAGCAGCTTGGCCATGCGGTGGAAGTGCACCCGGTCGGCACGGATGATCTGGTCGCCGTCGGCATGATCTCGGCAACCAATCTGATCGTGCGCCAGTCGTTCGGCAGTGCCGGCCCGTGCATCGCGCTGAACGCCCATGGCGATGTCGTCGCGCCCGGTGCCGGCTGGTCGGTCGATCCGTATGGCGCGGTGATTCGCGACGACCCCGAGCACGGCCCCGAGCACGGCCCAGTGATGATCGGCCGCGGCGTAGCGGTGTCGAAATCCGACTTCGCCACTTACAGCTTCGCGCTGCAGGCGCTGCAGCGGCTGGTGACCCGCGGCGAGCTGCGGCTGCGCGGCAGCGTCGAGCTGCATTTCACTTACGACGAGGAAGTCGGCGGCGAGATCGGCCCAGCCTGGCTGCTGCGCAAGGGCCTGACGCGACCGGACTTCGCGCTGTCGGCCGGCTTCGCCTACGCCGTGACCACGGCCCACAACGGCTGTCTGCATCTGGAAGTCAACGTCCATGGTCGCCAGGGCCATGCCGCGATGCCGAAGGCGGCCGTCGATGCACTGGAAGCGGCGACCGGCATCCTCGCGGCACTCTATGACTCGCGCGCCGCACTGGCTCATGTCCATTCGGCCACGGCCGGCATCGACACGCCGACCCTGAACATCGGCCTGATCAAGGGCGGCATCAACACCAACGTGGTGCCGGACCGGGTCAGCTTCCGCATCGACCGGCGCATCATTCCGGAGGAATCCGCTGTTGCGGCCGAAGCCGCGCTGCGAGCGCTGATCGCCGAAGCGGCCGCGCGCTATCCAGGCATCCAGGTCGAGGTGCGCCAGCTGATGCTGGCGCAGCCGCTGGTCAAGCTGCCCGGCGCGGACCAGCTGACCGATGCGCTGCAGCGTCACGGCGAAGTTTTCCTTGGCACCGCGATCGCCGAGCACGGCGTACCGCTCTATACCGACGCCCGGCATTACGCCGCAGCCGGCATTCCGACCGTGCTCTACGGCGCCGGCCCCCGGACCTTGGCCGAGGCCAACGGCCATGGCGCCGACGAATGCCTGCGGCTGCGCGATCTGAAGGGCGCGACAGCCACCGTTGCCGCGATGCTCGCGGAACTGCTGGCCGACTGAGCGGCATCGGCTGCGACAGCCGAGGGAAGCTCAGCCCGATCCAGCCCGACCCGACCCGACCGGGTGGTGCCATTGGCGCGGCCGAATCGGTATCTTTCGGCGCTGACAAGACAAGGCGACGGCACAAGTCCCGTCGCCACCATCACCATTGCGAGAACCACACTGTGAGCCTGAGCCTTTCTCCCGAGATCGTCCGTGCCCGCCGCAACACGCTGGGCGATGCGCTGCGTCGCAGCGCCCGCCGCCAGCGCAACCGCGTGGCCTTGAACTATGCCGAGCGCAACTGGAGTTTCGAGGACCTGAACCAGGCCGCCGACCGGGTCGCGCTTTTCTACGCCAGCCTCGGTCTGAAGGCCGGTGACCGCGTGCTGTGCTACGGCAAGAACTCCGACGCCTACCTGATCGCCTTCCTCGGCTGCACCCGGCTTGGCGCGATCCACGTGCCGATCAACTACGCGCTGACCGGCGACGAGCTGATCTATCTGGTGCAGCAGTCCGGTGCCGCGCTGGTGCTCAGCGATCCCGATCTGGTCGCCAATCTCGACGTGCTCGGTACGGCGCAGCCGACGACCCGCCTGCTGCGTGGCGCGCCGGGCGAAGACCTGCTGAGCGTTGCCCAGTCCGGCCCGCTACCGGATGCCGAGTACCCGGTCGACGACACCGCGGTTGCGCAGTTCCTGTACACGTCCGGCACCACGGCTGCGCCGAAGGGCGCGATGCTCGGCCACGCCGGCATCCAGGCCGAATACCAGACCTGCATCCAGGATCTGGAACTGCGCGAATCCGACCGCGCACTGGCCGCGCTGCCGCTGTATCACACGGCTCAGATGCATGTGTTCACGATGCCGCATCTGCTGGTCGGCGCCTGGCAGATGATCATCGACGCCCCGGTGCCGGCGCGCGTGCTGGAGCTGATCGAGCGCGAGAAGATCACGTCGTTCTTCGCGCCGCCGACGGTCTGGATCAGCCTGCTGCGCCATCCGGACTTCGCGACCCGCGATCTGTCCTCGCTGGAGAAGGTCTATTACGGCGCGTCGATCATGCCGGTGCCGGTGCTGCAGGAGCTGCGTCAGCGGCTGCCGAAAGCCCAGCCGTTCAACTGCTACGGCCAGACCGAGATCGCGCCGATGGCCACCGTGCTGCGGCCGCATGAGCACGAGGCGCGGCCGGCGTCCTGCGGCCGGCCGGTTTTCAATGTCGAGACCCGGGTCGTCGATGACCAGTTCAACGACTGCGCACCGGGAGTGCTCGGCGAAATCGTCCACCGCAGTCCGCAATTGACGCTCGGTTACTGGAACAAGCCGGAGCAGACCGCCGAAGCCTTCGCCGGCGGCTGGTTCCGGTCTGGCGATCTCGGCTACTTCGATGCCGAGGGCTATCTGTTCATCGCCGACCGGGTCAAGGACGTGATCAACACCGGCGGCGTGCTGGTGGCCAGCCGAGAAGTCGAGGAAGCGCTGCTGACCCATGCCGCAGTGTCGGAAGTGGCCGTGGTGGCGCTGCCGGATCCGAAGTGGATCGAAGCGGTCGCGGCGTTCGTCGTGCTGCGCGACGGCGCCAGCGCCGGAGCCGACGAGCTGATCGCCCATTCGAAGACGACCCTTGCGCCGTACAAGGTGCCGAAGCAGGTCATCTTCGTGCCGACGCTGCCGCGCAACACCGCCGGCAAGATCCTGAAGCGTGAACTGCGCAAGGCGCACACCGGTTCCGAGCAGATGTTCGCGACCGGCTAAAAACGCGAAAGCGCCGCCCCTGATGTTGACGAGGGGCGGCGCTGATGCAGCACCTCAGGCCGCTGCGCGGGCCCAGCGATTGGCGCGCTTGAAGGTGCCGATGTCGTTGAAGCGCACGCCCATCTCGCGCATCACCTTGTGGGCGACAGGTGCCGTCATCTGGCGGATGTAGAACGGCTCCTTCACGACGAAGTGATGGATCGCGTGCGTCGAGCCGAAGTTGAAGCAGAACAGGTGGAATGGCGTCATCCACCAGGCGTTCAGCACCTGGCACTGCTGCAGCTCGTTGCCCGGTTCGACATCGCCGAAGTAATGCATGTTCGAGCTGACGAAGTGCAGGCAGAAGCTGCGCAGCACGTTCGGCGCGATCCACGCCACGACCAGGAAATTGACGACCTGCATGGTCGTTTCGATCCAGCTCCACCAAGCGATCTCGGTGCCGGCCAGCAGCGCCAGCCCATTCAGCGCATGGAAGCCGAGGAAGTTGTACCAGAGGCCGATCTGCACCCAGCCGAGCGGGAAGTAGCCGGCCGCAGCGCTGACAAACAGCTTCAGCCGCTTGTGCTTCGGCACCTTCCCCATCCGCAACGCCACCGACAGCAGGTTGTCGCCGGTCATGAACAGGCGCTTGATGCCCCAAGCTTCGCCGTTGGTGATCGCGCGTTCTTCCAGATCGTTGGCCTGACCGGAGAACTTGTGGTGGTTGAAGTGCAGCGTGCGACGCGCCCAGGGGTTGATCGTCGTCGGCCGCGCCAGCCAGACCAGCGCCATCATCAGGTGATGCGCCCAAGGCGTCTTCTTGAAGTACATCCAGTGGATCAGGTCGTGTTCCAGCTCGTGGGTCAGCGACGCGAACATCGCGACCAGCGGAATGCACAGCCAGGCGCTGATCAAACCTTCGTAGTACGCCCAGCCGCTGGCAACAATGCCGATCCAGGCGAACGCGAGGATCGCTGCCCCGATCGCATCCTGCGATTTCAGGATCGGATAGCGCTCGCGCAGGCGCTGGCCTTCGGCGGTCACGACGGCCTTGATGTGGGCGGCCTTCTGTTCATCGGTCATTCGGCTCGGGTCGACGGTGCTCACTCAACGCTCCTCGTGCAACGTGGGGTTACGATGCATCGCATTGTTCTTCGCAGCTGACCTCACCGCCTGATCGCCGACGCCACGATGTTGTCTGTTCACGACAAGTCCCCGGTCACCACCGCCACCACACTGACCAGCTGGGCGCGTGGCATCCGCAAGTCGCTCGATGTCGCCGGCGTCGACAGCGCCGCGCTGTTCGCCGAGGCTGGACTCGATATCGCCGCGCTCGCCGACGCCCAGGCCCGCTATCCGGTCGCCCGCACCAACCGGCTCTGGCAGATGGCGGTCGACGCCACCGGCGATCCGGCGTTCGCGCTGAAGGTGGCCCGCGAAGCCGGCGTGCTGAGCTTCCATGCGCTCGGCTATTCGCTGGTGGCATCGACCACCTTGCGCGAAGCCTTCGAACGGTTGATCCGCTACTTCCGCGTGGTCAGCGACGGTGCCGAGTTGCGCTTCTCGTGCGATGGCAGCACCTGCCGCTACGAGATCGCCGCGACCGCCGATGGTCATGCGCCGATTCCGGAAGCGGTCGATGCCTTCGCGTTCGTCGTCGTGCGCCTGTGCCGCGGCCTGTATCGACGCGACCATGCGCCACTGGAAGTCCGGATGCGCCGCGCGGAGCCCGCTGACCCCGGTCCCTGGCAGCGCGCGTTCCGCTGTCCGATCGTGTTCGGCGCCAGCGAGAACGTGCTGCTGTTCACCGCTGCCGACTTCGATGCGCCGCTGGAATTCGCCAACCCGGAACTGGCCCGGCACAACGATGAAGTGGCGGCGCGCTACCTCGCCCGCTTCGGCAAGCTGCTGATCCGCGAACGGCTGCGCGCCGTGCTGATCGAACAGCTGCCACGCGGCGAGCCATCGCAGGACAAGGCCGCCGAAGCGCTGCATCTGTCGAGCCGCAGCCTGCAACGGCGGCTGGCCGACGAGGGCACGCGCTATCAGGACGTGCTCGATGACTTGCGCCGCGAGCTGGCGATGTCCTACCTGCGCGAAGCGCGGCATTCGATCAGCGAGATCACCTATCTGCTCGGCTTCTCCGACACGTCCAGCTTCACGCACGCGTTCCGGCGCTGGACCGGCGTGGCGCCCAGCCGGTGGAAGCCCGGCTGAGCGATCGCCGTCGACCAAGCTTCGGACAGGTCTGGCAACAAAAAGGCCCCGCAAGCATCTGCGGGGCCTGCTGCCGGCCAGCGACTCGCCAGGCCTTACTGCGGCCGCGCGCAGAGCGTGTAGCTGCCGGCTGCACCGGTGGCCCTGACAGCCCAGCGATAGGTGCTGCCGGACGCACCCGCGAAGCTGATGCTTTCCGCGGATGTGTCTGCCGTGTCCGAACGCGCGACGATCGACCAGCCGCTGCCGTTCTTGCGCTGCAGATACAGGTCGAGGTTGCTCGCTGCGACACCCGCAAGCGTGCCGTCGAGCGTCGTCGCCGCCGTCAGCACGAAGCCGTTCTCGCTTGGCAGCGCGACAGTGGCGCTCTTTTCAGCCAGCGCGCCCGGGTAGCCGGTGAAGCCGGCGGGGCACAACGGTGGCGGCTCGACGACGATCGTCGACTGAACGTAGGCCACGGCGGCGGCGGCATCGACGATGCCGGCGCCGCAGCCGCTGCAAGTGGCCGGGAACGCCCGCGCGGTCGAGGTCAGCGCGGTCCTGACTTCAGCGGGCGTGATGGTTGGCTTGATGCTGTACAGCAGCGCCGCCACGCCGGCGACATGCGGCGTCGCCATGCTGGTGCCCTGATACAAGGCGTAGGCGTCCTTGCCCGGCCCCTTGCTCCCGGTGTTCAGGGTCGACAGCACGCCATTACCTGCAGCTCGGCTGTCACCGCCGGGAGCCGCCAGCGCGACAACGTTGCCGAAGTTCGAGTAGCTGGCCCGGCCACCGTTGCGCCCGACAGCCGCGACGGCAATCACGCCCGGGCAGCTGGCCGGGCTGTACTGGCTTGCATTGTCATTGTCGTTGCCGGCGGCGACCACCACCGTCGTGCCGCGGCTGTTGGCGCCGGCGATCGCGCGTTTCGTGGTGTTGTCACAGGCGCCCGAGCCACCGAGGCTCATGTTGATCACCTGTGCCTTGCTCGGATTGGCCGGCACGCCGGGCACCGTGCCGCCGGATGCCCAGATGATGCCGTCGGCGATGTCCGAGGTGTAGCCACCGCACTTGCCGAGGCCGCGCACCGGCAAGACCTTCGCGCCATAGGCCACGCCGGACACGCCGAGCGCATTGCCGGTGACCGCCGCGATGGTGCCGGCGACATGGGTGCCGTGCCAGGAACTGCTCTGCGACAGGTTCAGACCGCATTCGAAGTTGCCGACCCAGTCGCCGGGATCGCGGGCATCGGCGTCGCGCAGGTTGCCGTCATTGGCCACCGCCTTGTCGCTGATCATGTCGTAGCCGCCGATGATGTTGGCGGCCAGATCGGCGTGCGGGCGGTACCCGGTGTCGATGACCGAGACGATCACGCCGGCACCGTTGGTGACGTCCCAGGCCGCGGGTGCGCGAATGCCGCCAATGGCTTCGAAGTAGCCCCACTGCTCGCTGTAGCGCGGATCGTTCGGCGTCAGCGTCGGCTGCAGCAGACGATCCGCTTCGACGTACTCCACGCCCGCCTCGGTCGCGAATTCGGCAATCAGCGCAGCAAGTTCGCTCGCATCGATCGCGCGACCGATCCGCAACACGTCGGCATCGGTACCGGTCGTACGCAGCCATTGCAGCGCGATTCCGCGACGGCTGCCGATCCGGCTGGCCAGCGCCGTGGCCAGCGTCCGATGTGCAGCGATCGACTTTCCGGGGTCCTTGAGCTTGACGATCAGCCGCTGCGGCGGCCCGGCATCGGCCGCCTGCGCTGCACCGGCAACGAGCAACCACGCACTGCCGATCAGCGCGGCCGTGATCCGCGCCATCCCGGTCCGCTTCCCGTTCCTGCTTCCGAATGCTTTCATGCGCCCCTCCCGTGCATCGATTGAGACCCCGCAAGGTCTGACGAGTCGGTTGGCAATCGAAATCCGTGCCAACGGCGCGGTCAGTCGATCACAGTCGGACGCAAAGGAGAATCGGGGCTGCCATGCGTGTCAGCGGCGCCAGCCGCGCTCAGGCCAGCGCCAGCACCATGTCGCAGCGATCGATGCCGGGCGCGAAACCGCCCGGCACCAGCTTCACGGTCACGAAGCCGAACCGCTGGTAGAAGCCGGCCGCATGCTGGCTGGTGCTGAGCCGGACTTCGCGAACCTGACCTTCCGCCCGGATGGCGGCCAGCCGGGCTTCCAGCAGCAGCCGGCCATGGCCATTGCGCTGCTGCTCGCGCTGCACCATCGCCCAGCAGAAATCGGCGCTGTCGCCCTGCTCGTTCAGCGCATAGCCGGCACTGCCCTGCACGACACCGGCCGCATCGACGGCAACGAAGTAGCGGCCAGGCTGGCGATCCGGAAGGCCGTCGAGGTAGTCCTCGAAATCGGCGCGCTCGGCAGCGTCGAAGAACTTCGGCACATTGCTGTCGAACGCCTGCAGGCAGGCGTCCCGGTCGGCCGGCTGGTAGAGGCGCGTCGTGGTCATGCGCCCAGTTGCCAGACCACGGCCTTGCGCTGCCGCGACCAGCCCTCGAAGTGCTTGGCGTAGGCGTCCTCGACGATGTTGCGCTTGATCTTCAAGGTCGGCGTGATGAAGCCGTTCTCCACCGTCCACGAGCCCGGCACCACGGCGATGAAGCTCAGGTGCTCGTGCGGATCGGCTGCCTCGTTGGCGGCCGCCATCGTCGCGCCGAGCGAGTTCGTCAGTGCATCGCGCAGCGCCAGATCGGCACCGAAAGCGGCGTGGGCATCCGGGCTGAGAATGGCGATCGCGAACGGCTGCGGGAAGCCGGAACCGGTGACGCAGACTGCTTCGATCTTCGGATGCGCGGCCAGCCGGTTCTCGATCGGCGCCGGCGCCACGTACTTGCCCTTGCCGGTCTTGAACAACTCCTTGACGCGGCCGGTGATCCGCAAGCGGTTGTCGCTGTCGATCTCGCCGCGATCACCGGTATGCAGCCAGCCATCCTCGGTCAGCGCTTCGCGGGTTTTCTCGGGTTCCTTGAAGTAACCCATCATGTTGCACGGCGAGCGCACCAGGATCTCGCCGTTCTCGGCGATCTTGTGCTCGACACCTTCGTACGGCACGCCGACATAACCCGGACGCCCCTGCCCCGGCTTGCTGCCGTGCGACACGCCGAAGTTTTCCGACATGCCGTAGCCCTCGAGCAGTTCAAGCCCGAGCGTGCCGTACCAGCGGATCAGGCTGGCCGGCATTGGCGCGGCACCGCCGCCGGCAAAGCGCACCGTGTCGAAGCCGAGCTGCGTGAGGATCTTCTTCTTGACGATCCGGCCCAAGAACGGAATCCGGAACAGGCGATCGAGCTTTTCCTTCGGCGCCTTGGCGAACACGCCCTGCTGGAACTTCACCCACAGGCGCGGCACCGAGATGAACAGCGTCGGCCGGGCGCGCTGCAGATCCTTCAGGAAGGTGTCCTGGGTTTCGGCGAAGTACAGCTGGGTCCCGCAGCGGATCGACACCGATTCAACCGCCCAGCGCTCGGCGATATGCGACAGCGGCAGGTACGACAGCATGCGGTCGGCCGGTGTCGGGCTGATGCGCTGCTCCATCGCGATCGGCGCGCGCGCGATGGTCGCAAAGCTGTGCATCACGCCCTTCGGCATGCCGGTGGTGCCGGAGGTGTAGACGATGGTCGCCAGTTCATCGGCGGCACGGCGGGTTTCGCCCGCCAGCGGCGCGTTGGACGCGACGATGTCGTCCCACTGGCGGTGGTCATCGGCCGGTGAAAGCACACAGCCAAAACGCACGAGGTCATCGGGAATGCCCGGGCGCATCGTCGCGTAGTCGTCGAGCTTGCCGACGAAGATCGCCTTCGATTCGCTGTGCTCGAGAATCTGACGCACCGACGTCGCAGTCAGCGTCGGATACAGCGGCACGCTGACATAGCCGGCCATCCAGATCGCCAGGTCGGTCATGATCCAGTGCGCGCAGTTCTTCGACAGGATCGCCACCTTGGCGTCGACCGGCCACTGGTGGACCCGACCCTGCGCCTGCAGCCAGCCCGCCACCCGCCGCGCCTCGTCGACGGCTTCGGCCCAGGTCCAGGTGCGAACCTGGCCAGCGCCCATCGGCTGGGTCAGCCAGGGCTTGTCGGCCAGCTCCTTCTCCCAGCGATAGACAAAGGCCAGCGGCAGCATCTCGGGTGTGATCAGGGTCATTCTGGGGCGCCCTCCGGAGGCAGTGGTAATCGTTGTTGTCGTAACGCAGATTCTTGTAGCGCAATGGTACGCCGAGTAATAGAGTCTGGAAAACCGCTTCAACAGACAGGATGATTACCGTGACCCGTGCGCAGAGTCCATCGCTCGCCTCGCCGTTCTATACCGCCGAACATGAAGCGTTCCGGACCCAGGTCCGGCGCTTCGTCGAACGTGAATGTGCACCGAACATCGAAGCCTGGGAAGCGGCCGAAGAACTGCCGCGCGAACTGCATGCGAAGGCGGCGGAAGTCGGTCTGCTCGGCATCGGTTTTCCGGAAAGCTATGGCGGCATCGAGGTGCCGGACCTGTTCTATCTGGTCATCGCGGTCGAGGAACTGGCCCGCACCGGCAGCGGTGGTCTGATCGCCAGCCTGCTGAGCCACGGCATCGCCAGCCCGCCACTGGTGCACATGGGCAGCCACGAGCAGAAGGGGAAATTCCTGGCCCCAGTGCTGCGCGGCGAAAAGATCGCCGCCCTTGGCATCACCGAGCCGGGCGGCGGCTCCGATGTCGCGAACCTGCGGACCAAGGCCGTGCGTGACGGCGACCACTACATCGTCAACGGCTCGAAGACCTTCATCACGTCCGGCATGCGTGCGGACTACTTGACGGTGGCCGTGCGCACCGGCGGTGACGGCATGAATGGCGTGTCGCTGCTGGTGATCGAGGCCGACACGCCGGGCTTCAGCCGCACGCCGCTGCAGAAGATGGGCTGGTGGTGCTCGGATACCGCCACGCTGTACTTCCAGGATTGCCGCGTGCCGGTCGCCAACCGCATCGGGCCGGAGAACGCCGGCTTCATGGCGATCATGATGAACTTCAACAACGAGCGGATCATGCTGGCCGCGCAGGCATGGGCGTCGGCGCAGGTCTGCTACGAGGATGCCGTGGCCTGGGCACGCGAGCGCCAGACCTTCGGCAAGCCGCTGATCACCCGGCAGGTGATTCGCCACAAGCTGGTCGACATGAAGATGCGCATCGACAGCGTCAAGGCGCAGCTCGACATCCTGTGCTGGCGCATCGCCCAGAAGCAGCTGCCGGTGGCCGATGTCTGCCTGCTGAAGAATCTGGCGACCTCCACGCTGGAAGCCGTGGCCGGCGAAGCGGTGCAGATCCTCGGTGGCGCCGGCTACCTGCGCGGTGCCCGCGTCGAGCGGATCTTCCGCGAAACCAAGGTGCTGTCGATCGGCGGCGGTGCCTCGGAAATCATGAAGGACCTGGCGTCGAAGCAACTCGGCTTCTGAAGCCGCAAACCGGCGACAATCCGGGCCATGAACACGACCGACGAATTCCTGGCCCCCGCCCGCTGCATCGACGCCGATCACCCTGCAATCACCGCGTTTGCTGCCGAAGTCGTCGGTGACCGGACAGATGCCCGGGCCAAAGCCATCGCGCTGTACTACGCCGTGCGCGACCGCATCCGCTATGACCCGTACGCGATCGATCTGACCGATCAAGGGCTCAAGGCCAGCACCGCGCTGATGGCCGGCCGCGGCTGGTGCGTGCCGAAAGCCGCATTGCTGGCGGCGGTCTGCCGCGCGGCTGGCGTGCCGGCAAAAGTCGGCTTCGCCGATGTGAAGAACCATCTGTCGACCGAGCGCCTGCGCCAGACGATGCAGACCGACGTCTTCTACTGGCACGGCTACACGGCGATCCTGCTCGATGGCGTCTGGGTCAAGGCAACGCCGGCGTTCAACATCGAACTGTGCGAGAAATTCCAACTGCAGCCGCTGGAATTCGACGGCCGCGAAGATTCGATCTACCACCCGTTCGACCTGAACGGGAACCGGCACATGGAATACCTGAACCTGCGCGGCGAAATGGCCGATGTTCCTGCGGCGACGCTGCGCAGCGAATTCGCACGCGTCTATCCGTACCTGATGAAGCTCGACGCCAACGCCGACTTCGGCGCCGATGTCGAGGCCGAAGTGACGCGCACCGGCTGAGCCACACGGCCACGAAAAAGCCCGGAAGGCCGAACCGCCTTCCGGGCTTTTTTTGTTGCGCGACCGCTCAGCCGATCAGAAGCAATCACCCGGCACATGCACCCATCCGCTCATCAGCACGCGAGCGCTGCGCGACATGATCGCCTTCTTGACCACCCACTGGCCGTTCTCCTGCGCGGCTGCAGCGCCGACGCGCAGGCTGCCGCTGGGATGGCCGAAGCGCACCGCTTCACGAGCGCCACCGCCAGCCGCCAGATTGACCAGCGTGCCGGGAATCGCGGCAGCAGTGCCGATCGCGACCGCTGCCGTACCCATCATCGCGTGATGCAGCTTGCCCATCGACAGCGCGCGGACGTTGAGGTCGATCTCGCTGGCCTTGATCGCCTTGCCGCTGGACGAGGTGTAATCGGCCGGCGGCGCGACGAACGCGACCTTCGGCGTGTGCTGGCGGGTCGCGGCTTCGGCGACGTCCTTGATCAGGCCCATGCGCAGCGCGCCGGCAGCGCGAATCGTCTCGAACTTCTTCAGCCATTCGGGGCTGGTGTTGATCGCTTCGCGCAGCTCGGTGCCGGTGCAGCCAATCTCGGCAGCGTTGATGAACACCGTCGGAATGCCGGCATTGATCATCGTGGCCTTGAGCAAGCCGATACCCGGCACCTCGAGGTCATCGACCAGATTGCCGGTCGGGAACATCGAGCCGCCGCCATCGCCGTCGCCTTCATCGGCCGGATCGAGGAATTCGATCACCACTTCGGCCGCCGGGAAGGTCACGCCGTCCAGCTCGAAATCGCCGGTTTCCTGCACCGCGCCGTTGCTGATCGGCACGTGGGCGATGATCGTCTTGCTGATCTGGGTCTGCCAGATGCGCACCACACAGATGCCGTTCTGCGGAATGCGCGCGGGATCAACGAGGCCGTTGCTGATCGCGAACGAGCCGACTGCCGCCGTCAGGTTGCCGCAGTTGCCGGACCAGTCGACGAAGGCCTTGTCGATCGACACCTGGCCGAAGCGGTAATCGACATCGTGATCGGCACGTTCGCTCTTCGACAGGATCACTGTCTTCGACGTCGACGAAGTCGCCCCGCCCATGCCATCGATCTGCGCGGCGTACGGATCCGGCGAGCCGATCACGCGCAGCAGCAGCTTGTCGCGGGCCGGGCCTGGCACCT
>Ga0114983_1000871_pt1 | contig 12391 bp, 8 predicted proteins | sample Shrwel_input2_RT_FD_87182 | JGI IMG/M metagenome (GOLD analysis project Ga0114983, IMG submission 87182) | Subsurface microbial communities from deep shales in Ohio, USA - Utica-3 well 1 S input2 RT | ecosystem: Environmental > Aquatic > Deep subsurface > Shale gas/oil reservoir > Produced... | reverse complement strand
GTAGCAGGCCGAGCGAAATGAGGCTCGAGGTGTACAGCGCGGTCTCGGCCTCGGTGAATTCGTTGGCGATCGACGCCGAGATGGTGGTGCCGGGGGCCAGGATCGAGCCGGCGATCTTGTGGGCGTTGCCGATCACGAAGGTCACCGCCATGGTTTCGCCGAGTGCGCGACCGAGGCCGAGCATGATGCCGCCGATGACGCCGGTCGACGTGAACGGCAGCACGATCTTGCGCACCACTTCCCAGGTCGTGCAGCCGAGCGCGTAGGCGCTTTCCTTCAGGGTCGGCGGGACGGTTTCAAAGACATCGCGCGTCACCGAGGTGATGTACGGCAGCACCATGATCGACAGGATGATGCCGGCCGTGAAGATGCCGATGCCGTATGGCGGCCCGGCGAACATCGTGCCGAGCACCGGCACGCCGGCGAAGACTTCGATCAGCACCGGCTGCACGTGCGCCTGCAGGAACGGCGCCAGCACGAAAAGGCCCCAGATGCCGTAGATGATCGATGGAATGCCGGCCAGCAGTTCGATCGCCGTGGAGATCGAGCGCTTCAGGCGCGGCGGGCAGAGTTCGGTCAGGAAGATGGCGATGCCGATCGAGATCGGGATGCCGATCAGCATCGCGATCAGCGAGGTCAGCAAGGTGCCGTAGATCGGTGCCAGCGCACCGAATTCCTCGGACACCGGATTCCACTTCTCGGTGGTCAAAAACTCCGGGCCGAAAGTCGACAGGCTGAGCCAGGAGCCCTGGATCAGCGTCGCGATCACGCCGCCGAGCAACAGCAGCACGGTGATCGCCGCAGAGCGGGTGCCGTGCTTCAGCACCGCATCCCAGAGGGTGTGACGACGCAGCGCAGACGCGGTGATGGAGTTCGCGGGGGCTGACGTTGCCACTGAGGCGACCTGGTTCACGGAAGGTTCCGGGCGAGACTTTACACAAAGAAGGGAGACCGGTTCTCACCAGCCTCCCTTGATCGATACCGGGGAATCAGCGGTACAGCGGCTGGCCGGCGGCGTCCTTCAGGCTGTCCTTCCAGAGCTGGCGGACCAGTGCGGTGACGGCGTCCGGCATCGGCACGTAGTCCAGCGCGATCGCTTCGGCAGCGCCCTTGCCGTAGGCCCAGTCGAAGAACTTGATCGCCGAGGTCAGGTTTTCCGGCTTGACCGGCTGCTTGTGGAAGAACACGAACACTGCACCGGTGATCGGCCAGCTGGCCTCGCCTTCGGCATTGGTCAGCACCACGTTCATGCCCGGGGCGGCAGCCCAGTCGGCATTGGCAGCGGCAGCCTGAAACGACGCAATGCCCGGCTCGACGACCTTGCCGGCCTTGTTGGTCAGGCGCACGTGCGACATCGCGTTCTGCTTGGCATAGGCGTACTCGACGTAGCCGATCGAAGCGGCGGTCTGCTTGACCACGCCGGCCACGCCTTCGTTGCCCTTGGCGCCGATGCCGGTCGGCCATTCGACGGCCGAATTGGCGCCGACCTTGCCCTTCCAGTTCTCGTCGACCTTCGACAGGTAGTCGGTGAACAGGAAGGTGGTGCCCGAGCCGTCCGAGCGATGGACGATGGCGATGTCGGCCGACGGCAGCTTGACGTCCGGGTTCAGCGCCTTGATTGCAGCGTCGTCCCACTTCTTGATATCGCCGACGAAGATCGCGGCCAGCGTCTTGCCGTCCAGCACCAGCTGGCCCGGGGTCACGCCTTCGAGATTCACCACCGGAATCACGCCGCCGATGATCGCCGGGAACTGGATCAGGCCGGCCTCGTTCAGCTCGTCGAGGCTCAGCGGCTTGTCCGACGCGCCGAAGGTGACGGTCTTCGCCTTGATCTGCTTGATGCCGCCGCCGGAGCCGATCGACTGATAGTTCAGACCGATGCCGGTTTCCTTCTTGTAGGTATCAGCCCACTTCGAAGCGATCGGATAGAAGAACGTCGAGCCGGCGCCGGAAATGTCCTTGTCGCCAGCGGCGACTTCAGTCGCGGTCGGCGTGGACTTCGAGCAGGCGGCGATCGTCAGCAGGCTGGCAATCAGGCTGGGCAGCAGGGCTGCACGGGGGAATCTCAAGGTGTATCTCCGGGGTTGAGGGTATGCCGCCTGTCGTCGACCGATATGGCGACGGCCCGGCTGACGATCGAAGCAACGGCTGATCGAGCGCGCGGTGTTTGCAGCGGCGGCATCTGCGAAGTCTTTCGCGCTTTGGTGAAAGAATTATGACAGTGCCCGGAAAACCCCGTGATACCGACGTTTTCCGGGCATCGCGCCGATCATCCGCACGCAGTGGCGCGCAGCAGCCGCCGACTCGATGACAGTCTGGTGACGGCAGGGTCCGGGCCGAATGGCCCGGACTCGATCAGACCGGCAGGGCGTAGTAAGCGACGCCGTAGTCCTGCAGCGCACCGGTCCGGCGCTCGCCGACCCGCTCGATGCGGATGCCGGTGCAGGCGGCATCGAGCCCCGGCGCCGGTCGGCCTTCGTGCAGGGCTTCGTATTGCGGCTGGACCAGTGCGACGTGGTTGTCCAGTGCAGCGGTCAGGTGGATGCGCCTGGCCGCGTCCTGCCAGCCCGGCACGACGCGCGCCGGAATCGCTTCCGAAGCGTCGCCGCTGCCATAGCCGATCAGCAGGATTTCCCGGCCCGCCAGATCGCGGCCGGTCTTGACGGCATCTTCGAGACCGGCGGCCAGCCAGCCCGGCAGCGCCGCCGAATACAGGTTGCCCATCGCCATCATCGACTTGGCGCCGAGACGCATCTTGTCGTCGACAACCGCCTTGTAGGTCAGCGTTTCGCGGAACGCCTTCAGCAGCGTTGCCGTCAGCGGATACGGCTCGGCGACCGTGCCGTCGAAGTCGGCCTCGAAGGCGCGGGTCGGCACCGTGGCCATTTCCGCTGCCAGCGCCTCCGGATCAACGCCGGCGCGGGCGCAGTAGTCGTTCAGCTCGTCTGCGCCGAGCGCGCCATCGGCACCAAGGGCGAACAGGTAGCCCATCGCCCAGGCCGTGACCGGCATCTTGTGATACGGCCGGTGCATGAACACCGCTTCCAGCTCGCGGAAGTAACGGCCGCGCGCGCCGCCGTGCTTGGTCAGCAGCTGATCGAGCGCCGACATGGTTTCGTCGACGTAGCAGGCGGTCGAATACTTGCCGTTGAACACCGGGAAGTCCGACAGCCGGCCGCTGACGCTGGTGGTCTGGCCGGCATAGCGCTGGAACGGCTTGCGGAAATCGAGCCCGCGGAACGTCGAGGCGCTGCCGGCGTTGCGCAGGTCCAGCGCGACGATCTTCGGATCGCGCTCCAGCAGCATCGCCACCGCACCGGCGCCCTGGGTCGGCTCGCCTGACGAGCCACGCTCGTATTCGGCGATGTCGGCCGCGACGACGACGGCCTGACGGTCGTAGCCGTCATGCGCCAGATAGCGGATCGCGCCCTTGATGCCGTAGATGCCGGCCAGGCAGGCCTGCTTGAACTCGGGCACTTCGCAATCGCGGGCGATGCGCGGCTTGCCCTTGGCGGCCAGCGCACGATCGACGAGGCCACGGACGATCACCGCACCGGTGGCGTTGTCGACACTCGATTCGGTGCCCAGCGCGAGATAACCGATCTTCGCGGGGTCGACGGCATTGCGATCGATCAGTGCCAGCACCGCGTTGGCGGCCATCGTGTAGACGTCTTCCTCGACACCCGGCACCCGGAAGCTTTCGCCGATCACCGCGCGGGTCTTGTCCCAGCTGTTGCCGGTCCATTCGCACCACTCGCGCAGGTCCACGCGATACGGCGGCACATAGGCCGCGAAGGCGCTGATGCCGAACTCTGCCTTGCTCATGTCTTCTCTCTCTTCTCTTGACGCCCGACGTCAGTCACGAATGGACTTCGTAGGTGCGGTTTTTCCATTTGGAGCGCACGCCGCGCCAGCTGCGGATCGCGGAACTCCAGGTCATTCCCAGGTACAGCGCCCCAATCAAAGGTGAGGCCAGCGCCCAGACCGGCGACAGGCCGTAGTAGCGGAGCGTCGGCACGTAGGCCGCGCACATCGCGAACAGCGCCAGCGCTGCCAGCCACGAACCCTGCGCCAGCGCCACCAGCGGGAACCAGTAGGCCATCGCGAACAGCGCGGTCACGACCAGCAGCAGCAGATTCGAGTAGCGCAGCTGCGTGAACGCCGACCGAGCCACCATGTCGTGCACGCTCTTCAGGGTGCCGTAGGGCCGCAGCGAAATGACGCCGCGGCTCAGGCCGATCCAGGTCCGGTGACCGCCATCCTTGATGCGCCGCGCCAGCGTGCAGTCGTCGATCAGCGCGTCTTTCAGGCACTCGAAGGCGTTGACCTTGCGCAGTGCCGCGGTGTCGACCAGCACGCAGCCGCCCGCCGCCGCGGCCACCCACTTCGACGGCGAGTTCGATACCGCGAATGGATAGATCAGCTTGAAGTAGTAGACGAAGGCCGGCAGCAGCAGGCGATCCCAGAACGAGGTGCGGCGCAGGTCGGCCATCAGGCTGATGAAATGCGCGCCGGTCGCCCGCTTGTGCGTCAGCAGCGCGGCCAGCATCCCCGGTTCCAGCGCGATGTCGGCATCAAGCAGCAAGGTCATCGCGGAGTTCACCCGCCCCTTGCCCTGCTCCAGCGCCCACAGCTTGCCGGCCCAGCCTTTTGGCAACGGCTGGCCCGAGATCACTTCGACATTCGGATAGCGCCGGGCGATGTCGCCGGTGCCGTCATCGGACTGATCGTCGATCACCACGATCTTCAGCCCGTCACCTTGCGCCTGCAGGCTGTCCAGCGTCCGCTGGATCACTTCGGCTTCGTTGCGCGCCGGGATCAGCACGGTGACCTGCGCCATCTCGCTGTGACCGGCCTGCCCGTTGCCGGGCGTGCCAGTCGGATCAAGCTGCTCGCGCACGCTCCATGGCCGCCACGGTGCCAGCCACAAGCCCAGCCACATGACAGCAGCAGGTGCGGCCAGCCAGAACGCAGAATCCATGATGGCAATTACCCAGGGGCACCGGCGACCGCGACGAGCGCGGCCGCCGGAACACTCAGTTTCCGGCCTTTTCGGTCGCCGGCTTGGTCTTCTTCTTCACGGTGATCGTGCTGACCGGCACCTTCACGGCCGAAGCGTCGGCACGGTTGCCGTACAGCACCGGCAGGTCGGGGGCCATCGGGCCATCGATATCCGGGCCCAGCAGCGCGACCTTGGCCGCCTTCAGCGGGTTGGCGAAGGTGTCGTTGACCGCGGTGCCTTCGAAGCCGCAATGCGCCATGCAGTTGTCGCACTTCGGGTTGCGGCCGACGCCGTAGGCTTCCCAGTTGGTGGTTTCCATCAGCTCCTTGTACGAGGAGCAATGGCCTTCATCGACCAGCAGGTAACACGGCTTCTGCCAGCCGAAGACGTTGTAGGTCACCGTGCCCCAGGGCTCGCACTGGTAGGCCTGGTTGCCGGCGATGAAGTCGAGGAACATCGGCGACTGGTTGAACTTCCACTCGCTCTTGCGCTCGCGGCCGATGCGGAACACGTCGCGGAACAGCTGCTTCGAGGCGGTGCGGCCCAGGAACACGTCCTGACGCGGCGCGTGCTGGTAGCTGTAGCCCGGCGACACGGTGATGCCTTCGATGCCGAGGCTCATCGCATAGTCGAAGAAATCGGCGATCTCCTGCGGCGGCTCGCCGGAGAACAGCGTGCAGTTGATGGTCACGCGGAAGCCGCGCTCGACGCACATCTTGATCGCTTCGACGGCCTTGACGAACACGCCTTCCATGCACACCGATTCGTCGTGGCGCTTTTCCATGCCGTCCAGATGGATCGACATCGTCAGGTACGGGCTCGGGGTGTACTCGTCGATGTGCTTCTTCAGCAGGATCGCGTTGGTGCACAGGTAGACGAACTTCTTCATCTTCACGAGGCCGGCCACGATCTGCGGCATTTCCTTGTGAATCAGCGGTTCGCCACCGGGGATCGACACCATCGGCGCACCGCATTCCTCGGCGGCCCGCAGCGCCTGCTCGACGCTGACGCGCTGCTGCAGGATGTCCTTCTCGTAGTCGATCTTGCCGCAACCGGCACAGGCCAGATTGCACTGGAACAACGGTTCCAGCATCAGCACCAGCGGGTAGCGTTTCTCGCCCTTCAGCTTCTTGCCGAGAAGGTAGCGCGCGACGGTGACCTGCTGGATAAGCGGAACGCCCATGTGTTCTCCAATTGCTCTCTTGCGCCCGCGTGACCGCAGGGCTTCATGTGAAGGTCGGCAGTGCTGCTTGCCGATGCAGATGTTGCGGCTCAGGTGAGACTCGAAACAGCCCGCGAATCGCGCATTTTATGCCAAAGACGCCGCCGATTGCCGCGCGTAGACCCCGGCGTGATGCGCACGGATGCGCGCCCATTCGATCTTGAACCACGGCGTGAACTGCTCCGGCCGGGATTCGATCTCGGCATCGAGCGCATCCGGCGCGATGTAGCGGATCGCCGAGATCTCGTTGGCGTTGACCACCGGGGCGACATCGCTGCGGCCGGCATAGACCCAGCACAGTTCGTGCTCGGCACCGGTGTCGTCGAATTGCGCCTGGTACTGGAACTTGAACAGGTAATCGAAGCGGCACTCGAAACCAAGCTCTTCCTTCAGCCGGCGATGGATCGCGATGTCCATGGTCTCGCCGCGGCGCGGATGCGAGCAGCAGGTGTTCGACCAGAACTGGCCCCATAGCCGCTTGCCGGCGGCGCGCTGCTGCAGCAGCAGCTCGCCGTCGCTGTTGAACACGAACAGCGAGAACGCGCGGTGCAGCGTGCCGCGACCGACATGCGCCTCGGCCTTCGGCAAAAAGCCGATCTCGTTGTCGTGCTCGTCGACCAGGATCAGCGGCTCATCGTCGAACGAGACGATCTCGTGGCCGGCGTTTTCAATCTTCGTTGTCATTGCTGGAATCATCTCACCCAATGCGCACCTCCATGCCCGAATAGCCGGCGTCGCGCAGCGCGCCGATGACTCTTTCGGGGTGTTCCGGGGCCAGCGCGATGATCGATCCACCGCCACCACCACCGGTCAGCTTGGCACCGATCGCGCCCTGCTCGCGGCAGATCTGCACCATTTCCTCGATTTCCCAGCTCGACACGCGCAGCGCATTGAGCAGGCCGTGGCAAACATTCATCAGATCGCCCAGCCGTTCGAGCTGGTAGTTCTGGATCGCATCGACACCCTGCAAGGTCAGCGCGTCGATCTGCCGGAAGATGTTCTCGTACAGCTCCGGATTCTTCTGCCAGGCCGTGCGCACGCCGCCTACGGTCTTCGCGGTCAGGCTTTCCTTGCCGGAAATGCCGACCACCAGCGGGATGGGTTTGGCCAGCTTCAGCGGCTCCATCTTCAGCGGCTTGCCGTCATGGGCGCGGCGATACAGCAGCGGCTGGCCATAGGTGGCGACGGTGTTGTCGATGCCGCTCGGCGTGCCGTGCGCAACCTTCTCGCACTCGAAGGCCAGCGCGTTGATTTCCTCATCGGTGTGGCCGAGCTTGAAGTGGGTGTCGATCGCCCGGATCACCGCCACTGCCATCGCCGCCGAACCGCCAAGGCCCATGCCGCGCGGCACGTTCGGGAACACTTCGATGCGCAGGCTCTTCTCGGTCAGGCCGAGCTTGTCGAAGACGATGCCGAGGCTGCGCTGGAAGGAATCGCGATGCGCCGGGTCCTTGTGCAGCCGGCTTTCGACGCCCCAGCGCGGAATGATCAGGTCGACGCCCGGATTGGCGCTGTTGCGGTCGCCGTCCTGCACGCTGGCCTCGATCGCCAGCGGCACCGGGGCGGCGATCGCATGGCTGCCGTAAACCACCGCGTGCTCGCCGAGCAGGATGATCTTGCCGTGGCCCTGGGCGCGCGGCGCGTTCGACGTGGTTTCCGGCTCGCTGGCGTCCTGCCGCGCTGCCTTGCGCACCTGCACGACGATGTCCTGCGCCTTCCAGATCTTGATGTCGCCGCCTTCGATCAGCCGCTCGACGACGGTCTCGAAGATTTCCGGCGTGGCGCCTGCGGCCAGCGCCACCGAGCGGGCATGCAGGGTCATGTGGCCCTGCTGGATGCCTTCGGTGGCCAGCGCGCGGATCGCCGAGAAGTTCTGGGCAAGACCGACGGTGCCCATCACCATCGCCAGCTCGCGCGCCGACTTGGCGCCGAGCAGGCGGTGGTTCAGCGCCACCGTCGGGTTCGACTGCAGCGGTCCGCCGACGGTACCGACCTTCATCGGAATCTCGATCTCGCCGACCAGCGCGCCGTCGGCGCCCTTGTACCAGCGAGTCAGCGAGGTGTAGCGACCGCTGCGGGCGGCATAGGCGTGGGCACCGGCTTCGATCGCGCGCCAGTCGTTGCCGGTGGCCAGTGCCACGGCATCGATGCCGTTCATCACGCCCTTGTTGTGGGTCGCCGCACGGTACGGATCGACACTGGCGAAGTCGGTGGCCAGCACGATGCCGTCGCGCACTTCCTCGCCGGAGAAACCCTTGCCGGCCAGCTTGTCGACCGGAATCACGCACTTGGCGCGTACCAGCGAGCGATCGGTGAGGTTCGACAGGATGCGCAGGAACACCTTGCCACCGGTCACCTGCTCGACCAGCGAGGCCAGGCCTTCGCACATCGTGTTGACCAGGTTCGCGCCCATCGCATCGCAGGTGTCGACGACCAGATGCACGATCAGCATGTCGCCATGGCCATCCGGACGCGGATAGACGTGCAGTTCGATGTCACGGGCACCGCCACCACGCGCCACCATCTGCGGATGCAGCGAGTTGGCGAGGTTCAGCAGTTCCGCCTTGCGCGCCAGCAGCGCCGACTGCGCACGCGGCACGTTCGGGATGTCGACAACCTGGATCTGGCCGATCAGCAGCGATTCGTCCATCTCGGCGGTGAAGCCGCCGGAGGCGCGGACCAGCTTGGCGCATGACGACAGTGCGGCGACGATCGACGGCTCCTCGACCACCAGCGGCACGACGTAATCCTTGCCGTTGATCAGGAAGTTGAGCCCCAAGCCGACCGGCAGGCCCATCACGCCGACCACGTTCTCGATCATCTTGTCGGCGCGGTGCAGCGACAGCGTGTGATCGCCGGAAATCATCTGCTGGTAGTCGGCTTCCGACACCCAGCCGCGTTCGCGCATCAGCCGCACGCGGTCGGTGACCGACAGCTTGTAGAACTCGGGAATTCTCGACTTGTCCGGGGATTTGAGCGGGGATGGGTCCGCGCTCGGCGCGGCAGGCTGGGCTTCTGCAGTCATGCTTGTTCACTCTCCGTGAGCGTCAGCCGCAGACCGGTCGGATCGACCGCCAGCGGCACGTTGGCGAACCCCGATGCCGCCAGGGCGGCAACGGCTGCCGCCAGGCTGTCAGGGTTCATCGCAAACACCACGCCGACATCGCCGCCGCCGGCACCACAAGGCTTGTAGACCACGCCGTCATGGGCGTGGGCGATCGCGCCGATCGCTTCGTGCTCGGCCGACCAGATGCTGACGCCGCTGGCATGCCCGAGGGCACGCAGGTCGTCGGCATAGCGGCGGGCATGGCCGAGAAAGGCAGCGCTGTCCGCCGTGTCGATCGCCGCGACCGCGGCCTGCGCGGTTGCCGTCAGCGCATCCATCCGGGCGCGATATTCGGACTCGTTGGAAGCGCTCAGACGGCGCCAGTCCCGCAGGATCGACAGGAACTTCGGTGTCGACGCCGAGCAGCCGGACCAGATGAACGCGCAGTGCAGATTCGCCGGCCAGCGCAGCGGCGAGGCCAGCGGCGAGGCATCGTCACCGGGCAGTCGATAGGCAAGCACGCCGCCGTAGAGGCTGGTTGCGACATCGACGCCGCTGCCCTGCCCGCCCTGAAACTTGCGGTGCAGTCCCAGCAGACGATTCAGCCAGACCGCGCGATCGCTCGCTGCATCGGCGTGACCGCCCTGTGCGACGAGCGCGGAGGCCAGCGCCACGGTCAGCGCGGCACTGGAGCCCAGACCGAGCTTCGAGCGGCGGCTGCCGACGACGTCGAAGAACGACGAGGTATCGAGCGCCAGATCGAAGCCGCCACCGGCCACCACACCCAGTTGCTCGTCGGCCAGCCCGCGCAGCACCTCGTCGACCAGGTTCAGCTTCGCGGCTTCCGCACCGGCAGCGCGCCAGTCCGGCAAGCCGTCGGCGCCGAGCGCGAAACGCAGCGGCGCGTCGAGCACGTCAGGCGCCCGCGCTTCACAAATCGCGTCGGCGCGAGCCGCCAGGCGTACCGAAGCCCGGCGATCGACCGCCATGGTGATCGCCGGTGCACCTTCGAGCACGGCGTATTCGCCGAGCAGCACCAGCTTGCCGGGCGCGCTGGCGACGATGGTCATGCGGCGACGGCGTCGGCCACGGGAATCCGCATCGCCCCGCCGCCGAGCCCGGTTTCGAGCACGTTCAGCACTCCGGGGACTTCGCGCAGCGCGGCTGCGACCTGACCGGCCGCTTCCGGCAGGCAGATCGCCTTGACCTGCGGGCCGGCATCGATGGTGAAGAACACCGGCACGCCGCTGGCACGCAGCGCCCGCACGGCGTGCATCGCCGCCACCGTCGCGGCATTCCAGTACAGCAGGCCGGGCTTCGCGGCCATCGCCAGCGCGTGCATCTTCAGGCAGCTGAATTCGGAAATATCGGCCAGCCGCTCGAAGTCGCGGGCCACGATCGCTGCACGGGCTTCGGCCAGATCGGCTTCCTGGGTGTCGATCCAGGCGCGCTGGTACGGGCTGGTCTCGGCAGTGCGGTTCATGCCTTCGGTCGAGCCGATGGCCTTTTCGGCCGTCGAGGTGATCGCCACCGCCACGCGCAGCGGCCAGGCATCGGCATCAAGAATCGGGCGGGCCACCGAATCCTCGCCATCGGCCCGTTCGCCGAGCGCCCATTCGACATAGCCGCCAAAGATCGAGCGCGACGCTGAACCGGAGCCGCGGCGCGCGAACTCGGACAGAGTGGCATGTGGCAGCCCCAGCCCCAGCGCGGCATCGGCCGCCATCACCAGCGCGGCGAAGCCGGACGCCGACGAGGCAAGGCCGGCACCGGTCGGAAAGTTGTTGCGGCTCACCACTTCGGCGCGGGCCTGGGTGCCGGCACGGGCGCGAAGCAGATCCAGGCAGGCACTGACCTTGCGCAGCTGCTTGGCGTCCTCGCGGCCGTTCAGGCTCAGGCGGTCGGCGGTCAGGTCCGTTCCGAAGCGCACCGAGGTCCGCGTCCACAGCGTGTCGAGGGTGATCGACAGCGATCCGACCACCGGCAGGTTCAGCGGCACATCACGCTTGCCCCAGTACTTGATCAGCGCGATGTTGGGATGCGCCTGAGCGGCGGCAATAGCGTCGGTATCAAGCGTCGTGGACATGACGCTCATGAGTGGTGCATGGGGCAGGCAAACCGAAGTGGGGCGGAGCCAAACCGGGCTGGCTCACGCGACAGAGACAAGCTTGAGAGGCTGAACAAGCGCCGAAGTTTACAGGACGGTTGCATCGAGAACGAATATGGGACCCCTGCGACGCGCGATTTATCGTCTAGGAATCAGCTGTTTGCGGGCATTCTGCGCGCGCCAATCGGCTGCACCGATTCGGGGCACGACGAAGGTCAATGCGCCTGCGTGACGGTGTTCACGCAGTTCCGGCACCAGCCCGATGCGCCTTCGGTACGATGCAGGACGCACCGACCTTCCCTGGCTCCTGTCCGCTTTGCCAATCCTTCCGATGCTCGGCCACGCGCTGTTGCTGGCCACCGCCACCTACTCGGTGCTGGCGCTGATGACCCGGCGTCGCTGGCGTCATCACGCGGCGATGATCCCGTCGCCGCCGCCCACGGCAGCGGTCACCGTGCTGAAGCCGCTCTACGGGCATGAGCCACGCCTGTACGAAAACCTGCGCAGCTTCTGCCGACAGGACCATCCGCAGTTCCAGCTGCTGTTCGGGCTGCACTCGGCCGACGATGCGGCACGTGGCGTTGTCGAACGGCTGCAGCGCGAGTTTCCCGCACTCGACATCGGCATCGTCATCGATGCGCGCAGCCACGGCATCAACCTGAAGGTCGGCAACCTGATCAACCTGCTGCCACAGGCGCGCCACGACTGGCTGCTGCTGGCCGACAGCGATATCCACGCCCCGCCCGAGCTGCTGCGCCGCGCGACGGCACCACTGACCGACGGCAGCGTTGGCGTGGTCACCTGCCTGTATCGCGGCCATGCAGTCGGAGGCGTCTGGCCACAGCTCGGCAGCCACTTCATCAACGACTGGTTCGCACCGGCCGTCTGTCTGGGCCGAAGCTTCGGTGCCAGCAGACACTCGTTCGGCGCGACGATGGCCTTGCGCCGCGACGTGCTGGTTGCCAGCGGCGGCTTCGAGGCGCTGGCCGACCATGTTGCGGACGACTGGTGGCT
>Ga0114983_1000870_pt1 | contig 12400 bp, 9 predicted proteins | sample Shrwel_input2_RT_FD_87182 | JGI IMG/M metagenome (GOLD analysis project Ga0114983, IMG submission 87182) | Subsurface microbial communities from deep shales in Ohio, USA - Utica-3 well 1 S input2 RT | ecosystem: Environmental > Aquatic > Deep subsurface > Shale gas/oil reservoir > Produced... | reverse complement strand
TGAATATACCGGTTAACACCCAAATTATAAAATTTATCTTCTATTATTTTAGAGAAGTATCTTCCTTGAAAAACGTGACCTACTAAATCATATTTGTAATTAAAGTATTTAGCATAAAAAAGATTAATCTGATGCATCAATCTCCAGACCTCAACTTTTTCTGTCTTAATATGAAGATGAACATGGTTGGACATTAAACAGTATGAAAGTAAGGAAAACCCACATTTTGCTTTAATCTTCCTCAAAATATCTAAATAAAATTCAAAGTCCAATTGGTCTCTAAACAAGTGACTCTTACGATTCCCTCTGCTAACAATATGATATGTTGCTCCTGGATACCAGACTCTTTTTTTTCTAGGCATAATAGTCTCCTTCCATTTATTGGCTTTATTGGTTAACATTATATCATATTAATCCAGTAAATGAAATAAGGTTTGTGAAATATTTATTCTGTACCTGGTACAAAACAAAGGTTTTGTACCAGGTACTAAATTATAACTACAGTACTTCCTTCAAAAATTTAGCTGTATATGAATTCTCATTTTTAGCTACCTCTTCTGGAGTACCAACTGCAACAACATCTCCACCTTTTTCTCCACCTTCAGGACCAAGATCGATTAAATAATCTGCAGATTTTATTACATCTAAATTATGCTCAATAACAATTACTGTATTGCCATCCTCACGCAGCCGATGCAGTACTTCAAGCAGCTTTTTGATATCGGCAAAATGAAGTCCGGTTGTTGGCTCATCCAGTAAATAGAGAGTCTCCCCTGTACTTCTTTTACCAAGCTCTTTGGAAATTTTAATTCGCTGTGCTTCACCACCGGAAAATGTAGTAGCTGGCTGACCAAGTCTTATATAACCGAGACCGACATCATAAAGAGTCTGCAGACGGCGGCGAATCGGTTCAATATTTTCGAAGAATTCGACTGCTTCTTCAACTGTCATATCAAGTACATCAGCGATTGTCTTGCCTTTGTATTTAATTTCTAAAGTTTCGCGATTATAACGCTTACCCTCACAGACATCACAGGGAACATAAACATCAGGTAAGAAATGCATCTCGATTTCTTCAATTCCCTGCCCCTTACAAGCTTCACAGCGACCTCCTTTGACATTGAAGCTGAAGCGTCCAATTTCATATCCACGCTGTTTAGCTTCCGGGGTGCTGGCAAAAACATCTCTAATATAATTAAAAACTTTTGTATAAGTTACAGCATTAGAACGAGGAGTTCTGCCAATTGGTGACTGGTCAATATTTATTACTTTATCAATCTGATCCATTCCTTCTATCACATCGTGCTCACCTGGATGCAGAGTTGAATCATGAAGTTCCCGCATCATTTTTCTCTTAAGAGTATTATTAATTAAAGTGCTTTTACCTGAACCAGAAACTCCTGTCACACAGGTAAAGGTACCCAGGGGAAAGTGTACATCTATATTTTTTAGATTATGCTGCCTGGCCCCTTTGATACTGAGCCACTTTTCTCCAGTCTGATATCGATCTTCAGGTACATGAATCTTTTTCTTGCCGGATAAATATTGTCCGGTAAGTGATCTCTCTTCATCTATAATATCCTTTAGAGAACCCTCAGCAACAATTTCTCCTCCGTGTTTACCAGCGCCAGGCCCCATATCAATAATATAATCTGCAGCTCGTATTGTTTCCTCATCATGTTCAACTACAATAACAGTGTTTCCTAAATCTCTGATATGCTTTAGAGTACTAATTAGACGATTATTGTCCCGCTGATGCAGACCAATACTTGGCTCATCTAAAATATATAATACTCCCATCAAACCAGATCCTATCTGAGTTGCAAGCCTAATTCTCTGAGCCTCACCACCAGAAAGGGTACCAGCTGAACGCTCAAGACTTAAATAATCAAGTCCAACATCCAGCAGAAATCTTAATCTTTCTTTGATTTCTTTTAAAATTTCTTTTCCAATTTTAGCTCGCCGATCATCAAGTTTTACCCCTTTTAAAAAATCATGTGCTTCTTTTATTGTATATGAACTAAATTCCGCTATAGAAATTCCCCCGACTGTTACTGCAAGTACTTCCGGTTTTAAACGCTGCCCGTGACAAACTTGACAGGGGATTTCATTCATATATCTTTCTAGCTTTCTATGAGCACTTGTACTATCAGACTTTTCCATTCTTTCTTTTAAATAACCTGTAATCCCTTTAAATCTAGTTGTGTGATCTCTAGTCCTCCCATAACGGTTAGTATAAGGAAAAGTAATCTTCTGATCATCACCATAGAGTAGCTTTTCTAATATTTTATCATCTAAATTCTCAATTTTGGTTTCTAAACTAAAATCATATTCTTCGGCCATTGCTTTTAAAAGTGCTGGATAATAGCGGCTTGATGAGCTGGCCCAGGGAATGATTCCTCCATCTGCAATTGATTTTTCTCTATCTAAAATCAAATCAGGATCAAATTCTTTTTTAACTCCCAACCCATCACAATTTTCACAGGCTCCATAAGGTGAGTTAAATGAAAACATCCGGGGAGACATTTCTTCCAGACTTATATTATGCTCGGAACAGGCAAATTTTTCGCTGTAAGTTGTTATCTCACCTTCTATTTGGTCAATCATAACCAATCCATCTGCATATTCTAAAGCAGTTTCAACAGAGTCAGCCAGACGCTCTCTGATTCCTGCTTTAACAACCAGTCGATCAACTATAATTTCTATGTCATGCTTAAAATTCTTATCCAGTTTTTCTACATCTTCTAAAAGGATTGTTTCACCATCAACTTTTGCTCTAACAAAACCATCTCGCTGAGCCTGCAAAAAAACTCGCTCATGTTCACCCTTGCGTCCTCGTACAATAGGTGCTAGAATCTGAATTTTAGTTCTCTCCGGCAGTTCTAAAACCTGATCAACTATTTCATCTACTGTTTGAGACTTAATCTCCTGACCACAGACAGGACAGTGCGGAATCCCAACTCTAGCATAAAGCAGCCGCAGATAATCATGAATTTCAGTTACTGTACCGACAGTCGAACGTGGATTGCGGTTGGTTGTTTTCTGATCAATTGAAATTGCAGGTGACAGCCCCTCTATATATTCTACCTTTGGTTTTTCCATCTGTCCCAAAAACTGACGGGCATAAGCGGATAGTGATTCCACATAACGGCGTTGGCCTTCTGCATAAATAGTATCAAAAGCCAGTGAAGACTTACCTGAACCACTTAAACCCGTTATGACAATCAATTTGTCTCGCGGTATATCGATATCTACTTTTTTAAGGTTGTGCTCTTCAGCACCTTTAACTATTAAACGTTCTAATCCCATTTTAAAAATACACCTCTTTATTAATAGGTACCAGGTACAAGAAATCGTTTTCGGTACCTGGTACCTAAAAATGTTTATTATTTTTCTTCCAATTTATCTTCTAATTCTTCAATTTCATCCCTAATTTGAGCAGCAACTTCAAATTCTAAATCACCTGCTGCATCTTCCATTTCAGCCTCTAAATCTATAATTAAATGCTGTATTTCCTTGCGGCTCATATTATCATAATTTTGACTGTTATCATCAGGATCTTCATTATTTTGACTTTTATCATAGTAGCGGCTTTTATCTTCAGAAACCACCATATCTACCGGTTTTACAACATCTCTTACTGGTTTGATAATTGTCTCAGGAGTAATGTCATTATCTTTATTATGCTGAATTTGAATTTCTCTTCTTCTTTCAGTTTCATTGATTGCTGTTTTCATTGAATCAGTAATTTTATCGGCATACATTATTACCTTACCGCCGACATTACGGGCTGCACGGCCAATAGTCTGGATCAGTGCCCGCTGTGAGCGCAGAAACCCTTCTTTATCTGCATCTAAAATTGCAACTCTAGAAACCTCAGGTAAATCAAGACCCTCACGTAAAAGGTTAATTCCTACCAGAACATCAAACTCTCCCAGACGGAGATCACGAATAATTTCTGACCGTTCAATCGTATCAATATCTGAGTGAAGATAACGAACTCTAATTCCAGCTTCAGCCAGATATTCAGTCAGATCCTCTGACATTTTCTTGGTCAGAGTTGTAACCAGAACTCTCTCGCCATCTCCTACAACCTGACGAACCTCTTCCAGCAGATCATCAATCTGACTCTTTATCGGCCGGACATCAATTTCTGGATCAACAAGTCCGGTTGGGCGGATTATCTGCTCCACAATCTGCTGACTGTGCTCCCGCTCATAAGGGCCGGGAGTTGCAGAAACATAAACTGCCTGGGGTACAACCTGCTGAAACTCTTCAAAATTAAGTGGTCTGTTATCAAGAGCTGATGGAAGTCTAAATCCATACTCTACCAGTTTTTCTTTACGTGAGCGGTCACCGGCAAACATGCCTCCAATCTGAGGAACTGTCATATGAGACTCATCAATAATTACCATAAAATCATCAGGAAAATAATCTAAAAGGGCCATTGGCCTTGATCCAGGCTCACGTCCTGCCAGATGACGGGCATAGTTTTCAATTCCTGAACAAAAACCCATCTGTTCCAGCATTTCTAAATCATAGTGGGTTCTCTGCTCCAAACGCTGGGCTTCAACCAGCCTATTTTCTGACCGCAGTTCTTTTAAATGCTCCTCCAACTCAGCTGAAATTGTTTTAATTGCTCGCTCAACTTTATCTTTTGGAGTAACAAAGTGGCTGGCCGGATAAATTGTCATTTCATTTATTTCAGCCTCAACTTCTCCGGTTACTGTATTTATTCGGGTAACTCTATCAATTTCATCTCCAAAAAGTTCAACTCTAATTGCAATATCTCTATAAGCAGGAAAAATGTCAATCACATCTCCCTTAACTCTGAAATGTCCACGAGAAGTGTCCATATCATTGCGGCTGTACTGCATAAATGTCAGGCTCCTGATAATCTCTTTTCGATCCATAATCTTACCAATTTTCAAATCCAAAGATAAATTTAAATAGTCATCAGGAGAACCCAGACCATAAATACAGGATACACTTGCTACAATTAATACATCTCTTCTTTCAAAAAGAGAAGTTGTAGCCGAAAGTCGAAGCTTTTCAATCTCATCATTGACAGATGAATCTTTTTCTATATAGGTATCAGTCTGAGGCACATAAGCTTCCGGCTGATAGTAATCATAATAACTGACAAAATATTCTACTGCATTATCAGGAAAAAATTCTTTAAATTCACTGGTCAGCTGTGCGGCCAGTGTTTTATTATGGGCTATAACAAGAGTTGGTTTATTAACCTCTTCCACTAATTTAGCCATAGTAAAAGTTTTACCCGTACCGGTAGCTCCAAGTAATGTTTGATGCTTATATCCTTTTTTAATTCCTTCAGCCAAGTTTTTTATTGCCTCAGGCTGATCACCTTTTGGCTCAAAAGGGGCCTTTAATTTAAACTGTCCTTCTTTCACAAATTATCCCCTCCATCTTATTAATTAATAATTAAACATAACCTTCAAATTCTTTACTATATCTTTGTTATTATAATCATATTTATTATACTCTTATTCAAAAATAATTTCAGTAAAATTTACGACATTTTCAAAAAAGTGAATATATGTTTAGGTGCTGTTCTTCTATTATAGCAATAATCATTACTGAATTAAAGTTAAATTTAAAATCAATTTATTACTTCTTTGTGAATATATGCACTTTAACCGGGTACAAATCGGTTATTTTGTACCTGGTACGTAAACGCGAAAAAAAAGAGCCCAACTAAGGGCTCATGATTTTAACTTACTTTAACTTTGCCAATTTCAGTTTTTACTTCATGGCTGTGATTATTAAATGATTCTTCAAGATGTTTAATACTTCCCTGAATTTCAGCCACATCATTAATCAATTTATCCATTTGATTATTTCTATAATCCTTATTTTCTTCTAATCCTTTTAAAATAAGAGTATTTTCTTCAAGCTGTAGACGCACAGAATTTAATCCTCCGGTATTTTCATCTACCTTTATTCCTATAGCAGATATTGCCTCTGTATTTTCATCTACCTTTATTCCTATAGCAGATATTGCCTCTGTATTCTCATCAACTTTTATTCCTATAGCAGATATTGCCTCTGTATTCTCATCAACTTTTATTCCTATAGCAGATATTGCCTCTGTATTCTCATCAACTTTGGTTTCTATAGAGGATATTGCCTCTGTATTCTCATCAACTTTGGTTTCTATAGAGGATATTGCCTCTGTGTTCTCATCAACCCTGGTTTCTAAGGAGAATATCGCCTCTGTGTTTTTGTCTAGTTTCTCTTCCAGGGGAGAAATCTCTTCTTTTATAATCTGCCTCATACTATCAAGAAAATCCTGCTCCAATTAATTCACCACCTGTCTCTTAATAGTTTCCATAATTCTAAAGTGATAACCAACCTTACTACTGCCAGTATTTAATTTCATCATAATGATCATAAAGCTTTTCTTCATAATCACGATGGACTAAATAATCTGTTTTTTCTTCTCTATATTCGGGAGCACTTTTTATCTCTTCTTTTGTTTTATTTACAAATATTTTTTCCTCATTCCAGCTTATAAGCTCTAACCACTCAGGTGCAATTAATACATCCTTACCCGGTAAAATATTACGAGTGTCAATTAAGAGGTAGCGAATTGCCCAATCTTCCTCATCCACAAATAAATCTTCCAGATGTCCAAATTCTTTATCTTCTGCCTGGATGTGATAACCTCTGACTTCATTAAAACTGCGCAGATTAGACTCTACATCATTTTCTTTTGTTCTTTTTTCTTCAGCTGTTAACTCATTAAAATCAAAGAGTTCTTCTCTAATTACACTACCTGCCTGGATTGCAGGTCCATCAGTAGGATGAGGACTGCCCCAGTAAATTGGCCAGTCAAAATGTTTTACGAGGTTTTCTTCCATAACTTTAGAAATAGGTTTGTTTTTATCTAAACCTGGAGCCTCTTCTAGTTCATCTGAAGTCAGATCAACTAGAATCTCTTCCTGTTCATAATTTATTTTAGTAAAAGATTTTGTGGAAATTAAAGTTTTTTGATGTTTAAGCCAGTTACCTGTATCTACCACAACATACCTCAAGCCAAAACGCTGCTGGTCAAAATAGAAATCCTTAACTTTACCCAAATCATCATCTTTACCATGAATTGTAAAACCTTCGAGATTCTTGAGCTTTCTTAACATAATTGCTCACCTCTCTTCATTTGGCGACAAAAACAATCCAACAATTTTTTAATAAATTATTTTTTAAATGTTTTATCTTGTAGTTTAATTATAGTAAATAACAGCTGGAAATTCAAGTTCTAAAATCACAATTCCATCAGAAAACTTATTTGAATATTGGACTATAATATTAATTTCCAGCTGCCTCAAAATCGATTCTTAAGAGTTTTTATTTTGCTCCCTGATATCCAACGCCATCTCAACATCATCAGTTATAATCATATCTATTTCATTTTTAAGAAGTTCCTCAACTGCATCGGGGAAATTTACTGTATAAACATTTACCTGAAGTCCCATAAAATGAGATTTTTTAATTATTTTCCGATCGGCAGTTAAAAATTGAATGTGTAAAGCATCAAAACCCCTTTTAAATGCATAATCAGCAGGATTGATCATTTTTGACATCAATAAAGCTCCAGTTTTTATTTCTGGCTGCATTTTTTTAACTTTCTGCAGACTGTAATGATTAAAAGAAGAAATGATCACCTGCTCTTTTATTTTAAATTGATCAACCAGCTTTAAAACTTTTTCTTCCAGACCCGGATAAGGAAGGTAATTCTTTAATTCAATATTAATAATTTCTAAGCCCTTAACCACTTCCAGCACCTCAGCTAAAGTTGGTATTTTTTCATCTTTAAATTCAGGACTGAAAAATTCACCTGCACTCATTTTGCGTAATTCACTCAAAGTATAATCTTTTAGCAGTCCACTGCCGGTCATTGTTCTATCAATTAATTCATCATGAATAACCACAACTTCTTCATCTTTTGTCAGCTGAACATCAAATTCTACTCCATCAGCACCCAGCTCAACCGCCTTTTTAAAAGCTGCCAGCGTATTTTCTGGATAACCAGCTGCACCACCACGGTGTCCAATAATTTTTGTTATCATTAAAATCACTTCCCTTTATCTTTCGTAATAAAAATTAAACTATAAAATCACACTTACATAATACAACTTTTTAATAGCAGCTGCAAATTCTATTGAAAATTGTCATTCAAAAAAATTAATCTGTAGAGTTTAGATATATATTTCCTTTAAATAATTTTATAGTAATTATTCTTTCAATCCCTGAGTTGCAATTCCTTTAACAAAGAATTTCTGGGCCAGCAAAAAGACAATCAGAGTTGGAATGACAACCATAATTGTACCTGCCATAATTAGACCCCAGTCCCTCTCTGAAGCACTGGTAAATAACATTTTAACTCCCTGCTGTGCAACTTTCATTTCATCAGAGTTCAAAATAATTAAAGGCCAGAGATAAGCATTCCACATTACCAGAAAGTTAACTGTTGCCAGACCGGCCAGAGTTGGTCCGGAAAGGGGAATTAGAATTTGAAATAAAAATCTAAAAGGGCCACAGCCGTCAAGCTGAGCTGATTCCATCAAAGAAGTAGGAATTGTTAAAAAATGCTGTCTCATCAAAAAAGTTGTAGTTGCACTGGCCAGGAAAGGTAAAACTAGACCGGAATAAGTATTGGCCAGACCCAGATTGCTGACAAACTCAAATAAGGGCACCACCCTAACCTGCATCGGCAGCATCAGCGTAAATAAAATTGCAAAAAATAGTGTTTTTTTGTATTTAAATTCAAAATGAGAAAAGGCATATCCACTTAAGACCCCCAGAGCTAATTTCCCTAACATAACAATTGTTGAAGCCAGCAGGCTATTTAAAAGCAGCCGGTCCATATTAACTAAATTCCAGGCATTAATGTAGTTGCCAAAATAAAGTTTGTTTGGAATCAGTGAAGGCGGATAAGAAAATATTTGGGCTCTGGGCTGAAAACTAACACTGATGGCCAGTAAAATCGGCATCAAAACTACAAAACTGATTACCATTAAAAGTAGATGAGTCAAAGTTTTATTTAATAAATCTTTTCTTGATTTGCGCATCTTAAATCAACTCCTTTATAATATTCCTCCAATTTAGAGTCTAGCTGCTGCTCAAATAATATCTTACTGATAATGAACTCCTCTACTTCCAAATTTAAAGTGGAAAAAGGTCACAATTAAAACTAAAATTAGTAAAATAACAGATTGAGCTGCGGCAAGTCCGGGCCGGAAGTTAACAAACATATCACGATATAATTTATAGATCACAATATTAGTAGCATCTGCCGGACCACCCTGAGTCATAATATCTACAATTCCAAAAGACTGGAAAATTGTAAAAATTATATTCATAATTATTAAATAAAATGTGGTTGGAGAAAGTAAAGGAACTGTTATCTTTCTAAAAATTTGAAATGAGTTAGCTCCATCAATCCTGGCTGACTCATAAACACTGTCCGGAATTGACTGCAGTCCGGCTAGAAAAAATATAATATTGAAGCCCATATTTTTCCAGATAGTTGCAATGATAATAGCTATAAAAGCAAAAAAACCATTGGTTAACCAGGGAATCTGAAAATTAAAAAACAGGTCTAAAAAGTAATTAATGTGTCCGGCTACTGGATTTAAAAGAAAGACCCAGAGTGAACCAGCCACTGTTGGAGAAATAGCATAAGGTATAAAAAATATAGTCCGATAAATTTTAATCCCCTTCAGTTTCTGATTTACTAATACAGATAAAATCAGTGAAACTGCCAGTCCGCCAAAAATTGTTATCATAACAAAAACTGCAGATCTAAGCAGACTTGCTCTATAGGCCGGATCAGTAAATAAATTAATATAATTATCAAATCCCGAGTAAATTCTTCTCGAGCCAAAAGGAGCAGTTCGGTACAGACTTAAAATAAAAGATTGAATTGTCGGCCAGTATAAAAATAATGTTAAAATAATCATCGAGGGTAAGATCAGCAGATATGGAACCGAAAAATGTGAATCATAGTCTTGTTCTTTCAATTATTTCTACCTCCCCTGGAATATATAATAAGCTGAATATTATTGAATAATAATGGAAAATCCCCCTCCCCATTAAATGAGGAAGGGGTTAATGATCACTTCAAAGCCGCTTAACTTTTAATTGGCTTTATTCATAAAGTGAATTATACTGTTCTAATGATCTATCTACTCTGGAAGCGGCTTCGTCCATTGCTTCCTGAGGAGTCATATCTCCCTGCAGGGTTTTTTCTACTGCTTCTTCTACAATCTGTCTAATTTCAGGGAAGGTACCGATTAGTGCACCCTGAGTAGAGGCAGATCTCTTACTTAGTAATAACTGAAGGAAAGCAGTTAAATGATTAGGGTTCTGAGCAAAGAACTGTCCATTCATTTCGTGTTCTACAGCTGCTTTAGTTACTGGGAAATAACCGGTATTTTCAAACCAGTATACCTGCTGCTCCATTTCGGAAAGGAAGCTTAGGAATTCCCAGGCTGCTTTCAATTCTTCTTCTGGATGGTCTCTAACTGCCCAGAGGCTTGCTCCACCGATGATAACTCCACCACGATCTACACCTTCAGGACGAGGTAGGAAAGCTGTTCCTAATTCATAACCATCATTTTCAGCGTTGTTAGTAAAGTTTGTAACCTGTGCAGTTGACTCAATCATCATTGCAGATCTACCGGAAAGAAAAGCCTGCTTAGCTCCGTCCCAGCCGCGGCCAGGATTTAACATAATACCTTCATCAACCATTTCTTTCCACAGTTCGATAAATCTTACAACTGGCTCCTGATCTAAATAAGACTCAGTAGCTCTTCCTCCACTGCGTCCGTTATTGTTATTAACAAGTAAGGCATCCTGATTTGCTGTCATCTGTTCAACAAACCAGCCAACTATACCTAAGGTAAATCCATAACGCTCAACATCTCCGTCTTCATTACGAATTGTAAGTTTCCGAGCATATTCTTTTAATTCTGCAAAAGTTTGGGGTGGATCATTTGGATCCAGACCTGCTTCTTCAAAGGCATCCTTATTATAATATAAAATAGGTGTTGAGGAGTTAAAGGGCATAGAGTTTAGCTGACCATTTACATTATAATAATTAGAAACAGGAATTAAAAATTTACCCCAGTCAAAACTATCATCCTGTGCAACTTCTCTTCCCAATTCTTCAACAGGTATAATAATTCCACTGTCCAGCATAACCTGAGTACCTATCTCATAAATCTGAACAATATGAGGTGCCGATCCACTCTGGACTGCTGCCTGAGTTTTAGTTAGAGTATCATTATAACTACCTGTGTTCTGAGCTTCAACCTGAATATCTTCATGGCTTTCATTAAATCTATCAACAATGGTATTTACGATCTCACCATTATAGCCACCCATAGCATGCCAGAATTCAATAGTTACCGGTTCCTGAGCTGCTGCAGAGAAAGTCAACATAAAAACAAAAACAATCACCAGTAAAACACTAAATTTTCTCATTAAATAATTCACTCCCCTTGTTAGTATTATTTTGGCAAAAATTTTTAACTTATCCCTCCTTTATTGTATATTAAGATTTTCGGCTAAATAAGCCCTTTATTCATAAGGCTTAATAGCACCTTTCAAAATTTTTCACCCCAAACTGAAACCAGTATTTTCGATTTTTATTAAGTGTCTTAAACAGAAGATAAACTGCGACTAACACATTATTATATAGATATATTAAAGCCTTAATCTCTATTACGCCAATGATCACTTCTTTAAAACTATCTTTTTAAATGCAACTATCATTTTAAAAGTCTTTTTTACTGATCTTGTTTCTGTCCGGTATATTCTGCTTTCTACCTATCATCCACGTGGTGAAAAACCATGGAACCCTGCACTAAAATGCATAAGCCTCTTTCAAAGCCTAAAAAGAAACTGAAAAAGAACCAGAAACAACCGCCCAAACACCAGGGTGTGGTCCAGAGGCTGGTTGACCGTATCCTTAGAGACGAAGATAAACCTCAGCCCGAAAGAGCTGATAAATCTCTTCAGCAGATATTCAAAGAATGTTTTGTCCTACCCTCTGCTAAAAGAGGTCTCCTTGGAGATACTGCTAACCTGGCTGTTTCCGGTGACGGCATGGTTTAGCAACCGGTGCTTCACCTATGGGCACCAGAGACTGTGACTGCCGTCAAAATGGGATCTTTAACTGTACCGACTCTGATTATAGACGTACTGTTTATACCAAACCCGAGTGGGATAATCGCATATTTACAACTACTCCACGCGGTTCACATAAATGGAAAAACACGATGAAGAAAAGAACTTCTTCTGAAAGACGCAACAGCCGGGTAAAAACTGATTATGAGCTGGAAAATGATAATGTCCGCTCCAAATCCCGCTGGCT
>Ga0114983_1000869_pt1 | contig 12404 bp, 9 predicted proteins | sample Shrwel_input2_RT_FD_87182 | JGI IMG/M metagenome (GOLD analysis project Ga0114983, IMG submission 87182) | Subsurface microbial communities from deep shales in Ohio, USA - Utica-3 well 1 S input2 RT | ecosystem: Environmental > Aquatic > Deep subsurface > Shale gas/oil reservoir > Produced... | reverse complement strand
GAATTAACTCATCAAATCACCATGGCCGGCCTGGAAGTGGACGACGTCATTGCCGTTGCCGGTGACTTTTCCGGCGTGGTAGTGGGTGAAGTGGTTGAATGTGGTCAACACCCGGATGCCGACAAGCTAAGGGTCACCAAGGTCAATGTCGGTGGCGAAGAACTGCTGGATATTGTTTGCGGTGCCCCTAACTGCCGTCAGGGACTCAAGGTTGCTGTGGCCGTTGTCGGTGCCGTGCTGCCCGGTGACTTCAAAATCAAGAAAGCCAAACTGCGTGGACAGCCTTCACATGGCATGCTGTGCTCTTATGGCGAGCTGGGCATAGAGATAGAAAGCGACGGCATTATTGAGCTGCCGCTGGACGCGCCTATTGGTACAGACATTCGCGAATATCTTCAGCTCAATGATGTGATTATCGATGTGGATCTGACCGCCAACCGCGCCGATTGCCTGGGTATGGTGGGACTGGCCCGCGAAGTGGGCGTGCTCAACCGTCTTAACGTGACCGAGCCAAGCTGGGAAGCTGCCAACGTCAGTAGTGAGCGTACAGTTGAAATAGAGGTCGCTAACCCGGAAGCTTGCCCAAGATATTTGGGCCGGGTGGTCAGCAATGTCAATGTCAAGGCGCAAACGCCTGACTGGATGGTGGAAAAACTGCGCCGCAGCGGTATTCGCTCGATAGATCCTATCGTGGATATCACCAACTATGTGTTGGTTGAGTTCGGCCAGCCGATGCATGCTTTTGATCTGGATAAGATTGACGGCGGCATCAAGGTACGCCTGGGTAATGGTGAAGAGAAACTGACTCTGCTCGATGGCAACGAAATTACCGTACCGGCAGATACGTTGGTGATTGCCGATAACAGCCAGGCATTGGCCCTGGCCGGTGTCTTCGGTGGTGAGGCTTCCGGTGTCAGCGAGCAAACCCGCGATATCATGCTTGAGTGTGCGTTCTTCGCGCCGCTGGCTATCATGGGCAAGGCCCGTCGTCTTGGACTGCATACCGACTCTTCGCATCGTTTTGAACGCGGCGTTGACCCAGAGCTGCAGCATAAGGCTATGGATAGAGCCACCCGTTTGGTGCTGGATATCTGTGGCGGCGAAGCCGGTCCTGTGGTTGAGGCCAAGAGCGAAGCGCATCTGCCAAAGGCTGTCGACATTAAACTGCGTCGCAGCAAACTGGATAAATTGCTCGGACATCATATCGATGACACAGATGTTGAACAAATTCTGACCCGCTTGGGCTTCCAGGTTGAAAACCAGGGCAGTGACTGGCAGGTGAAAACCGCCACTTACCGTTTCGACATGGCAATTGAAGAAGACCTTATCGAAGAAGTTGCCCGCATATACGGCTATAACAATATCCCCAATACGGCGCCACTGGCGCGCCTCTTTATGACAGATCATAAAGAAGCGGATCTGAAATTGAGCCGGGTAAGAGCTTTGTTGGTGGCACGGGGTTTCCAGGAAGCCGTCACCTACAGCTTTGTGGATCCCAAGTTGCAAAAACTGGTTCACCCCGAAAGCGAAGCTATGGTATTACCTAACCCGATTTCCAGTGAAATGTCGGCCATGCGTCTGTCCATGTTCACTGGATTGCTGAATGCCGTGGGTTACAACCAGGCTCGTCAGCAGGCTCGTGTACGCCTGTTTGAGACAGGTTTACGCTTTATTCCTGATGCACAAGCAGAATCCGGCGTAAGACAACAGACCATGCTGGGCGCGGTGATCGCCGGCCCTCAGAGTGATGAACACTGGAGCATGGAGTCGAAAACCGTTGATTTCTTCGATCTTAAAGGTGATTTAGAAGCCATTATTGGCTTGACAGTTTCCGAAGCTGAATTTAGTTTTAAAGGAGCGCAGCATCCGGCTATGCATCCGGGGCAATGTGCTGAAATATTGAGAAATGATCGGGTCATAGGCTATATAGGTGCTGTCCATCCCAGCCTCGAAAAGCCTTTTGGGCTGAATGGCAAAACCATAGTATTTGAGCTGGAATTGGACGCTTTATTGCAGGCTAAATTGCCGCAAGCCCAGGCTGTATCTAAGTTTCCAGCCAATCGCCGCGATATCGCCATAGTGGTTGATGAAGAAGTCGCCGCAGGTGAAGTGATGACGCTGATAAGAAAAGTTGGCGAAAATCAGTTGGTTGGCTTAAACTTGTTCGATGTATACCGAGGTAAAGGTGTAGAGCAGGGCAAAAAGAGTCTGGCGATCGCACTTACGTTACAAGATAACGCTCGTACACTTGAGGAAAAAGAGATTGCTGAGATGGTTGATACAGTGGTTTCTGCGCTCAAGTCCGAGTTCAACGCATCGTTGAGGGATTAAAGTATGGCACTTACCAAGGCCGAAATGGCAGAGCATCTTTTTGAAACGCTTGGCATTAACAAGCGGGTAGCAAAAGAGATGGTTGAAGCGTTTTTCGAAGAGATCCGAACCGCGCTTGAAAATGGTGAGCAGGTCAAGTTATCTGGCTTTGGCAACTTTGACCTTAGGGATAAGAATCAAAGACCGGGAAGGAATCCCAAAACAGGTCAGGATATCCCAATTTCTGCCCGTCGGGTGGTGACATTCCGTCCGGGACAGAAACTGAAGAGTCGCGTAGAAGCCGCTAACAAAGGCAAATAACTGCTCGGTCAGTAATTTAGAACAGGGAAGCCGCTCCTGTGGGTGGCTTCCCTGTTTGTGTCTATAGAAAGTGCTTCTACCCTGTTGTGTCGCATTTTTAATGCCTGGTTTGGCATTGCATTGGGATTAAACCCAGGGGTTAAACCTTGTCAAATACACCTTCCAAGCCTAAGAAAGGCAAATACTTCGATAGGCGCTTCCGTTGGTCATTGCTGCACCCCAGATTTTGGGGTAGTTGGTTGGCGATTGGCGTACTGGTTTTGTTTGGTCTCTTGCCGGCTCTCATTAGAGATCCTATTGCCCGCGGGTTGTCGCGTTTGGTTAAACGTGTCGCCCATAAACCGATAAGTGTAGCCAGAGCCAACCTTAAAGCCTGTTTCCCCGATAAGAGTGAGTTGGAAATCGAGCAGTTGCTGGAACGCAATACCGAAGCTTTTGTAATGACGCTGCTGGCTCAATCTGAGCTGATTTTGATGCCAAGCGCTTATATTCGCAAAAGAGTGCTGGTCGAGGGTGAAGAACATATCGCGGCTGCCCGTGAAGCCGGGCAGCCGATTATCTTTATCATGCCTCATGTTTGGGGCATAGAGTATGCCGGTCTGAGACTTAATTTGGACTTGCCCATGGTGTCCATGGCCAAAGCGCATCGAAATGAATTGTTCAACTGGTTCAATAACCGTATGCGTAGCTCGCAAGGCGGCAATATCTATATGCGTGAAGCCGGGATCCGGGCCTTGTTGGCTGAGCTGAAACAGGGCAACAGTTTCTTCTATCTGCCGGATGAAGACTTGGGACCGGAGCAGAGCGTATTTGCGCCATTTTTAGGAACAGTCAAGGCTACTTTGCCTGTGGTTGGCCGCTTGGCGCAGGCAGGTAACGCCCAGGTGATGCCGGTGAAAATTGGCTATGACGACCAAGCCAGGTGTTTTCGCTTGACGGTTATGCCGGCGATTGCCCCCGAGTCGATGCAAGGTAAGGAAAATGAGGCCATTGCATTAAACAAGGCCGTGGAGCAGGTGATTACCGCCTATCCCGAGCAATATATGTGGTTTCTTAAGGTGCTGCGTACCCGCCCGGAAGGCATGCCGTCTATCTATTGAGTTCAACATAGGTTTGGAGTACCAAGGAACTTAACGTCAGCATTTGCATTAAGACTTGCGTCTCATGCGGTCATTGCCATAGCAGGATAGTGGCTTATGGCAATGACTTTGCAGGCAATACAAGAAGGTGTGCTTGACAGTGGGCGCTATGCAATATCAGATAATTCCGGCACGACTTAAACGCGCGAGATTAACCCCTTTCAGTGCTGCTATTTGATTGACCAACTTATTCACTTCAAAAGCCTGACCTTTGAGGATAATGGTTTCCAGGCACCTATGATGGTCTACGTGGACATGGGTACTGCAGAGCACGTGTACTAAATGATTGTGCTGGATTTCAATCAGCTTTTCTGACAAACCTCTCTGATGATGATCGAAAACCAAGGTCAGTACACCTACAACATCCTCTTTGCTGTTGTTCCATTGCTTATCAACTATCCTGTCGCGAAACAGATCGCGAATATATTCTGAACGGGATTGATAGCCTCGCTCGCGGCTATCATTTTCTATCTCTTCAAACAGTGATTGGGGTAGGGATACGGTAAAACGTTGAGTCTCATCTGTCATGACTGTTTCTTCAGAAAAACACTATTGGTTAGTAGAGCTTACACAAGCTTTGCCACAAAATGTCCTTTTCCATTTTCAATGGGTGTGATCTACCGCAAACTTTTTATCTTTGTCTGTTTTTTGTGCTGTCACACTGAGAGGAATCGGGGTAGTGTTACTAAAAATAAATAAGTAACATCGGCGGGTAGCGTTAGGTTCCAGTCGAACATAACACTGAAAATGCTTTGTGGGCGTTTAATAAACAAGCCTAGTTAAGCAATTACGCGAGCTTTATCATTTCCTGCTGTATCCATTGGCCGGATCTGTAGCTTATATAAATAATTCCGGTTCGGCTCAAATAATCTGGTTATGCACTGAACTTGAATTGCGATCTTCTCCTTGGCAAACCAACATACAAGCTAATATCACTTTGCCACGGAACCGCCATCATATCCGTCAACGAGTCTAAAATTTTAGCCAGGTTCGGGAGTTTCAGGTGTTGTTTTCATCTGCTTATATCAATTCCAAGAGCAAACCCATTTGCCGCTCCAATCTGCAAAGGTTAGAGAAACTTGCACAGTCAAAACATGTATTCAGGTCGACAACATCAACTATGGGACTGGTGCTGTTTACTCTGTTGACGGCAGCTTTGCCTTTCCAATTGATAGCGAAAGCTATCCCGGAGCCTTTGGTCATGGTGCTGGGCGCGGAGCCCGATGGTGGCTTTGACCCCATCCTAGGTTGGGGGCGTTACAATAATCCGCTTATTCAATCTGCCTTGCTGCGCCGCTCAGGCGGCGGCGAGTTTATCGGTGATATCGCCAGCGATTGGACCTTGAGCCCCGACAGGCTCAAATGGACAGTAACCTTGAGGCCCAATCTGGTATTCAGCGATGGCAGTCCGCTCAATGCAGAAGATGTTGCCTTTACCTTTGATCAAGCCAGCAAAGCGGCCGGTATGCAGGACTTGTCCAATTTGGTCAAGGTGGAACAAAAGTCTGAACTGCAAGTCGAATTCACCCTTAAGCAGGCAGATATCGGTTTTATCGATACCTTGGCTGAGCTCGCGATAGTGCCAAGCGACAGTTATGGCCCGGATTATGGTCAGCATCCCATAGGCTCGGGGCCTTATAAAATGCGCCGCTGGGATAAGGGGCAGCAGCTGATCCTGGAAGCCAACCCCAAATATCAGAGTGCCGATCCCGACCATCCGCTGCTGAAAAAACCCTATTTCGACAAATTGGTCATCGTCTTTGCCGACGAAGACAGTCGTTTTGCCATGCTCAGGACCGGGCAATTGCAGCTCTCGGCGCTGGCACCCAGATATGCAGATGCTTTAATGGCGCAGGGCAATTATCGCCTGTGGTCACAAACCAGTGTCGATAACCGCGGCATTGCCTGGCCGATGCGAGCGGAAGATAACCCGGTCACCAGTGAACTGGCGGTGCGCCAAGCCTTCGATATGGTCATCGACCGCCAGCAACTGGTTGATAATCTGCTGGGGGGCTACGCAAGAGCGGCTTGGTCAATTGCCGATGACTTGCCATGGGGCGGCGCGGCTCCAGGTTGGGCCGACTGGCAGATGAAGCAGCGTTTACTGAAAGCGTCAGAACTCTTGGCCAACGCCGGTTGGTTGCTTGGCGCGGACGGCATTCGCGAAAAGGATGGGCAACGGCTGACATTCCCGCTCTATTATCTGGCCGGTGACAGCATACGTGAGCAGTTGGCGCTGGCCAGTGCCCAGATGGCCAGAATGGCCGGATTCCAGCTGGAGCCCAAGGCGGACAGCTGGGAAAACATCTATCGGGTGATGCATCAGGCGCCGGTGCTCTTTGGTTTTGGCAGCCTTTCGGCCAATGAAATGGCGCTTGTCTACGATAGCCGCAATGCCGGCAAAGGTTATTTCAACTCCGGCTACTATCAAAACCCGCTGGTCGATAAGGCGCTGGAAAAGGCTCGCGAGGCCGACTCTGTCGAAACTGCGATTGCATTCTGGCAACAGGCACAGCAACAGATAAGCCGGGACGTGCCCTGGAGCTGGCTGGTGAATCTGCAACATCTGTATGCCGCCAACCCTTGTCTCGACTTGGGGCAACCCTTGGTGGAACCTCACGGTCATGGCTGGCCGATCACCAATAATATCAACCAGTGGCGCTGGCAATGTCCATGAAACCAATGTTGTCTGCCAACAAGCCGGTAGCACCTCAAAACTGGTCGTCAGTATGCTGGCGGGGAGCTTTGTTACGGTCTCTGCGACTGGCGCTGCTATTGCTGTTTGCTTGTTTGCTGGCCTTTGTGCTCTTGTCATTATCGCCGCTCGATCCCTTAATCCACTACCTGGGCGGTAACCTGCTGGCGGTATCCGATGCCCAGCGCACCCAGATGATCCGCGAGCTGGGGTTGGACACCGGACTTTGGCAGCAGATCACCAGTTACTTTTTCGCGCTGCTGAGTGGCGATCTGGGCCAGAGCCTGGTGTTTCGCCAGAGCGTTTCCGAAGTGATTGCCGAGCGCTTGCCGCTATCCTTGCTGTTGATGGCGCTCTCCTGGGGGTTGGCTCTGCTGCTTGGTTATGGCCTGGGGCTACTGTGTGCCATCACCGAAGGGAGTTTCTGCGATCGCTGGCTGCGACGCTTTGCCTGGCTGCTTTCGAGCATTCCGTCATTTTGGTTGGCGATGATCATGATAAGCCTGTTCTCTGTCTCTCTGGCCTGGACACCCGTGTGCTGCGCTGCACCGCTGGGGCTGAGTTTTACCGAGCAGAGCCTTGGCAGCATGTTGTTGCACCTCGCTTTGCCGTTGACTGTCCTGACGCTGAGCCAACTCTCACCCTTGGTGCTGCACACCCGGGAAAAGGTACTGGACCTCTATCACAGCGAATATGTGGGATATGCCCAAAGTCACGGCAAAGGTCGTCTGGCGGTATTCAAGAAGCATATCTTTGCCAATAGTCTAAAGCCCGCGATAGTGCTGCACTTTGCTTCTTTTGCCGAGCTGTTTGGCGGCTCTATTCTCGCCGAAACCGTGTTCAACTTCCCCGGACTCGGTAGTGCCTTGGTCAAGGCAGGACTCGGCAACGATGCGCCCTTGCTGATGGGGATCACCCTGTTTTCGGCGCTGTTTGTGTTTTGCGGTAACCTGGCCGCCGAGCTTATCAGCGCCAGATTGCAGCGCGGCAGGCTCAGTGGACTTTCGGCTCATGCCTCTGGAGTACAGGCATGATGGGCGGTTTAAGACTCTATTTGAAAAGCCTTCAGGCCAAGGATGGCAGTCACGCCACCATCTGGTTTTGGCCGATGTGCGGACTTCTGTTGCTGACGGCACTATGCCTGCTATTTGGCAACCATGCCAGTGAGCTTAACCTGCTGGCCAAGAGTCAGGGGCCATCCTGGACTCATCTCATGGGGACGGATTGGCTTGGGCGCGATATGGCCGAGCGTAGCGGCGCGGCTATGCTCAAAAGTCTGTGGATAGGCGCGCTGGCGGTACTGCTCAGCAGCTCGCTGGCATTGCTGCTGGCCTTGTTGGCACAAACCGGCTCCTGGTGGCGCCAAGCCGTATTGCTTTGCTGCGATCTCTGTATGTCGCTGCCACATCTGTTGCTGCTGATCTTGCTGGCGCTGGCCTTCGGCGGACAGGAGTATGGGGTGATAGCGGCCTTGGCTTTGAGTCACTGGCCGAGACTGACACGTTTACTCTTACTGGAAATGGATGAAATCCTGGCTCAGCCTTATGTCAGTCTGGCTCTGGGGTTTGGCGGCTCCAGATTCAGTACCCGCATGCGCCACTTATGGCCTCACATCATGCCACAGTGGCTGATTGGCGGGCTCAACTTGTTTCCGCATGCCTTGCTCCATGTCGCGGCGCTGAGCTTTCTTGGTTTTGGTCTCGACAGCAATGCGCCCTCCATGGGCGAACTGCTGGCTGAGGCCAATCGCTATCTCTTGCTTGGCCAATGGTGGCTGGCGCTGTTTCCCGGGATCTTGCTGCTGAGCTTTGTTTTGCTGCTGTCTAAGCTTGCCGAAAATCTGATCCAGTTTGCCAGAGATGGTATGGCTGCGCCTAAGTTACCGGGCACCAATGCCTTGAGATCTAAAGGTGATTTACTTTCCTCAAGCGATGTTAAACCCGTCGTCGCCATTCATACCCAAGTGACAGATTTAACGCTCAAGGATAGCAGTGGCAGAACCTTGCTGGATGGGCTCAATATTGAGGTGGTTCCAGGACAGGTTACTGCAGTGCTCGGTGAGAGCGGCGCCGGTAAGAGCTTGCTGGCGCTGGCTATCATGGGCAGTTTGCCAAAGGGCATAGCCATGCAATGCGCTGGTTTGATGCGGCCACAAAAGACGGCGCTCTGCGCTCAGAGTACCCAGGTGCTGGACGCCAACATTAAGATAAGCGAATTGCTCGACTGGTACTGTGATGATGCCATGCTCCCTTACCGGCAGGCTCTGTATGACGAGCTGGGTATTACAGCGGAGATCCTGGCGGCTTATCCCCCCATGCTCTCCGGCGGTATGGCCCGACGGGTATTATTGGCCCAGGCCCTATTGCAAGCGCCGGATCTATTGCTGGCCGATGAGCCTTGTTGCGGTCTGGATGAGCTTGCTGCCACTGAGCTTTACGCCTTACTCAGCGACTTTGCCAGCGGCGCCTTGCAGCTACGATTGGGATTAGATGCCGGCCCCAAGGCGGTGCTGGTTATCAGCCATAACCTCAGGGCCGTGCTGGCCTTGGATGCCGAGTTGTATCTGCTGCGCCGCGGCCGGCTCGCCGAGGTGACGGATAGCGCCAGTCTGCGGGCGAGTATCGCCGGGCATAAGCCGGGAGATGAATGTGAGAGTGACGGCTGCTATAGTGACGGTTGCTATAGTCACACCTTGCTGGCGGCATTGCCGGAAAACTGGCCGGCAGGCAGCTGTCGCTTGGCTGATGCTGAACCAAAGAGCGAGCTCAAGAGTCAACTTAATAGCCGACTCGATAACCAGTCTGCTAGTCAATTCGCTGGCCAATCTGTTAGTCAAGCCGCTAGTCAACCTGCTAGTCAACAAAAGCCCCATGGTGACAGCCTGGAGAGTTTCAACAACTCGCCTTGTCGGAGGCGCGCATGAGTCTAAGTTCTTTGCAAACAAAACCGGCTCAATCCGGCTCTGCTTTGGAGCTTGAAAGCGCGCTTTTGCCTTCTGCATCATTATCGCCGCTGCTCTCGCTTAGTGGCGGTTTGGCTTATCGGGGCCACAAGGTGATTGAGCTGCCTGATATAGCCATTAATCACGCCGAAATTCTCGGGATCTGGGGTGACAGTGGCTGCGGCAAGTCCACCATGGCGGCGATACTCACAGGCTTGATGCCGCTTGCGGCGGGAAAGCTTGAGTGCAGTCAGGCGCTCAGGCAGGTTCGCGGCCGACCTTCACCCATTCAGTGGGTTATTCAGCAGCCGGAGCAGGCGTTCAACCCAAGGTTGACCCTGGCGCAATCCTTGAATGAGAGTTGGCAGGGGCGTGATTATGCTCATCTCTTGCCCATGCTCGGCGTGGCCGAGTCCGAACTCAGGCGCTGGCTGGCATCACGCCCCGGCGGCCTTTCCGGCGGTGAGCTGCAAAGGCTCAATATTCTAAGGGCTGTGGCGCCGGAAACCCGGCTGCTTATCTGTGATGAAATCACGGCCCAGCTGGATATGGTGAGTCAGCAAAGGCTTTGGCAACAATTGCTGCAGATTGCCGGTGATAAACAGTTGACCCTGCTGGTGATCTCCCACGACAAACCTTTGCTTGGCGCGGTTTGCGACAGAGTGCAGCCCTTTAAGCCGGTGTGAAAATCCACAGTCAAACTTGATATTCAACCAATAAAAAACGCGCCCGAAAGCGCGTTTTTGGGATAAGAACTCGTTAGAAGTTGGCACTTCTTGGGGCGCGAGGGAAGGGGATCACATCGCGGATGTTGGACACACCGGTAACGTAAGACACCAGACGCTCGAAGCCCAGACCGAAACCTGAGTGAGGCACAGTGCCGTAACGGCGCAGATCTCTATACCACCAGTAATCTTCCTTGTTGAGATTCATCTCGGCCAGGCGCATATCCAGTACGTCCAAACGCTCTTCACGCTGTGAACCACCGATAATCTCACCAATGCCGGGGGCCAATACGTCCATCGCCGCCACTGTCTTGCCATCTTCGTTGAGACGCATGTAGAAGGCCTTGATATCTTTTGGATAGTTCTTCACGACCACAGGAGCCTTGAAGTGCACTTCTGCCAGATAACGCTCATGCTCGGATTGCAGATCTATGCCCCATTCGACATCGTACTCAAACTGCTTACCGCAGTTTTTGAGGATTTCAACCGCATCTGTGTAATCCACCTGGGCAAAGTCACTGCTGACAAAGTTCTCCAGACGCTCAATCACGCCTTTATCGACGCGCTGGGCAAAGAACTGCAGGTCGTCCATCCGCTCTTCCAGCACCGCCTTGAAGGCGTACTTGAGCATGGCTTCCGCCAGACCGGCAATGTCGTTCAGATCGGCAAAAGCCACTTCCGGCTCAACCATCCAGAACTCGGCCAAGTGGCGGCTGGTGTTGGAGTTTTCGGCGCGGAAAGTTGGGCCAAAGGTGTAAATCTTCGACAGGGCACAGGCGTAGGTTTCACCGTTGAGCTGACCCGATACGGTCAAAAATGCCTCTTTACCGAAGAAGTCTTCTTCGTAATTTACCTTGCCATCGGCGGTGCGTGGCAGGTTTTCCATGTCCAGCGTCGACACCCGGAACATTTCACCGGCGCCTTCACAGTCTGACGCGGTGATCAGCGGGGTAGAGACCCAGATGAAGCCGTTTTCGTGATAGAAGCGGTGAATCGCCTGTGACAGGCAGTTACGGACCCGGGCCACTGCGCCGATGATGTTGGTACGTGGACGCAGGTGCGCCAGTTCCCTCAGGTGTTCAACCGAGTGACGCTTGGCCGCCATAGGATAGGTATCAGGATCTTCCACCCAACCTGTGACTTCAACTTGGGTGACTTGCAGTTCAAAGTCCTGGCCTGAGCCAGGGCTTTCAACCACTTCACCTGTGACAATCACGGAGCAGCCGGCAGTGAGCTTCAGCACTTCGTCATTGTAATTGGGTAAGCTATTTGGCACCACGCCCTGGATAGGATCGAAACAGGAACCATCATAGACGGCAAGAAACGAGATGCCGGCCTTGGAATCACGACGGGTTCTTACCCAGCCACGTACAGTGACCTGTGAACCGACCGCATGCTCGCCTTTAAATACAGATGCGACAGATGCAATGCTCATTATTGCTTAGTTCTCCAATGAAACGTTTTATGCTTCAATTCGGCCCCGAAAATAGTTCGAGAGCAGAAATCAGGCAAATCCCTGACTATATTGATGACACAGGAAAAAATTTGGAGGTTAATATTACCTTGCTGGTGGCTTTTCTCAAGCTGAAAAAGGTATTCTGGGGACAATATCCCCCTTCAGACGGAAGGAGTTTGGATGAAAAAGGTCAAAATCTTTCAATATCTGTTGGCGAGCCTGTCGATTATTGGTTGGTCACTGGCGATTTATGCCCTGCTGATATTTGATAAGGCGCGGCCGGACAGGGCCGTAGGCTATTTCTTCAGCAAGGGGGCGCCGGTGCGTTTGTACTGGGACCCTCAGCAAACCATGTTGCTGGAATATATCATCTGGGCTTGCGCCGCCATAAGTTTCATTAGTCTTGCCTTCAACTGGTATGTGGCTCATCACAGCCGTTTGGGTTACTGGTTCAATATTCCGCTGCTGTTGCTTTCATCCACTGCCGCCGGCTTGTATCTGCGTTTCTTTATCTAACTGCCTTTATGCTGTGCTGTTAGCGCAGTTGCCGACAGAGCATATCGATAATCGCCGCGGTGGCGCCCCAGATAAAGTGTCTGCGATAAGGAATAAAGGTGACAGGGTAGAAATGGCCGCGGCGCTCGAACATAGCCGTGTGACGATTTTCCTCTTCCAGTAAAAACGCCAGCGGCACCCGAAACAGCTCCTGCACTTCGGCCGGGTCAATTTGGGCCTCAAAGGGTGACTTTACCCAGCCAAGCACTGGGGTGATCTCAAAGCCGGTAAAGGTGGGATGATTGGGCAGTTGACCTATGAT
>Ga0114983_1000868_pt1 | contig 12405 bp, 8 predicted proteins | sample Shrwel_input2_RT_FD_87182 | JGI IMG/M metagenome (GOLD analysis project Ga0114983, IMG submission 87182) | Subsurface microbial communities from deep shales in Ohio, USA - Utica-3 well 1 S input2 RT | ecosystem: Environmental > Aquatic > Deep subsurface > Shale gas/oil reservoir > Produced... | reverse complement strand
GGCAGTTGATGCCCTCGAGCTGCTTGGGCGAGCGGCGCCAGCCATGCACCGGAAAGCCGTCGGCGGCCACCATGGCGGCGACCTTCGCGCCGATGGCGCCGAGCCCCAGCACGCCCACCGGCCAGTCGCTCTTGTCGATGACCGTATGCTCGTGCCACTCGTGGCGCGCCTGCTGACGGCGGTAGCGGTCGAAGTCACGCTGAAAGTGCAGGATGCCGTAGCGCACATAGTCACCGATCAGCTCGGCCATGCCGGCATCGCGCAGCTTGACGATGGGCACGCCAGCGGGGAGGCCGGGATTGTTCAGCAGGGCATCGACTCCAGCACCCAGATTGACGATGCCCTTGAGCCGTGCGGGCTCGCCGAGCAGCTCCGCTGAGGGCTTCCATACCGCCAGGTAGTCCGCCTCACGGCGCTTCTCGGCCGGGGCGCTGCTGGTGAATACCTCGGCGTCCGGCAGGCGCTTGGCCAGGGCGTCCCGCCACTGCTCGGCGTCGTCGCTATGCACCAGAACCTTCATGCGTCCTCCTGCGGCTGTCCTTTCGTTGATCTTCGTTCATCATGGGAGCTTGGCGGGTCGTGAACAAGCCTGACCGCATAGCCGTGACGCCGAATCAGGAAATGCTTGACCGCCCACCATGGGTTGGCAGTAACCTCCGTTAGGACGCCGAGCGACTGTCCGGAATGCCCGCGGCCCCATCCGGCGGCCCGGTGCTTCGATGGTGATGCGGCCCCGGCCCGGCCTTCTCGCAGCTGAGAGGGCTGATTTTCTTGATGATGCGATGGCGAGTGGCTTCATGATCCAGGTTTCCCTGCCCTTCACTCGTGAGGAATACGCGACCCGCCTGTGGAAGGTACGTGCCGAGATGGCCAGTCGGGGTATCGATGTGCTGATCGTCAGCGATCCCTCCAACATGGCCTGGCTGACCGGCTACGACGGCTGGTCCTTCTATGTCCACCAATGCGTGCTGGTGGGTCTGGAGGGGGAGCCGGTGTGGTATGGCCGGCGGATGGACGCCAACGGCGCCCTGCGGACCTGCTGGATCGATCCGGATAACATCACCTACTACCCGGATTACTATGTGCAGAATCCAGACATGCATCCCATGGACTACCTCGCCCAGACCATCCTGCCCGACCGCGGCTGGCACGAGGGCGTGGTGGGCATGGAGATGGACAACTACTACTTCTCGGCCAAAGCTTACCAGTGCCTACTGCGCGAGCTGCCCCACGCACGCTTCATGGACGCCAACGCCCTCGTCAACTGGTGCCGGGCGGTCAAGTCGTCCCAAGAGATCGAATACATGCGCGTGGCGGCGAAGATCGTCGAGGGCATGCATACGCGCATCCTCGAGGTGATCGAGCCGGGCCTGCCCAAGAGCAAGCTGGTCTCGGAGATCTACCGCGTCGGCATCGAGGGCTGGAAGGACGACAACGGCAAGGTCTTCGGCGGCGACTATCCCGCCATCGTGCCCATGCTGCCCACCGGCAGCGATGCCGCCGCGCCCCACTTGACCTGGGACGATACGCCGTTTCGCGAAGGCGAAGGCACCTTCTTCGAGATCGCCGGGGTGTTCAAGCGCTACCATGCGCCGATGTCGCGGACCGTCTTCCTGGGTAGGCCCCCTCAGGAGTTTGTGCGCGCTGAATCGGCGCTGCTCGAGGGCATCGAGAGTGGCCTGGCGGTGGCCAAGCCCGGCAACCGTACCGCGGACATCGCCATGGCGCTGGGCACGGCCATGGACAAGTACGGCTTTGACCGCGGGGGCGCGCGTTGCGGCTATTCCATCGGTATCAGCTATCCTCCCGACTGGGGCGAGCGCACCATGAGCCTGCGCCCCTCCGACGAGACCATCCTGCAGCCCGGCATGACCTTCCACTTCATGCCGGGGCTGTGGGAGGACGACTGGGGCCTGGAGATCACCGAGAGCATCCTGATCACTGAGACCGGCTGCGAGACGCTGGCCGACTTCCCGCGCCAGCTCTTCGTGCGCTGAGTGAGCAGAAGCCGAGCATTTTTCAACGATTAATCGGGGGCGCCGGGGACAGGCCGAAGAGAAGGTTCTACGCCATGGATGGCGTCGGTAGCGTACAGGGAAGTATTCACAGCGCCTCCTCGCAGGCCTGTCGCCGGGTCAGCCCCGAGCGACGCTGCGGCAGTGGTGTCGTCTGCCGAATGAGAATAAGGAGTCCTAGACAATGACCAAGCGTCCCAGCCCCATCTCCTCCACCGTCGACTTCGATGCTGACGGCGTCCAGCACGGCTTTCTCAAGCTGCCGATCTCGGTTGACGACTCCGCCTGGGGGGCGGTGATGATACCGGTCACCGTGGTCAAGAACGGCCAGGGCCCCACGGCGCTACTCACCGGTGGCAATCACGGCGACGAATACGAGGGCATCACCTCGCTGCTCAAGCTGTCGAGCCAGCTCAAGCCCGAGGAGGTCAGTGGCCGGGTGATTATCGTGCCGTGTATGAACCAGCCGGCGGTGATGGCCGGCAAGCGTACCTCGGGCCTTGACGGCGGCAACCTCAATCGCAGCTTTCCCGGTGATCCGGACGGCAGCGTGACCGAGAAGATCGCCGACTACTTCACCCGGGTGATGGTGCCGATGTGCGACGTGGTGCTCGACCTGCACTCCGGCGGGCGCACCCTGGACATCATCCCCTTCGGCGCCTCCCACGTGCTGGAGGATGCCGAACAGCAGCGTCAGGCGCTGGCCGGCGCCAAGGCTTTCGGGGCGCCCTATGCGATGATGATGTTCGAGCTCGACGCTGCGGCACTGTTCGATACCGCGGTGGAGAGCCAGGGCAAGGTCTTCGTCGCCACCGAGCTCGGCGGCGGCGGCACCTCCACCCCCGAGAGCATGGCGATTACCGAGCGCGGCGTGCGCAACTTCCTGATCCACTATGGTCTGCTCGAGGGCGAGGTGGAAATGCCAGCCGCGCCCCAGGTCTACCTCGACATGCCCGATGCCAGCTGCTACGTGCAGAGCGAGCATTCCGGCGTTCTGGAACTCTGCGTCGCGTTGGGCGAGACGGTCGAGGAGAACCAAGTGGTGGCCCGGGTCTATGACATGACCCGCAGCGGTACCGCCCCGGTCGCGTACCACGCCCGTCGCAGCGGCGTGTTGGCCGCCCGTCGCCATCCGGCGCTGGTGAGCATGGGCGACACCATCGCGGTGATCGCCGATGTCGTCGACTCGCTGGGATGAGGCGGTCGGCAGCACGATGAAACTCGACCGCTATGATGTGAAGATCCTCGAGATTCTCTCCCGAGATGGACGCATCACCAAGTCTAAGCTGGCCGAGGCGATCAACCTCTCGGTCAGCCCCTGCTGGGAGCGGGTTCGCCGGCTGGAGAAGGCTGGCATCATCGAGGGCTATAGCGCTCGCATCAATGCCGCTGCACTGATCAAGCGCACACCGGTCTGGGTGCAGGTCGAGCTCAAGGCCCACAACGCCGAGAGCTTCGCCCGCTTCGAGGCCTTGGTTCACGCCACCTCCGAGGTCACCGAGTGCGTGGCGGTGGGCGGTGGCGTCGACTATCTGATCAAGTTCGAGACCGACTCCATTGATGCCTACCAGCGGCGGATGGACGCCTGGCTGACCGGCGAGGCCGGCATCGAACGCTACTTCACCTACATCGTCACCAAGACCGTGAAACGTCCCGCCCCGGGCGTCTCGCTCCTCGATGACCTGGCTTGATCCCCCTCGGTTGAGCGAAATTTCAGCGTTGATGTCACCACGCCCCTTGTGGCATAAGCTGGTAATAGAGGGGTGGGCCAAGGTTCACGCGGCCGGGCGATCCCGCCGGCATGCTCCCACTGGTGCCGGTCATGTGTGTTTGATAGTTGACAGCGCCCTGGAAGTTTCCGAGATCGCCTGACGAAGAGAGACCAAGATGTCCTATTTCACGATTGCCGGCGTGCAGATGCATGCCCTGCACCATGGTGACAATACCGAGGCCATGCGCCATCGGATAGATGTGCTGATGAGCCGTTTCCCCCAGGTGCAGATGGTTCTGTTCAGCGAGCTGATGCCCATGGGGGCATCGCCGCTCCTCGCCCAGCCGATGCCCAGCAGCGCCGAGGCGCTGTTCTGCCAGATCGCCGAGCAGCATCGCATCTGGCTGATTCCCGGCTCGATGTTCGAGCAGACCGATGCCGGTGTCTTCAATACCTTGTCGGTGATCAATCCCCACGGCCAGGTGGTGGCCCGCTACCGCAAGATGTTCCCCTTTCGGCCCTACGAGGCAGGCGTGGAAAGCGGCAGCGAGTTCGTCACCTTCGACGTGCCCAACGTGGCCCGCTTCGGTGTGTCGATCTGCTACGACATGTGGTTCCCCGAGACCACCCGCACCCTGGCGGCTATGGGTGCCGAGGTGATCCTGCACCCGACCATGACCGATACCATCGACCGCGACATCGAGTTGTCCATTGCCCGCACCAATGCTGCGGTCAACCAGTGCTACTTCTTCGACATCAATGGCGCCGGTGCCCTCGGCAATGGCCGCTCCATCGTGGTTGGCCCCTCCGGTGACGTCATCCACCAGGCCGGTACCGGCGAGGAGATCATGCCCATTGAGGTGGACATGAGCCGCGTGCGTCGCGAGCGCGAGACCGGACTGAGGGGGCTCGGCCAGCCGCTCAAGAGCTTTCGCGACCGCACCGTCGACTTCTCGCTGTACCGCAGCGAGGATCATTCGAGCCCCTTCCTCGATACGCTGGGCCCGCTGGCCAAGCCGGTCCGCGCCGATATCGAGGAATACTGACGCCTCGCCTGCGGGCGCTGCAGGCAAGCGGGCGCTGCAGGCAAGAAGGGACCCCCATGCTGGAACCACTGATTCGACTGCTGCGCCGCCTGTTCCGTACCACGCCGTCAGCCGCGCTAGAGCCGGCGACCGGCACCTCCCCCGTCACCGATGGAGCGACCACGATGAGCAAAATAACAACCATTGCCGATGTCCGCCGCCACTTCCTCAACAACAAGGAGCCGATCTACTTCATCTCGGCCACCAACTTCAACCTGCTGGGGATCGGCGACTGGGTGGGTAACTTCCGCCATATCAACTACATCGACTGCTTCGAGGGCCAGCAGCGCAACGTCTTCGTGCCCAAGGAGAAATTCCCTCGCGACTTCGAGAGCATCGAGGACATCAACAACTACCTCCTCGAGCACAAGGAAGTGATCGACTTCATCCAGTCGCGTGCCAAGGATGGGAATGCCGGCGTGGCGGCTTTTTTGATGTTCGATGAGCATACCGAGGAGATCTGCAAGCAACTCGGCCTGCGGGTGGCGTTCCCCCCGGCGGAGCTAAGAAGTCGCATGGACAACAAGATCGCCACCGTGCGCATCGGCAACAAGGCTGGTGTGCCCAGCGTGCCCAACGTGCTGGCCAGGGTCGGCAGCTATCAGGAACTCTGCGAGGTGAGCAAGGAGCTGGGCAACGACCTGGTGGTGCAGACCGCCTTCGGCGACTCCGGGCATACCACCTTCTTCATCGCCAGCGAGGACGACTACTACAAGCATGCCGAAGAGATCGAAGCCGAGGCCGAGGTCAAGATCATGAAGCGCATTAACTGCCGGGGCTCGGCCATCGAGGCCTGTGCCACCCGTTGTGGCACCGTGGTCGGGCCCCTGATGACCGAGCTCGTCGGCTTCAAGTCGCTGACGCCTTACAAGGGGGGCTGGTGCGGCAACGAGATGTTCGCCGGAGCCTTCACGCAGGAGATCCGCGACAAGGCGCGCGAATACACCTTCAAGTTCGGCGAGGCGCTGCGCGAGGAGGGCTATCGCGGCTACTTCGAGCTCGATTTTCTGATCGATATGGACAACGGCGAAGTCTATCTCGGCGAGCTCAACCCGCGTGTCACCGGCGCCAGTTCGCTGACTAACGTGGCGGCCTTCGCCCACTCCGACATCCCGCTATTCCTCTTCCATCTGCTGGAGTTCTCTGACATCGATTTCGACCTCGACATCAACGAGATCAACGAGCGCTGGTCGCACCCCGACAGCGTCGACAGCTGGAGCCAGCTGGTTATCAAGCATACCGACGAAAGCATCGACCTGCTGACCCGGGCGCCCCGCACCGGTGTCTGGCAGATGGCCGATGATGGCAGCGTCAGCTACGACCACTACAGCTATCATCCGCATGCCGCCGAAAGCGAAAACGAGGGTTTCTTCCTGCGCATCAGCGGGGCAGGCGACTTTCGCTACGAGGGCGCCGACTTGGGTATCCTGATCACGCGTGGACGGCTGATGGATGATGACTTCCAGCTCACCGAACGCGCCAAATCCTGGATCGAGGGCATCCGCGGCCAGTACGCTGGCCAGTCCTTGCAAGACCCGGTGGTGGAAGAAGTGGCTGTCAGCCATGCCGTCGGCGGCGGTAACTTCAAGATCCTGTGAATACCGGGACCGTTTTACCTTCGGCCCGGGAGGTACCTGTACCCGACATGGACAAGATGCTCGATTTTCGCACCGTGCGCGAAGCTACGGCCGGCGCCAAATGGCAGGGGCTGTTCGAGTACCACTGGCCGGCCTACGTGCAGTGGTATCTCAGCGAGGGTGAACGCGAGCGACCCGGGTACCTGGCCTGCTACAACGCCGTGCGTCAGTACATGCCGGAGCTGCTCGATACGTATCGAACCCTCTGTGATCTGGCCGGCGGCGGTGACCTGTCAGCCCGGTTTCTGAGCCTCTACCAGCCACCACCCTACATCACGGGCTGTTCCCAGGCGGTGCTTGCCCGCCCCACTTCCACGCTACTGGTGCGCAACTACGATTATCCACCGGAGCTTTGCGAAGGGACGATCCTCTACACGCACTGGAATGAGCGTCGGGTGATCGCCATGTCCGACTGCCTGTGGGGGGTGCTCGACGGAATGAACGACCGCGGGCTCGCCGTGTCGCTGGCCTTCGGTGGCCGCAAGGCGGTGGGAGTGGGCTTTGGCGCTCCGATCATCCTGCGCTACCTACTGGAGTTCTGCGATAGCGTGCCCGAGGCGGCAGACGTTCTGTCTCGTGTGCCCACCCACATGGCCTACAACATCACCGTGGCCGATGCCGCCGGTCGCTACGTGACGGCGATGATCGGCCCGGATCACCGTGCCATCATCCGCCGGGTGCCGGTGGCCACCAACCACCAGAAACGCATCGAATGGTATGCCCACGCCCTGGCCTCGGAGACTCTGATCCGCGAGCGTCAGCTGTCGATTCTGGTGGATGACGAGGCTACCACCGAGCAGCGGCTGATCGCCGCCTTCGCCTCGCCGCCGCTGTTTCGCCACGACTATCGGCGGGGCCTGGGAACGGTCTATACCGCGGTCTACCGTCCCCGGTCGGGGGGCGCCCAGTACCACTGGCCGGGCATGAACTTGAATGTGAGCTTTGACGACTTCCTCGAGGAGCGCATCACCGTACGCTACGGCACCGGCGTGCTGCACAGCGGCTAAGGCGGTTTACCGAGTGATCGCCTCGATAACAAAAGCAAGGATGGGTGTTGCCATGCAAGAGACGAGCCATACCGAAACGCCCTATACGGCCTTGGGGTTCTACCACAAGATCACCCAGCTGCGTGCCGACACCTGGAATGCCCTAAAGCATGACCTTGGACAACTGACGCGCCAGCGCGAAGACGCTCGGGTCAAGAACCTGATCAAGGCGATCGACATCAAGCTGACGCGGCTGGAGATCATCGAGGACTACCACGCCTTCCCTTCCAAGGAGGACTTCCGCCACCTCTGGTCACTGTTCAACCGGGCGGAGTACAGCCTGCTGGATAAGGTGGTCAAGCGCCTGGTGCGGGCGCTGATCAGTGAATCCTATCGCCGTCGCCATGTGGATCTCAGCGAAACCGACGCCGACGCCGAGGACCTCGAAACCCTCGACGCCCTGGCACAGCTGCGCCGTGGGCACCCGGCATCGAACAGCTCGGCCCAGCCCTACTTCGAGCTGCTGATCGTCGACAACCTCTCGACCCCGGAGGAGGAGGTGGTCCGCGAGGCTTTCTACAACATGCGTCGCCCCGAGGACCGCTTCGTCTACGACGTGGTCACGGTGCGCAGCTTCGAGGATGCGCTGATCGCGGTGCTGGTCAATCCCAACATCCAGGCCTGCCTGATCCGCTACGAGTTCCCCTACAAGTCGAAGTACAATCTCAGCGCCCTGCGCAGCTACCTCGAGGGGATCTCCGAGCAGTCCCTGGAGCACCAATCCGAGGCCGAGCGCAGCATCCTGCTGAGCACTATGATTCACGAGCTGCGTCCCGAGATCGACCAGTTCCTGGTCACCAGCGGCGAAGTGGAGGCCACGGCGAGTCGTGATATCCGTCACTTCAAGCGTATCTTCTATCGCGAGACGGACTACATCGAGCAGCACCACACCATCCTGCGTGCCATCGACAACCGCTATCGCACGCCCTTCTTCGATGCGCTGCGCGAGTACAGCAAGAAGCCCACCGGCGTCTTCCATGCCATGCCCATCTCGCGGGGCAAGTCGATCACCCGTTCTCACTGGGCCGGGCAGATGATCGACTTCTACGGCATCAACATCTTCCTCGCCGAAACCTCGGCCACCTCCGGCGGCCTCGACTCGCTGCTGCAGCCCTACGGCCCGATCAAGAAGGCCCAGGAGTATGCCGCCCGCGCCTTCGGTGCACGGCAGAGCTTCTTCGTCACCAACGGCACCTCCACCGCCAACAAGATCGTGGTGCAGGCCTTGATCAAGCCGCGCGACATCGTGCTGATCGACCGCGACTGCCACAAGTCGCACCACTATGGCATGGTGCTGGCCGGGGCCCATGTCAGCTACCTCGATTCCTACCCGCTCGACGACTACTCGATGTACGGCGCGGTGCCGCTCAAGGAGATCAAGAAGACGCTGCTCGGCTACAAGCGTACGGGTCAGCTGCACAAGGTCAAGATGCTGCTGCTGACCAACTGTACCTTCGACGGAGTGGTCTACAACGTGCGCCGGGTGATGGAAGAGTGCCTGGCGATCAAGCCCGACCTGGTGTTCCTGTGGGACGAGGCGTGGTTCGCCTTCGCCGGTTTCAACCCTACCTACCGCCCGCGTACCGCCATGCATGCCGCACGCACCCTGCGTGACCGCTATCGCAGCGAGGCCTACCGCGAGGAATACGCGGCCTGGAAGGCGGCGTTCGACGCCCTCGACCCCGATGATGATGCGACCTGGCTCGACCGGCCCCTGCTGCCCGACCCCGAGGCGGTGCGCATCCGCGCCTATGCCACCCACTCCACCCACAAGACCCTGACCTCGCTGCGTCAGGGCTCGATGATCCACGTTTGGGACCAGGACTATCGCCAGAAGGTCGAGGCGCCGTTCCACGAGGCCTATATGACGCATACTTCGACCTCGCCCAATTACCAGATCATCGCCTCGCTGGACGTGGGTCGCATGCAGGCGGAGATGGAAGGGTTCGAGCTAGTGCATGCCCAGGTTGAGGCCGCCATGTCGCTGCGCGAGCAGCTCTACAGCCATCCGCTGCTGCAGAAGTATTTCCGGGTGCTGGTCAACCAGGACATGGTGCCGCTGGAGTATCGGCAGTCGGGGGTCGATACCTTCTATGATCCGGTCACGGGCTGGAACAAGATGGAGGAGGCCTGGGCCAACGACGAGTTCGTCGTCGACCCCAGCCGCATCACCATCGCCATCGGCGCCACGGGCATCGACGGTGATACCTTCAAGAACGAATACCTGATGAACAAGTACGGCATCCAGATCAACAAGACCTCACGCAACACCGTGCTGTTCATGACCAACATCGGCACCACCCGGGGGTCCATCGCCTACCTGCTCGACGTGTTGATCAAGCTGGCCAAGGAGTTCGAGGATCGCTGGGAGGAGAGCAGCCGGCCGGAGCGCAAGATCATCGAGAACCGGGTCCACTCGCTGACCAAGGAGCTGCCGCCGCTGCCGGACTTCAGTCGCTTCCACGACGCCTTCAGGCCCGACGCCGGCGGTAACACCCCCGAGGGGGATATCCGCCAGGCCTATTTCCTCAGCTACGACGACGAGAACACCGAGTACCTGCGTTTCGACAACGGCGAACTCCAGGCCCAGATGCGCAGCGGCCGCGACGTGGTCTCGGCGAGCTTCGTGATTCCCTACCCGCCGGGCTTCCCGGTGCTGGTCCCGGGGCAGGTGGTCAGCGAAGAGATCCTCTACTTCCTGCAGGCCCTGGACGTCACCGAGATTCATGGCTATCGACCGGAACTCGGCCTGCTGGTGTTCACCGAGGAGGCGCTGCGCAACCCCCCGGCGGGCTGAACGTCGCTCGACAACCGCGTGTCCCTTCGTCAGGGACACGCGGCGTTGCACAACCGGACGGGAGGGTGTCCCTCGCTGTTCCTGCGCCGGCCCACAGAAAAAACCGCACCTTTACGGCTCAGGACAAAAAATCCTGGGCCTTCTGCTGCGGGTAAACAAAAAGTCCCGTCCTGCCAGATCCCTTATCCTTGATACCAAGCAGCCGCCTGGAAGATCACCCCCCGGTGGCTCGACTGTTTTTCTTTTTTCTCGGTGCAGGGAGGTATCACATGACACTGTCCAGCAAGCTCAGCGATCCACTTCTGTTGCGTCAATATGCCTACGTCGACGGCAAGTGGACCCATGGCGAGGGCGGGCGCGAGGAGGCCGTGCTCAATCCGGCCACCGGCGAGACGCTGGGGCATATTCCCTGGCTGGAGCCGCACCAGATCACCGCTGCGGTAGATGCCGCCGAGGTCGCCTTCAGGCGCTGGCGCGCCCTGCGCGCCGACGAGCGTTGCGAGCGGCTGCTGGCCTGGTACGACCTGCTGCAGGCTCATCGCGAGGATCTTGCCATCCTGATGACCCTCGAGCAGGGCAAGCCGCTGCCCGACGCCCGCGGCGAGGTGGAGTATGGCGCGAGCTTCGTGCGCTGGTTCGCCGAGGAGGGCAAGCGCACCTTCGGCGAGACCATCCCCAGCCACATCCCCAACGCGGCGCTGGGCACCATCAAGGAGCCGGTGGGCATCGCCGCGCTGATCACCCCATGGAATTTCCCGCTGGCGATGATCACCCGCAAGGCCGCCGCCGCCATGGCCGCCGGCTGCCCGGTGATCGTCAAGCCGGCCGGCGAGACACCGTTCTCAGCGCTGGCGCTGGCGGAGCTCGCCGAGCGCGCCGGCATCCCGGCCGGGGTGTTCAACGTAGTGCTGGGCGAGCCTGCCGAGGTGTCGAAGATCCTGTGCGCCGAGGATCGGGTCAAGGCACTCTCCTTCACCGGCTCGACTCGGGTTGGCCGACTATTGCTGGAGCAGTGTGCCAATACCGTCAAGCGCGTTTCGCTGGAGCTGGGCGGCAACGCGCCTTTTATCGTCGGCCCAGACATGAACCCCAAGGAGGCGGCCTTCGCCGCGGTGGCGGCCAAGTTCCAGACCGCCGGTCAGGACTGCCTCGCCGCGGACCGTATCCTGGTCCACGAGTCGATCCATGACGCCTTCGTCGAGCACTTCGCCGAGCGCATGGCCGCGCTGACCGTGGGCAACGGCCTGGAGGGCGAGATCGACCTGGGTCCGCTGATCCATCGCCAGGCGGTGGAGAAGGCCGCGGCCATCGTCGACGACGCCATCTCCAAGGGGGCTACCCTGGTGGCCGGCGATCAGAGCCAGGCGCCGGGCGAGAACTTCTTCATGCCGGTACTGCTGACGGGCGTGACCCACGACATGAAGATCTGGCACGAGGAGAGCTTTGCCCCGGTGGCCGGCATCACCGCCTACGCCGACGATGACCAGGTCATCGAGATGGCCAACGACACCGAGTACGGCCTGGCGGCTTATCTCTATACCCATGACATTCGCCGCATCTGGAAGGTTCTGCGTGCGCTGGAGTTCGGCATGGTCGCGGTGAACTCGGTGAAGATGACCGGGCCGCCCGTGCCCTTTGGTGGTGTCAAGCACTCCGGCCTCGGCCGCGAGGGTGGGGTGACCGGCATCGACGAGTACCTGGAGACCAAGTACTACTGCCTGGGCGCCCTCGGCTCGGTCTCCGGCAGCTGAACGATAGCCTGGGCCTTGTGGGAGCGACCTTCAGATGGCATGGAGGAGAGAATGCACGAGCACGATGTCTCTCTGGAGGCGATCTACCAGGCGCGCCGGCGCATCGCCGGCAAAGTGGTGCGCACGCCGCTGGTGTGCTCGGCGGCGCTCTCGGCTCGCTTCGATGCCGATATCCGGCTCAAGGTGGAGACCTGCCAGCCCACCGGCGCCTTCAAGCTGCGCGGCGCCACCAACATGCTCGCCGCGCTGATCGATCAGCGCGGCCGCAAGGCATTGGCAGCCGGGGTGGTGACGGCCTCCACTGGCAATCACGGCCGCGCGGTGGCGCATGCCGCCGCGCGTCTGGACGTGCCGGCGGTGATC
>Ga0114983_1000866_pt1 | contig 12406 bp, 17 predicted proteins | sample Shrwel_input2_RT_FD_87182 | JGI IMG/M metagenome (GOLD analysis project Ga0114983, IMG submission 87182) | Subsurface microbial communities from deep shales in Ohio, USA - Utica-3 well 1 S input2 RT | ecosystem: Environmental > Aquatic > Deep subsurface > Shale gas/oil reservoir > Produced... | reverse complement strand
GCCTGGCATTGCCGCAGAGCGTGACCTGGCCATGGAGTTCGACAACATCGTGGCCCGGGCCTCGTCTGGCAGACGCTACGCGATGGGCAAGCGGCTGTACCCGGTGTACCGCTGGACGCTGACCTACAACTTCCTGCGTCAGCGCCTCGGCAAGACCGAGATGACGCAGTTGGCCGGCTTCTTCCTGATGCGTCGGGGCAACCTGCAGAGCTTCCTGTTCCGCGATCGCGAGTGGAATGCCGTTGGCGACCCACAGGAGATTGGCGTGGGGGACGGCGTGACGCGCACCTTCCGTCTGCTGTACGACCGCGGCGGCTTCCTGGACCGCGTCGATCACGCCATCCTGCCTGTGGTCACTGCCAACGGCACGGTGGTGTCTGGCGTGACGCACGAGGGCGGCTGGGTCACGCTGCCGACAGCGCCTGCCGCCGGCGTCACCTTGCGCTGGACAGGCCAGTACCTGTTCCGCGCGGCGTTCGCGAACCCTGACATGTCGCTCACGCAGTTCCTCAAGGACCTGTACTCGACCGGCGTAGAACTTGAGAGCGTGAACCGATGAGCATTGACGCATCCCTCATCGCATGGATGGTCGCGGCCGATCGCGATTCGTGCGTCCGCCTCGACTTGCTGACGATCAGGCCGCGCGGGGGTGAGCCCCTGCGCTGGACCAGCGGTGATGCCAGCCTGACGCTGCCAGATGGCCGCGTGTTCGTGCCTGGCCCTGCGATCGAGCGAGACAACGTCGCCCTGCGTGCTGGGCTGCAGGTGAGCGAGATGAACCTGCAGCTCGGCGTTGATGACGATGTGCTGATCGGCTCCCTGACCGCTGTGCAGTTCGCTGAGCGTGGCGGCCTGGACGGCGCGCAGGTCACGCTGGAGTGGGCCTACTTCGACGACGACGGCGCGCTGAAGGGCAGCTTCGTGCGCTTTTCGGGGATGACCGGCACCGCGTCCTGGTCGGCGGGCAGCATCGAGATCATGGCGCGCTCCCTGACCGGCACGCTCAACGTGGTGGTGCCGCGTGAGGTGTACCAGCCGCAATGCCTCAACCAGGTGTTCGACAGCCTCTGTGGCCTGCGAGAAAGCACCTGGCGCGTGACGGGCACGGTCACCAGCGTCGGCACAGGCCGTGCCGCACTCATGGCGATCACCACAGGCCTGGCGCAGGCAGACGGCTGGTTTGACCTCGGCTTGCTTGAGTTCACCGGCGGCGAGCTCGACGGTGTTGCACGCACGGTCAAGCGCCATGCAGCCGGGGTCATCGGCTTCGCGTTGCCACTGCCGGTGGCGCCCTTGGTCGGCCAGACCTTTGTGGTGCGACCTGGCTGCAACCGCTCGGTGGCCACGTGCGCCAACAAGTTCAACAACCGCGCGGCGTTCCGGGCCACGCCCTATGTGCCGCCACCGGAGACCGTCACATGAGCAGCGTGCGTGATGAGATCGTGCGCGAGGCCATGTCCTGGGTCGGCACGCGTTATCACCACCTGGGTGACATCAAGGGCGTGGGTGTGGACTGCGCAATGTTGCTCGTGCGCGTGTTCGTGGACCTGGGCCTGGTGCTGCCGCTGGACCCTCGGCCTTACAGCCCGCAGTGGCACCTCAACCGCTCCGAAGAGGTCTTCCTCGGCTGGCTGGACAGCGTGCACGCCAAGCCCGTGGCTCAGCCTCAGGTGGGTGATGTGGCCGTGTTCCGGTTCGGGCGCGCCTATTCGCACGGGGCCATCCTGGTCCGTGGCGATCACATGGACGGCGATGTCGTGCATGCCGCTCGCAAAGAGGGCTCGGTGTTGCTGCAGTCACTGCATGAGCACGGCTTGACCAACCGGCCCGTCAAATGGTTTTCTGTCATCGGTGAGGCAGCATGAGTGGATCCAACACGACCCTCACCAACCGCGAGCAGCGGCTCAGTGACATCCGTGTCCAGACGTCGACACAGGGCACGGTGATTCCCAAGGGCTGGGGCCGGTACCGCACCAACTGCAACCTGATCTGGTACGGCGGCTTCCAGGCCATCGAGAACCGGTCGGTGCAGCAGCAGGGCGGCAAAGGCGGTGGCGGTGGGGTCACGCAGGAGACCATCACCTACACGTACCAGGCGGCGGTGGCCATCATGCTGGGCCATGGTCCGATCAACGGCGTGACCATGGCATGGCGTGGCAAGGTGCGCCTGGATGGCGAGCCAGTGACCGTCACCCGCAAGACGCTGCGGCACACCGTGACGGTGGGCACGCTGGCATCCGGGGCGACCTTCAGCGTGGTCGTGCCCGAGGCCGCCAGCGTGGTGGGTGATGCCGGTGTGATCCGCGTCAGCGAACGCTCCAACGACGGCCGCCGCCGGCTGTGGTCTCGGCTGCAGCGCGGCACGCAGTACTCGCGGTCGGGCGGCACCTACACGTTCACGAGCAGCACGCCGCCTGGCACCTACGAGATCACCTACCAGGTGCAGGTGACGGCGTCCGATGTCTCTGCGTTGGGTCGATTGGGCATGGGCCTGATCAACGGCACGCTGGACCAATCGCCATGGGCCTGGCTGCAGACAACTAACCCTGCGCAAGCCCTGTCGTACCCGGGCCTGGCCTACTTGGTGTCGCCTGCCTACCAGCTCACCTCTGACGCGCAGATCCACAACCACAACTTCGAGATCTCGACGGGCACAGAGTTGGGCTTGCTGCCTGGCCGCAGCGTGCCAGTGCTGGATGCTGATCCAGCTCTCATCGTGCGCGATGTGCTCCTCGATGAGACCTGGGGTGCTGGCTGGGACGCATCCCGCGTGTCGGGCCTGGACCGCTACAGCCAGTACTGCCGCGCCAACGGTTTGTGGCTCAGCCCGGTGATGGCTGAGCAGGCTTCCGCCTCCGAGTGGTTGGAGCGTCTGCTGCAGCTCACGAACACCAACGTGGTGTGGGATGGTGAGTCGCTGGATTTCGTCCCGCTGGGTGACGAGGCCATCACGGGCAACGGTGCCACCTTCACGCCGCAGGTCGACCCGGTGGTGGACCTGGGGCCAGACCACTTCATTGCGAGCGATGGCCAGGCGGCGATCCGCGTGGTGCGGCACCGCGGCGCACCGGGCAGCAGCGAGGCGGTCGAGGGCGACGACGTTGGGTACAACATCTGGACGCTGGAGATCGAGAACCGCTCGAACGGCTACGCCACAGAGCCGGTGTCGTATGAGGACACTGCCCACATCTCGGTGCACGGCCGGAGGCAGAAGCCGACGATCAAGGCCGCGGCCATCAAGGACCCCAACGTTGGCGCGCAGGTGGCCGCGGTGCTCTGCCAGGCGGAGCTGGCCCAGCGCAACGTGTACGAGTTTTCGCTGCCTTGGACGATGGGCTGGCTGCGGCCGCTGCAGATCGTGACCATCACCGACGTGGCCCTCGGCCTGGATCGCAAGCCGGTCCGGGTTCTGACCATCGACGAGGACGGCCGGGAGTTCAAGCTGACGGCCATGGAGGCGGACATCGGCATCGCCAGCGCGCCGCTCTACGGGACGCAAGGTGGCCTGGGCTTCGTGGTCGACTACAACGCCTCGCCTGGTGACGTGGCCACCCCTGTGATCTTCGAGCCGCCGGTCGAGCTGGCCGGTGACACGGGCCTGGCCATCTGGGTGGCGGCCACGGGTCAGAGCGACATGTGGGGTGGTGCCGAGGTCTGGGTGTCGATGGACGATGGCATCAACTACCGCCGTGTCGGTGAGCTGCGTGGCGGCTCGCGCTACGGTGCGCTCAGCGCGCCGCTGGGCACCTCTGGTGCCTCCGTGATGTCGGTGGCGCTGGCCGGGCGTGGTGGCCAGATGTTCAGCGGTACGGCGGAGGATGCCGAGGTGCTCAACACCTTGCTGTACGTGCGCGCTGCCGACGGCTCGGCGCCTGAGTACCTGGCTTACCAGACCGCGACGCTCACTGGCACCAACGCCTACAACCTCACCGCGCTGCAGCGGGGGGCCTACGAAAGCCGCGTGGTGGCCAAGGCCGCTGGCGCGCCGTTCGTGCGGGTCGATGACCTGGTGTTCAAGGGTGAGCCTTTGCCGCTGTCGATGGTGGGCCGCACGGTCAAGGTCAAGCTGCTCAGCTTCAACGTGTTCGGCACCAGCCTGCAGGCCATGGAAGACGCGACCGAGTACACCTACCTGGTGACCGGCGACATGGTCAAGCTGCCACCGGCCAACGTCACCAGCTTCACCATCAGCGTTCAGGGTGACGGTACACGGCAGTTCGATTGGTCCTGGGGCGGCACACGCAAGCCGGTGGACCTGCGCGGCTACGTGGTGCGCTTCCGCCAAGGCGATGGCCCGTTCACCTGGGATCAGATGTCGCCCTTCGCGAGCGACGATGGCTTCCACACGGCCAGCCCGATCGAAAGCAACCAGCTGCTGGCCGGGCCATACGTGTTCGCGATCAAGACGCTGGACAACTACGGGATTGTCAGTGAGGACGCGCTCTACATCGATGCCGTGCTGCCTGACCCGCGCCTGGGCAACTCCATCGACTACATCGACGAGGGTTCCCTCGGCTGGCCCGGTGTGCTGACCAATGCCGTCGTGGACACGTTCGACGGTGACCTGGTGGTCCGTGCTGCAGACCAGGCGACATGGGAGACCGTGCCCGCGACCTGGGACGCTTACACGCGCTGGGTGTGGGACCCAGTCACCGCCCTGGTGTACGAGACCCAGCCCGTGGACTTCGGCATCGTGGTGCCCGTGTTGCCCGTGGGGATCTTCCTGGTCGATGGCCAGGCGGTGTTCGAGGTGTCGGTCAGTGCCGATGGCGTGACCTGGGGCCCATGGGAGGCTGCGGCGTCGCCGATCCCGACCCGCTACATCAAGGGCCGTTTGAGCGTGTCGGTGCCGGCGGGTGTGCCCGTTGGGCCTGGCGTGACGCCGATCATCGCCATCAAGAAGTTCGTCATGAACTACGTCGGCAAGGTCTCGTCCGAGACCGCCAACGACACCTCGACCAGCACCTACCCGATCAGCTTCGGCGCTGGGGATGTGCGCCTGCCCGTGACGAAGGAATGGGTGCGGATGAACCGCATCAGCGTCACGCTGCAAAACGTGGGCCCTGGCTGGTCCTGGACGCTGATCGACAAGGACGGCATCAACGGGCCCCGCATCAGGATTTTCAACGGCGCCGGTGTATTGGCCGACGCCCTCATCGACTGGACGATTGAAGGGATTGCGACATGACTTGGCCTGCAGCACCGAATAACTCCGCTGTCTCCACAGCCAACGTGGATTCAGGCACTGACAAACCAGCGGATGCACGCGCTGACATCAAGCTGCTGACCGATCGCGTTAACTCGTTGGAGTCGATCCTCAAGACCGTCTTGGAAAACGGATCCCCCCTGGTGTATGAACCTGGCGGCCTTGTAGAGATGCGTGTGCAGCCAGGTCAAACCGCCGTCGGGAAGCTGCGAGCCATGGGTGGGCTGTTCCTTGGGAATGCCGCCATCGACAGCAGCGACACGCTGGATTGGTATGAGGAGGGGAGCGTGACCCCTTCGGTGCAGGCTGGCAGCGGCGTTGCAACCATGGGTTTTTCTGAGATGACTTACGTGCGCGTGGGGAAATTGGTGGTTGCCAACTTTGTCGTGCAATGGAGCTCTCACACAGGCACCGGGGTTTTTCGATTTGGCAATTTCCCCTACCTGAATCCATTTTCAGCAAAGCCAAGTCGCCTGCTTCACGCTCAAGTAAAGACGAGTGGCATTCCAACGTCTTTCAATAATCTTTTTCTTGTCAGTAGCTCTGTTATTGGTTTTCTGCAAATCCAGCAGTTCAACATCAACAACGGTGCGAATGCGGATTTGGCCATCGGGTATCAGGGTGGCTCCGGAGGTTCATTTTCCGGAAGCATCATTTACACGGCCACTGGAAGCTGACCCATATTCAACGACAAGGGGGAAATATGCCAGAACCGCAATCGAGCACTGTTGCCGGCCTTTTGGTTGGCATCAGCGTTTTCACGGGCGAATATGCCGTCATTGTTTTTGCTGCCATGGCGGGAGCCATGTGGCCGCTCTCAAAGGCCAAAACAGAAACGCGGTGGGACGGCGCGTTTCTTTTGGCGAAGCTGGTTTTCACCTCCGCTGCGCTCACCGGCTTCGTGGCCTGGATGGTCGAGCAGCAGACCGGTTACCCATCGTCCAAATTGCTGAGCCCTGTGGCCTGGGCCATTGCGCGCTGGCCGGACCTGCTCACCCAGATCAAGGACCGACTGCTGGCGGGTGTGCCAGCTCAACGAGGAGACCGCTGATGTCGATGCTGACGATCCACACAGCCCTTGCTGGCTTGCTCTTCTGGACGTGCTTCTGCCGCCTGGTGAGGACCGATCGAGACACCTACTCCGGTGTTCGGGCCGCGTTCTGCGTGCTGGCCACGATCACGATGGTGGCGGCGCTGGCGCCGTTCGGCCTCCTGGCGCCGCTGGTGCCGCGCAGTGTTCCATCGGTGTCACAGGTGCTGCTGCTGGCCGGGATGTCGCTGGTGCAGGGCCTCACGGCCAAGTACTGGCGGCACGGGGTGCCGAGTCACTTTCAGGCCTGCCGGCTGGATGGGGGTGAGCAATGATCACGGTGGCATCCCTCATCGCCATGGGCGTCAGTGCCACGCAAGCCAAAGTCTTTGCCGAGCCCCTGGCCGCCGCTTGCGCGCTGCATGACATCTCGACCAAGCGGCGCGTGGCCGCGTTCATCGGGCAGTGCTCCCACGAGTCCAGCGGCTTCGCGCGGCTGGAGGAGGATCTCTGGTACACCCGCGCCGATCACATCGCGCGGGTCTTCGAGAGCCGTGTTCCCAGCGAGAGCGTTGCCCAGACGCTGACCCGTCGGCCGCAGGTGCTGGCCAACGTGGTCTACGCCGAGAAGAACGGCAACGGTGACCCAGCCTCAGGCGACGGCTGGCGCTATCGCGGCCGTGGCCTGCTGCAGCTCACCGGCCGCGCGAACTACGCCGATGCGGCCGAGGACCTCCGCCGGCCGTACATCGAGCAGCCTGACCTTGTGGCGCAGCCGTCCGACGCTGCGCTCACCGCTGCCTGGTACTGGTCGTGCAACGGCCTCAACGCGCTGGCCGACAAGGGCGACATGGCAGGCATCACCCGCCGGATCAACGGCAGGGCGATGCTGGGCTTGCAGCACCGCACCCAGCTCTACCTGAGTGCGCTGGACGCACTGGCGCGCATCGAGGTCTCTGCGTGATCGCCGTGGCCTACCGCTGGGTTGGCGGCGCGTTGGCCCTGGCGGCGGCCGCGGCCGCGCTGGTGGCCTGGCACGCTCACCAGGTTGATGACCTGGTGCGCCAGCGCCTGGAAGAGCAGGCGCAGCTCCAGCAGGCTGCAAGCAGCCGCCTGCTGGCCGAGGCTGAGCGTCGCGCCCTGGCCGCTGAAACCAAAGCCGCGATCGCGGCCCTGGAGGATCAAATTGAACAGAAGCGCTTGTCTGACCTGGTCGATGGTGCTGTGGCTCGCGCTCGGTCTGCCGATGACCGGCTGCAGCACGCCGTCGCCGACATTCGTCGCCGTGCAGCCGCGGCTGGCCAGGATGCCGGCGCCGCCGTCCTCGCTGATGGGGCCGCCGCCGCCGCCGGAGCACTCGGCGAGTGCAGCAGCCGATATCGCCAGGTGGGAGAGGTCGCTGACCGGCTCAGCGTCCAAGTGACGGGGCTGCAGCGGTACGTCGTGACCGCGCTGGAGACCTGCAGCCCACCGGATGCCAGCGATTCGTCGCCCTGATCAGGCTGTCGGTTTGTACAGTGCTTTGCGGCTGTAAGACTGGAAGCGAATCGATCTCCGGGTGAAATTGCGGGCCCCCGCAACCACACCTAGAGACTCGCCAGCCGTTGCGTACAGCAGCCGCTCAGCGGGCTCATCAAAGCCGATGGCCACGTCGTCTCCCGCTGGGGAGAAGGTCATCTGGCCCATGAGCTGGTGCAGCATCTCGCGCACCGACGCTCTGTCCTCATCCTCCAACGCGCTGCGCAGTCGCAGCAACAGGCGCTTGTAGCGGGCCTCGACGTCGTCGATGGCGATGACGGTGTTCTTGGGCATCGTTGTGCCCAGCGCGGCCTGCAGCTCGTCCTTCTCGGTCTCCGCGGCTTTCAGGGCTGCGGCCACGGCCGGGCTGAATCCGACCGACGCGAGCGCCGCCACCAGGTTGCCGATCTGGGTCTCCACCTCCTGCAGGCGCTTGCGGGTGTCGGCGTTCGACATCCTGGCCGTGCGGCTGTGTGCCGCCATCAGCCGCTTGACCTCGGCTTTCACGATGGGCAGCAGGTCAGGCTGCAGCAGCTCCTCGCGTACCGCAGTCAGCAGTCGGCCGTCCATGGCTTCACGTGTGACCGTCTTGCTGTTTGCGCAGACTGAGGCACCCCGGTCCTTGTGCACACCACAACCGTATCGCAGGCTGTTGACTGCGATGACCGGGCCGCCACACATGCCGCAGCGGATGAGGCCACCAAACAGGCTGCGGTGGACACCGCCCTTGCGGCCGGCGCCTGGCTTTGCACCTGCCTGGATGCGTGCCTGCACGCGGTCCCACAGCTCCTGGGGGACGATGCGCAGCGCCTCGTCTTGGCGGGTGATCCATTCGACCTCGGGGCGGTCGACGCGCCGGCGTTTGCCGGTGTCAGGGTCCTTGACCCACTGCGATCGGTTCCAGACGTGCGTCCCGATGTACAGCTGGTTGTTGAGCATGCCCAGGCCTTTCTGCGCGCTCCCAGCCACAGCGCTGACTGCCCAGGTGCTGCCGCGTGCGCTGGGCACACCGCGTGTGTTGAGCTGGTGAACGATCCACCGCGGTGAGTGACCAGCGTCGATCTGCTCGAAGACCCAGCGCACGTGTGCGGCCTCTTCATCATTGACCGCGAGCTGGAAGCCGACGGCGGTCTTGACGCTGGTGTACCCGTAGCTGCGGCCGCCGGCGGACATGCCTCGGTTCATGTTGCCCACCAGGCCGCGGTGCGTCTTGTCGCGGACGTCGTCGATGTAGATCTCGTTGAACATCCCCCGCGCGATCCGCATGACTTTGCGGCCCTTGGATTTCGTGTCGTAGGAGTCGCTCATGCCGACGATCCGGATCCCGCGGGACTCCAGGCGGTGGATGAGGCTTTCAGACTCGGCGACTCGGCGGCTGAGGCGGCTGAGGTCTTCGACCAGCAGGATGTCGATCCGCTTAGCCATGACGTCGGCCAGCAGGCCCTTGCCGCCTGGTCGGAGTGCAACGGGTGTGCTGCCTGACTGCTCAGAGTCGGTGTGTGTGGCCACGACGATCCAGCCCTGCGCCTTCGCGTATGTGGCGGCCGCATGGACCTGGTCCTTGATGGACATCTCGGATTGCCGGTCCGTGGAGTACCTGGCGTAGATGGCGCAGCGCATGGTGATTTAGGTGTTCTAACGGGTTGTGCCCGTGGGTGTGGGCGGAATTAGACCAACACGCGGAGTATCCGGTGTTGGCCTAAAAAGGGGTTAGACGGCTTCAGGCAGCAGCTTTGGCGAGTTGCGCCCTTGCCTCTTTGATGCGATGCATCGCAGAGCGCGCGTTCTCTTCGGCCCACTCAAGCTTTTCAGCGGCGCCACCAATGTCTCCGCGCTCAACGAGATACCTTGCCGAGTCACAGTTTCCGCTTGCGTCTCCGGCTGCACCGGCTGCTGCGCGAACAGCCGCCACGGCCCGGTCAATTGCCAGGCCGTCGCTCATGCCTGCACCTGCATCGAGAGGTGAGCGAACGACTCGCCGCGCTTCGCGCTGCGGCCCATGCTCAATGCGGCCTCGCGGCTGATAGGGTGGCGCTTGCCACGGTAGTCCTGGCGGAGGGTGCGCGATGCGCAGTCAGAACCGTAGTGCAGCAGATCGCCGCCCTCAGACTCCAGCACTATCGTGAGCTTCAGGTTCTTCTTGCCGCAGTTGTCGCACTCGGGCTTGTCGCTGATGCCGCGAACGATGTAGCGCTTGTAGGTGTTGCTCATGTTGCTCTCCAGGTGTGTTGTTCAGTACATTTATGGTGCCACCATAATTAAGTCGTGTCAACTGTTTTTTGTGGCACTACAATTGCGCCATGAACGAACCAAAGAAACCACGCGGGCGACCGCCAAAGGCTGACGGTGAAAAGCTGGAGCGCCGCGCCATGTACCTGCCGCCTGACCTCTGGGCCAAGATCGACGCGCATGGCCTGGAATGGCTCCGTGCGGTCATCAAGCGCGCCAAACCACCAGCCGCCTAACTCTTCGTTCAACCGGACGCCCACCCTTGCGGGCGGTCTCCGGTTAACTTTTGGGTTAGGCCCTCAGGTGCTGATCGATGCGGTGCAATAGGCCGTCGGGCAAGTCGTCGTCGCGCGTGAAGTGCGCTCTGATTTCGTCCAGCAAGATTTCGGCGGCATGGGCGCGGCGCAGGGCGGCATCACCGCGCTCATCTGCCTGGCGCACTTGGATGCGCAGTTGCTCAGTCTGGGCCGCGTCGGCCTGGGCTTCAGCTACAGCGATTTGTGCCTTGGCTTGGATCGCCACGGTGGCCAGGCCCAGCAAGGCTTGCGCGGCCTTCTCTTCGGCCTTCCACCGCTGTTCTCTCTTCGTAAGTCCAAACATCGTCTTGCTCCTATACGGCCTGCTCCGCAAGCCTCGGTTGTCAGCGGCCAGGCCTGCGGCCTCGCCTTGTGTCTTGGGTCAGGCCGCAAACGGCTCAGCAAGGGGTCCCCAGATCGGAATCACCTCAGCTCGCAAGCTCATGTCTCTGTTGAGCAGTCCCATGAGCCGGTTCAGGTGCATCACCGAGTGCGCGTAAGCGTCTCCGGCGCCTGAGCCCGACCAGCCGCCGTCTTCCCGGTCTTGTGCGAAGTAAAACTTGACGTGGTAACCGGTGGGGTACCTGTTCTTGCGTCGGTCCTGCATGAATGGTGGAAGGCTCATGTGTTGCTTTCGGTGGTGGTGGTGGCTTGGCCCCTCGTTGCCAGCCAGGCCACGCGCCGCTCGATCACGGTCGTGGGGGCCTGGCTGAAAGACGGGCATTTGCGTTCGTGCGTAGGGCTTGGGAATCGGTAGCTGGGCCCCAGCGTGCAGCGACCCAGGCCCGATGCGGCCATCTGTTTGGCCGCCGCGCGAGAGCGCTCGTCGGCTGAGCCGCCTGGATGATCGCGCAGCGTGTAGTTGCTGCAGTTGATGCACTGGGCCATGGCAGACCTGTGGCTCAGACGATGACCGAGAACTCAACCTGGAGCGTGCTGCGGTCTGGCGTCTGCAGGCCGCCGTCCTTCATCGCGTTGCAGATCTGCGACCAGCCCTCGTCGGTCACGAACAGCTTGGGGTCCGGCTGAGCGTGCGTGGCGCAGATCGGCAGGTTGAGCCTGCCGTATGCCCGCACGCCGTTGGGCTCGGACGCAAAGCTGAGGACGGGTGTGCGGGTGGCGGCGCGTGGACAGCCGGTGCGAGAGCACTTCATGGGAGCCTTTCTTGGGTCAGATTGAATGGGTGGCGTAGCGGATGACAGGCCGGCCTGCGATCTGTGTGCCCCACTGCTCGACGCGCGTGGGCACCCAGTCGCGGCCGCACAGCAGCAGGTCGCCGGGCTCGATGAGCAAGGGGTCTGTCGCAGGCCTGAAGCCCGCAGGTACGCGGATGGCGTCGGAGTGCTTGACGATGTTGGCCAGGCCGTCCGGCTCGCGTGCAAGCCAGCAGCCCTCGTCGGGCAGGTCGCGCACGATGGTGGCCATGCGGCCAATATGGCTGCGGTACCACAGCAGCGGGTCGCTGCAGGAGAGGATCAGCAAGTGGGTCATCGGTACCTCTTGAGCTTCAGCGCGTGGCTGGTGTCGGTGGTGGTAGCGTCGTGCTGCGACTCGATGTCCTTGATCAGCAGGAGCAGCTTGACGACGCCGCTGATCGACAGGTAGGTCAGGCCGTGCTTGTGCGCCAAGGCTTCTGCCCTGATGAAATCGGGCGTGCCGACCAGGCTGAGGTGCGGGTCGCACTCGGGTGCAGGCGGTGTGCCTGGACGTGGCCATTGCGGTCGGGGCTGGCGCATGCGTGCCTCAGCTCAGCAACCAGGTGCGCGCCTGGGCCTCGATCGCGTTGCTCATCTCGTTCACATCGGCGTGCAGCTCAGGTGGGATGTAGACCAGCATCTGCGCGATGACGATGCGGCACTCGCGCGCCGCCTGGGCCATGGCCACGAGCTTGTTGTTCGACTCCGGCATGCTCTGCGGCCGGTGCCATGGGTAGGCGCTGTGCTGCTTCCAGGCGGTTGGGTTGGCGGGGTGCCATTCGTCCAGCGCGCTGGCGATGTGGATCAACCAGCCGCACATCCAGCCGCGGTCCGCAAACCACATGGGCAGCAGCTTGACGGTGGCCACAGGCTCCGCCCGTTTGTCCACCGTGGGGCCCAGCCAGGTGCATGCCTGGTCAGGGGTCACGGC